>Ga0265338_10009883_pt1 | contig 11292 bp, 14 predicted proteins | sample 42126metaG_FD_193579 | JGI IMG/M metagenome (GOLD analysis project Ga0265338, IMG submission 193579) | Rhizosphere microbial communities from Carex aquatilis grown in University of Washington, Seatle, WA, United States - 4-21-26 metaG | ecosystem: Host-associated > Plants > Roots > Rhizosphere... | reverse complement strand
AGGCGTGCGTGCCGTGCTCGAGGTCGCGGGTGTGCAGAACGTCCTCACCAAGTGCCTCGGCTCGCGGAATCCGCACAACCTCGTCAAGGCGACCGTGGACGGCCTCAAGCAGCTCCGCCGCCCGTCGGACATCGCGGCGATGCGCGGCCGGACGCTGGCGGAGATCTTCGGAAAGGGTCAGGCTCATGGCGCGTAAGCTCCGCATCACGCAGGTCAAGAGCGCCAGCGGCCACAGGCAGGACCAGGGCCTGACGGTGCGCGCACTCGGCATCCGCAAGCTCCAGCACACGGTCGAACACAACGACACGCCCCAGATTCGGGGCATGGTCTTCAAGATCCGCCACCTGGTGAAGGTGGAGGAGCTCAACTAGGTGGGGAACATGCGAATCGGAACGATTCGTCCGGCCGCAGGCGCGACCAGGGAACCGAAGCGACGCGGTAAGGGCGCGGCGACGGGACTCGGTGGCACCGCCGGCAAGGGACACAAGGGCAAGAAGGCGCGCTCGGGCGGCAAGATCCCGGCTTGGTTCGAAGGCGGGCAGATGCCGATCCAGCGCCGCCTGCCCAAGCGCGGCTTCACCAACCCGGGCCGCGTGGAGTTCCAGGTCGTCAATCTCAGCCGTCTCGCGACGGCGGCGGCCGGCACCGTGGTGGATGCGGCGTGGCTCAAGAGCCAGCGCCTCGTCCGTCGCCCGGGACCGGTGAAGCTGCTCGCGGGTGGCGAGATCAAGGTCGCGCTCACCGTGAAGGTGGATGCCGCCAGCGAGGCCGCCAAGAAGGCCATCGAAGCGGCCGGTGGCAAGGTGGAAACCCCGAACCCCCAGGGCTGATCGACGATGCTCGAGAAGCTTCGCAACATCTACCAGGTACCCGAGCTGCGCCGGCGGATTCTGTTCACGCTGGGGCTGTTCGTGATCTACCGATTGGGCGAACACGTCCCCACGCCGGGCGTGAACCTGGCCGCACTGACGGCTGCGTTCCGCTCGCAGGCCAACGGCCTGTTCGGCATGTACGACATGTTCGTCGGACGGGCGTTCTCGCGCGCGACGATCTTCGCGCTCGGGATCATGCCGTACATCTCCGCCTCGATCATCCTGCAGCTGCTCGGCGCGGTGGTGCCCTACTTCGAGAAGCTCCGCAAGGAAGGCGAGGAAGGCCAGAAGAAGATCACGCAGTACACCCGCTACGGCACGGTGTTCATCTCCGTCGTGCAGTCGGTGGCGTACAGCCTGTTCCTGGTCAACCTCGGCAACTCGCAGGGCCTTTCGGTCGTTCCGCACCCGGGCTTCGGGTTCACCTTCTCGACCGTGATCACCCAGACGGCCGGCACCATCCTCGTGATGTGGCTGGGCGAGAAGATCACCGAGTTCGGCATCGGCAACGGCATCTCGCTGATCATCTTCGTCAACATCCTCGGTGGCCTCCCGGCGGGCGTGAAGAACACGTTCGAAAACTTCAAGGGCGGCAACCTGAACCTGCTGCAGCTGGCCGGGATGGCGGTCATCATCGTCCTGGTCGTCGCGGCGGTCGTGGTGATGACGCAGGCGACCCGCAAGATCCCGGTCCAGTACGCCAAGCGCATGGTGGGACGCCGGATGTACGGCGGCCAGAGCACGCACATCCCGCTCCGCGTCAACACCGCGGGCGTGATCCCGATCATCTTCGCGTCCAGCATCATGATGCTGCCCGCGGCGATCGCCGGGTTCTTCCCGCCGTCGAGCCCGGTCGCGGCCCTGGGCCAGTACTTCACCCGCACGAGCCTCTGGTACATCGTTCCGTACGCGGTCATCATCGTGTTCTTCACCTACTTCTACACGGCGGTGGTGCTGAACCCGAACGACCTCGCGGAGAACATGCGCAAATACGGCGGTTTCATCCCCGGCATCCGGCCGGGCCGAAAGACCGCTGAATACATCGACCGCGTCCTGTCCCGCATCACGCTGCCGGGAGCACTCTTCCTGGCGGCGATCGCCGTCCTTCCGGACATCATCCTCGCGGTCTTCAAGGTCCAGTCGCTGGCATTCGGCGGCACGAGCGTCCTCATCGTGGTCGGCGTCGCGCTCGACACGCTGCAGCAGGTCGAATCGCACCTGCTCATGCGGCACTACGAGGGGTTCGTGAAGCGCAGTCGCATCCGCGGCAGGCAGAGAATGTGACATGAAATTGGTCCTGCTGGGCCCTCCCGGGGTCGGGAAGGGAACCCAGGGGCGACGCTTCGCGGGGGACCGCGGGGTGGCCCTGATCTCGACCGGTGACATGCTGCGCGACGCGGTCGCGAAGCAGACACCGCTGGGCATACAGGCAAAGCAGTTGATGGACGCGGGCAAGCTGGTTCCCGACGACGTGATCGTCGGACTGGTGAAGGAAAGGTCGCTCGAGAAGGACGCCCGGAACGGGTTCGTGCTCGACGGCTTCCCGCGGACCGTGCCGCAGGCGATCGCGCTCGACGCGATGCTCGCGGAGCGGTCGACGAAGCTGGATGTGGTGGTGCTGCTGTCGGCGCCGGACGAGGAACTCGTTCGGCGGCTCAGCAGCCGGTGGGAGTGCCCGGTGTGCCGGCGCGTCTTCAACGCGCTGACGGCGCCCTCGAAGGACGGACGTCATTGCGACGACCATCCGGAGACGGAGCTGCGTCAGCGGGCGGACGACGCCGAAGCGACCGTTCGGACGCGGCTGCAGGTGTACCGCGACCAGACGGCGCCGCTGGTGGACTTCTATCGGAAGGACGGCAGGTTGAGGGAAGTGGTGGGCATCGGCCCGCTCGACGAGGTCCACGCGTCGCTGTGCGGCGCGGTGGCCCGATAGGCGAAAGGTGCCGGTGTTCACGAGAAGTCGGGAGGAGATCGAAAAGATCCGCGTTTCGGCGCAGCTCGTGGCGATGACGCTCCGCGAACTGGGTCGTGCGGCCAGGCCGGGGGTCACGACCGCCGAACTGGACCGCATCGCGGAGACATTCATCCGGGATCACGGCGGCAGGCCGGCATTCAAGGGCTACCGCGGGTTTCCGGCCTCGATCTGCCCCTCGGTGAACGAAGAAGTGGTCCACGGGATCCCGGGTCCTCGCGAGCTGCGCGAGGGCGACGTCGTCGGGATCGACGTGGGTGTCGAGAAGGACGGGTACTACGGCGACGCGGCCCACACCTTCGGGGTGGGTGAGGTGGGCGACGAGGCCCGCAGGTTGATGGACGTGACGCGCGACTCCCTGATGCTGGGGATCGCGCAGGCCCGCGCGGGAAACCGGGTGGGCGACATCTCGAGCGCGATCCAGGTTTCGGTCGAGGCGCACGGCTTCTCGGTCGTGCGGGCACTCGTCGGGCACGGGATCGGGCGCGAGATGCACGAAGAACCGGCGGTACCCAACTTCGGGCCGTCGGGAAGGGGCCCTCGGCTCATGACCGGCCTGGTGCTGGCGATCGAGCCGATGGTCAACATCGGCGGATTCGAGGTCGTCACGCGGTCCGACGGATGGACGGTGGCCACGAAGGACGGCACCTTGAGTGCCCACTTCGAGCACACCGTGGCGGTGGGTCCGGAAGGCCCCGAGATCCTCTCGGTGGCGCCCGACGGAGAGAATTGAGGTTCGAGTTTGGCCAAAGAAGAGGGCATTCAAGTCGAAGGCACCGTGGTCGAGGCGCTCCCGAACGCGACGTTTCGCGTGGAGCTGGAGAACGGTCATCGGCTGTTGGCCCACATCTCGGGCAAGATGAGAATGCATTTCATCAAGATCCTTCCCGGGGACAAGGTGACGGTCGAGCTGTCGCCGTACGACCTGTCGCGCGGGCGGATCGTGTACCGGTACAAGTAGGAACGGGTCCGCGGATCTTCCGCGGTGCCGCAGCGCCGGTAGTCGAGCGGTTGGCCAATGGCCTCCGCGGTAGCAAAGGCGGAACGCGTCGCACCAGCGGCGGGCGGTTCGCCACAGGAGAACGGCCATGAAGGTTCGTGCATCGGTGAAGAAGATCTGCGAGCACTGCAAGGTCGTGCGTCGCAAGGGCGTGATCCGCGTGATCTGCAGCCGCAATCCGCGGCACAAGCAGCGTCAGGGCTGAAGGAGGAGTTCGGTGGCACGTATCGCAGGTATCGACCTCCCGACGGACAAGCGTATCGTCGTGGCGCTGACCTACATCTACGGAATCGGACCGACCACGGCGAAGAAGCTGTTGGCGACGGCCGGCATCAGCCAGGACATCCGCGTCAAGAACCTCAGTGACGAGGATGCCGGCAAGCTGCGCAGCCTGATCGAGCGCGAGTACAAGGTGGAAGGCGCGCTGCGCAGCGAGATGGCGATGAACATCAAGCGCCTCATGGACATCGGTGCGTACCGGGGCCTTCGTCACCGCCGCAGCCTGCCGGTGCGCGGGCAGCGGACGAAGACGAACGCCCGGACGCGCAAGGGTCCCAAGAAGGCTGCCGCGGTTCGTAAGAAGCCCGTCGCGGGCAAGAAGGGTTGATCAGGCGGCACGCGTGAACGCGTCCGGCCAGGAGGTTTCGAGTGGCTGAAGCTAAGAAAGCGAAGAAGCGAGACCGGAAGGTGGGCACGAACGGAGTCGCCCACGTCCAGGCGAGCTTCAACAACACGATCGTCACGATCACCGACACGGACGGCAACGTCATCAGCTGGGCGAGTGCGGGCAAGGTGGGTTTCAAGGGCTCCCGCAAGAGCACGCCCTTCGCCGCGCAGGTCGCGGCGGAGTCCTGCGCCCGCGAGTCGATCAACCTCGGCTTGAAGCGCGTCGAGGTGTGGGTCAAGGGTCCCGGTTCCGGCCGGGAAGCCGCGATCCGTTCGCTCCAGGCCGCGGGTCTCGAGATCTCCGCGATCAAGGACGTCACTCCCATCCCGCACAATGGTTGCCGCCCGCCGAATCGGCGCCGCGTCTAGGAGAACCCGAGCATGGCGGTTTATCACGATGCACGATGCCGGCTGTGCCGGCGCGAGGGCATGAAGCTCATGCTCAAGGGCGCACGTTGCTTCACGGACAAGTGCGCCTTCGAACGCCGCGGGTACGCTCCCGGAGAGCACGGCAAGAGCCGTCGCGCCAAGGAGACCAACTACGGCACCCAGTTGCGCGAGAAGCAGAAGGCCCGCCGCATCTACGGCCTGCTCGAGCGCCAGTTCCGTCACACGTTCGCCAAGGCGAGCGAGGCCAAGGGCGTCACGGGCGAGCTGCTGCTCCAGATGCTGGAACGCCGTCTCGACAACGTGGTGTTCCGCCTCGGTCTGGCCCCGTCGCGCAGCGCGGCGCGGCAGCTTGTGCGTCACCGCCACTTCACGGTCAACGGCCGCACGGTGGACATTCCTTCCTTCCAGGTGAAGGCCGGCGACGAGATTCAGGTGCGTGCGAAGAGCAAGGAGCTCGTCGTCATCAAGAACTCTCTGGAATCCCGCAAGGGCCAGGGCTTGCCGGACTGGGTGGACCTCAACATCGAGAAGCTCGCGGGCCGGGTGCTCCACATCCCGACGCGTGCTTCGATCCCGGTGCCCATCAACGAACAGCTGATCGTGGAGCTCTACTCGAAGTGATGACGATCGCCTTCTCCCAACGGGAGGCTTGCCGATGAAGTGGAAGAATCTGCAGATGCCCAAGCAGCTGGTGCCGGACTCGGGGAACAACGAGCGGTACGGGAAGTTCGTTCTCGAGCCCCTCGAGCGGGGCTTCGGCCCCACGCTGGGCAATGCGCTGCGTCGCGTGCTTCTCTCCTCGCTCCAGGGCGCGGCGATCACGGCGGTCCGCATCGACGGCGTGTTGCACGAGTTCTCGACGCTTCCGGGCGTGATCGAGGACGTCACCGAGATCGTTCTCAACCTGAAGCAGGTGCGGCTCAAGCTGTTCGGCGACGGCCCCAAGAAGGGCGTCTTCGAGATGCGTGGCAAGGGCGAGGTGCGTGCCGGTGACCTCGCGGTGGATCCCGAGGTGCAGGTGCTCAATCCCGACCTGCACGTCGCGGCCCTGAACCGCGACGGCGACCTGCGCATGGAGGTCGAGATCAACGGCGGCCGCGGCTACGTGTCGGCCGACCAGCACTCGACCGCCGAGCGTCCGATCGGCGTGATCCCGATCGACTCGATGTTCTCGCCGGTGACCAAGGTCAACTACACGGTCGAGGCCACGCGCCTCGGCCAGCGGATCGACTACGACAAGCTCACGCTCGAGGTCTGGACGGACGGCAGCATCCTGCCGCACGACGCGGTGGCCATGGCCGCCAAGATCCTGAGCGACCACTTCCGACTGCTCGTGCAGTTCGAAGAGGAGCCGCAGCAGGAGGAGGAGCTGGAGGTGGACGAGGAGATCGTCCGCGTCCGCAAGCTGCTCGACAAGAGCGTCGAGGAGCTGGAGCTGTCGGTGCGTTCGAGCAACTGCCTGCGTGCCGCCGAGATCAAGTCGATCGGCGACCTCGTGCAGAAGGGCGAGCCGGAGATGCTGAAGTTCCGCAACTTCGGTCGCAAGTCGTTGAAGGAGATCCAGGACATCCTGGGTGAGATGGGGCTGCACTTCGGGATGGACATCAGCCGCTATTACGAGGCCAAGGCGCCGGCGAAGACGGAAGCCTGACGCGGCGCCGGGCGCTGCCCGGCCGCGGCTCGACAGAAGAGGACGGGGCAACCCACATGAGACACCGCAAGGACCATCGCAAGCTGAGTCGCACGCACGAGCACCGGCGTGCGCTGCTGCGGAATCTGGTCACGGCGCTCTTCCAGTACGAGCGCATCGAGACGACCGTGGCGAAGGCCAAGGAAGCGCGGCGGCTCGCCGAGCGCATGATCACGTTCGCGAAGCAGAACGACGTCGCGGCCCGCCGCCACGTGTCCACGTTCGTGTTCAAGCCGGAGGTCGTGGCGAAGCTGTTCGACACGATCGGGCCGTGGTACACCGAGCGCAACGGTGGCTACACCCGCATCATCCGCATCGGCCGTCGCCTCGGCGACGCCGGCGAAACCGCCTACCTCGAGCTGGTGAAGTCCGCCGAGCAGAAGGAGACCGAGCGGGCCGACCGTATCGCCGCGGCGGAAGCCAAGGCGCTGGCGCAGGCGGGCGAAAAGGCGGCCAAGAAGTCCAAGGCCGAGGCCGAGGAGCCGGACGACGCTCCGGCGGAGGCGGCCAAGCCCAAGCGTGGCGCCAAGAAGGAAAAGGCCGGCGCGGCCGGTGGCGGAGCGGCCAAGCCGCGTCGCGGCCCGCGCAAGGTCGGAGGCTGAGACCGGAGGACAGCACGGACTTCGGATTCACGACACGACGCGGGCGGGAGGGCGACCTTCCGCCCGCGAGCGTTGTGGCCCGCGTCCGGGCACGAATCGCATGAATGCACCACGCCGACACGGAGCCCGACGCGCGATCGCCCTCCTGGCGCTCGCCGGCGCGGTGCTGTGCGTTTCGCGGCCGGCCCGCGCGTCCGAGGCCATGGTGCCGCCGCCGGAGCCGGATTCCGTGCGGGCGCCGGTGACCGAGGCGCCCCCGGGCGCGGCGACGCCCGTGGCTCCGACCATGGCATCCCCCGTGACGACGGCGTCCGCGGGCCGCGATTCCGCGGCGTCGGACACCACCGCGCGCGACGTGGACTACCTGTGGGTGCTGCGCACGGCCCTGATGGACCCGGCCGAGATCCCCCGGCTGGTGGAGCGCGCGAAGGCGATGCACGTGCGCGGGCTGCTCGTCCAGGTCGTGGGCCGTGGCGACGGCTGGTATCGCTCCGACCTGCTGCCGTACCCCGAGCCGCTGCGCACCCCCGGCCGCGACCCGCTCGGCGAGCTGCTGCCGCTCGCGCACGCCGCGGGGCTCGAGGTGCATGCGTGGATGAACTGCTGCCTCGTGTGGTCGGGCGACAAACCGCCGCGGGACCCGCGCCACGTCGTGCGGGCGCATCCCGAGTGGGTCGCGCGCATGGCCGACGGCCGCCCGATGACGCGACTCTCGCCGCGCGCGCGCGAACGGCTGATGGTCGAGGGCGTGTTCCTGTCGCCCGGACATCCCGGCGTGCGGCACTTCATCGCGAACATCGCCCGGGAGATCGCGAGCCGCTATCCAGTGGACGGCATCCACCTCGACTACATCCGGCAACCGAGCGTGGGGATCGGCTTCGATCCCACCACGCGCGCGCGTTTCGCGCTCGAGCACGGCGCCGACCCGGATCCGGGCGAGCCCGGCATCCCGTTCCACCGACTGCCGCTGGCGCAGCGGGCGTCCATGGACTCGGCGTGGGCGGATTTCCAGCTCGACCAGGTGACCGCCATCGTCCGCGAGGTGCGCGACTCGCTCGCCTCCGTGCGGCCGGGCATCCAGCTCTCCGCCGCGGTGCTCGCCGACACGCTGACGGCCGTGCACCGCAACCGCCAGGCGTGGAGCACGTGGCTGCGCGAGGGCCTGCTCGACCGGGCGTTCGCCATGTGCTACGCCCCGCAGGTGCAGACGGTCATGGGCCAGCTGTCGGCCATGGCCGCGCAGGTGGGCACCGCCCGGCTCGTGCCGGGCATCGCCATCTACAACACGTCGCCATCCGCCGCGGCCGCCAAGATCAAGGGCGCACGCGAGCTGGGGTTCCCGGCGATCGCACTGTATAGCTACGATTCACTGTACGAGCGCGAGGGGCTGTGGCAACAGCTGCACGCGTACCTGAACAGCCCCCGCACACTGGAGGAGCACCCTTGAGTCCGAAAAGTTCCAATCCCACGGCCGTCCGCGAAGACCTCCGCAACATCGCCATCATCGCCCACGTCGATCACGGCAAGACCACGCTCGTGGACGCCATGCTGTGGCAGAGCGGTGTGTTCCGCGAGAACCAGGAGATCGTGGAGCGCGTCATGGACTCCAACGACCTGGAGCGCGAGAAGGGCATCACGATCCTCGCGAAGAACACGGCCGTGCGCTACGGCAACTACAAGATCAACGTCGTCGACACGCCCGGTCACGCGGACTTCGGCGGCGAGGTCGAGCGCACGCTCAAGATGGTGGACGGCGTGCTGCTGCTGGTGGACGCCAGCGAGGGGCCGCTGCCGCAGACGCGCTTCGTGCTCAAGAAGGCGCTCGAACTCGGGCTGCAGCCGATCGTGGTGATCAACAAAATCGACCGCAAGGACGCGCGCGTGGCGGAGGTCCTCGACGAGATCTACGACCTGTTCATCGATCTCGACGCGCACGAGGACCAGCTCGACTTCCCGGTGCTGTACACGATCGCGCGCGACGGCATCTGCCGCCTGAAGCCCGACGGCGAGGACCACAAGCTCAAGCCGCTCTTCGACGCGATCATCGAGACCATCCCGGCACCCAAGTACGACCCGGACATGCCGCTGCAGATGCTGATCCTCAACCTCGACTACTCCGACTTCGTCGGCCGGCTCGCGATCGGGCGCGTCGTCAACGGCCGCATGATCCCGCGCCAGGACGTGATGCTCATCCGGCGCGACGGCGTGCACGAGAAGTCGCGCATCACGAACCTGTACGCCTTCGAGGGCCTGCAGCGCGTCGAGGTGCAGGAGGCCGGCCCGGGCGACATCGTGGCGCTGGCCGGATTCGACGTGGTGCACATCGGCGAGACCGTGACCGATCCCGTGGATCCGCGTCCGCTGCCGCCCGTCACGATCGACGAGCCCACGGTGAGCATGCAGTTCTGCGTGAACATGTCGCCGTTCGCCGGCCAGGAAGGCAAGCTGGTCACCTCGCGCAACATCAAGGAGCGCCTCGATCGCGAGCTGCTCACCAACGTCAGCATCCGCATCACCCAGGGCGAGACGCCGGACCAGTTCGAGGTGGCGGGCCGCGGCGAGCTCCAGATGGCGATCCTGATCGAGATGATGCGCCGCGAGGGCTTTGAGCTGGCCGTGGGCAAGCCCGAGGTCATCACGCACCTCGAGGACGGCAAGGTCATGGAGCCGATGGAGCACCTGGTCATCGACTGCCCCGAGGAGTTCGTCGGCGTGGTCACCCAGAAGATCGGCACCCGCAAGGGCCGCATGACCAACATGGTCAACCACGGCACCGGGCGCGTCCGGCTCGAGTTCCGGATCCCGTCGCGCGGCCTGATCGGGTTCCGCAGCCAGTTCCTCACCGACACGCGCGGAACGGGCCTGCTGAACCACCTCTTCGACGGTTACGAGCCGTGGATGGGCGAGATCCCGCACCGCACCACCGGTGCGCTCGTCTCCGACCGCCAGGGTGTGGCGACGCCGTACTCGATCGAGCACGTGCAGGATCGCGGCGAGATCTTCGTTGAGCCCAACGACCGCGTGTACGAAGGCATGGTCGTGGGCGAGAACGCGCGTGAACAGGACATCGACGTGAACATCGTCCGCGAGAAGAAGCTGACGAACATGCGCTCGGTGGGCGAGGACGCCGTCCGGCTGCTGCCCGTGCACAAGAAGACGCTCGAGCAGGCCCTGGAGTGGATCCGCGACGACGAACTGCTCGAGGTGACGCCCTCCTCGCTGCGGCTCCGAAAGCGCGTACTTGCCGCCAACATGCGGCCCCGCTACTGGCAGAAGCAGGGCGGCTGAGCCCCACACCGCGGTCCGGTCCGCCGGCGCGGCGCCGCGCCCGGGCGCCGGGCGCACGGACCGTATCGAGAATCCGCTCGCGGCGGCCGCCTCCCCGGCGGCCGCCGCAGCCGTGTCCGCGCCTCAAGGGGACCTGCTACGGGGCCGATGACACGGATGGACCGGCGTACCCGCCGGACACAACCCCCCATGGACCCGAACGCCAGCCCAACGTCGCCCAGGCCGGTCCCATCGGCCGCTGAGCCGTCCCTTCCGCAGGCGGGAGACGCCGCACGCTTCCTTCTGTCGCGCGGACCCGGCGGTGACGCCGAGAGCCGCCGGGTCGTGATCGCCTTCGGCGTCATGCTGCTCGCGGCGGCCGCGGTGCTGAACATGGGCCTCTATCGCAGCGCGCGGACGCGCTTCGAGCGCGAGGGCTGGGCACGGCTCGAGGCCAGCGCGGAAATGCGGCGCTCGCAGATGGCCTACGGGCTGGCGGTCTTCCGCCGCGAAGCGATGCAGATGGTCGAGGATCCGGTGGTCGCGTCGCGCACGCTGGAGTTGCTGCGGGGCGCCCGGGACGCGAACGTCCGGGCGGAGCTCGACGGCCGGCTCGGGGATGCGTCACGACACTTCCAGTTCGAGAACGTGCAGGTGCTCGACGCCGCGGGCCGGATCGTCTACCAGAGCGCTCCCACAACCCCCGACGAGCCGGTCGCGATCGCGCGCCTGGCCGAACGTGCGATCGCCGAGCGTCGCGACGTCATCGGGGACCCGCACGGGGACGAGCTGCTGCTGGCCAAGCCCGTCGCGGGCCCGGACCACCGCGTGCA
>Ga0265338_10009882_pt1 | contig 11293 bp, 6 predicted proteins | sample 42126metaG_FD_193579 | JGI IMG/M metagenome (GOLD analysis project Ga0265338, IMG submission 193579) | Rhizosphere microbial communities from Carex aquatilis grown in University of Washington, Seatle, WA, United States - 4-21-26 metaG | ecosystem: Host-associated > Plants > Roots > Rhizosphere >... | reverse complement strand
CATGGCGAAATGGATACCCTTCAACTGACGGCCTTCAATGGGCAGGTCGCGCGGTTTCGTGGCGCCGGTCGCGAGGACGACAGCGTCGAAATCCTTGAGCAATTTTTCGGTCGGATAATTTTTTCCGACTTCGGTGTTGCACACGAACATGATGCCTTCGGCTTCAAGCTGCTTGATGCGGCGCAGGACGATTTCTTCCTTGTCCAGCTTCATGTTCGGAATGCCGTACATGAGCAAGCCGCCGGGGCGATCGGCGCGTTCGTAAACGGTGACGAGATGGCCGGCTTTGTTCAATTGGGCGGCGGCGCACAATCCGGCGGGACCGGAACCGACCACGGCGACTTTTTTGCCGGTGCGGTTTTTGGGCGGCTCGGGAACGACCCAGCCGTTTTCCCAGCCGTGATCGATGATGCTGACTTCAATGTTCTTGATGGTGACCGGCGGGTTGTTCATGCCGAGCACGCAGGAGCCTTCGCATGGGGCAGGGCAGACGCGGCCGGTGAAATCCGGGAAGTTGTTGGTCTTGTGCAGACGCTCCAGCGCTTCCTTCCAAAGACCGCGATACACGAGATCGTTCCACTCGGGAATCAGGTTGTTGATGGGGCAGCCGCTGGCCATGCCGCTGATGAGCGTGCCGGTGTGGCAGAACGGAATGCCGCAATCCATGCAACGGGCGCCTTGCTTTTTCAAGTCGGCTTCCGGCATGTGAAGGTGAAATTCCTTCCAGTCGCTGATACGCTCCGTTGCCGAACGGTCCTTCGGCAGTTCCCGGAGAAAATCCATGAATCCTGTTGGTTTACCCATTGGTCTGCTATTTAGGTTGGTTAGATTTCTGATTAAAGATTAACCGCCGCCGACGCGGGCGATGTCGCGCATGTTGGCTTCAAAGGCGGCTTGTTCGGCGGCTTCGCCGCTCAAGCCCTGTGCCTTGGCTTCTTTGATCTTTTGAAGCATGCGTTTGTAGTCTTTCGGGATGACTTTGACAAACCGATTAATCATCGATTCCCAATCGGCGAGCAATTTCGCAGCGCGATCGCTCTTAGTATAAGTCTGATGGCGTTGGATGAGTTTCCAGATTTCTTCGATCTCGTCGGCATCCGAAAGTTTTTCCAACTCGACGTTCTGCATGTTCACGCGCGAGGCGAAATCGCCGGCTTCATCGAGCACGTAGGCGATACCGCCGGACATGCCCGCCGCGAAATTGCGGCCGGTCTTGCCAAGGATGATGACGCGTCCGCCGGTCATGTATTCGCAACCATGGTCGCCGATGGCTTCCACGACGGCGCTGACGCCGCTGTTACGCACGCCGAAGCGTTCGCCAGCCATGCCGCGCACGAAGATTTCGCCAGCCGTCGCGCCGTAAAGCGCCACGTTGCCGATGATGATGTTCTCTTCTGCGACGAAGGTCGAAGCCTTCGGCGGGTAAACAATAATGCGTCCGCCGCTGAGGCCTTTGCCGGTGTAATCGTTGGCGTCGCCTTCGAGTTCGATGGTCATGCCGCGGGGCATGAACGCGCCGAGGCTCTGGCCGGCGCTGCCGTTGAACTTGAGATGAATGGTGTCATCCGGCAGGCCATTGGCGCCGTATTTCTTCGTGACGTCACTGCCGACGATTGTGCCGACGACGCGATTCACGTTGCGGATAGGCAAATCGGCATGAACGCGTTCGCCGCGTTCGATGGCCGGTTCGCAGATGCTGAGCAACCGCGTGATATCAAGCGATTTCTCGAGGCCGTGGTCCTGAGCGATCTGGCGGAATCGGGCATCTTTGCACTTACAGGCATCCGGCTGATACAGGATCGGTGTGAGGTCGAGACCTTTGGCTTTCCAGTGATCGATGGCTTTCCACGGAACGACGAGGTCGGTGCGGCCAATCATGTCTTCGAGCTTGCGGATACCGAGCTTGGCCATGATTTCGCGGAGTTCCTGGGCGATGAACTTCATGAAGTTCACGACGTGATCCGGGTTGCCAGTGAAGCGCTCGCGCAATTTCGGGTTCTGCGTGGCGACGCCGACGGGGCAGGTATCCATGTGGCAAACGCGCATCATGATACAGCCGAGCACGACCAGCGGAGCGGTGGCGAAGCCGAATTCTTCCGCGCCGAGGAGCGCGGCGATGGCGACGTCGCGGCCGGTTTTGAGCTGGCCGTCGGTTTCGACATAGATGCGGCTGCGCAGGCCGTTCAACATGAGCGTCTGGTGAGTTTCGGCGAGGCCGAGTTCCCACGGGCCGCCCGCGTGTTTGATGGAGGACAACGGCGATGCGCCGGTGCCGCCGTCATGGCCGCTGATGAGCACCACGTCCGCGTGCGCTTTGGCAACGCCGGCGGCGATGGTGCCGACGCCGATTTCGGAGACCAGCTTGACGCTCACGCGCGCGTGGCGGTTGGAATTCTTCAGGTCATGAATCAATTCCGCGAGGTCTTCGATGGAATAAATGTCGTGATGTGGCGGGGGGGAAATCAATCCCACACCGGGCGTCGTGCCGCGGGTCTTGGCGATCCACGGATAGACTTTCTTGCCAGGCAACTCGCCGCCTTCGCCAGGTTTCGCGCCCTGCGCCATCTTGATTTGGAGTTCGCGCGCGTTGACGAGATAATTACTCGTGACGCCGAAGCGGCCGGAAGCGACCTGCTTGATGGCGGAATTCTTGGAATCACCTTTGTCATTAGTCCAGGTGAAACGCTCGGAATCTTCGCCGCCTTCGCCGGTGTTGCTCTTGCCGCCGATGCGGTTCATCGCGATGGCGAGAGCTTCGTGCGCTTCCTTGCTGATGGAGCCATAGCTCATGGCCCCGGTCTTGAAGCGCTTGACAATGGAGTCGACGGATTCCACTTCCTCGATAGGAAGCGGCTTTTCGGCCCATTTTAAATCGAACAAACCGCGGAGTGTGCACAGGTTTTTGGCCTGGGCATTCACGAGTTCGGCGTATTCCTGGAATGTCTTGTAGCTGCCGAGGCGGCAGGCGATTTGCAGCTTGTGAATGGTCTGCGGGTTGAACAAATGATATTCGCCATCCGCGCGCCATTGATATTGGCCGCCGGCATCGAGGACGCCGTTGACCGGGCGATCCGGGAAGGCGTGGTTGTGGCGTTTCAGGACTTCCTCGGCGATGACGTCGAGGCCCGCGCCTGCGATGCGTGATGGGGTCCAGGTGAAATATTTGTCGACCACGGAGTTGTTGAGGCCGACGGCCTCAAAGATTTGCGCGCCGCGATAGCTTTGAATAGTCGAGATGCCCATCTTGGCCATGGTTTTCACCACGCCTTTGACGGCGGCCTTGATGAAGTTCTTGACGGCTTTCTTGTGATCGAGACCGGGCAACATGCCTTCGTGGATCAAGTCATCCAGCGTCTCGTAGGCGAGATAGGGATTAATGGCGCTGCAACCGTAGCCGATGAGCAATGCGAAATGATGCACTTCGCGCGGTTCGCCTGATTCGAGAACCAAGCCGACTTTCGAGCGCGAGCCTTTGCGGATCAAGTAATGGTGCAGGCCGGAGACCGCGAGCAACGCCGGGATAGGGGCGTTCTCTTTATTAATTTCGCGGTCGGACAGGATCAAAATGCTCGCACCGTCCAAAATGGCTTTATCGGCGGCGGTGAAGAGATTTTCGAGCGCGGCTTCGAGGCCCTTCGCGCCTTCCGCAGCCTTGAATAGGATGGGCAGGGTGGTGGCTTTGAACTTCGGACGATTGACGTGCCGGAGTTTTTCCAGGTCTTCATTCGTGAGCAGCGGATGCTCAAGCTTAAGCAACGCGCAGCTTTCGGGCGTCGGCTTGAGCAAACTGCCACGCGAACCGACCATGGTTTCCGTGGAGGTGATGTTTTCCTCGCGGATGGGGTCGATGGGCGGGTTGGTGACCTGTGCAAAAAGCTGTTTGAAATAATTATACAGCAACTGCGGCTTGTTCGAGAGCACGGCGAGCGGGGTGTCGGTGCCCATCGAGCCGAGCGGTTGCACGCCGTCGTTGGCCATGGGGCCGACGATGAAACGCATGTCTTCGAACGTATAACCGAACGCCTGCTGGCGCTGGAGAACCGCTTTATGAGCGGGTTCGTGCGTGTGCGGCGGCTCGGGGAGGTCCTTCAACAAAACGTGATGTTCATCGAGCCATTTTTGATATGGATGCTCGGTGGCGTATTTGTTTTTCAGCTCTTCGTCCGCGACGATGCGGCCTTGCTCGGTGTCCACGAGGAACATGCGGCCGGGTTGCAGGCGGCCTTTGATGGCCACGCGCTCGGGGGCGATGTCCAGGACGCCGGCTTCCGAGGCCATGATAACCAAGTCGTCCTTGGTGACGTAATAACGCGAAGGGCGGAGTCCGTTGCGGTCGAGGCAGGCGCCGATGCGGATGCCGTCGGTGAATGCGATGGAAGCCGGGCCGTCCCACGGTTCCATGAGGCACGAATGATATTCGTAGAACGCGTGCTTCTCGGGACTCATGCTCTCATGATTTTCCCACGGTTCGGGAATCATCATCATCATGACGTGCGGCAGGTCGCGGCCCGTCAGAAGGAGCAATTCGACACAGTTGTCGAACATCGCGGAATCGCTGCCGTCGGTGTTGATGACTGGGAGGAGCTTTTTGATGTCGTCGCCGAACAGGTCGGATTGGAAATTGGACTGGCCGGCATACATCCAGTTGATGTTGCCGCGGAGCGTGTTGATTTCGCCGTTGTGCGCGATGTAACGATACGGATGGCTGCGGTCCCAGCTCGGGAACGTGTTCGTCGAGAAACGCGAATGCACGAGCGCCAGGCCGGTGGTCATGTCGGAATCACCGAGGTCGGCGTAATATTTGCCGACTTGTTCCGGCATCAACATGCCTTTGTAAACGACCGTGCGGCACGAGAAGCTCGAGACGTAAAACCATTTTCCACCGGGAATCTTGCCACCGTAACGGATGCGTTGCTCGGCAACTTTGCGGATGACGTAGAGTTTACGTTCAAACGCGAGGTCATCTTTGAGGCTCCCGTTGCGGGCGACGAAGACCTGCATCATGAACGGCTCAGCGGCGCGGGCGGTTTCGCCGAGCGAGGAATTATCGGTCGGGATATCGCGCCAGCCGAGGAGGGTCTGGCCTTCTTCGGCGATGATTTTGGCCAACGCGGATTTAACGGTCTCGCGTTCGGCGGGATCCTTGGGCATGAAAAGCATGCCGACGCCGTATTGGCCCTGGTTGGGGAGCTTGAAACCGGATTTGGCGGTGGCGACCTTGAAAAATTCGTGCGGCATCTGCATGAGGATGCCGGCGCCGTCACCGGTGTTGGCCTCGCAACCGCAAGCGCCGCGGTGATCGAGGTTGACGAGAATTTGCAACGCTTGCTCGACGAGGGAGTGGGACTTGCGACCCTTCATGTTGACGACGAAGCCGACGCCGCAGGCGTCTTTTTCGAATTGAGGATCGTACAGGCCCTGTTTCGGAGGAGGCCCCAATAGAACACCATCAGTCTTCTGAATTTTAGCGTTGCTGCTCATCTGTTTTTCGGTTCAATTTCGCCCAAATAAAATGAGCGAAATTTTTATAGTTTTGTCGTACAAATCACAAGTCCGCAATCATTCATTTTAACTTTTTTGCCCGACTCAGCCGTCCGTAAATTCTAACATCGAATGCGGAGAATCCAAGGGGACGTAACAGCAGGAAAACTCAAGGGAATACGAGGAGAATACAGTTGGTGGAGGAATGGTAATTTTGGCGAGGGTGCGGAAGGGTGGGATTAGGTGAGGGGGCCAGGGCGAGAGTACCGAAAAGGGGGGCTTATGGTGAATAGAAGTGTTGCGTGTTTTGTGAGTGCGTGAATTCGTTTTTCTACCGTTGCATGCCGCTAGCTATTTAAGACTTTGAGAGCCTTTTTCGCGTCCGCCACGCGGAGGATCAGAAGACCTTTTTTGGCGTCGGGTGGGGTGGCGCAATAGGCGTACTCGATGTTCACTTTGGCGTCGGCAAGTTTGTGCGCGATTTTTGCGAGCGAGCCGGGTTTGTTGTCGCCTTCGATCATGAGGACATCGTCGTCGACGACGAGCGTGCCGTGTTCTTCAAAGAGAATCATGGCGCGGCGGTAGTCATCCACGACGAGGCGAATCACGCTGTGGTCCACGGTGTCGCTGGTGGAGATGGCGTAGATGTTGACCTTGGCTTTGGCGAGGGCGTCTGCCAATCGGGCCAGGGTGCCGGGGCGGTTATCGAGAAAAATGGCGAGTTGTTTGGTGATCTGCATAAGCGCGCTTGGACGAATCGAACCATAACACGAGGCTGCGGATTCGCCAGCAGGTTTTTGCGGCAAATGCGTCGTCCGAATATTCTGGATTCGCGCGGGCGAGATGCCGACGTGCCACTATGCGGGCAATACCTCCTAAAAATCTCTCGGTGCGAAATAAATTCAATGCTACCTTTGTGTCATGGACAGCAATTCCCTTCTCCCACATCGTAAACGCGGGATGATTTTTCTGATCATCTCGGTGGTAATGCTCATCCTTGGCGAAACGCTACTACGATCGTCGCTGGCGAGGGTGCCATTCCTTCTTTATTGGATGGCGTGTTTCGTTTGTACCGGGCTGGCCATTGTGTTTGCGTTCCTGGATGTCGTGGGTGTGCAACGGCAGGCGCGGGAACAGCAGCGGGAATTGCTTGAGAAGACAATCAACGAAATAGCCCGGCAAAAGGAATCGAAGTCGGGCCGGCCGAGCGCGGGACGAAATCCGCGATGATTTTTTCGCCACAGTATTTTTCGCCTGTTTTTGCGCAGTTCCTCATTGAATTCTTTCGCGAAGTTTGCTTCATTGAAGCAGGAGAGTTTGAATGAGTGTGCCTTTCACAGCGACGCCCGCGAAAGAGCTTTCGGAAAGCCAACGGAAAGCGCTCGTCAATTTGCTCGGCGACGATGATCCCGCGATTTACCAGACGGTTCGCGAGAAGATTCTTTCCTTTGGCGAAAACGCCGGCGAATGGTTGCGGCCGTATCGATTGAGCAACGATCCCGTCCTGCGTCGGCGCGCGCGGGAGATTGTCCGGCACTTTGACCGGCAGGAGGCGGATACGTGGTTTTTAGCGTTTTGCCTGAAGCACGGCGAGGAGTTTGATCTCGAGGAAGGCGTATGGTTGCTGGCGATGACGGAATATCCGGACATCAATGTGGAGGCTTACCGGGCGTTGCTGGATAATTTTGCGACGGCGATCCGGGAACGGATTGATTTCACCGAGACGGACAAGGAAATCCTGTCCACAATGAATAATTATCTCTTTGATGAGCTGGGATTTTCCGGCGACGAGGAGAGTTATTACGATCCGCAGAATAGTTATTTGAATCGCGTGGTGGATCGGCGGAAGGGAAACCCGATCAATCTGTCATTGCTCTATCTGCTGCTGGCGCGGCGGTTGCAATTGCCGGTGGCGGGAATCGGGCTGCCGGGACATTTCATCTGCCGTTACCAATCCACGTCGGACGAGATTTATGTGGACCCGTTCCATCACGGGAAATTCCTGACGAAGGCGGATTGCATTCAATATCTCGTGAGCGGCAGCCACGGGTTGCAGGATGAGTTTCTCGCGCCGGTGAGCACGCGCCGGATGTTGATGCGCAGCTGCAGCAATCTACACCAGATTTACAGCCAGATGGAATTGACGGAGGAGACGACACGCTTGCAGAGGTATTTGGTGGCGCTCGCGAGGTAAAACGAAACGGAGTTGCCACCAACCAAAGAAGTATTATTTTCCAATATGACCATTGAAGCCGTGCGCAAATTACCGCGAGTGGAGCAATTACGTTTAATGGAGACGCTTTGGGAGGAATTGAGCCGTTCGGAGAACGAATTGGAATCCCCGGCATGGCACGCTACTGAATTAGAACAGACCGAGAAGCGGCTCGCCGAAGGAAAAGAGCAAATAATGGATTGGGAAGCGGCGAAAAAAGAATTACGAAGACGCTTTGAATGAGGTGCGGATTTTAACTTCCGCTCTCAACGACCTTGCCAAAGGTCGCGAGTTTTATGAGAAACAGGCAGAGGGCATAGGCAGCTATTTTTTCGATTCAGTGTTTGCGGATATTGATTCACTTTCTCTGTTTGGAGGCATTCATCGTAAGGTTTCTGGTTTTCATTGATTACTGGCTCGTCGATTTCCTTATGCCATCTATTACAAAATGAATTCCGAAGGTTCGGTGGTCGTTTATAGAGTTTTGGATTGTAGACAGGACCCCGCGAAGACGCGTCGAGCTTTGGAACCCAGCCCGTGAAGAGGTGCTGTATATTCTGTGAGTTTTTTAATATGGCGGCGGTCGTAGACCTCCGCTACATCAATCGGGGAGGGAGCGCCATAGGCGTCTCGCAAAATAGGGATCGATCCGAACCAACACCCAGTAAGCAAAGCGTTGTTTCAATTTTTCCCATAAGGTTCGGGATTGGCGCCATTGTTCGAGTTCGATGCGGCGGGAATGGCGCAGGGCGCAATCGAAAACTTCACGGGCCTCTTTTGCGATCCTGGCATTTTGAAAACGAATCATAAGTTCGTAATTGATTTGCAGGCTGCGTGAATCCAGGTTCGATGAGCCGACGTAGACGATATCATCCACGATGATGAGTTTGGCGTGCAAAATCTGCGGTTCGTATTCAAAAATTTCCACGCCCGCTCTCAGGAATCGGCGGTAGAGGCTGCGCCCGGCCAACTGCGAGAGCAGCACGTCGGATTTGCCCGCAAGAATCAATTGCACTTTGCCGCCGCGCCGGACGACTTCGGTCAGGCCGCGACGCAAACTCCAGGTCGGCAGAAAATACGCGACCATGATTTTTACGTCTTTCGCATGCTTAAGGTCTTCCCGGAGTGCGTGCGTCAGCGGGCTTTGGCCGCGACCGGGGCCGCCGAAGAGAATTTGTTCGGTGGGGTAGGTGACGGATTTCTTGGCGTCGAAACGCCGGAAGCGCATGAAGCGTTTGTGGCGGAAAGCCGCGCGCGCGAACATTTCGTCGAAGGAGGACGCGAGTTGAGCGGAGAGTGGGCCGGTGATCTTCAGGCCAATATCGCACCAGCCGCATTTCACGCCGTCACCTTCATATTCGGGAGCAATATTGAATCCACCGACGAACGCGACATGGTCATCGCACACGAGCAGTTTGCGATGGTTGCGGATGGACATGCGGTTCAGGGCGAAAGGCTTGAGCAGTGTCACTTCAAAGGGATTGAAGAGCCGAACTTCCGCGCCCACCGCCTGCAGCCGTTGAAAAAAATCTGCGGGCAAGCCGTAGGAACCGAGTGCATCGATGAGCACGCGAACGCGCAGGCCGCGTTGGCGGGCGCGGATGAGCGCATCGCGAAAGCGTTCGCCGGGAGAGCCGGGGGAAAACGTGTAGGTCTCGAGACAAACCTCTTTTTTGGCCTCGTCAATGGCCGCGAGCATGGCAGGAAACACTTCGTCTCCCGTGCATAACCAATTGCAGGTGATGTCCATTGCGGCTGATGACATGTTCGCCTAGGTTATTTTGTAAGGAACAGCTTGGCAATTCCGACGAATCCCCATGAACGATAGGCAATTCCGCCCGGGAAAACTAAAAGCAGAAATAAATTTTAACTTTTATTGATTTGGAGCATCTATATCTACGTGAGAATTTTCCGAATATTGTTTATCGCGATTGCGCTCGGGTGGCCGCTGGCGTCCGCGCGTGCGGCGCATACGCAGGCGCAATTGGTTTTGGCGGTTGATTCGGCGCGGCCGGGCGAGACCGTGCTGGCGGGCGTGCATTTGAAAATGGAGCCCGGCTGGCACACGTATTGGAAGAATCCGGGTTCGGCCGGCATGACGACGAAGATCGAATGGCAGCTTCCGGCAGGAGTGACGGCGGGGGATATTCAGTGGCCAATCCCCGAAAAATTGCCGCCGGATGAAGTTATTACCTACGCGTATGAAAACGAGGTGGTGTTGCTGGTGCCACTGAAGTTGGCGGCGGATTTAAAGCCCGGCGCGCTGGTCTTGAAGGCGAAAATTTCATGGTTGGAATGCAAGGAGCAGTGTATTCCGGCGGGTGGGGATGTAGAGGCGACGTTGAATGTCGGGAGTGAAACGAAGCCCTCGGCAGATGCGGCATTGCTCAAGGAGTGGCAGGCGAGGACTCCCCGGGCGGACAAGGCATTTTCTTTCCGGGTGCATTGGGAAAAGAAGATCGATAACGACACGCGCACGGTGATTATCGAAGGCACGCAGACCGCGGCCGACAAATCTTTGGCGATCGACAAGGCGGAATTTTTTCCAGACGCCAGTGATGAATTTGAAATTCAAGGCGCCACAGAGAAGCTTCCGGTGTCGAGCGGCTTTGCTTTGCGAAAATTAGTGAAAGAATTTTCGCAGTGGCCTTCGAAAATCAGCGGGGTGATTGTGATTCAGGGCAACGGGCAGACGAATGGTTTTGAATTGAATGAGCCCGTGACTGGAGACATGGCTCAGGTTTCGGCGCCTGTAGCGGCCACGCCGACGGTTGCAGCGACGGCGGCCCCGAACCAGTCGTTAATACAGATGCTTCTTTATGCGTTTGTAGGGGGATTGATCCTGAACATCATGCCGTGTGTGTTGCCGGTGATTGCACTGAAGATTTTGGGTTTTGTGGGCGAGGCGCGAAATGATCCGCGGCGTGTGCGGAATCTGGGAATGGTATATACGCTGGGCGTGCTGGTGTCGTTTTTGGTTCTGGCGGGTGCCGTCATTGCCTTGAAGGCCGCGGGCCACAAGGCTGGTTGGGGGTTGCAATTTGGTAATACGCATTTTCTCGTCGCACTGACCATTCTGGTGTTTTTGGTGGCGCTGAATCTGTTTGGCGTGTTTGAAGTGACGTTGGGCGGGAGAGCAATGGGCGCGGCGGGTGAGCTCGCGTCGAAACATGGCGTCGCGGGGGCTTTCTTTAACGGCATTTTGGCCACGGTGCTTGCGACTCCTTGCACGGCGCCGTTTTTGAGCATTGCGCTGGGGTTCGCGTTCGCGCAGAGCGCGGCGATTATCCTCCTCGTTTTTCTAAGCGTTGGAATCGGATTGGCGTTGCCTTACCTAGTGCTGAGTTTTCAGCCGGCGTGGCTGAAGTTTTTGCCGAAACCGGGCGCGTGGATGGAGAGGTTTAAAATTCTCATGGGGTTTCCGATGCTGGCGACGGGTGTCTGGCTGTTGACTTTGGCGACGGGAGTTTCTGACAAAAACACGATGCTTTCGTTTGGACTATTCCTGGTAGTTTTGGCAATGGGCGTTTGGATCTGGGGTGAATTTGTGCAGCGCGGTACGAAACGGAGGGGATTGGCGGCCGCAGTCAGTATTTTCGT
>Ga0265338_10009879_pt1 | contig 11293 bp, 12 predicted proteins | sample 42126metaG_FD_193579 | JGI IMG/M metagenome (GOLD analysis project Ga0265338, IMG submission 193579) | Rhizosphere microbial communities from Carex aquatilis grown in University of Washington, Seatle, WA, United States - 4-21-26 metaG | ecosystem: Host-associated > Plants > Roots > Rhizosphere... | reverse complement strand
GACGGTCGCGAGGAATCGGTCGGCGTCGAGCTTGCGGGTAAAGGAGCGTTTGCGTTGCCGGCCGTCAGGGTCGCGCCACCGCGCGACCCAGGTGGTGTTGGCGTTGCGAACTCGTTTCTCAACACTTGCCATTGCTTTCACCTCCTCTCGATTCGGCTAATTAGCTGGCCCAGTTCGTGCCCCACGGGACCGGTTTGGCCTCGCGGCTGCCCGGCGCATCCGGACCGCCTAGTGCGGTAACTCGGAAGTCGTGGTCCCCTTCTCAATGGGACTTACATGCATGTAGTTATGCACGGGTCGGCCGTTACCGCACTAGGCGGCCATTGACGACGAAGGGCTAAGCGATGAGCGAAATGCTCGAACGGCTGTTGACGTCCGATGAGGTCGCGGAGCTTCTTCAGATCCCGCGACGAACGCTCGATCAATACGCCTATCTCGGCACTGGGCCGACGTTCTTGCGGGTGGGGCGCTACCGCCGGTACCGCGCGCCCGACGTCGCGAGCTGGCTATCTGCTCATGCCGTTCCACCCGATGTCGGCAGAGCACCCGCGTCCGCCGCCAGCTGCAACCCGGAGGCGAAATGAAAAGCCCTGAGGACCGCGAGGAAGAAGAATTGGACCGGTTATCCGCGACCTTTCACCGGCAGAAAGCCTTCCGTCAAGGACTCCTCGCCGGCAGCGCGTTTCTGTCCGACGTTGGCGCACAGACACCTCCGATATGGGGAGCCGGAGACGAAGCGCTGTGGTCAGCCGGCGAAGCCTTGATGATCGTTGGGCCGACCGGGGTCGGCAAGACCACGCTCGCACTGCAAATCGCTGCCGCACGGTGCGGATTGTTGCCTGATGTCTTCGGCTATCAAGTTCAGCCGGCATCTCAGCGCGTGCTGTATCTGGCCTGCGATCGACCAAGCCAGATTGCTCGCGCCGCCAAGCGCCTATTGGGCCGGTTTGATCCGGCGGTCGTCGACGCCAGGTTATGGTTCTGGCCCGGGCGGCTTCCGGCAGACATCGGTCGTAAGCCGGATGCGCTCGTCGATTTCGTCACCTCCGCCGATGTGGACACCGTGTTCGTTGATTCCCTGAAGGACGTCGCGATGAATCTGACGAACGACGATGTCGGCCGCACCGTGAACGACGGATTCCGGCTCTGCCTGAAAGAAGGCATCGAAGTCTGCGCCGTCCATCATGAGCAGAAGAAGGGAGTTGCCGGGGACCTCAACGCGGCATACGGCTCAGCGTGGCTCACGGCTGGGGCCGGCTCGGTGATACAGCTCGCCGGATCGCCAGGGGCTCGACTTGTACAGCTGAACCACCTCAAGCAACCTATCTCCATTGTGGGCCCGCTATTCCTGGAACACGACAAAGGCGCGGGCGTGTTTGTTGAAACGTGGCAGCGATGAGCCACGACCTGCAGAATTGCGCGGCGGATGGGGGAGCGAGACTCCCAATGGGCCGTGTCATGAGCGGCGATGCGGGCCACCAGGCCACGGTTGTCACGGGAGCCGGTCACCGGCCCCGCCGTGCGTTGTCGACGGCGATGCTCGCTCTCCTGCACGACGGTGCGGCTTGCCGGTGCCATGGACCGATCGCCGCACAGCACCGTGCCGACTACTTCCTGGCCGAGGGATCGTGCTGCTCGCGATGTGTCCGGCGTTGCAGCCGGGATGAACGCAGCGTCCTGTTCTCGATCGTGATGGGCATGGTCAACGCCGGCTGGTCTTTCGCCGAAGCCAGTTACGAGCTCTTCGACCGGGCCAACTTCGGCGGCCGCCACCTCCAACGCGTCGCCATGCGCAGCCGGCGTCGTGCTGAAGTTGAGCTCGCGCGGACCTGGGCCAAGGCCGAGGACATCGTCGAGCGCAACCCGCTCCCGACCCATCCCTACGAACGGGTCGCGGTACTTGTCGCACTCAGCGATGTCGTGGAATGTGATCCTCACCTGTTCAGCAAAGGGCAGGCCGGTGTTACCGAGCGCGCCTTGATGCGCGCTCTGATCGCCAAGGGCCTGGTTCGTAGCAGCACTTTGGTGCCGTGCAGCGAGCTCGAGATGGTGACCCTGATCCAATGCGCGCAGAAGACCGCCAGGGCGGCCTTCAAGCGCCTTGCTGAGGCTGGCCTGTTCCTGGAGTTGTACCAGCAGCACACCAAGACCACCTCGAAAGTTTGGAGGCTCAAGCTTCCCTCGACGGACAGGTTGACCTCACTGGATGTCGCGAAGGCGACGGATGAAAGATCCAGTGAGGTAAAGCTGGCCACTACGATCGGTCGCCTGTTCGGCCCGAACGGTCTTGGTCGTTCGGAAGCGGAGACGTTGGCGCGAGTTCCTCTGCGCGAGCACCGTCTGCCCGGAGGCGTTCTTGTCGGCGTCCGAGGTGGCGAGAGCTCCGGATCACTCCGGTCGTGCTTCTCACGCGATGTCAGCCCCGGCGGAATGCCGCGGCTCATCCGCGGCCCCGGCATCAGTGCTTCTGAGATTGCAGGCGTGCTCGGCAAGCACCCGCGAACCATCAGGCGACACCTAAACCGGCTAGCACAGGCCGGTCTGGTCAAGAAGGTGGACGATCTCTACTACCGACTCGCCTGCACCGCCGAACACGTGAGTGACGACCTGGGCATCCCGCACACGGATCTGCTCCGTGAGGAGCAAGTCCGCCGGCACCGCCAGGGCTGGCACGAGACGCTTGTGAATTGGGGAGATCTGCTCAGGGTCCACACTGCAGCCGGTGTGAGGTATGTCGAGCCAGCGACCGGGCACATCGTCGGGATGTCCGACTTGGTCGAGAAGATGGAGAGCAAGGGACAATCCGCATAGGGAACGGTTCGATGGGACACCAGCTCAACCGGCCACTGCGATGCCACGCAACTACGAGTCTCGGGCTGCCGTGTCAGCGGCCAGTCCTGGCACCCGGTCAGCGATGCGTCGCTCACACCCGGCACCTGCGCCTGGTCCGCTGCTGCGACCCAACGCCGCTCGCTCGAGCCACCGGGTCGTTCGCCACGTCTACACGTGCTCCAAGCTGAGGTTCACGACCTCGAGCCGGCTCGACCTCATCAGCCGTTCGCCCGTCCCGGTCCACGATCAAGCGCCTAATGCGCTAACTCAAGGTCGGCCTTACGGTCAGGCAATGGGAGCCAATCAGAGCGTCACCTGTGCGGTCTGCGGCAAGGCGATCCGCCGTAGGTCCGACATCGTCCGAAGTAGGCGTGGACTGGCCCATGAGGACTGCGTGGACCCGGTGGAGGCCTTCGAGCGCAACCGGCAGCTGGTCGACTTCCGGGGAGACGTATCGGTCCCAAGCGCCGAGCTCATGGCGCCGAGGACGTGGACCGGCATCGTTCCGGACAAGTCGATGACAGGCGCATGACCGCACAGCCCGCTGATGTTCCTCGCCGGCGTAACAAGGCGCTCGCCACGTGGCGACGTACTCGGGCTGTCGAGCTTCGGCTGGAGGGCAAGAGTCATGACGAGATCGCCCGCCAGATCGGGATCCGGAACCGGGGCACCGTCCATCGCATGATTGCGAAGGCACTGGAGGCTCGTGAAGTAGAGGACGTCGCAATGTATCGAGCGATCGAGGTCGCTCGACTCAACCGGGCGCAGCTCGCGATCTGGGATCGGGTCGAGGCAGGCGACGTCAAGGCGATTCAGACCTTCGCGAGGATCAGCAAGCAGCGATGCCAGTTGCTCGGGTTGTACGACGGCAAGGGCCCTTGGGATGAGGTTGGTCCGCGGCAGCCGACGACGGTGGTCGTAGGGCCGGCTGGCTGATCGCCCGCCCGTCAATTTCGCCTGATTTGTCTTAGCTTTCCTAATCGATCGAGCTCCGTTGCCTTCTTGGGTTGCCTTCCTCGGGCCAATGAATTGTTCGCGTTGGCTAGATTGTCGCGACTCGTGAGAACGGGCGCTGGGTTCAGTGGCCGGTCGGTGAGATCTCGACCGACCGCAAGAAGTGCCCGAGTGTTCACCACGTCCCCCAGCACAAGATCGTCTTTCGCTACAAAGTCACTCGCAAGGGCAGCCAGGTGGCGGGCAAGCACTACAACCTCTTGAAGGTCAAGGAGGACTGCAACGGCTGAGGTCGCGTCTTGGGTGGTGAGCGGCCGGCTGAGGTAGAAGCCTTGGGCGATGTCGCAGCCCATTTCTTCAAGGCGTTGCAGGGTGGCTTCGTCAAGATCGTCCTAGAGTCGGTCGCGCACCAAGACATCGTCGGAGTGCGAACCAGCTCGCCTGCAACCGCTACCCCCAGGTCAGACGCGAGCGCGGGTTGAGGTCTGTGGCACCCTCGTGCGTGCCACTGGTAGGTTCCGAAAACTTCACGAGCGCTTGCGATCGCGTTGCTGTGGGTTGGGCGCCTGCGATTCGCGACAAGAGTGGTCTGATCGTGGCGACCCTATCGGGCGAGGATCGTCGCGGATCCCTACACACCCCGCCGCATTTGTGCCCTACAGCGACACCCAGCGTTCCTGTTCGGCGGGACGAACAAGGTCAGATTCGCCGGTCCCTGCCAGTGCTGGTCCGACTCAGCGAGACACTGAACAACGCAGACCGACTCGTGGTCGTCGACTACTCGTTCCGCGATACGCATGTCAACGATGCGACCTCCGACTTCTCACGATTGCAGCCACACCGTCGGCGGAACCCGGCATCCCGAGTTAGTCGTCGATCCCTACATGGAGACACTCAACAAGCGGCTCGGGTCGGTGTATGGACCATCATTGGCCATTCTACCCACTCAACCTAAGCATCACTGACGGAATGCCGTGGAGCCCGTTGCCGGGAGACCGGCACGGCGGGTTCGGCGAGCGGCCCGGGAAACGGACCGAGAGCAATCCCGACACCGCGCCCCAGGCCGACTCAACCAAGCATCAAAAGCGATCCAAATTACGGGGCTCTTGACCCTCATTCGCGAGGCACACTAATGTTTAGTAGATCGACCGTGAAGACGCTCGGATGGGCGCCGAGTATGTACGATTTCGCAGCGCGCAGGCGAGGCTTGGACGTGCGGATGCGGCACTACCGAGGGGGTTCTCCGAAGCGATGTCAGTTCGCCGCCTTCCAGTGCTGAGCCCGCGCGACTCAGTAGATGACGTATGCGCAGCCCTCGACGAAGACGGCGGGGTCATCGTCGAGGGCTTGGCGCAGTCCGATCTCATCTCGGCGATCTGGGTCGACCTTGAGCCGCACCTCGCGCAGACCCCTTACGGCGCGGACGACTTCGTGGGTACGCAGACCCGTCGCGTCAACGGAATGTTCGGCAAGTCTCTGCATTACGCAGACCTTCTGTGCGAGCCGTTGTTTCTCGAGTCGTCTCGGAGATGGCTCGCGAAGACGGGCACGATTCAAATGGGCGAGGAGACCGTCACGGTCACACCGAGCGTGCAGGTATCGGTCGCTCAGGCAATACAGATCTGGCCAGGTGAGACCGCGCAGCCATTGCACCGCGATGACATCCTGCATTACCGTCGGCACCCTGGTCCTGACAGTCAGATACAGGTTCTATACGCCGGAACTGACTTCACCGCGGCAAACGGCGGCACGATGGTCGTACCAGGCAGCCACAAGTGGGACGACGACAGACAGCCGCTCCTCGAGGAGGCAATTGCCACGGAGATGCCGGCCGGGTCTGGCTTGATCTATCTGGGGTCTACCTACCACGGCGGCGGCACCAACGTCAGCGACCGGCCCCGAACCGCGTTCAACATCGCCCTCCTATTGGGCTATCTTCGTCAAGAAGAGAATCAATACCTCGCGGTTCCGGTCGACGTGGTGAGTCAATATCCCGAGGATGTGCGCCGCCTGCTTGGCTGGGAGGCCTGCCCGCCGTTCTGCGGTTGGTGGGAGTTGGACCAGCCTTATCTCGTGCTGGAGCGACAGGGCGCTCCGAGCGCGGCCAGAGACATGTTCTGACCCAACAGCAAAGCACTGGCGGCGTTTGCGCTGTCGGCGCTGGCGACCGGCTTGAAAGATTGAGGAACCTCGCCGGGACGGGTCACCTTGCGACCTGGCTGGGCGCCAACAACCTTTGAACAGCCGTTTGAACCCAATTTGAACTCATGATCTTGGACGAGACGCCCCTGGGCTCACGCTACTAGCTAGAGCGAATGCCCAGGTCAGATGGGGTGCGCCGCCAGGGACTCGACCGGACGAACGGCAAACCGCTCGCGCCCCCGGTGCGGTCGTACTCGACGGTCAACTCATACGCCTTCGACCGGCGAACCCCGAACCCGCGGATTAAGAGGTGCAGTCGGCGGGTCTCATGCGGAGAGAGTGATTACATCTCTCCTCGCGGGACCCTGGTCTCAGGCTCAGGATGTCATCCGCGTCGCTGTCAAGCGACAGTGACGTCGGGAAGCGCGCGCTTCCTGACGTCATCGAGGATCGCGACCATGCCTTCGATCTGATCGTCAGTGAAGATCACGTCCGGGCCCTGCGGCGCCTGGTCGGTGAATGGCGACTCGTAGAGCCGGGCGACCTCCATCACGCCGTTGGCCGTCAGGTGCTCGACGATCATCTGAACGAACCGGAGCTGGTTGGCCGAAAGCGTCGTGTCGCGCAGGTACAGGTCGAACGCAGCGGTCGCCGCCTCACGGTCGAGCCCGACGAGGGAGCGGATGAACAGCCCGAGGCCGTGAGACTCCTCGCGGGCGCAGGCGATATCGGCCTCGGTGCCAGCACCGGATTCGGCGAGCATTCGTTCCAAGGGCACTCACGTCATCCGGGGTGAGCTGCAGGTTGCGTCGTAGCCGCTGTAGGGCCAGGTGGTCTTCGTGGTCGTGCAGGAATGCGCGAGCCTTCGCCCGGAATCGCTCCCAGTTCGTCCCTGGGGTTACGCCGGGAAGGTCGACGATCGTGACGTCGCCGATCTCGTCGGCGAAGTCGGAGTAGACAACAGCGCGTTTGGTCTTCTCCACGAACCGGACGAGGGCACGCACCCGACGCCGGGATTGTTCGAGCATCGGCAGCGTGACGTCGACCCACCAATCGTCGCCCGCCAGGTGGTCGAGTAGCAGCTCCTGGGCTTTGACTGACGGGATCGCCGTCTGCCCGAGTAGCGCAGCGGCGATGCCCTGGACCTGCTGCCGGGTCCGCTCGAAGGTCGCGACATCACCGTCGAGACGCGCGAGCTGCAGCCGGAGCAGCATGAGGTCGAACCGCTTGGCGTCCTCGTCGTCATCCCGCTGCTTGGAGGGCAGCCCGGCTAGATGCCGCGCGATCTCGCCGGCCCCGTCCGGTGTCATGCGGCGGTGCCAGGCTTCCCAGTCCGCGTAGATGTCGACCCACTCACGCGCCGGGCGCACGAGGAAGTTGTCGATGTTCATGCCCGCGACCACAGAGTGAAGCGACCAGGCAAGATCCACCCGCAGCCCGCGCTCTGACTCCTCGCCGTGCCCCACCTCACCGTCGCCGTCCTGGCCGTTCTCCGGCCCGGAGGCGCGGTCGAGCGCGGTCACCAAGCCCAGCCGAGCCTCGAACAACCGCTCCGCAAGCGACTTCTGCAGGGAGCCTTCCGACCCGGGCAGGTTCACCCCGAAGTATTCGAGGTTGCCGCAGAAGTCGAAGACGTAGAAGTTCTTCTTGTCCTCGCCAGGACCGAACAGCTCGGGGCACAGCCGGGTGCCGCGGCCGATCATCTGCCAGAACTTGCTCTTGGCCCGCACCAGCTTGAAGAAGACGAGGTTGACGACCTCGGGGACGTCGATACCGGTGTCGAGCATGTCGACGGAGAGCGCAATGTGCGGCGCCTTGTCGCGGATCGAGAAGTCGTCGATTAGCGACTGGGCATAGGTCACCGAGTGCGTGATGACACGGGCGAAGTGACCGGCGTACTCCGGGTAGTTGACGTTGAACCGCTGCTCGATGAAGTGCGCGTGCTGCTGGTTCTTCGCGAAGATGATCGTCTTGCCGAGGCGGTCACCGCCGGAGACCTTGTGGCCGTCCTTCATCAGTGTTGCCAGAACCTTGTCGACGGTGTCCGCGTTGAATAGGAACCGGTTGAGCTCCTCGGCCGAGACGGCGTCGGGGACGTCGCCGTCCTCGTCCCATTCAAGGGCGTCCCAGTCGTCCTTCTCCTCCTCAGAAAGCTCGGCATAACGGATGCCTTCGCGGAGAAACTTCGTCGGGACCGACACCGGGACCGGCGGCACGAGGTAGCCCTCGGCGACGGCCTCGTCGAGGCTGTAGGCGTCGGTGGGCACCCCGTCTTCGAGGTTGAACAGCGAGTAGGTGTTGCGGTCGACTTCGTCCTTCGGCGTCGCGGTCAACCCGACGAGGAGGGAGTCGAACCAGGAGAAGATCGCCTTGTACTTCTGGTAGACCGACCGGTGCGCCTCATCGATCACAATTAGGTCGAAGTAGCCCGGTCCGAACAGCGGCTCGCCGCCGTCGGTGACGTCGATCAGGTTCATCATCGTCGGGTACGTCGACACGTACACCCGGCCATCGCTGACCTTCTCGGTCACCAGGTTGACCGTCGTCAGGTTCGGCAGGTGCGCCTTGAACGCGCCGACCGCCTGGTTCACCAGCGCGGTGCGGTCGGCGAGGAACAGCGCCCGCTTCACCCAACCGGCGCGCATCAGCTGGTCGACCAACGCGATGACCGTGCGGGTCTTGACCGAACCGGTCGCCATCACCAGCAGCGCGGCGCGTTGCTTGCCGGTGAACGCGTCGCCGATCGAGCGGATGGCCCGGTGTTGGTAGTGCCGTTCCACGATCGTCTTGTTGAGCACCGTGTCCGACAGTGGCAGTCGAGTGGTACGGCGGGCCACCATCAGCTCGAGCTCGTCGGCGGTTAAGAAGCCCTCGACCTGCCTTGGCGGGTAGCCACCCGCGTCGTCCCACAGCCAGGTCCGGTAGCCGTTGGTGTAGAAGGCATACAGAAATGATCAAGGACACGCAGCCCACAGCAGCCCAGGCGCGCCGCGATTCATGCGACAGCCTCGTCAGGGCCATGATCAACGATCATGGCCCTGACTCGTTTCAAGATCAATCCACACTGGTTCCACAAATCGCTGCATCGACACTGCATCGAGCATCCCTGGCGTGTCGCGCACAAGCACCGACCGGCAGCGACCGGAACCCGGGGGATCGGTCGAATCGCCCTATTTGCCGCGGTCGGCAACCAACTGAGCCATGGTCGAGGACAGAGCCGATGCCGAGGTTCGAGCCCTGCACCGCGCGCCTGAACTCAACCACCCATTTGCTGTCGACCTGACCCACGTTTCCGCCGAACGGGCCGCAACAGCGCTCGTCGGCCGCTTTGCGACCACCGGATACGCACAGGCCGACGTCGCCGATCCTCCGATGGTCAGGAGGCTTATCCGCCGCGATTGCCGGGGTCGCCGGTTGCCCGTGCGCACCCACGCAGTCGGTGCCATCGTCGTGGTAATCGACGAAGCGCGCCACAGCGAGTGGCTCGATTCTTCGGAGGGAAGCACGTACCGCGAGGAGCAGGGCGACGTCGCCTTGATCGCGCTGGCTAACGTCAAGCCTCCTCCATGGATGTCCTGACGGTGGAGCTTGTCGACGGCGGTGGGCGATGGTGGATTTACCGCTCACCTTCGACTTCAGTCAGCCTTGCCGGGTACTCGTGTTGCGGCCACAGCGGCGGTGAAGTGTCCAAGGTCAGGAAAAGCGGCCAATCACCGCCTCATGGCGTTGGCGTCTCTGCTCCGGCGGGCCGAGGCGACCCCAGCGGTTCGATTAGCGAACCGCTTCGTCTGTCGACCGGCGTTGAGCGTGGCGGTCATGACGAAGAATCCGCTCCAGCGCTCTTCGTGCGAGACCGGCGCGTCCCCCGACGGGCGGGGTCAAGAAGACCGCGAGTGCGTGAAGATCTAGGACGTCGGCGGGCATCTCGAGCAGGAGCTGCTCGTGGACATCGTCGTACTCGACGCCGGTGGCCGTGTCCTCGCCGACGCCAACGATTTGGGGCGGCATCCAGCCTTGGCCGCAACTCTCCCAATCGAACTTCTGCTGTGGGCCCACATCGAGGGCGTCTTGGTCGGCCGCTCTGACCAGGCGATGCCATTCGAACATCAGATCTCGCATGGCGGCGTGACGAAGGCTTGTCGCTTCGAAGAAGGACACGCTGCGCTCTCCGGATTGTTCGAGATCGTGCGCTAGCGTTTCGACGGACTCGGCATTCGGTCCCACGATGAATTGGCGAGCCTGTCTGGCTAGCCTCACAGCAAGGTCTCTGGCCGACGCGGGTGTCAGGGTCGCGTGTTCGATAGGGGTAATCCAGGCGCCGTCAAGTTTCATCAAGACCGTCCGCTTTTGCACCGGCAGGATCGCCAAAATAGCCCCGCGTGCGACTGGAATTGCGACGCCGGGCACAACGTTGTCGGCCTTCGCCATCGGAGCGAACCCGATGTCGTTTGTCAGCGACGGAACGTCAGGAGGTAAGTGCATGACGACCCACCGAGAGGCCATGACGGGTGCTAACAGGCGTGGCACCTCCATGAAGCGCGCGAAGTTGACGTCCTCCGAAGTTCTAACGAACTCGACCTCGCCGGCCGCGTCCATTCGCGCAGACCATGCCATGGAGTCATCCGCGAAGGCAGGTCCGCGGCACAGTGTTCCGACCACAAAGGGCACCAAGACCCTCAGCCATGTTCGATGGTCTATGGGCTCCCGGTTGACCAAACGATCGAGGGCGGCATTGAGACCGGCCTCGTAGTTGGTCCACGTTTGATCGATGCTGACGAGCGGCAGGTCGTTCTTCTCTTTCGACCCCATTAAGTAGAAGTCGTTGGCGAAGCCAACCGTCTCGGCTTTGGCCGTCGTGGCTCGCGTGGCGCTCTTGCGAAGAACGCTGATCCGCCTGAGTCGCAATGGCCCAGACGACTCCTCGGAGAATGAGCCCAGAAAGCCAGCGGGCAGATAATGATCTCGCGCCATGGCCTCAAGGGAAGCACGCAACACCGACAGGCTGGACGGAACTGCTGCACGATGGGGTGACAGGTTGGGTTGGCCGACTGGCTATGGGGGAGGGAGCCACGGATTCGACCTTGACTGGCAACGACTTGAGCCGACGCCTGTGTTCGATGCGTGGTGGAGGTTTGAGCCGCTCGGACCCAACGGTGGGGACGCCGACTGCGGCTTCCAGTAGACCCAGCCGTTCGGTGCTGCCGCGTACACGATTAGCCTCGCCGAGACGTTGGAATGAGTTGCGTCCAGGGAAGTGGTGTTTGATTCCTCGCTTGTGCGTGGCGTCGTGAACTGAGACGGCCACCGCGTGATCCTCAACGAGTTCCTGCGAAAGATCTCGAGCGAGGAGAAACACGCGATGGCC
>Ga0265338_10009878_pt1 | contig 11295 bp, 9 predicted proteins | sample 42126metaG_FD_193579 | JGI IMG/M metagenome (GOLD analysis project Ga0265338, IMG submission 193579) | Rhizosphere microbial communities from Carex aquatilis grown in University of Washington, Seatle, WA, United States - 4-21-26 metaG | ecosystem: Host-associated > Plants > Roots > Rhizosphere >... | reverse complement strand
GCTAACCGGGGGGGACCCCCTCCCCCCCTCCCCCCTATCCCCATTGCACCCGTGAAATCACACCAGGCAAGACCATATAAATAAAAGAGTTATAAAATGTAACAACCGAAAAGTTGTTACATTGATGCCCGTTTTGACCCGTTTTTGCTGCAAACACGGTGCATTTCAGGTCGAGGGTTAGTTGGGTGAATTTGACGCCGCAAAAAGCGCAAAGCTAAGAGTTGAAAGCTGATAGCTGCTTTCATCACTTCAACCGCGCGCGTTGCCGCTGCAGCTCACGGTAGAGGTCGCTCTTTGACTGGCCGCTCTCACGGGCCAGGCGCTTCAGCGCCTCTTTCTCATCGATTCCAGTTTCAGCTTGAAGTCGCGCCAGCCGTTCGGTGAGCTTTTCGGTCGCGCCCACGCTTCCACTCTGCGGCGTATTCAACGGAGTTACCACCAGCAGCGTAATCTCGCCGCGCACACGATCGCGGCTTGCGAGCTCGCGCCGAACCTCGGCAACCGTGCCGCGCAAAAACTCCTCGTGCATCTTGGTCAGCTCGCGCGCCACCACAACCTTCAGTTCCGAACCCCAAACCGACTCGAGATCGGCAAGCGTGTCGAGTATGCGGTGCGGAGCTTCGTAAAAGATGAGGGTGCGCTGGCCAGAACCGTCGCCCGCCAGCTTCTCAAGCCGGGTTCGGCGCGCGCCGCTCTTTTCTGGCAGAAATCCCAGGAACGCAAACTCTGCTGCCGGTAGGCCTGATGCGACCAGCGCGCTCAAAGCCGCATTCGCCCCGGGAATCGGGATAACAGCAACGCCTGCTACGATAGCCGCTTCCACCAGCCGGCTGCCAGGATCGCTGATGCCTGGCATTCCCGCGTCTGAAACCACCGCGATGCGCGCACCGTTCTTGAGCGATTCAACCAGCTCACGGGCGCGCGCGTCCTCATTGTGCTCGTGGCAACTGATGGTCGGCACGTCAATCTGGAAGTGGTTCAGCAGCTTCTGGGTCTGGCGCGTGTCTTCGCAGGCAATGCGGTCAACGCCGCGCAGCACGTCGAGGGCGCGCAGCGTAATGTCATTCAGGTTGCCGATGGGTGTTGCCACCAGGTAAAGGCCGGGAGCTATCGGTGCTTGCTCATCCTGAGACATCGGCAGCTTACTCCGCAGTGTCCATGCGTTCGATGCGCCGCTGTTCGGCGAGCAGCGACATTGAGCTCATCAAGTTTTGTACGCTCACCACGCCCACCACGCGGCCGCTCTCGGTGATCGGTATCAGGCCCATGCCGTGCCCGGCCGTAAGGCGGCGGATAGTGGTTCCAAGCGTGTCCTCGGGGCGAGCCACCTGGAAGGCGCGCGACATGACCGACTGCACGTAGCCGTTGCCCTCGTCGCGCAATGCGTCAACAATGCGCTGGCGGCTGACAATGCCCACCAACTGCGGTCCGCGGACGACTGGGAAATCCTCCTGCAGGGAGTGGACGCAGCGGCCTAGCGCGTCAGCCAGCGTGTCAGAAGGCGAGAGCGTGGCAAAGTCAGTCAGCATCACTTCGCGCATGCGCACAGTGTCAACCACCGACTGGAAAAAGACGCCCTGATCTTCAATTTGCGCGCCCACCATGATGAATGCGCCGGCGAGGACCAGGAATGGGTCGCGCAGCGGCATGTACGAAAGCATCAGTAGAAAGGCAATCACTTGCCCGAGTCCCGTGGCAGCGCGCCCGGCAGGGCCGTATCCGTGAGTGCGGGCAAAAATCGAGCGGACAATGCGGCCGCAGTCGAGCGGGTACGCCGGCAACAGGTGAAGCAAGCCCAGCAGAGCCTGCATCCACACCATGCTGCGCAGCAGCGAGGTTGCAGTGAGCAGCGGAAGGTGCATCAGGCTCACGGCGCCGCTTGAGCCCTGAATAATGCCGGCAACCGCAAGCGCTGAAGCCAGGTTCGCAGCCGGGCCGGCTATGGCGAGCGCGAGCTGTCCGCTTCCGCGGTTTGCGTTCTCCTGGCTCTCAGGGTTGGCGTAAGCGAATAGGCCGCCGATGGGGAGTAGAAGTACGGCGCGCAGGCGAAAGTCGAGAACCGCTGCAACCAGCAGCCGGGCCGTTTCACGGGTAACAATGGCGGCCACCAGCAAAATAAACATGGCGACGCCGCGCGGCCATTCAGGTCCGCTGATTCCCATGAACACCAGGGCCAGGAGAGGAAAGAACACGTGGACGCGCATTTCAACGCCCATCCATCGTCCCAGCGGGATTGACCAGCCTCGCATAGTTCGATTGTAGATTGCCCGGATAGAGCGGCTCCAGGATAGATGTACCCATTTCAGCTTTTGTCGAGGGTCGTCCCTTCTTGAGGGCGGGACGACTTAGGTGTATCGGCTCCGAGGTATAGCAATCCTGGAGCCGCTCGGGCCGCAGTCAATTAATCTTGATGGCGATGCGGATCATTGCGGGAGAGTATCGATCGCGAGTACTGGCCGCGCCGGTAGGCATGGCCACGCGACCTACCAGCGACCGGCTCCGCGAGACACTTTTCAATGTGCTTGCGCCACGAATTGCGGGGGCGCGTTTCCTCGATCTCTATGCGGGTTCAGGCGCGGTTGGGATAGAGGCATTGAGTCGCGGAGCCGCGCATGTGGTTTTTGTTGAGCGTGCGCCGGCTGCGTTGAAAGCTCTGCGCCTGAATCTCGAACGGTTGGGAATCTCGGCGGGGTTTGAGGTTCATTCAGGCAGCGTGGCGGGATATTTCCGATCTACCCTTTCGGCCAGTCCAAAACGAGAACCCTGCGAACTAGTGTTTCTCGATCCACCGTATGAGGCGGGGGATGAGTATGAGGCGACGCTGGGTTTTTTGGGCGGCGCAGCTACGGTTCTGGCGCCGGACTCGGTAGCGATCGCAGAGCACAGGCGAAAGGATCGGCTGGAAGATCGTTATGGCGCGCTCGAAAGGACTCGGCTGCTCGAGCAGGGTGATGCGTCACTGAGTTTTTATGCCTGGCAAAGGCACGACAGCAAGCCGAGAGCCTAGAATGTCTCCGATGAGAATTCGAATCGTTTCGCTTGTGTCTATCTTGCTGTTGCTCGCAGTTTCGCCCAGGACTTTCTCCAGACAGGCTGCTGCGGCCGCGCCTCAGCTTGTAATTCTCGACACCGATATTGGCGATGACATTGACGACGCCTTTGCGCTGGGGCTGGTGCTGAAGAGTCCGGAGCTGAAGCTGCTGGGCGTGACGACGGAGTTTGGCGATACGGAGCTCCGGGCGCGCATCGTCGACCGGTACCTCAAATCGGTAGGGCGCGGTGACATTCCTGTCCTGGCGGGCGTTGCAACACCATCGAAGGGCCAGCAATCGCAGGCCGCCTACGCCGAGGGCGCTCCCAACAGGAAACACGCGGATGGGGTTGCTTTCATCCTGCGGCAGATTCGCGCGCATCCGGGACAGGTCACGTTGATTGGCATCGGTCCGCTGTTCAACGTGCAGGCGGCCATCGCGCGCGATCCAGCCACATTCAAAAAGCTGAAACGGGCGGTACTGATGGGCGGCAGCGTCTATCGCGGGTACGGGGGGCCCACCGCGCCCCCGATGCCGGAGTGGAACATCCTGTGCGATCCAGACGGGTTGAAGGCGCTGCTTGGATCGGGCGTGCCGGTATTCATGATGCCGCTTGACTCGACGCAGATCCACCTGGAGCAGCCAGCACAGGCGACCCTCTTCAACCACGGCTCCCCGCTCACAGACCAGTTGACGCTCCTTTACCACGAGTGGTCGGGCAAAGGGGAGTGGAAGACCCCGACGCTGTTCGATCCAGTAGCCGTAACCTATGCCATACGGCCCGATCTTTGCCCTGCGACGCCGATGCGGATTGAGGTAGATGCGAAGGGATCGACGCAGCCGGTGCAGGGCGCTCCGAATGCTCAAGTCTGCCTAAAATCCGATGAGAAGGGTTTTCTAGGATTTCTGGTTGATCGACTGCTGAAGTAGTGGCGGCGATCCACCATTGATATAAGCCTCGAAATATCGAGCGATTCGGTCAGGCAAGAGTACGTGATCGTCTTGTCATATTGCTAAGTGCGCCCGGTCACATCCAACTCCATTGACAGCGAACGACAGTTAGATGAAAAATTGCGGGTTCTTTGGAAATTGGACTTGCGAAGTAGTTCATGGAGGGGACCGTGAGAAACGCGGCGAAGATATTTGGAATCCTGGCAGTTTTTGCAACGATAGCTTTTATTAGTGGTTGCAAACAAGCGCCACCGTTGGCGCAGGCTGAGGCGCAGGCAATGATCCAGGCGAAATACGACCAGACGCCACCCCAGCCGTTCACCATTGTGTTGACCGACTCGGGGATGCAGCAGGGTGTAAGCGACAAGTTCTGGACGGGAGTGAAGAAGTACCCGAACGGCTATTGGGGTGACTTCAAGCTGACTGATCTGGGCAAGAAGCAGGTGAAGCTGCTTGACGGCGGCGATGTGATCAAGTGGCGGCCCGAGCGTCCGGACGACCTTAGATATTCATATGGCATGTCGACTGTCGCCTTGAACCATTTGAAGGCACGGGGTCTGGGCGAAGTTCAGGACGTTGGCGCGACCAAGGTTGTGCAGTATTACGAGGACGTGGTTCTGAACGTGTCCGATTCGTTGTCGACGATTGTGCATAATCCTGGCAACCAGCTGAGCACTCATCGGCAGGCGACCTTCGTGCTCGACAACGGAGCGTGGAAGTTGCAGTCAATTGAATAGCGGCGGCTAACTGATGTAGGAAAACTGACAGCGGCCACCGCTTTGGCGGGTGCCCTCGAGTTACATTCAATTCAACCGCTGCAATTTTATCGAGCGGTCTCATAATGCCTACCCGTTCTGCGCAGGTTCTAACGTTTGCGGTTTTGTGCCTTCTTTTCTCAGGTTGTGGCGGCGGCTCATTCTCCACCAGCGGCGGCGATGGCAACAATAACCGCATCACGGTGAGCGTCAATGCCTACACCATCACCTATGGCACGGCCCTCAGCAATTCGCAGCTCACAGGGACCGCCACCGTAAACTCCGTATCCGTGCCCGGCACGTTCGCCTTTACGTCAGTGGCAGGCACGGTGCTGGACGCCAGTGCTTCGGCATACAGCGAGTCGGTTACCTTCACGCCGTCCAACACCACTGACTACAGCTCCGCGGCATCCACAGTCTCGGTCACAGTCAACGCGGCCACGCCCACGGTGAGCGTCAATGCTTACTCCATCACCTACGGCACGGCGCTAAGCAATTCGCAACTCTCCGGAGCCGCTTCGTCTGTGGTCAACGGCTCGTCCGTGTCCGTGCCCGGCACATTTGCCTTCACGTCAGCGGCAGGCACAGTGCTGGGCGGGGGGGCGAGTCAATCGGAATCGGCCACCTTCACACCCTCCAATACCGCCGACTACACGACCGCGACAGCGAACGTCTCCATCACGGTCAACGCGGCCACGCCCACGGTGGCCGTCAATCCTTACTCCATCACCTATGGCACGGCGCTGAGCAACTCGCAGCTCTCCGGAGCCGCTTCGTCTGTGGTCAACGGCTCGTCCGTGTCCGTGCCCGGCACGTTCGCCTTCACGTCAGCGTCTGGCACGGTGCTTAACGCTGGGGCAAAACAATCGGAATCGGTCACCTTCACGCCATCCAACACCACCGACTACAACACCGCGACAACCACAGTCTCGGTCACGGTCAACGCGGCCACGCCCACGGTGAGCGTCAATGCCTACTCCATCACCTATGGCACGGCGCTCAGCAACTCGCAGCTGTCTGGAGTCGCTTCATCTGTGGTCAACGGCTCATCCGTAACAGTGCCCGGCACGTTTGCCTTCACGTCAGCGGCAGGCACGATGCTTAATGCTGGAGCGAATCAATCGGAATCGGTCACCTTCACGCCTTCCAACGCCGCCGACTACACCACGGCGACAGCGAACGTCTCGATCACGGTCAACGCGGCCACGACCACGGTGACGTTCACCTTCAGTGGCGTTACGCCTTCGGCAGTCTTGACGCAAATCGGCTCGAGTAATTTCACTGCAGCGACGGTTTCGTCGAATACTGTCACCATTTCGTTGCCAAGCGGGACGAATAACTTCGCAATCGCCTGGACCTGCCCCGAGGATCTCAGCAGTCAACTGCCTTTTGGGGACCAGAACGCTTTTGAGGCAACTACGGCGGACGGCACAACTTTCGGAATGGCCTGTTTCGCCGCCCCCCAAACTGGCCCTACTGCGAACCTCACGATGAGCGTTGATGCCAGTGCGTTCGCCGCCTCTACAAGCAGTCCATATCTTGCAATCCAGGCGGGCAATAGCTCTTACGTAACGACTGCCTTTGGCAACAGTGGCGAAGTTGTGCTCTCGGGTTACAGTGTCAAGGCCCCGCGGGGGAGCGATCAGGTCGATCTTCTTGTCTATGGATCAGGGCCGTATCTGCTTGCCGTCAAGAGCTTTAGTGGACAGGCGGTGCCCGGCGCGTTGAACGGTGGAAACACGGTGGTCTTCGACTCGTCGGATGGGGCTGTCGATGAACACATCACTTACAACAATGCGCCGGCAAACTACTACGCTCCGACTTCGTTTGTTAACGTTACTCCAGCTGGGCAAAACTACCAATATCCTGTTCTGGCCGACACTGCAACGACGGCGTACCCGGCTTTGCCTGCCTCCGTTGCCCAATCTGGCGATTTGTATACCATTCAAGCTCAGTCGTACTACTTTACACCGCCTACAGGGCAGGGTGGCTCTACCGAACAGCAGGTTTCCGAGACGTTGAATTTCACCGGCGGAGGGCCTGCAACGATAACGTTTCCGGCGCCGTGGACCTATAATGGCCCGACTCCGGCAGCACTGCCAACGATGGATTTTCCTGTGTACACCGATTTCGCAGGCCAAACTGGAGTAACACAAGTTGGGACGCTGGCGTGGGCCGCGGGCTCGGCGAACACGTTCCAGTATCAGGTAACCGCTACCGATAATTATCTGGAGGGCTCGACATCTCTCGCATTTCCCGATCTCTCCAGCTTCACCGGATTCCAGCCCCTGCCGTTCTCCGGCGCAAGCGTGAGGTGGAACGCCCAGATTGTCCAGAGCAATTCCGGGTTTGAACAGAGCGCTACGGCCAACTCGAAGGAGTTCGAAGTGGGGGCGTTCGGCACTTATACTGTTCCTTAAGCTGCAAGACTGCTTTGGCCTGTACTAAGCGCCCCACGGATTTTGCGGCAGTTGTTGTTGACCCGTGCGGCAATTCTTGTTATCTTAGAAAGGTTCGCAAGAACGTTGCCGTAAGTGTGCCTGAAGAGTAATTCGGCGTTACGGCGCGATTGGGACACTTGGACCTTATCAAAAGGGTGCGAGTGAGCCCGGGCAAGGCTGAATTGCTTGCCCAGGAAATCCCGGATTGGCTCTCATCTTGCGGAGGGCAGGGATGATATCGCATCGGTGCCCGCGCGTTTCTCCACCTAGGAGGGCTATGCGGGCCGGGATCAGCGATACGGAGCTGGCTTTTCCAGTAGGAAAACGCTCGGCCACCGTCCTGGTTCTCGTCTGAGATCGGAATGAAGGCAGACGCGAAGCACTAACAGGCGCGTTTTCGTGTGTTTGCGTTAGAAACACGCAAACCGAAGCGAGAACGGCGGGAAGTGCCGCGTGGCTGAAAATTGGTTTGGGTAGTACAGCAGCAAGGAGTTTTGGTTTGCCTACGTTTAACCAGTTGGTTCGCAAGGGGCGTACGGCCCCCCGTTACAAGACGGCCTCACCGGCGCTGCAGGCTTCGCCGCAGCGGCGCGGCGTTTGCACCCGCGTTTACACGCAAACCCCCAAGAAGCCGAACTCCGCGCTCCGCAAGGTTGCGCGCGTCCGGCTCACCAACGGGATTGAGGTGACCACCTACATCCCAGGCATCGGCCACAACCTGCAGGAGCACTCGATTGTGCTTATCCGCGGGGGCCGTGTGAAGGATCTGCCCGGCGTGCGGTATCACGTGGTTCGCGGAACGCTGGACTCGGTGGGCGTGGCGGGCCGCAACCAGAGCCGCTCGAAGTACGGCACCAAGCGCCCCAAGGGCGGCGCGGCTCCTAAGAAGTAGTGTGGCTTCCCACTCTTTCGCCAGGAAAATGGCGAAAGGATGGGGCGCGGTGGATTTACGGTTCCGGGGCGCGATATTGGACCCGGACTTGGGCAGCAGAAGCGGCGCGAAAGCGCGAGGATTTTGAGGAACTATGCCGAGAAAAGGGCACATATCGAAGCGGGAAGTAGCAGCGGACCCGGTTTACGGGTCGACACTGGTCACCAAGTTTGTGAACTCAATGATGTGGGGCGGCAAGAAGTCGACTGCCCAGGGCATCTTCTACCAGGCGATGAAGAACCTGGAAGAAAAGGGTGGCGGCGATGACGCGCTGAAGCTCTTCAAGAAGGCGGTAGAGAACTGCAAGCCGCTGCTCGAGGTGAAGACTCGCCGTGTGGGCGGCGCCAACTACCAGGTTCCCATTGAAGTGGGCCCGGATCGGCGCACTTCGCTGGCGATTCGGTGGCTGATCACCTACGGGCGCGCCCGTGGCGAAAAGGGTATGACGGATAAGTTGAGCAACGAGCTGCTTGACGCGGCCAACGGTCGCGGCGCGGCGATGAAGAAGAAGGAAGACGTCCACCGCATGGCCGAAGCCAACCGGGCATTCGCGCACTATCGGTGGTAGGGAGACAGCCGCTAGCTATTAGCTTCTAGCTACTAGCTTTATGGCGGTGCACGCAGTTTGGGGCTGGAATTGGCGGTCCCGAGGGAAACAAGCTAGAGGCTAGAAGCTAAGAGCTAGCAGCTAGATTTTCAACGTCGGGCTTGGCGCCCGAAAGGATATTGACTGTGGCTCGCACCGTACCTCTGAATCGTTGCCGGAACATCGGAATCATGGCGCACATTGACGCCGGAAAGACGACAGCGACAGAGCGCATCCTGTTTTACACCGGCATCACTCACCGCATAGGTGAAGTGCATGAAGGCACGGCGACCATGGATTACATGGAGCAGGAGCAGGAGCGCGGGATTACGATCACATCGGCTGCCACGACGTGCGTTTGGAAAGACGTCCGCATCAATATTATCGATACGCCCGGCCACGTGGACTTTACCGCCGAGGTGGAGCGTTCGCTGCGGGTACTCGATGGCGCAGTGGCGCTGTTTGACTCAGTGAGCGGCGTCCAGCCCCAGACCGAGACTGTGTGGCGGCAGGGCGACAAGTACAAGGTTCCCCGGATCTGCTTCGTTAACAAGATGGATAAGAACGGCGCGGACTTTGAGCATGTGCTCGAGACCATCCGCAAGCGTCTGGGCGCGCGGCCGGTTGCTTTGCAGATTCCTATTGGCGCCGAAGCCGGCTTCAAGGGCATCGTCGATCTCATCGAGATGAAGGCCATCATCTGGCACGACGAGACTCTGGGCGCTGAGTACAATGAAGAGCCGATTCCGGCCGATCTCCTCAAGAAGGCCGAAGCCTTCAGACTGCAACTGATCGAGATCATCGCCGAGACGGACGATGTGCTGCTGGAGAAGTTCCTCGAAGGCGAAACCCCGACCGTCGAAGAGTTAAAGGCCGGCATTCGCCAGGCCACCATCGACCTCAAGGTCTTTCCGGTGATCTGCGGAAGTGCTTTCAAGAACAAGGGCGTGCAGACGCTGCTCGACGCAGTCGTCGACTATTTGCCCAGCCCTCTCGACAAACCTCCGGTTGAAGGCATCGATCCCTCGCATCACGACAAGATCGTGATACGCAAGCCCGACGATAGTGAGCCTCTTTCGGCCCTGGCGTTCAAGATCATCAACGATCCCTTCGGCAAACTCTGCTTCGTCCGCGTCTATTCCGGATCTCTGAAAACCGGCGACACCGTACTGAATCCGCGCACCGGCAAGACCGATCGCATTGGTCGCCTGGTGAAGATGCACGCCAACAAGCGTGAAGACGTGACCGAGATTCTGGCCGGCGACATCTGCGCATGCGTGGGACTGAAAGAGCTAAAGACCGGCGACACGCTGTGCGCTCCAAATCATCCGATCGCACTCGGCGCCATCACCTTCCCGGAGACGGTGATCTCAGTGGCAATTGAGCCCAAGACCAAGGCCGACCAGGAGAAGATGGGCCTTGCGCTGGCGCGGCTGGCCGACGAGGACCCCACCTTCAAGGTGCGGACCGACGAGGATTCAGGTCAGACCATCATCAGCGGCATGGGCGAGTTGCACCTGGAAATTCTGGTCGACCGCATGAAGCGGGAGTACAAGGTCGAAGCCAATGTGGGCGAGCCTAAGGTGGCGTTCCGCGAGACCATTCGCAAGAAGGCTGACGCCGAAGGCAAATACATTCGCCAGACCGGCGGTTCGGGCCACTACGGGCATTGCAAACTGCGCGTCGAGCCAAACGAGCCGGGCAAGGGCTACGAATTCGTCAACGAGATCAAGGGCGGTTCGGTGCCCAAGGAATTTATTAAGCCCATCGACCAGGGCGTGCAGGGCGCGATCGAACTTGGCATCCTGGCCGGCTACCCGATCGTGGACGTGAAGGTATCGCTCTACGACGGCAGCTACCACGAAGTGGACTCGGACGAAATGGCTTTCAAGATTGCCGGCTCAATGGCATTCAAAGAAGCTGCGCGCAAGGCTTCGCCTGTGCTACTGGAGCCGGTGATGGCGGTTGAAGTCACCGTTCCCGAAGAGCACATGGGGACAATTATCGGCGACATCAACTCGCGTCGTGGGCGCATCGAGCACGTGGATCGCATCGGCGGCTCGCAGGTGATCAAGGCGATTGTGCCGCTCAAGGAAATGTTCGGCTATGTGAATGAGATTCGTTCATCCACGCAGGGCCGGGCGTCGTATTCAATGCAGTTCGCGCGCTACGAAGAGGCGCCGCGCATGATTGCCGATGAGATTATCGGCAGGGCGCAGGGAAAATGAGCCAATAGCCAGTAGCCAAAAGCCAATAGCTTCGATAGTTCAGCTACTGGCTACAAACTACTGGCTACTGGCTGGGTTTTTGGGGCTGGAGCCGGAACGCCGGCGCCCTAAGGTGCAACAGGCAGTAAGAGCGATGAAAGGGATTCGGGACTTTTATGGCGAAGGAAAAATTTGATCGTTCGAAGCCGCACGTGAACGTTGGAACGATCGGACACATCGATCACGGCAAGACGACGTTGACGGCGGCAATCACCAAGGTGTTGCAGAAGCACAACCCGAAGAATACGTTTCGTTCGTTCGACTCGATCGACAACGCGCCTGAAGAGCGGGAACGCGGCATTACGATCGCGACGGCGCACGTTGAGTACGAG
>Ga0265338_10009877_pt1 | contig 11297 bp, 12 predicted proteins | sample 42126metaG_FD_193579 | JGI IMG/M metagenome (GOLD analysis project Ga0265338, IMG submission 193579) | Rhizosphere microbial communities from Carex aquatilis grown in University of Washington, Seatle, WA, United States - 4-21-26 metaG | ecosystem: Host-associated > Plants > Roots > Rhizosphere... | reverse complement strand
CGTTCACGGAGGAAATAATGTCAGTTACACACCAATCGCCGACAAAGCAGGTGCAGTTGTCGAGGTGCGACCGGAGTTTTACGGAATGATGCTGTTTGCGCTTGCGGGAAAGGGCACACTCTATCAGACCAGCTTGTCCTTGGGAGGGATCAATGCCACGGCCTACGCCGTAAAAGACTCCAGCGGGAATCTGAACCTTGTGATTGTCAACAAGGACACAACCCAGAATCTCCAGCTGACAATCTCGCTACCTCAAAAAATCGGTTCCGCTACGCTCATCACAATGAATCAAAATGCATCCGGCGTTGAGGGGCCGAGTCTCGCGGCAACTTCCGGTGTCACAATCCAAGACTCCACAATCGCTCCGGATGGCAGTTTCCGACCATCCTCTTCTTACAGTCTTTCTGTTGGCAGCTCACAAATCAGCTGTTATGTACCGGCCTTGAGCGCCGTCCTCATCAAGACGACTCTGTAAGAGAAGTACGAGCGACTTTAATGAAGACTCGCATTCCGGTACTCGCTCGAGATCAGGATTTAACTATGAATCGAAATAAATCGAACAACGGAATGAGCAGGCGTCCTCACTAACCGACCCAAGATTGAAATCCGGAATCAGGCCACCATAAAATATATTTTTAATTTCTAGGCGTGGTCCTCAAACGACTCCTTCGATTGTGAGTGGACCGCTGCCGTGTCTCGCATTCTGAGATACGCCGAGGGACCTAAATATAACTCCAGAACTTCTAAGCGTGGCGCAGGTCACAGCGATATAAGCCCGAATTCAACTCGTTACCTCTTATAGTGATTGACATCACAAAGCTACGAACGATAGTGCTATTGTGAGTAAAAGTAATCGAGCGAAGATGGACAAGAGCACCACTTCGGTCCAATCATTCGCCTGAACGTGTTTTGCCTTTTCCCCAGTAAATGAAGGCCGAAAGAACTGTTCATTGAATTCTCAATTGAAGATTGAAGCATTTTTCGCATTGGTGGAGTGCAAATGATCAAGGTGGTCCAAAAGGATCCACATAGGTCAGCAGTTTCTTTAATTTTGTTGGGCGATGATGCAAGAGCCATTGTTTCCTCAGTGAGCGAATATGGGATTTCAACCACCTTGTGCCCCAACATTAAAGAAGCTCTACGAGCCCTCGGCAGGTGGCAGTATCATGCTGTGCTCTGCGATTTGAAGATGCGCGGAGCCAGGCAGTTCCTGCAATACACCCGTGCCAAGTTTCCAACTGTCGCTGTTTTAGTATTCACGCACCCTCGCGACCTGCGCCAGGGAATCCTGGCAACGATAAATGGGGCAAGTGCTTATATCCAGACACCCCTCGAACCAGAGACCGTCGTCTCAGTTGTGGAGAAAGCTCTGGAGTCGAAGCGGCTTGCCTCGGCATTGAAAGACAGATCTGATCGGCCACGCGCATTTTGAGCCAGACTGAAGATTGGCCCACGGCAGGTCTCGGCTTCAACAAGATCGTCGATGACCCTGCTTGACCCATCAGCTCCAGGTAATCCATGTGGCGAATGTCCGAGATTTTCTTTTCTGCAGTTCGGGAGACGCTTGCTCTCCTCAAGGTCTCACGAAATCCGATCAACGGGCTCGGAGAAACCGAGCCTCGCAGGCCGTCGCCTCCTTTTTTGGTATCCGCCCGACAAGCATCCCTATGGCGAACTGCAGGTGCTGGCGCGCACGAGTTCCCGTAAAAGCCCCGGCTCGGCGCAGGCTTTCGTCGCGGCGTACACACATCCTGAACTGGCTCCGGTGGCTGAAGCGCGGCGGCAGGCCTCAGCGGAGGAGTTTGCGGCTGAAGAAAGCGCCTTTGCGCTGGCGCATGAGGCTGGCCGCGTTGGCATTGCTCCGATGGATCCGCTCTACGTCTTCGAGGGATACACGATCGACGAGCCATGGGTGATTGTGCTGGCTTTGGCTCCAATTATGAGCGATTGAAAGAAGCTCCTTCGGATCAGACCAACGGCATCGGCGTAACCGAACTTGGCAAGCAGTACGCACGAGGGACGCGCGTTTCTTTTGCCCTTGCCAATTGGATCCGTTCTCAGGGCTATTACGCCCAGGCTTTTCCTGGGCCGTCTGCAGGCGCCCTTCTGTTGATTCCGCCGGCCATTGCTTCAGGATTGGGAGAGCTGGGCAAATACGGCTCGTTGATTAACAGGCAGTATGGAGCTGGATTGCGTCTGGCTGGAGTTACCACGGACATGCCGCTTGTGGCGACAAAACCAGACCGTTTCGGGGCAGATGATCTCTGCTCAACCTGCCAGGTTTGTACCAACGCGTGCCCACCCGGCGCGATCAGGGAACAAAAGCAAATGGTGCGCGGCGTCGAACGCTGGTATGTGGACTTCGACAAGTGCATTCCATTCTTTGCCTAATCGGCATCGTGTGGGATTTGTATCGCCGAGTGCCCCTGGACGCGGCCAAGAGTGCGGCCGAAGTTGCTGGCGACCATGGCACGGCGGCTTGGTCAGAGCGATCCTCAATCATGACCCCAGGCCCGGCATGGAGCCGGATGGCACGGCGGGAAACGGCTCTCCATCGTTTGGTGGAAGTCCAGAGCACCCGGCTCGGCGTACGATGAACGCGTTCTGTGTTTCGATTCCCCTGCCGCCTGAGGGTAAAAGCGCAATTCCGCTTGAATGGAATATTATCGATGGCTCATATTCAACTTCCCATTGCCGAAGAACTCGGTAGAGAGTTTCCGGGCATCCTCGGCCCCATGACGTTTCGTCCTGAAACCACGGCGCCACTGAATGAGTTGGTCAATATCCCGCTGCGCGGGCCAAGCACGTTGTCGAAGGGCGAACGAGAGATGATCGCCACGCATGTGTCCTGGCGCAACGATTGCTTTTTCTGCCAAACGATCCACGGAGCGGTGGCCGCGGCGCAACTTGGACGCGACAAGGCGCTGGTCGAGAAGGTGAAGACGGACTGGCCGAACGCAGAAATCCCCCCCAAACTGAAGGCCTTGCTGCATATCGCCGGAAAGGTGCAGCTTGGGGGCAAGCACGTAACGGCGGAGGACATTGCCGCCGCGCGCGATGCGGGCGCTACGGATCTGGAAATCCACGACACAGTCCTGATTGCAGCGGTCTTTTGCATGTGCAATCGCTACGTCGATGGTCTGGGTACCTGGGCTCCTCAGGATCCAGATATCTATCGGCAAAGAGCGGCCCTGATCGTCGAACACGGTTACACCGGAGTGACCGAGGCCGCAGTCGCCGCAATCCGGCGCTGACGCTCCGCATTTGAAATGCGTTAGTTTCGACTCCGAAGAAGACGATGACCGCCACGCTGAGAAGATCGCTATCCGAGGTCGCTTTCACCCATGCGCGAGCCCGCACTGAAGATAGCCGAACCCTCACTCGATGAATCTCAAATCAGCTACCCCGGCTGGAAGATCGTTCTCGCCAGCTTCTTCGGGATCATGGTCAGCTTTGCGGCGATCGTGCCTTGGACCCTCGGCCTCTTCATCAAGCCACTTGCAGAAAGTTTCGGCTGGCACCGCGAGTCCACCTCGGCGGGATTCAGCATTGCCGCACTAACCCTGGCCGCCGCCTCGCCCGGGCTTGGCTTCCAGCTGGACAGCTATAGGCCGCGCCGCATCGTGCTGTCGTGCATTGTGATTTTCTCTGCGGCTTATGTTTCGCTCGCATTGCTGACGCCACATCCGCTGCACTTCTACTTCACGTCCTTCGTTATTGGCCTGGTGGGCAATGGAACCGCTGCAGGCTGCGACGCTGCTTGTATGTGCGATACCGAGCTCTTCCTTCCAATTCCCCTGAATTGCGGCCGTTGAGGGGAAGATTGTGAACAGCTTCCTCAGTTCTCAGGTTTGAAATCGTGGCGGCTTCTGTATCTGGTAGCGCTCTTCACAAAATGCAGGGAACGAGACGATGCGCAGGGATCAACAACAGCCACGCATCCGGCGGGGAGCCGGATTGAAGTGAGCCGGGTTGAGTTTGATCGGCATCAAACGAAGGGAACCCTCCTTGACGATGATTGGGGCCGCATTTTCGCGAAGAACAAATTCCTGATTGGCATATCGATAGATGGGCCAGAAGAGTTGCATGATGCATATCGCCTTGACAAAGGCGGACAGCCAACCTTCGCTCGCGTGATGCGCGGTTTGGAGATGCTGAAGAAGCACGGTGTTCCTTTCAATGCCCTCACCGTGCTCAATCGGAAGAACTCTTATCTCGCCCACGAGGTGTACAGATTCCTTGAGCAGATCGGCAGAAATTACCTGCAATTCATTCCAATCGTGGAGCAGGTTGCGGAGGGACCAGATCCGAATCGACTTGTGCTGCTGAAGCCATACGCACTGCGGAAGACCATTGTTTCCGACTGGTCGGTCGAGCCACTGCAGTTCGGTCGCTTTCTCCGGCAGGTCTTTGATGTGTGGGTAGCGCAGGATGTCGGCCGTGTATTCGTGCAAGTGTTCGATGTAGCGTTGGAATCCTGGTATGGAGTGGAGCAGTCCCTTTGTGTCTTCAAGCCCGATTGCGGGCAGGCATTGGTGGTCGAACACAACGGTGATGTCTACTCGTGCGACCACTTCGTTTATCCGGAGAACAGGCTGGGCAACATTATGAATCGCGCACTCGGCTCGCTGGTGGATTCGACGCAGCAGCGTAAATTTGGCGCCGCGAAATCATCGACGCTGCCTTCCGATTGCCGCCAGTGCGATGTGCGCTTTGCCTGTAATGGCGAGTGCCCTAAGCATCGCTTTACGACAACTGAAACGGGCGAATATAGATTGAATTATCTCTGCGCCGGATACAAGCATTTCTTTCGGCACATTGATCCGTATATGCGGTTCATGGCAAATGAACTTAACCACAATCGAGCGCCGGCGCGAGTGTTGGAGTGGGAGCGTTCGAGAAGGGGCGCGATAGGTTCAGCGGCAGTATCGCAGCAGGCTGTCGCCGGCTACTAAGTACGCAATCGTAAGCCGAATTGAGCACCGATGGCGAAGTGGCTAACGCGCTGGTCTGCAAAACCAGTACTCGCGGGTTCAAATCCCGCCCGGTGCTCCAAACACATAGAGTCTGAATCTCATATCGATTTTGCAAATACCACGCAGCTTCTCCGCGCTGTTGGAAACCATCAGCTTTTCTAACCGGGTCGTATACTCAACGATCCAATTCAATAGGAGTGATAGGAAAGAGAAAGGCATACTGAGGGCGTTGACCTCAACGCTGATTCTCGCAACGAGCGCGAAGCTCATGACACATGCTCAAACCGCACAACCTTATCAAGGTGTAGTTGGTCGAACATTGTCCGAGTCAAAAGAGTATTGGCCGGAACCAGTGAGGGCGCCGGCCGACGCCCCCAACATCGTTTTGATCTTGCTCGATGATGTCGGCTTCGGAGCGTCTAACACGTTCGGTGGACTCATCGCCACTCCTACACTCGACAACCTCGCTGCTAACGGACTGCGCTATACGAATTTCCACACTTGCGCCATTTGCGCTCCAACACGGGCAGCCTTGTTGACGGGCCGTAACAGCGCAACTGTGCATGAATCTGGGTTCTCGCAAACCATCTTGTCCGCAGGATTCCCGGGCTGGGATGGCAGACTGCCTTCGTCTGCCGGCACTATCGCTTAGGTCCTTCGCGATAACGGCTACAACGCGTTCGCGGTCGGGAAGTACGGAGTGACTCCCGACGAAGAAGCCACTGATGTCGGCCCCTTCTATCACTGGCCAACTGGAAAAGGGTTCGATCACTTCTTTGGTTTCCTGGGCTCGCAGACCGACCAATACAAGCCAGACCTTGTAGAAGATCAGGCTCACGTTCGTCCTGATGACCGGCACTTGAAAGATCAGATTCCCGATAAAGCCATCGCATGCATCGACCGTCAGAAGAAGGCCGCACCGGACTGGCCCTTCTTCCTCTATTTCGCTCCCGGGGCCACTCACGCACCTCACCAGATTCACCTGGCCAAGAAATATCCAGAGAAACTTGCTCAACTGAAAGCCGAGTTCGAAGAACACGCCAAGTCGCACAAGCTGTATCCGTACATCGCGTGGGATGACGTTCTGCAGGGGAAGATCCACCGGACCAAGGGCTCAAAATCGCTCGCAGACTACGTGAGAGATGTAACCAAAGGAAGCGATAGTCAGTTAACTTAGCCCATCTCTGGGATTGAGAATCAACAGTTTGGTTCCAGAAGCTTCATGGCAGCGGACGCTGCGTCTACCTGCGACACGTGGTGCCGATCCAGTTCCGGTCGGGCTGCTTAAGTCTGCGGTCCGACCGATATTTCGTGTGGACATCGCATGGCTTTCTCGGCCTCTACTCATCGCTGAACTCACTGTCCAAACTCACTGTCCACGAGTCAAAAAGCGAGCTTAAAGTGACAAATTTGCACAATTGCGCTCGCCGATGCAATCCGTTGCAGATGCGCTGAATCTTCAGTATTGACGCTGGCTTCGTCTATTTATAGGGGATTATGCGATTCGAGGAGATTTTCCGTCGGCAGAAGCTGACGTTCTACCACTGAACTACTCCCGCCCTTCATTTTCAATAATCTATGATAAGTGGCCGCAGTCACTGATCACCAAACTACAGTCACCTGCATCAGTCGTCTCGCAAACGAAGGCAACGCCAAGCACGTGGACAGTAAGAATGGCTAAACAAGTCAATCTCGTACAGTATCGCTGACTCGGGCACAGCTGCAATTCGTTCTTGTTGTTCGGAAGAATGGCGAGCCCCTCCCCAGAATCATATTCACTCACCGTGAGCCAATCAGCAGCGAAGGCGGGCACTCCAATCTTGCCTGGATTGAAGATGGAGAGCTGAAACGCAAGTTTGTTAATACTTCTCCCAAGGAAAGTCTGGACATCAGACTGCCTCTGGGTGCGATCAACTGGCAGTGAAGGAAATATTGCTGGGCACCAGGCGCGGTTGCGTCAGGTCCCCAACAATTGCCGTGAAGATTGCGCTCAGAGAATTTGTCTTCCCGTTCATGACTACCGATCTGGCACCAGCGCAGCTTGTGCTCGATGTATCAACGAAGAAATTTTTATCCGAACTTGCGATGCTTCTGAGAGTCGAACAGGCGGTTAAGCCGGAATCCCCACTGCACCCGCCGCTAGCGACTTTATAACCTACCGTGTAGATTTTTGCGCCGGCAGTTTTGGCTGCGGTTGCTACATCAATCGCCTGTTTGCACTGCTTGGTACTCGATGGATAAGTTCCTTTGCTGCTCCCGCTGTCGTAGAGGTTACTGCTGCCCGCGCCCATCGTCGAACCGTTCGCGTCGCCGTCACTGAGCAGGATGATCACATTGTCGGCGTTTGCCCTGGCATTTGCAGTGAGATATTGCCATGCGGTGAAAAGCGACCCCGCATAATATGTCGATACGCCGCCCTTGGCGTACATGCCTGCGCAACTGCTTCCACCAAAGTAGCTGTTGCCACCAACAGCGTTCACGATTGACGGCGAGGTGGTGCTGACGCTGTTATTAATTGTCAAAGGATTTGTCCCCGTGGTGCTGTCGGATGTGCGGTAGTTTGACACCAGAGGCACTACGCCGTATTCAGACACCAGCGTAGCCAGGTGAGTTGAAGTCGGCAACGAGGTGAGTGTTCCGAGAGCTTTGCTATCTGGGTAGGATATGACGCTGGGCTGAATAGCCGTTGAGCCGCATGTTTCGTCTTTCGCAAGCTGAGTTCCTGCCGTTTGCGCAGGAAACGTAAAGAGGGATACTTCATCTACAGGGTAGGCTACGTTTCCGTTGGTGGCCGCCCCGCAAGCGGTATTCGGCAAACAGGGAGACAACTGCGAGAGCATGATTTGAGCCCCCTCTTCCGCGCAGGCAACTTTCGTGCCAGTGCAGTTGCTGCCGCCGTCGGTTTGCGCCATCGATGCAGTTGAGTCAAGGACGATGGCAACGTTGTAAGGGCCGCGCTGCGCGCCTCGCATGGCTGCAATCGAGGTAGCTGATAGGCTGATGGACTGTGCAGAACGCACCCCGAATGCAGATAATGCACGGATGAAAAATGTTCGAATCTTGGCGGTCTGCGTCACTTTAACTGCATTCGCCGTAATAGATGACCCACACGCCGGCAGACCCGACAGGGTGATGCATCCAGGAGTAACCGTGATCTGGGTATCGGTAAGCGCGTAGGGTGTATTCAGAATTGGGTAGGCGTTGTACTTGCCCGGCACCGAACTGAAGTTTGTGGCTAGAGTGGTTGCAGTTGTAGTGTTAGGCAGACCGGCCGCGGCAGCCATGGCAGCGGCGTCCGTTGATATCTGAAGTTCGCGATAGCCGATGTAGGCGTATCCAGCATCAACCCCTAAACCACCAACACCCAGAATCAGGGGAAGCAGCATAAGGGTCCATACCATGGATATTCCGCTCTCGTTCCTGATAAAACGCCGCGTGAAAGAATTCGAGATCGATCTCATTGGACTGTCTCCATTACCGATTGGGAGATTGAACACCCACCTGGAAAGAGGTTCTTCCCGTAGAAGGAAAGACTGCAATTTGAATAGGTAGCTTTCACCTTCACGGTGCCACCGGAAACCAGGTAGCCGGCAGCTCCGGTCGTTGTGGAGGTGCTCGAACAACTTGTGCCGCTGTAAGCCTGGTCGCCACTTGTCCCGGTGTTCATTGTGACGGTATAGCTGAGGTTCGAAGATTTCAGCAGTGGCGCAGCGTTTTGAACCGCGGTCACTGCTGCTGCGCATGGATCGAGCGTCACTCCGCCGCTCACGGCCAGGACTCTTCCGGCACTGCCGACACCCTCAGTCAAGCTGAGAATCTGCATCATGAAAATTCCGAAAATCAGGATTCCCGTGCCGACGGTTAAAAGCATTGGCAGCACAAGCGCAGCCTCAACGAGCGCCTGCCCCTCTTCGGCCGCCGCAACGCGAGAGTACTTCCTCTTGACGTCGAATTGCCGTTGCCCATTTAGCTTCAAGATTGCAGTTGACCGACACATTTTGCTCTTGCCCTTCTCAAAGTGCCAGACGGACTGTTCGCCTTCTGTCCGCTGAATTACGTTTGTCCGTGGGCGCCTTCGATAGGCGCACGACCGCGAACTTCTAAGGTTTTTGCAAGAAAAACCCGGGGAAAGTGAATCAGGGAGTGGGAGAAGCCTTGCTTTTGCTTAGCCGCCCGTAAAATTACTTGCCAATGAACTGTTACATCCTCCGAGATGCGCAGTGTTGCGTACCTAAAAGCAGCATCTCTGAAGAGAGAGCCCAATTGCAGGAAGGGCCTTCAAACCCCGGTCTCACTCAAAATCAACTTGTCCTCTGCTCTTGCACATCAGGCAGTTTTCTATATGAGGAGACAGGTCTGCTATTTCTTTACAGATGAATTCTCTAAGAGTTATTACTAAAGTTTTCGTACGTTCTCATCAAGCAACACAGTGGCCGTGTGCGGCGCTCTTGATGCGCCCACCCCTGAATGTTTGCGCCTCATCAATAAATGAACTTCAGCGCGAACTGCATGATGCGAGGGCCGCTGGCGGAGGTGATGGCACCGAAGGCGCCAGAGTTGCGGCTGGCATTCGGGTTGTCATAGTGCGGGGAGTTGAGCAGGTTGAAGCTCTCCGCACGAAATTGCACTTTCATCGTTTCGGAGAGGAAGAAATTCTTAAACAGCGAAAGATCGTCGTTGATGTAGCCCGGACCGCGAACCAGATTTCGCCCCGCACTGCCCGGAATCGGATTGCTGTTGCTTTGTCCGGGTTTATTGGTGAACGCACCCGTATTGAACCATTCTGCGATCGTGCGCATGTGGCGCGGCAACGTCGGGTTTTGGCCGGGCACCAGGTTGGGCCGCAGCCCCGGATAATCTGCGTATCCGGAGTTCGAGACGATGTTAACCGGTGTGCCCGTGTGGAATGAGGCAACAGAGTTCAGTTGCCATCCACCGACCAAGACATCGATCAGCGGTCCAGCGGTGGGAAGATAGCGCTTTCCGCGTCCGAAAGGCAGTTCGATCTGGTTGCTGAGAGTGACATTGTGTTTGATATCGGCGGTCGATGTGGCGTACTCAAGATCCAGATCAAATGGGTTCTGGGGCGCGGAACGGCTCGTCAAATCGAAGGGGGCTGGGCCATTATCAATGCTGTGTGCATAGGTGTATGCCGCCAGCACACTCCAGCCATTGTCATTGCGCCGCTCCACCTTGGCTTGAAGAGAGCTGTAGTTGCTCTTTCCCACGGGTAGTAACGTTTGCACCTTGCCAATCTTATTTGAAAGATGATTGCTCACGTTGTAGTTAACAACTGAGTAAGACAGCTTGTGTGACTGCCCTCCTACGTAGCCAACCTCAAGGGAGATGTTCTTGGGAAAGATCCTCTGAATGGTCAGGTTATACATCTCGGAGTATCCGTCGGGGAAGCTTTTAGGCTCCGAGTAGACGGTCTCGTTCGCTGCCCCGGGAACCTTGGTCAAATCGATGCTGGAGGCACCACTTGGCAGGTTCATGCTCGTCGTGCGCGCAATTCCCTTGTCGAGATTGTAGGCAAAATAGTAGGGCGAGTTGACATATTCATCCTGCGTGAAAAATGGGTAGTTCTTGGTGAGAATATCTTCGCGCGCATCGTTCTCGGCTGTATAAAACATGCCGAACCCTGCTCGCACAGCCGTCATGTTATCGATCCGATAGGCTGCGCCAAGGCGAGGCATGGCATCGGTCTTGTTGGAATCGACCAGTGAACGACTATTCGAACCGCGGTCTGCAATCAGAATGTTGAGGGCGCTGCGATCGAAGTTTGAGGCATTGTTGTTGGCCTCGATATAAGGCTGATGGTACTCGTAACGCATGCCGTAATTCAGGCTGAGGCGACTGGAAATCTGCCATGAATCCTGCAGATACAACGTTTGCTCGTTGCTAGTCGTGTGAGGATTCGTCAATTGCAAACCCTGCATTACAACGTAGGGAAGACCAAGCAGCAGATCAGCAATCTCGCTGCCGCCGGTGCCATAAAATGCATTGCTTTGATAGAACGTGTAAGTCGGATCGCTGGTCATTGCGGAATATGCCCCGCCGAAGTACTCGTAGGGCGTGGGAAACAATGGGAAGTCCGGGTGGGAATTCAGGTGACGAAATTCGTAGCCGAACTTCAGTGAGTGGCGATTGCGAGTCCAGGAAATCGATTCGGCTACCTGTAGGTTGTTATCCCTGAAAGATAGCGGCTTCCATGTGGAGCCACCAGTGATGGCGCCAGTTTGAAATTGAATCTGCGGGAAGCCCCAGGTATCTGGAAAGTCAGCAAGGTTGGCGTTGCCGATCCCGAGCTTGTCCGCAAGT
>Ga0265338_10009876_pt1 | contig 11299 bp, 13 predicted proteins | sample 42126metaG_FD_193579 | JGI IMG/M metagenome (GOLD analysis project Ga0265338, IMG submission 193579) | Rhizosphere microbial communities from Carex aquatilis grown in University of Washington, Seatle, WA, United States - 4-21-26 metaG | ecosystem: Host-associated > Plants > Roots > Rhizosphere... | reverse complement strand
TGATTTCCGTCGAAACATTCGCGCCGCCAAGCAAGCGATAGGCTTGTTTGGATGGTGCGTGGCGCAGCATCACAAAGCCGTTCGGTAGCGGTCCGTATTTCTTCACCTTCTCGCGCGGCTTCACGCGCCACCACCAGCGGCCATGCACATAAGGCGCGTGGGCCGGATCCATCAGGCCGATAACCGCGTGATCGATGCCGCAGGTGAACAACTGACTTTCCAGCCAGCGCGGCTTGGCGTTCGGCACCGGCACGCGCGGTGGTTCGTTCTTGGGCGCTTCGCGTTCGTTCTGCGCGAAGTAAAGCCAGATCAATCCGTCCTGCTCGCGCACCGGATACGAGCGCACGCGGATTTTCGACGGATCGACCGCATCTTGCCCATCGACGGTCGAAGGGATCAGCGCGCATACGCCATCCTTGCGGAACCGCCAGCCGTGATACGGGCACTCGACGGTGTTGTCGGATTTGATCTGCCCATACGAAAGCGGAATGCCACGATGCGGACATATATCGCGCAGCGCGAATGCTTCGCCGTCATTCGTGCGGCCGATCATCACCGGCTCGTCGAGAAGTAATTTATGCTTCACCGCGCCGCGTTTGATGTCGCGCGCCATCGCGGCCATGTACCAGCAATCGCGCAGGAACATCGGCACGGCGTCCATCGTGCTGGCGGCGGCTTCGATGCTCATTTCTTCGCGGCGAGCGGCTTGAGCAGGCTGTCGAGCGTGGTCATGAAGGTCTGCCCCTTTTCGGGCGGCAGCTTATAGGCCCAGCTGCTGGTGTGCGAATCGATCTCGCGTGCCTCGCGCGCCGCGTCCGGTTTCCCGGCGGGAGCTTCGGCATACACCGTAGCCCAGTAATCCGCGCCGTATTTGGCCACCTGCACGGTGACTTCAAGACCGTCGAATGTTTTCGTGACGACGCGCTGCGCATTGCTGAAATCGAATGCGGAAGCCGGCTTCACGTCTGTGAAAGAAAATCCTGTGATCGCGCCCGCGAGCGTATCTCCCGCTCCTTGATAGGCCTGCTCGCGGCCCGCGGGCATTGGCACGATCGCGAAATCCGCGTCGCTCGGCTTGTCGCGGCGGACTGAGAATGATGTTCCTTCCGGCGCAATCACGTCGACTTCCTGAACGCGCGCACGATCCACGGCCATGAGGTTCTTCTCAAACCAATCGGCAGGATCGCTTTTGAGTTCGATGACGCTGCGCACGAGCCAGGTTTGGTTCGAATGCGGTTTGCGCACATAGAGCCCGACCGCGCCGCCGGCATCGCCGATGTCTGTCGTTTTACCGGCGATGAGCGTTGCCAACGTCTTGCCGCCTTCGTCTTGCAACGAGATCAGGACTCCATCGCCCTTCGGCGGCGCGTCGAGATCCAAATAGTGAAACCAGTTCCGCTGTGCCGTTTCCGCCTGAATGGTCTGCAGAGCGGCGATGCCGACCGCCGTGCTTTTCAGTTGTTCGAACGATGCCGGATAATTGCCATGTTGCGGCAACACCCAGCCTTTTTGTGGATCGAACACGACATCGAACGCGCCATGCGCCTTCGAAACGATGTGGATGCGCGCTATTTTCTTCGCATTCCCCGGCAGTTGCGGAAAAAACGTCTCGGCGGAGTATTTCGGATTGGTCAGCGCCGCTTCGTGCTTCAGCGCAAGCGCCGCGAATATCACACTGACAATCGCAATCAGCGCGAGGATCGCCAGATTGCGTTTGCGTGCGTCCTTCAGGAATTGTTCCATCGCCCTGCCTCAATAAGCGATGGCATGCGCGCGACGTCTGCGGCGCAACACGGCGAGAATGAGCGCGAAGAGCGCGACGAGAATGGGCACCAAGGCGATATTGATGAAGGCGAGGACGCTGCCCAGCATGTCGATGTCGGCGCGCAGGCTATGCTGCACGTCGCGCAGTTGCGCGCGGGTATCTATGAGGTCGCGCTTGAAGCGCTCGATTTCGGCCTGCTGCACCGGTGTCAGCGTCGCGGAATTCTGCCCGCCGGCGCCTTGGCCTTGCTCAAGAGCATGCAGGCTTTGCTGGGTATCGGTCATTTTTTGCTGAAGCGCATCGGCTTCCTGCTGGAATTGCACTTGCGCCTTGGCCTGGATGTCCTTCACGACCGTGAATGGCCGGTCGTCCGCTGCGCGCGTGCGAAGGCTGATGAGGTCGTTCGAACCGATCAGGTTTTCGATTGCATTGAGCACAAACGCGGCGTTGTCCGCGAAGGGCGCAGAAAGTTGCTTGCCGTAGAGACTCTGCGTTCGTACCCAGAACCGGTCGTCGAAGATATCGCTGTCGGCCATCACGATGACGTTGATTGCGCCGGCATGCTTGATCTGCGGCGTGGCGGTGGGCGAGGGCGGCCCATTCGGAAACGCCGTCCTGGCCGATCCGGTGATGCGCGCGGCGATGCTGTAGGGCGAACCGGCCGGCTGGATCGCATTCATCAGATCTTGAGGCCGTTGATCGAGACGCACCTGATCGGAATTGAGCAGCGACGCTTCTTTCGATGACGAGACCAGCGGCGTGAAATGCGTCGTTGCGTTTTTCATGGAAGAGATCGCGCCGGCCGTCGCAAGATTGAGCGTTTGCAGATTGGCCGTGACCTGATCCTTGCTGTCGAAATCGTCGTTCGTCAGATGCAACCAGACAGGATAGCGGGCCACGGGATTGCGCGGATCATTGGACGTCTGCACCGACTGCGCGAGATCGCGGTCGGCGAGAACCTTACCGGGATTATAGGCAACGCCCCACGCCTGAAAGAGGCGTGGCAAAGTCGAACTGACCGGCCCGCCGCCTTCGCCCATGCCGCCGCCGCTCGCCGCCGCAATTTCCGAATTGGGATCGACGAACACCAACGCGCGGCCGCCGCGCAGCACGAACTGGTCGATGGCGTATGTCTGCTGTTCATTCAACGCTGGCGGGTGAACGATCATCAGCACGTCCGCATCCGCCGGAATTGCGGTGAAGGACGGATCGAGCATTTGCGTGTCGTAGGTCTGCGAAAGCTCTGTGTAGATAAGCATCGGTTGCGACTGGCCTTGCACCATCGCCTGCATTCCGCCCGCGCCGGTATCGAGCGGCAGGCTGGATATGATTGCGACCTTCGGCTTCTTGGGATGCGATAGCCGGTAGATCAGCGATGACAGATCGTATTCCAGATAGGGTTCGCGTTCAGTGGCGAAGAACGGGACCGATTCCTTGCCGCCGATGGTGTTGCTGCCGACGAGGCCGAAATACACGACATCCCCATTGTCTGTCGGCGCGCCGGTGAGGCCATTCGATGTCGCCTCATCTTCGGCCGGCGTGTAGGGCTCGGGATCGATCTCCCGCACGACAATCTTGCCTTTGCTGCGCGCGGCGTAGGAATGCAGCAGGTCGCGCACGCGCCCGGCATAAGCGTTGATCTGAGCATAGTCCGCGGCGACCTTCTTGGAATAGAAAAATTTGAGCGTCACCGGCTCGCGCAAATCCGCGATGATATGTTTCGTCCCGCGCGACAGGGTGAACCGCTTTGTCTGCGTCAGATCGAGGCGCGCATTCGTGAACCACGTATCGGCCGCAATATTGATCGCGACGAAAATGATTGCGGCAAGCGTAATCGCGGCGATCGCATAGAGGCGGCGCGACATTGTTTGTTTTTGGGGTTTCATCTCAACCCGTCCGCTTCAAATCGACGATGACGACATTTGCCGCGAGGAACAGCGCCATCAGAGAAAAGAAAAAGATCACATCGCGCAGGTCGATCACGCCGGCCGTGATAGCGACGAAGTGGGTCAGAAAGCTGAACGATGAAACGGCGTTCACCAACACTAGCGGGGCCCAGCCGTTGAAGAAGTCCAGAACCAGCGGTGCGCCGGAAACCGTGAACAGGAAACAGACAACCACGCTTACCACGAAGGCGATGACCTGATTGCTTGTCGTTGCGGAGATCGCGCTGCCGATGGCGAGATAGCCACCGGCCATCAGGAAGCTGCCAATGTAGCTGGCAAAAATCACACCATTATCGGGCGATCCGAGATAGTTGACCGTCAGCCAGATCGGGAACGTAAGCAGCAGCGCGATGCCGGTGAACGCCCATGCGGCGAGAAATTTGCCAAGCACCGTCGCCCAAACCGGGATGGGAAGCGTCAGCAACAATTCCATCGTTCCGGTGCGGCGCTCTTCCGCCCACAACCGCATCGAGATCGCGGGCACGAGAAAAAGATAGAGCCAGGGATGGTAGCCGAAGAACACCGACAGGTCGGCGATACCGTTCTGGTAGAAATTGCCGATGTAGAAAGTGAACGCGCCCATGGCGAACAGGAAAATCACGATGAACACATAGGCGAGCGGCGTTTCGAAATAGGCCGCAAATTCGCGCCGGAAGATCGTCCAGACTTGTCTCATGCGCGGCTCTCCCGCGCGCGCGCCGCATCGTGCGTGGTGATGGCGCGGAAGACGTCGTCGAGCCGGCCCGGTTCGGCATAAATTTCTTTCACGTTCCAGTTCGCCGATGCGGCGAGACGGCTCACATCTTCGATCAGAAGCGCGCCACCTTTGGGAAACACGGTGAGCTGCACCATATCGTTCAGAACCGCCGCCTGTTCGATGCTGGCAACCGATGCGAGCGATTTCAGGGCCGCGCGTGCCGGATCCGCATGTGATGGCGCGAGCACCAGCGTGACAGCATTGTGGTGGCGCGAGCGTGCAAGCAACTCGCCGGGCGTTCCATCCGCAACGATACGCCCGCGATCGATGATAATCGCGCGTGAGCAAATCGCTTCGACTTCTTCCAGGAGATGCGTGGAAACGATGATCGCCTTCTGCGGCGACATCTCGCGGATGAGTCTGCGCACGGAATGCTTCTGGTTGGGATCGAGGCCGTCCGTCGGCTCGTCCATGATGAGCACCGGCGGATCATGCAGGATCGCCTGCGCCAGGCCGACGCGGCGCTTGAAGCCTTTGGAAAGTGTTTCGATGGGCTGGTCGAGAACCGGGTCGAGTTCGGTTTTCGCAACCGCCGCATCGACGCGCGCCTTGATGTTGGTTCCGGCATAGCCGCGCACGCGCGCGATGAAGGCAAGGAACTGGCGCGGAGTCATGTCGCCATACGCCGGAGCGCCTTCGGGCAAATATCCAATGCACGATTGCGCGGCGATCGTATCGGTCTCGATGTCATGGCCGCAGATGCTCGCGCGCCCCGCGCTCGGCGCGAGGTAGCCCGCGATCATTTTCATGGTGGTGGATTTGCCCGCGCCATTCGGTCCCAGAAAGCCCAGAACCTCGCCTTTGCCGACTTTCAGATCGATGCCAGACACAACGGCGATGGCGCCGAAGCGTTTGGACAGTCCCTCGATATCGATCATGGCTGGTGTGGTTTCGATGGGCGACGCAGGGGGCTTATCGGGAATCGGGCCGTTGCGGCAAGGCTGGCTTTCTTACGGATTGGAAAGGGCGGACTTGACTTAGTTGATCGTTCAATCAATTATAGCGGATGAGTGATGACACACGGCAAAAGTTGGTAATGACGGCGCGGCAGCTCTTCATGGACAAAGGCTACGGCTCGACCAGCGTGTCCGACATTTTGAAGGCGGCGGGAGCGAATTCCGGCAGCCTCTACCACTTCTTTCCGACCAAACAGGATCTGCTGGTCGAAGTGCTGAAGCTCTACCGCGACGGTATAGGCCCGATGTTGCTTGCACCTGCGTGGGAAGGCGTAAGCGATCCTATCGAACGCGTGTTTGCACTGCTCGCGTCCTACCGCCGGGCACTGGAGCTGACCAACTGCACTTACGGCTGCCCGATTGGAAGCATCGCGCTGGAATTGCACGAGCCCGATCCGCCGGTGCGCGAAATGCTGGCGACGAATTTCGACGGCTGGGTAAAGGCGGTCCAAAAATGTTTCGATGAGGCGAAAGCGCGTTTGTCCGCGGATGTGGATCGCCATGCGCTGGCGGTGTTGACGCTCACGATCATGGAAGGTGGCGTAATGCAGTCGCGCACGCAGCGCACGCTGGAAGCGTTCGATCAATCTGTAGCGATGTTGCGCGACTACATCAATCGTTTGGAACGAGATGCAACTGTGGGGAACAGAAAATGATGAAAGAGATTTTGATGAGCGCGTTTGCGGGCGCGTTATTGGCAACAAGCGCGACGGCCGCGCTGCCAGCGGTGGAGGTCAAGGACAAGTCCTTTAAGGATGCCGAAGGCCATCGTGTGCTGCGCGAGATGGTAGTCGTGGATGCAACGCCGGAACAGGCGTGGAATGCGTTTCTGACCGACGAAGGCTTCACACGCTGGGCGGTTTCGCATGGCCATGTCACGCCAGGCGTAGGCGGTTCGATGGAATGGAGCGTCGGTGATGCGTTCAAGCCGGGCGATCCGAATAACGTGCTCAACCGGATCGATTTCTATCTGCCTTATCGTGAATTCGCGTGGCACAACGAACGCCTGCCCGCCGGCGGGCCGCTCGATCCGGCGATATTTGGCAAGGTGCACCAGATGCTGAGCTTCGAGCCGGTCGGAAGGTTAAAGACGCGCGTGACGCAGACCGTGGTCGGTTTCGGTGACGATGCGAAATTCGATGCGCTTTACCAGCATCTGCGCGGCGGCAACGCGGCGTATCTCGTCATGCTCGCCAACAATTTCCACGAGACCGATGCGCAAGCCCGCGCGGCGATGCAATAGTCCGCGCGCGTACCGCAAATCATATTGATCGCACCGGCAAAGCGGGGAGAATGATCGTGTCCTCGCCGCGGAGCCCCGATTGATCGATCTCAAGGTTTTCATTCGGGCCACGATCGTCGGCGTCGTGATGGAACTTGTGTTGATGACGGCTGTGCATTTCAGCACGTACGTCGCCCACAATGATTTTCTCTTCGGCGGAATGATCATCACAGCGGTAGCCGGCTATCTTTACGGGATGGACGCCGCCAAGGGCTACTTCGCAAGCGCGACGGGCGGTGCGATCGTTGGCGTGGTCGCGGCACTTGTCGGCGTCGGCATTTCGGTTGCCGCACAGGATGCGCCGCAGCGAGTCATTCCATTCTTCACGGCGATCTGCGTGTTCACCGGAGCGATCGGCGGATTGTTCGGACAGATGTCCGCGAACATCCGCAGAATGGGCCGTCGTTGAGAAGAGAAAAACGTCGGCTGGCAAGCACCTGCCCAGTAGGGGCTGGGGGGCAGAACTTTCCGGGCGGCGCGATACGCAGCCAGCCGACGCCCCTATGTGACCGCCGAACGGGGCGCGGATTGGTCCCAAATGGGGCAATATCGTGGCAAGTCAATCGTTTACAGGGTAAGGCTAGGTTGCCGCACGGAACTCGGAGGGAAAATCGCATGAGCCGGATGTTGGGGGTAACCGATCAGGTGCGGAATTATCTCGAAACCGTCGGTGCGCGCGAGACGCCAGCGCAGGCCCATTGCCGTACCGAAACGCAGAAAATGCCGATGGCAGTCATGCAGATCGGGCCCGATCAGGGCGCGGTGATGGCGCTCCTGGCCAAAGCGATCGGCGCGAAACGCTATCTGGAGATCGGCACGTTCACCGGATACAGCGCGCTCGCGGTGGCATTGGCGCTTCCGGCGGACGGCAAGGTTGTCTGCCTCGACGTCAGCAAGGAGTTTACCGACAAAGCCCGCGGCTACTGGAAAGAGGCCGGTGTGGAATCGAAAATCGATCTGCGCATTGGACCGGGCTTGGAGACACTCGATGCGATGATCGCAGCGAAAGAGCCTCCGTTCGATTTCGCTTTTATCGACGCCGATAAAACGAATTATGACGGCTACTACGAACGCACACTCAAGCTCATGCGAACCGGCGGCCTGATCGCGCTGGACAACATGCTCTACAGCGGCGCGGTCGCCGATCCGGACAACATGGACGCCAGTGCATCCGCGCTACGCGCTCTCAACACGAAGATCCATGCCGACGCGCGCGTGGATATGGCGCTCGCCGGTATCGGCGATGGCGTGATGCTGGCGCGCAAGCGCTAACCGGGCAGCCGCTCGAAGGTGCGCACGCCATCCGGCACGACGTGAAAGGGTTGGGTGTCGATCATGTAGATCGCCATCTGCGGTGCGCCGAATTGTTTCGGGTCGTCGAGCGTGCCGACCTTTAAGATCACGGCCGGAAAGCCTTGCGGGCGCGTGACGACGTGTGTGCCGCATTCCGCGCAGAATTCGCGTGTTACCGGCCGCTCTAGATCCTTGCGGGAAAACTGCTTCGGCGTGCCTTTGGTATATTTGAAAGTTGGGATCGGCATGGCGATGAATACGTTGGGAGAGCCGCCGGTGAGATATTGGCATTCGCGGCAATGGCACTGCGCCTTCATCATGGGATCGCCTTCCGCCACATAGCGCAGCGCGCCGCAGTAACATCCACCCTCGAGTTTCATCCTGTCCTCCCGGTTTTGCCTGTGACGAGCATAGGCCGGCAAGCTTGCACCTGTCACTTTGCGGGATCATGCTCGTCAGATCAGAGCGGGAGGAGCCCATGCGGTTGTTTTTCGCGTTGTTGGCTTTGGTAGCCATGATCGCGCCGGCGCAGGCACAAGTGACTTATCATCATATCTGTCCGGCCCACACGGTTTCGTCGCCGGATGGGCATTGCTTCGGATGTCCGCCGAGTTCGTATGTCGCGAATAACCAATGTATTCCGTGTCCGGACAACGGCACCTGGAACGGAACGACATGCCAGGCGGCATTTCCTGCGATGCAATGCCCCAAAGGCGAAGTTCATCCGCCGGGTCACCCCTACAAATGTGTTCCGGCGTTGCATGACATGACGCCGATGGATCAGAACCAACCGCGATAAAGCTTGCCGGAGCGGCTGGCGAGGTTCACAATTCCGTCAATGGCGGAGGAACCCATAGCGTTCCTCCGCGCGGAGCGCTCACCCGCGCGGACGGCACAATGGAGCAGCGGCGGACTCACCGCGGCGCAAGTGCGCTACGACAGACGCGAACTCAATCAGATTCTCACGATCTATGGCCGCATGGTTTCCGCCGGCGAGTGGCGGGACTACGCGCTCGATTTCCTGGACGAGGCGGCGGTGTTCTCGATCTTCAGGCGTTCGAGCGAGATGCCGCTCTATCGCGTGGAGAAGCGCCCGAAGCTGCGCGCGAAGCAGGGCATGTATGCGGTCATCGACGCGGGCGGGCGCATTCTCAAGCGCGGGCATGAACTCGCGAATGTGCTGCGCGTGTTCGACAAGAAGCTGCTGAAGGCGCTTTCGAGCGAGGCGTGACTATTTCTTCTTGTCGTACCAGGACAGCGCGTCGGCCTCGGCGCGCTTGATCCAGTCGTTCTTCTCGGCGTTATATTTTGTCGTATCGGTCGGCTGAAGCGCCGCAGCGCGGATCTTCTCCATCTCATACGCCTTGGCGACGAGCGGATGCGCGCGCATGTAATCGCGAAACGCGAGCATCCTGTGAGCATGCTCGTTCGGTTCCTTAAAGACGTGAAGCTGAAACATGCGCGTGCCGGTTTTTGCATCGGCCTTGGTGCAGAAGCGGCGGCCATCCAGTCCGAACTCGCCATGCCATTTGTAGCCCAGTCGATGAAAGGCATTTTCCTTAGCATCGGCTTTCGCCAGATCTTTCACTATCGGCATGAGATCGACGATGGGCTTGGCTTTAATGCCGGGGATGGCGGTCGAGCCGACATGATGCACGGTGATGAGATTGTCGCCCAGAATATCCGCGATCTTCGCGGACTCCGCCTTCGCCATCGCCGTCCATTCGTCACGATGAATTGCCAGTTCTACGGGAATGACGGAGGGCTTTTCTTCCATGACATCCCTCTAACAAAAAAGCCCCGGTGCTTCCACCGGGGCTCGTTCAAACCTTCGCGCTTAGCGACGATTGCCCATCAACCGCAGCAGCATCAGGAACAGGTTCACGAAGTCCAGATACAGGCGCAGCGCACCGAAGATGGCCTTGCGGCCCGAAACAGTGGCGTCGTCATTGTAGCTATAGCTGTTCTTGATCGCTTGCGTGTCGTAGGCGGTGAGGCCGGTGAAGATCAGCACGCCGACAATGGAGAGGATCCACATCATCTCCGTCGAGCGTAGCCAGATATTCACCAGCGACGCGATCACAAGACCGATCAGGCCCATGAACAGGAACGAGCCGAAGCCGGTGAGGTCGCGCTTCGTCGTGTAACCCCACAGGCTCATCGCGCCGAACGTCGCCGCCGTGATGAAGAACACCTGCGCGATGCTGGTGGCCGTATAGACCCAGATGATCGGCGTCAGCGAAATGCCCATCAGGCCCGCATAAACCCAGAAGGTCGCCTGCGCGGCGCTGACGCTCATGCTGTTGATGCGGAACGACATGAAGAACACCATGCCGAGCGGCGCGAACAATGCGATCCATCCGAGAATGGTCAAACCGATCATGCCGGTTGCCGGATTGACGGTGTAGAACAACGCTTGCAGCGCGGGCACGGCCGAAACCGCATAGGCGCTGAGGCCCGTCAGCACGAGGCCGATGAGCATGTAGTTGTAGACGCGAAGCATGTAGGCGCGCAGACCTTCGTCCAACGTGCCAGCAACGGGTCCGACCCGTGCTACGCGATTGTCATAGTCAGCCATTTGGCGAAATCTCCTTTGCCCGCCTCACCGGCGAGTCCTGCATAATATGGAGATGCGGCGCGAACGGATCAAGGACGCCTTGCAATCCCTTGGGCTTGCTCGCAAATGGCGCACAATGGCCGAAGCAACATTAACGCCCGTAACGATCACGGACAATTGCGCGCCACATGCCGCGGCAATTGCGGGAATCACGCGCGCCGCATTCACCCGGCAATATGGATCGGGCGACGGCGAAGTGGCGCTGATCGAAGCCTTGCGGATGAGCGGCGATGTGGTGGCGGAACTCGTCGCACTCCATGGCAGCGAGATCGTCGGGCACGTCATGTTCAGCCGTGCGACAATGGAACCGGCCAGTCTCAAACTGGCGGTTTTGGGACCCGTCTGTGCGTCCGTCGCGTTGCAGAAACGCGGCATCGGTACGGCGTTGATCCGTGAAGGTCTCGCCCGCTGCAAAGTGTTGGGCTTCGATGCGGTCGCTCTGCTCGGCGATCCGGATTACTATGCCCGTTTCGGCTTCAGCGTTTCCGACGCACGTGTTCTCAATTGCAAATATTCCGGACCGGATTTTCAGGCGTTGGAACTGCGCGACGGAGCCTTGCGCGGCGGCGCTTGGAAACTCGCCTATCCGCCCGCCTTCGAGAGCGTCTGATTTATTTCGCGGATTTGTGATCGGGCGATTTTGGAATGCTGTCGAGATCGTACACCCACGGAATGGCGGACCG
>Ga0265338_10009875_pt1 | contig 11300 bp, 9 predicted proteins | sample 42126metaG_FD_193579 | JGI IMG/M metagenome (GOLD analysis project Ga0265338, IMG submission 193579) | Rhizosphere microbial communities from Carex aquatilis grown in University of Washington, Seatle, WA, United States - 4-21-26 metaG | ecosystem: Host-associated > Plants > Roots > Rhizosphere >... | reverse complement strand
CTGGCTCGAAGAACCGGTGATTCCCGACGACATCCACGGCTACGCGGAGTTGAAACGCTTCGGGCGCATTCCCATCGCCGGCGGCGAGCACGAGCACACGCTGTTTGGTTTCCGTCAGCTCATCGAGGCGCGCGCGGTGGATTACATCCAATTCGACACGAACCGCGTCGGCGGACCCACGCAAGCCCGAAAAATCGCCGCGCTGGCCGAGGCGCATCAGATTCCCGTCATTCCGCACGCCGGGCAGATGCACAATTATCACATCGTCATGGCGAGCCTGAATTCGCCGATGGCGGAATTTTTCCCGCCGGTGGACGTGGAGGTCGGCAACGAATTGTTCTGGTATATCTTCAAAGGCGAGCCGATGCCGAAGGATGGTTTCATTGATCTCGATGAAAACAGGCCCGGTTACGGTCTGACGGTGGATGAAAAGGCGCTGAAGAAGTTTCACATCACCGAATGACAAGGCTGGTTCAAATTCAAAATGGCACTACACGGCGCGTGGCGCTGGTGGACGAACCGCACCTGCGGTTGCTGGCGGGTGTGGAATCAATTTACGAATTGGCCGCCAACCTCGACGTAGCCGGAGGTTCACTTGCGAAGATCGTCCGCGAGCGGCTCTTAACTCAGCCGCTGGATTACGACGCCGTTTATTCCGGCAACTCCGAATGGCGTTTGCTGCCTCCGATTGATCACCCTTCCGAACCGGCGCGCTGCCTCGTGTCTGGCACCGGCCTGACTCATCTCGGCAGTGCAAAAAATCGCCAGAAAATGCACAGCTCGAGCGAAGCCGAGCTTAACGACAGCATGAAGATGTTCAAGTGGGGCGTCGAAGGTGGAAAACCCGCGCCGGGGAAAATCGGCACCGCGCCTGAATGGTTTTACAAGGGCAACGGCTCGAATCTGCGCGCGCACGGCGAACCGCTTGATGTTCCGCCGTTCGCCGAAGATGGCGGTGAAGAAGGCGAAATCGCCGGGATTTATTTCATCGCCCCCGATGGCACGCCGCGGCGTATCGGCATGGCCATCGGCAACGAATTTTCTGACCACAAGTTTGAGAAGAAGAATTACCTGAACCTCGCCGGCTCCAAACTCCGCACCTGCTCGCTCGGACCGGAACTGGTGATTGATCCCAAATTTGATTCCGTGCCGGGCAGCGTCAAAATCCAACGCGGCGAAAAAGCTTTCTGGTTGCAGGAAATTCTCACCGGCGAAAACGAAATGTGCCACAGCCTCGCCAACATCGAGCATCACCATTTCAAATTCGACGTCCACCGCCGGCCCGGCGATTTGCACGTGCATTATTTCGGCGCGTGCAGCCTGAGCTTTGGCGCGGGAATCGAGTTGGCGAGCCACGACCTGATGGAGATTTCGTTCACCGGTTTTGGCCGCCCGCTGCGCAATCCGTTGCGGGTAGCATCCGGCGGGGATACATTGGTGACCGTGCAACCACTCGCATGACGTTATGAGCAAACAACACATCGCATTCTTCGGTCTCGGTCTCGCGGCTGTTCTGTTTGTCGCATCCGCCAGCACCTCCGAGTCTGGAAATTCTGCTCCGTCAGGAAAAATTGCGCCGCGACCGCTCTATCGTGATCCACCGTTCGACGCGCCGACGGATCCGGTTTTCTGTTTCAACGCCGAGCAGCATAAGTGGTTCATGTATTACACCGCTCGGCGCGCCACGGCGACGAATGCGCCCGGCGTTACGTGGGTTCACGGCTCAAACATCGGCATGGCTGAATCGTCCGATGGCGGCGCGACGTGGACCTATCGCGGCACCGCCGACATCAGCTACGGCAAGGAAGCGCATCCGAACGACTACACCTATTGGGCGCCGGAAGTGATCTGGGTGAGCGGGACGTATCACATGTTCCTGACATTCGTGCCGGGCATTTTCACGAACTGGAATTACCCGCGCGCCCTCGTTCACCTCACCAGCACGAACGGCGTGAAATGGGATGCGCTTGGGCCGATTGATTTGAAATCGGACAAGGTGATTGATGCGTGCGTCATTCAACTTCCCGGCGGCGGCTGGCGCATGTGGTATAAAGACGAGCGCAAGCCCAAGCCGCTTTCCTACGCTGACAGTGCGGACCTGCTGACGTGGGAAACGAGAGGCAACGCGGTGACGAATTTCAGCGGCGAAGGTCCGAAAGTTTTTCACTGGAGGAACAAGTATTGGCTCGTGGCGGATTGCTGGCGCAACGGGATGCGCGTATGGAGTTCGGACGATTGCACGGACTGGAAATTGCAGAACGAAGCGTTGTTCGGAAATCACGGCGATGTCGTGGTGAGCGGTGATCGCGCGTGGTGGTTTTATTTCAACGGACCAAATTCGCCGGAGCGGAACGGCCGCCGGACGGCGATCAATGTCGTTGAGCTTTCCGTCGCGGACGGCAAACTGGTTCCCGGTAATCCGGACGAACCGACTTACATTGATCTCAAGTCTGCCCGCGAAGATGAGAGGTAAACTGATTTTATGAGCAAACCACGCATCGCATTTTTGGGATTGGGCATCATGGGTTCGGGCATGGCTCGGCGGCTTCTGGCCAACGGGTTTCCGCTGACCGTTTACAACCGCAATCCGGAAAAGTCCAAACCATTCGCGGACGAAGGCGCGGGCGTTGCCTCGTCGCCGCACGAAGCGGCGTCGGAAGCCGAAGTCGTCATCAGCATGGTGGCCGACGATATCGCTTCACGTTCGCTTTGGCTCGGCGACAGCGGCGCGCTGGCCGCCGCGAAACCCGGAACCGTCTGCATCGAGTCCAGCACGGTCACGGTGGATTGGGTCCGTGAGCTGGCGGACACCGTGCAAAAACGAAACTGCGAACTGCTCGACGCGCCGGTGACCGGCAGCAAAATTCACGCGGCGAACGGTGAATTGAATTTTCTCGTCGGCGGGAATCCGGCGACGATTGAAAAAGTCCGTCCGATTTTTTCCGCAATTGGCAAGACGATTTTGCCGATGGGTCCAACCGGCAGCGGCGCGCTGATCAAGCTCATCAACAATTTCGTCTGCGGCACGCAGGTCGCCGCCCTCGCCGAAGCGCTGGCGATGGTTGAACGCGGCGGCCTCGACCGCGCCAAGGCGCTGGAAGTTCTGGCCAACGGCGCGCCGGGCAGCCCGCTGGTCAAAACGGTTTCGGCGCGCATGACCAAGCCGGATTACACGCCGAATTTTCCTCTGCGGCTTCTGGCCAAGGACCTCGGCTACGCGATCCTGGAAGGCGGCAAGCTGTCAGTCGAGTTGTTGACCGTCACGGCGGCGTTAAAAGTATTTCAACAAGCCATGGTTGCGGGTTACGGAGAGAAGGACATGGCCGCCGTGGTTGAACTTTTTCGAAAAGGCTAAGTCCCATTGTCTGAAATTTCACAGCAATTGGCCTGGGGATGTTGACATTCGCCGTATCGGCCTTCATGCTGCCGCAAACATAAACGCGACAGATACAAATCAAATTCATGAAGCTTTGCCGTTTCAAAAACAAGGACGAACATCATCACGCAACGCGCATCGGTCTGGTTAACGAGGATTCCACTGTCACCGACCTGACCGCCGCTGGCATCGAAAAACTCACACGGTTGCTGGAAGCCGAGGATCCGGTCGCGCTTGTCGGTCATCTCGCCAAATTGAGCCTGCCGCGCGTGCCGCTTGCGGAAATACAATTGCTCGCACCGGTGGGATGGCAGGAAGTCTGGGCGGCGGGCGTGACCTATTTGCGCAGCAAGGCGGCCCGCATGGAGGAATCCGATTTTAGCGCGTCGGCTTACGACAAGGTTTATGCCGCAGAGCGGCCGGAAATTTTTTTTAAATCATTGCCGCAAAAAGTCGTTGCGCCGGGCGAGGTCGTCGGCATCCGGCGCGATGCCAAATGGAGCGTGCCCGAGCCGGAGCTGGCGCTGGTGATGAATTCGCGCGGGAAGATTGTCGGCCACACCATCGGCAACGACATGAGCTCGCGGGACATCGAAGGCGAAAATCTTCTGTATTTGCCGCAGGCCAAAACCTACCAGCGCTCCTGCGCGATCGGGCCGTGGATTGTTCTTGGCACGCCCGAGGCGCAGGCGCGAGAATGGACGATCAAACTCAACATCGAGCGCGACGGAAAAAATGTCTTCTCCGGCGAAACCTCCGTGGGACAGATCAAACGGCAGTTCGAGGAACTCGCGGAATTTCTCTTTCGCAGCCAGGTTTTCCCGTTTGGTGCGATATTGCTGACCGGCACCGGAATCGTTCCGCCGGATTCGTTCACGTTGAACGAGTGCGACGTGGTGCGGATTGAAATCAGCGGCATCGGTGTGTTGCAGAACCCGGTAATGTTGGTTTAGCCCGCTAGCCGTTCGGTTTCGCACTATCTGCTCATGAACCCCCCAAGCTCACAACCGGTCACGGATGGCGAGCATCTGCGGCCGATTGAATATATTGGCTATGCCTTGGGTGACACGGCCTCCAATTTGTTTTTCAAGACGTTCAGCATATTCCTCACTTACTACTATGTGGATGTCTGGGGCATTCCGAACAATGCGTTGTTGTGGATCATGCCGGTAGTTGGTCTCATCGGCGCCTTTACCGATCCGATCATGGGCTTGATTGCCGACCGCACGAACACCCGCTGGGGTAAATTTCGTCCTTACATCCTCTATGGTGCGATTCCTTACGGCATCTGCGGCTATCTGATGTTCGCTGGTCCCGCCTTGAGCACAAACGGCAAAATCTTTTACGCTTTCATCACCTACGCGTTGATGCTGACGTGCTACTCGGTCATCAACGTTCCCTACTCATCACTGCTGGGCGTGGTCAGCCCTTCCTCGCGCACGCGCGCAGTGGCCTCGAGCTTCCGGTTCGTCGGCGCGTTTGCCGGCGGACTGCTCATCTCGCTGTTCGTCCGGCCCTTCGTGAAATACCTGGGCGGCGGCAACGAAACGCAGGGCTTCCATTGGACCATGGCGATATTCGCGGCCGCATCCGTAATCATGTTCTGGATGACGTTTGCAACGACCAAGGAACGCGTCACGCCGCCGCCGCAACAGAAGACCAATGTCCTGGAAGAACTGGGCGAACTGGCGCGCAACTGGCCTTGGGTCGTTTTGCTGATTGCCTCGGTCCTTTCCACGACGTTCATTGCGTTGCAAGCAGGCAGCACGATTTTCTATTTCAAATACATCGTGGGCGACGACCGCGCGCCGGTTTTCCTTGGACTCGACCGCACCACCATCTTTCTTTCCACCGGCATGCTGGCGCAGGTGGTCGGCACGATGGTGCTGGGCTTCCTGGCCCGGAAAGTGGATAAGAAATACGCCGCAGCCGGCCTGTGCGCGGTCACGGGGGTTTGTTTCATGACCTTCTACTTTCTGCCGAAGAACAGGTTCGATCTGTTCATCGTGGTGAATGTGATCGGATACCTCTGCATGGGTCCAACGTCGGCGCTAACCTGGGCGCTTTACGGCGATGTTGCCGACTACGGCGAATGGAAGTTTGGACGAAGATCCACCGGACTGGTTTTTTCAGCCTCATTGTTCGCGATTAAAACCGGAAACCTGATCGGCGGTTTCCTGCTGCCGTTGTTCCTGGCCTCCTTCGGTTATGTGAAAGACGCAGTTCAAACTCCCAAGGCGTTGCTCGGCATCACACTCGCCTTCTCGCTTGTGCCTGCAATCATCGCTTTGCTAAAAGCCACTGCCCTCCTGATTTATCCGCTCAACCAAAACCGCGTGAGCCAGATTGAGCGGGAGCTCGCCGCCCGTCGTGCCACCGTGCCAACGAATTAAAATCTATGACCATCCGCAATCCCATCCTTCCCGGCTTCAACCCCGACCCGTCAATTCTGCGCGTCGGCGACGATTACTACATTGCCACGTCCACATTTGAATGGTTTCCCGGCGTGCAAATCCATCATTCGCGCGACCTGATCCACTGGCGGCTGCTCACGCGCCCGCTCACGCGCGCCAGCCAGCTCAATATGCTCGGCGATCCCGATTCCTGCGGCATCTGGGCGCCGTGCCTCACGCACGCCGATGGGTTGTTCTGGCTGATTTACACCGACGTAAAACGCTATGTCCGCGCGACCGTTGGCGGCGCAAGCGGCGCGTCGTTGCGCGATTTTCCAAATTATCTCGTCACCAGCCCGTGCATTGACGGCGAATGGTCGGATCCGATTTATCTCAACAGCAGCGGCTTCGATCCGTCGTTGTTTCACGATGACGATGGAAGAAAATATCTGGTCAATATGCTCTGGGACCACCGGCCCGGGAACAATCGCTTCGCCGGAATTGTCTTGCAGGAATACTCGGTGAAGGAACGCAAACTCATCGGCGAACGCGAACTAATTTTCAAAGGCACACCGCTCGGCCTCACGGAAGGACCGCACCTCTACAAGCGCAATGGCTGGTATTATCTACTAACCGCCGAAGGCGGCACAAGTTGGGGGCATACCGTCACGCTGGCGCGTTCGCGAAAGATCAGTGGTCCCTACGAATTGCACCCGGATATGCACATCTTGAGCGCGCGAAACCGGCCAGATTGTGAATTGCAGCGCTCAGGCCACGCCTCGCTGGTTGAGACTCAAAACGGTGAAACCTACATGGTTTATCTTTGCGGCAGGCCGTTGCGCAACCGAGGACGCTGCACGCTGGGCCGCGAGACGGCGATTCAGAAAATGGTCTGGGGCAAGGATGGCTGGCTCCGCACGCTGGACGGGCAGGGGATTCCGACCCTCGAAACGCCCGCGCCGCAGTTGCCGGTTCACAAATTTCCGCCCGCGCCCGCGCGCGAAGATTTCAACGGACCGCAATTGCCGGTTGATTTCCAATGGCTGCGCATGCCGTGGTCGGAGGAACTATTCAGCCTCACCATGCGTCCCGGTTTTCTGCGGCTCTTTGGCCGCGAAACGATTGGCAGTTTGTTCCGGCAATCGCTCGTCGCGCGGCGGCAGCAATCGCATTGTTTCAGCGCCGCCACGGTCGTTGAATTTGAACCGGAGCATTATCAACAGGCGGCGGGCCTGGTGTGTTACTACAGCAGCGTGAAATTCCATTACCTTTACATCTCGCACGACGAAAATCTCGGCAAACATTTGCGAGTGATGTCCTGCGTGCCCGACTCGCCGCAGACCGACGCCTTCACGCCGCTCATCCCGATCCCTGCGGGCAAGTCCGTGCATCTGCGGGTGGAGATTGATTTCGAGCGACTCTACTTTGCGTATCGCGTGGAAGGCGCGGATCAGGACTGGCACTGGCTGCCGCAACAGTTCGACGCGAGCATCCTCTCCGACGAAGCCTGCGCTCCCGGCACGCCGAATTTCACCGGCGCATTCGTCGGCATGGCGTGCCAGGATATGAGTGGAACGGCGCGACCGGCTGACTTCGACTTTTTTGAATATCGCGAACGAAGCTACCGCGCGAATCCGTTTGCGGTCTGAATTTTCCCATCCATTCCCTCATTTCATGCTTTGATATGCGATGCGACCGTGGTAAAATTCGTATAACCATGAATATGCTTGATAAGGCAACTTTTTTCTCGTGCGCCGAGCGCTGCACTGATGTTCCTAAAAGCATTTTCCTGTCAATATCAAGATGCAACAACATTTGGCCGGACAACGAATTGGCCGGACAACGAATTGGTCGAACGGTGAAAAAACTGGCAACTCAAGCCACCTGTAATTCCATGAAATATCGTATTTTTACAACTTCCTTTTCTCTGACCGCCCTGCTTCTTGCCGTTATGCTGACCGGTTGTGTTAGTATGACCGGGACAAAATCGAAGTCGCCACCGACGCTCAAGGCCGCCTACAAACATCATTTCTATGTGGGCGTGGCCATCAACCGCACCATTGACATGAACGCCGCAGTTTCAGCCGACAACGTCAACCGGAACATGGAACAGGTGGAGAAAGACATTGCCCTGGTCAAAACGCAGTTCAACCAGATTTCTCCGGAAAACGATTTGAAGTGGGAGATCATCCAGCCCTATGAAGGTCTGAACGGTTTCAACTTCGGGCCGGCCGATGCTTATGTGAATTTCGGCATCAAGAACCATATGTATATTGTCGGACACAACTTGGTCTGGCACAGCCAGACTCCCTCCTGGGTGTTCGAAGCAAGCAATGCGCCTCCGCCGGCAAATTGGGATCCTAACCAGCCAACCGCTGGCGGCCGGGGCGGTTTTGGTGGCGGGTTCGGAGGGTTTGGCCGGGGCGGCGGCGGACTGCCTGCGACCCGCGATCAATTGCTCCAGCGGATGCATGACCATATCATGACTGTTGTCGGCCGCTACAAAGGCAAGATCAAGGTTTGGGACGTTGTGAACGAGGCTGTCTCCGACGGTGGCACGAACATTTTGCGGGATTCGGCTTGGGAGCGAATCATCGGGCCGGACTTCATCGCCAAAGCCTTTGAATACGCCCACGAAGCGGATCCGAACGCGATACTCCGATACAACGATTATAGTCTGGAAAATCCGGCAAAACGCCACAAACTTATTACATTGATCAAGTCACTTCAGGCGCAAGGCGTCCCGGTTATGGCGATAGGCTCGCAGACACACGTTCACCTTGGTTCTCCAACCTTTGAGCAGGAAGACCAGATGTTGACCGACCTCGATCAGCTCGGATTGCCCATCCACATCACCGAACTCGATGTCAACAATTCGCAGGGAGGCCAGCGCAATACCGGGGCGGATGTCGCTAATATTTCAACAATGACGGGAGGTGGCCTCGCAAGCAACTCCGATCAACGTCTCGCGGATGAGTATTCCGCGCTGTTTAGGGCGTTCCTCAAGCACAAATCCGTGAAGGTCGTGACTTTCTGGGGCGTAAATGATAGCGTTTCATGGCTCCGACCCGCCACCCCGCTGCTGTTCGACGGCAACGACCAACCCAAACCGGCTTTCGATGCAGTTATGGACGTTGCTACTGCCAAGCAGTCAAAGTAACAAAAGTTCTCCACCCAGCCGGTGCCTTTTCACGAGGGCTTCGGGAACCTTGAACATTCAAATGCACCTCAGAGAGTTACCCAAAACAATTGCGCGCCATCTCCGGGCATTGACGCGGGTCTTCATCCCATTGCTGCTGGTATTCTCGATCCCGCTGCATTGGTAGAGGCGCTTTCCAACGAGCCGGATCCGGTGTCCGCGCTTGCAAGCTACGAAGCGGCGCGACTGGAGCCGACTGCCCGTTGGTGCAGACCAACCGCCAGCACGGCCCCGAAATCATCATGCAACTTGCCGAGGAACGGGATCCGGACGGTTTCAAGGATCCCAGCTCGGTTTTTGCAACGGACGAACTCAAAGAAATTGCCAGCCGATACAAGGCGATCGCCGGCTTTGATCGAGCCAGGCTCGATGCATTGAGCAGCGGGCAATCGTAAATTGGTCTCCCGACACCAAAAGCTCTTTCCAAACCACATAGCTTCCTGTAAATTGTGCGGCAAGAAATCCTGATTCCAATAATTTCAAACAAAATCATCTCGAATTATTATGAAACTGATACCAAAATTACTCGCCTTGGCGGGCTTGCTCCTGTTCAATGTGAACGCTTTTTCCCAGGACACGAATCTTTGGATATTCCTGTGCTTTGGACAGTCCAACATGGAGGGCTTTCCGGGAGTTCAAGAACAGGACAAGACCAATGTTGATGACCGCTTTCAGCTCCTGGCGTCAGTTGATTTTCCAAACATGGACCGGAATAGAGACAATTGGTATACGGCTGTCCCTCCGCTCTGCCGGCCCGGCTGCGGCCTTTGCCCGGCTGATTATTTTGGCCGAACCTTGGTTGCCAATCTTCCGAAGAACATCAGAGTAGGTGTTGTCGTCGTCGCGGTGGCCGGCTGCAAAATTGAACTGTTTGAAAAGACCAATTACGAGGCCTATGCGTCAACGGCGCCTTCGTGGATGAAGCCTATCATCAAGACATACGGTGGCGACCCCTATCAATATCTCGTGGACATGGGCAAACTGGCGCAGAAAGACGGCGTCATCAAAGGCATCCTGCTGCATCAGGGCGAGTCCAATTCGGGTGACAAGGAATGGCCGAACAAGGTCAAAGGCATTTATGACAATTTGCTCCAAGACCTGAACCTCAAGGCCGCGGATGTGCCGCTGCTCGCTGGCGAGCTGGTGGCCAAGGATCAAGGTGGCGCTTGCGCCGAGATGAATCCGATCATTGACGATCTGCCCAAGACCATTCCAACCGCCCACGTCATCTCGGCGACGGGCTGCACCAAGGCAAACTCCCTGCATTTCAATCCGGCCGGCTACCGGTTGTTGGGAACGCGCTATGGCGAGACAATGCTTTCAATCATGGGTTACCCGGTCACTGAACAGCCGGCAAAATAGTTTGTGTCTTTGCGATTTCCGTTGATTCAACATTGAAGATAATCGTTATGAAAATAAAATTGATATTGTTCTCGCTCGTAACCTTCCTTTCGTTCGGCACCAAAGCTTTGGCTGGTCCAGATCCGAATTTCTACATCTACCTCTGCTTCGGACAGTCGAACATGGAAAGCGGCGGACGCATGGATGAGCAGGACCGGATGGTGGACAAACGTTTTCAAGTCATGGCCGATGCTGATTCCGCCAAACGGGGCTGGCAGAAGGGTCAATGGTATGATGCGGTTCCTCCATTGTCCACTCGTGGCAACGGCATTTGCATGATTGATTATTTCGGGCGGACGATGGTTTCCAATCTGCCGCCAAACATCCGGGTCGGCGTCATCAAAGTCTCGATACCCGGCTGCAAGATTGAGCTGTTCCAAAAGGATGTTTTTACAAATTACGTGGCGACGGTTCAGCCGTGGATGATCAATTACATCAAGAGTTACGACGGAAACCCTTATCAATATCTCGTGGATCAGGAAAAGCTGGCGCAGAAGGACGGCGTGATCAAAGGAATCCTGCTGCATCAGGGCGAGTCAAACCCGAACGACAAGGAATGGCCGGACAAAGTGAAGGGAATTTACGACAATCTGATCAAAGACCTGAATCTCAATCCAAAAGAAGTGCCTTTTCTGGCCGGCGAAACCGTGAACGCCGACCAGCAAGGCGTCTGCGCCGGCTTCAATAAAATCATGGCAGAGCTGCCGAAAACACTGCCCAATTCCTACGTCATTTCATCGGCTGGCTGCACTTGTAACCCGGATCATATGCACTTCAATTCGGCTGGCTCCAGGGAGTTTGGAAAGCGTTACGGGGAACAAATGCTTTCGATCCTAGGCTATAAAGTTGCTGAAGTTAAATAAGCCGAACAAGAAAATTTCAGTGGACGACCAAGGCATCCACGGCCACTGGGCCGGGACCGCGATTGATA
>Ga0265338_10009873_pt1 | contig 11301 bp, 13 predicted proteins | sample 42126metaG_FD_193579 | JGI IMG/M metagenome (GOLD analysis project Ga0265338, IMG submission 193579) | Rhizosphere microbial communities from Carex aquatilis grown in University of Washington, Seatle, WA, United States - 4-21-26 metaG | ecosystem: Host-associated > Plants > Roots > Rhizosphere... | reverse complement strand
CACCCTCCAGAAGTGCCAGGCACCCGCGTGTTCTCGCCGTTCACCCGACGACGCGCGGCTTCGGCTGGATAGTTTTTGAAAGCCCGATGCTCCCCGTCACCTGGGGAACAGCAAGCGCAAGTGCGAAGCGGAACGCGCGTCTCATCAGGCGTTTCGCGCGAATACTACGCCGCAACGATCCGGATGTGCTCGTAATGGAGGATTTCGCGAGCGGCGTCACAAAGCGTGGCGAGCGAACGCAACAGCTCTGCGACGAGATCGCGGCTGCCGCTCAATCTTCCGGTCTCGCTGTCGCGGTCTATCCGCGATTCGTGATCCAGGCCGCCCTCGGCGTTCATAAGGCTGCAACGAGGCGTGAGGTTGCGGAGATCATTGCGGAGCGTATCGAGGCTCTTCGCCCCCGCCTTCCAAAAGAGCGGAAACCATGGATGCCTGAGATGCACACTCAATCCCTCTTCGACGCCGCCGCCGTCGCAACTGCCCATTTCTCGGCGAATTCGCGCAGTGCCTGAACCTCGCGTGCGTGCGGGAGCGCCGGAATGGTCCGGCGCTCCCGCCATGCACGGGAGAACGCGATGAGCGCAGTCCTTTCAAGATCGAACGTATACGAAGCCGTCACCACACAGATCGTCGCGGCCATAGAAGCGGGAGCAGGCACCTGCGTCATGCCCTGGCACGCGGGCGTCGTGCCGATGCAGATGCCAAAGAATGCCGTGACCGGGATGCCGTACCACGGCGTGAATGTCGTCGCGCTCTGGGCCGCCGCAAGCACCCGCCGTTTCATCACAGGCTACTGGGCCACCTACAAGCAATGGCAGGCGCTCGGCGCGAACGTCCGCAAGGGCGAGAGCGGCTCCCTTATCGTCTTCTACAAGAAACTCGACGCCGATCCTCCCAAGCAGGAGGGCGACCAGGAGGAACCGCGCTTCGTCCTCCGGTCGTCGCATGTGTTCAATGTGGAGCAGGTGGCCGGATGGGAGTTGCCGCAGACCAAGCGACAATCGCAAGTCGAGACGAACGGGCAGATCGAAGCGTTCGTGCAAGCGACCAAGGCTGAAGTTCGGCATGGCGCTATCATCGCGTGCTATCGGCGCAAGCTCGACTACATCGACATGCCGAGACCCGAGCAGTTCATCGGCACGCCAACCAGCTCCCCGACCGAGGCATACTATGCCGTCCTTCTTCACGAACTCACGCACTGGACAGGCGCAGACCATCGCATCGGTCGCACCTTCGGCAATCGGTTCGGGGATGCCGATTATGCGTTCGAAGAATTGATTGCGGAGCTTGGGGCGGCGTTCCTGTGTAGTGCGCTCGGGATCGTGAACGAGCCAAGGCCGGACCATGCCGCATACATCGCAAGCTGGCTCACCATCCTCGGCAAGGATAACCGAGCGATCTTCAAGGCGGCGAGTCTGGCGCAGGAGGCGGTCGAATATCTGAGGATGATAGCGGCAGCGAGCGCGTGATCGCGGGCACTTTGACCCCGGCTGGTGCCGGGGTCTCTCTTTTTGTCCGTCAGATTTCTTCCAGCGGCGCGGCCAAACCGTGCCGGTCTTTGCGAGGGAACCGCCGTTCAAAGTGTGAAAGATTTTCTGTCCGCTTGTCCGGCGGCGGGTCTTTTTTGGGTGATGTTCTCATTATCGCCCATGCCCCAACTCCTACCGACGCAACGGCGGCGAGTGCCGATATCGCTTCCCAGTTCATAACGCCAATCCTCGAAAGGCCGTGGCGCAATAAGAGCAGAGGAACCGTTAATCTATAGGCAATAAACAATACTAAAATGATGCCAATGAGGCTCAAAATAAAGTTACGTGTTCACTCTGTTTTTCTCCGTATTTACCGCACTTCTATTGTTACCACCGACTTTCTTCGGGTGGCGTCTTAGAGTGTCGTTGTGGCGTACCCGATGCTCAGGGACACCATTTCTAGTGGCTGGACTCCGCTCGATTGTTCCCTATACGTTCTCACCCGGGAATTGGCAGGAGTACGGCCGATGTACGTGGTGGTGACGGAGGATTTCGCCGAGACCTTAGACCTCGAAGCGCGCGTGCCCGTCACGCTCGAACAGGCGTTCACCCAGGTCTGCTGTCTCGCCGGATACGGATACCACTTCGAGCAGCAGCGGGACTGCTGGCTCTTGGTCATAACGGACATCGAGCGCCCCGAGTGCAGCCCCGAACCTGTCCGCTCCACATACGTGAAGCGCGCCGACGCGCAGCGCGATCTCATGAGCCAGGCCGTGGACGGCAGGCTGAAGGGCTTTATGGCGATACCGCTTGCCGAGCTTAGGCAGCAGAGGCGCCAGGCGGCCGAGTGACGGGAGCGTCGTGCCGCGCCGGGTCCGGAGCAGATATCGACACTGGGCAACGAAGCTTGATCTTGATATGGGCCGCCGCAACTTCCATGGGAAGGTCGTAACCCTCGCGGACTCGGTGGAAGCGGATTATCTTGTGTACGTTACGTGCGACCGATGCGAGACGCGAAGGCAGATGCACCCGTACAATTTCATCTCGAAACATAAGCGGCTGACGAAAGCATCGCTCGATACCTCGCTCCCCGGCTTCTTCTGCAAGACGTGCCGCAGCAAGGTGAGCGCGACGATCACCTGCACGTACCGCCGCTCGGGAGAAATGTAGTACTCGCCGCATTCGCAGAACGATCCCCAGCACCACCCTTAGCAAAGGCACCATCCAATCGTTCTGGATGGTGCCCTGTTTCGCCAAGGTGGAACTGTCGGTCGGAACGACATTCTCAGCGAAAATTTGCGCCCAAGAGACAAAAATCCCTTCAAGCCTGAAACAATGGTACCATAACCTATTGTTTTAATGTGCTTATTTGATATGCGCATTTCTTGCGCAATCCTTGAACAACGACTTCGACAGGCATAGGCTTTTTGAGCCCGAACCCTTGGCGGGTTCGGGCAACGAGAGTTCAGCTCTCATCACACTTCCAAGGAGCCTATGACAATGACCATCCATACCTTTGCTGCGCTGATCGGGGTCATGTACCTCGACACGCGGCAGTCCGACTGGTCCGCCGCTGAATACGGAAGATCAACCGTTGGACAACAATCGCCCCCGCGCGCTGTGACCGTCCTATCGGCGAGCGCCAATCGTCATCACAGCCGCCGCACGCGCGTACGTGAGAACACGCACCACCTGACCGGCACGGCGTCGCGGGCACGCGAAAGATTTCGAAGCGAAGCAATGGGTCCAACCTTCCAGCAACCAATGAGTGTCGGAAGTTAGCTTCGAATATCGGTTGGACCCGTTCCGACATCGCTTGTGTGGAACAAGACGATGCCGAACGAAATGCCTGGCCGCGAATGGCCGGATGACGTTGGGGTAGCTGATCAACCAACGAGGAGGATGCGTGAGCGTACGAGAGGAAGAATAGCGCTAATCATCGTTCTAGCCGTCTTGGTCGGCATGGGCGGCGCCCTGCTGTATCGAGCCGTCGTAGGCGAATGGGGCTGGCCTGTTGGCCTACTCATTGGCCTTTCGATAAATTGGCTGCGAGACATCGTTCGGCACTATTTCGGTCGCGTAAGCGATGCGGAAATCGACGCCGATCTATTCTAACTCGGCGCTCCTCAAATCGAGGCGTCGCAATGCCAAGTGTGAAAAACATATCGCTGGGGCCGCATGCCCAGGAGAGACTTGACGAGCTGGTGAAGAAAGCAAAAGCGAGTTCGGCATCAGAAGCAGTCCGAAATGCCCTTCGCTTCTATGAATATGTAATTGAGGAATCGCTTGCCGGGGCCGAGTTCTTCGTGAAGCACAAGGGCGAGGAACCGACGAAGATCAAGTTCATCTTTTGAATTTCGCGTACGAAGTGCAGCGTATCGCGCGGAGTGCAATTTATGTGCGGCAAGTAAACGGCCCAAATGACGTGGCGCGAGTATGTAGACCTTGCGGGCGTCGGCCTTGACGGGGACAACGGCGGGCCCGATCTCATGGATGCGGACAAGCTCCTTGGCACCTTCACGCCGATGTCCGCCTCGCCGGTGCTGCACCTCGGCCCCGTCCGGCAGCGGCGCATCACGCCCATGCGCTGGGGCTGGTATGACCATAAGCTCGCCAATCCGCTCAAAGGCTTCAAGCACCTGCATGCGCGGGCGGAGACCATAGACACCGCCCAGACCTGGATGGAGTCCTTCCTTGAGACGCGGGGCGTCGTGTTCTGCAAGGCGTTCAACATCGGGGAAGAACTTCCAGATGGGAAGATCAAGCAATGGGTCTGTAGCCGAGCAGACGGCGGGGCGATGGCGCTGGCCGTGCTGTATTCGGTCTGGGAGCTGGCGGTGTACGGCAAGCTCAAGACGTTCGTAATGGTGACGACGGAAGCCTGCGCGCCGCTCAACATGCGGGATAACCGAATGCCGGCGATCCTCGTTGGTGAGGACGAGATCGGGACATGGCTTGGCGAGACGGGAGCGCCAGGAAGAGAACTCAAGGCGCTGCTTCGCACCTATGAGTGCTCGCTCGTGATGCGGGAGCAGGATACGCCAAAGCCCAAGGGCAAGGCGAAGAAGCCAAGCGTGGCGGACCCGACACCGACGCTGTTCTAACCGAGATTCACCGCCTGATCGTGTAGCTCGTGCCCGGCGTGACGTGGAATATCCAGCCCTCGTCGATCTTCGTGAACGAGTAATTGCTGTTGCAGGCGAAGAATTGGCCCGCGCGAGCGGTGTACGTGTCCGGCTCCGACACGTTCGTACCCACGGGGTAGATGATCACGTCGAACACGATTCCCTGGGCGCACCGGAACATCACGTCGCGGAGTGCCCGATACGTCAGCTTGACCGTCACCGAATACTCTTTTCCGAACGCGTTCGTCTGCGTTACGCCGTTGTCGTATTTATTCGCCGCATACGGCTGCACGTAGTCTTGAAACGGCAACGGGCTCCAATACGACGCGCCCTTTACGTTCTGCGTCCAGTATGCGCGATAGATGGCGAAGATTTCGTCGTCAGTTGGAGGGCCGTTAGGATCGGGCGCGGCTTGCACCGCCGTCGGGTTACCTGCGGGAGATTTGTTTTGATCGCAGCCTCCAAGCGTCATCAAGGCCGCGACCAGAAGTGAGAGCGAAGCTGCGCGGTTCATGGATGTCCTCATTCGCGTATACCTCCCTCACGCGACCGTCAGCGCATCTGCGCGAGAGACTCGGCGTCGAGGATGCGGTTGGCCCACGCGCTGTCCGCAAGCTCCTGCGCCCCGGCCTGCATGTCGCTCGTGACGCCGTGAGGCGCGACAAGCTCGATCTGCTCGTTCCAGACGATGGCTCTTTGCCTGCAATCATAGGCGATGATGTCGGACTTGAGCCTCCCCGTGTCCCATGAAGCGAATACCAGCTCGACGCGCGTCCTGGTGCAGACGAACTGGAAGCCGCTCGCGAGCTGCGCGGCCGAGGTCGCGCTGGTTAGCTTCGGGTCGATTCTGCCCTGGGCAAGCAGGGACGCCACAACGCCCGGCGTCGTCACCTGGAAGCGCGCGGATATCTTCTGCGCGAAAGCAACTTCGCTCCCATCACCCGGCCAGACGGCGACCCGCTTCGCAAGCGGGAGCGGCTCGACGGGAATTTCCTCCCCGGCCTTGTTGCGGAATACGACATGCGGAGCGCCTGCGGCCTTGTAGTCGTCCGCCGCGCTCCCGATGGCGCCTGCGGCGAGCAGGTTTGCGCCTATTTCGAGCGGAACGGCCGCCAGACAACCTGATAGGGCGATGGAGAGGAGGATGACGGCCGCAGCCGTGGCCGCGTATCGCGGAATTCGTCCATTTCCCGGCACAGCCCACCCCGCAAATTGAACAGTATGCGGATACTGTTCAATAGGCAGCGGGTTCACCTATCGGTTTAATGCAACAGCCGTCCGAGTAGCTCGATGGCTTGTACAAATTTGCCAGCCAGACTGGTCCATACATCCACGTTGCTCGCGATCCGCTCGACGTACCATGTGTTTTGGCTTGGTCGCGCCACGCTAGCGCCAATCTGCGTCGCGACGTTATTTTGCAGTTGCTCAATCTCGCGGCCGATAGATGCCATACGCTCCGCGAAAAGAACGCCATTTCGCAATTCCTCCGTGAAATCCCGAAGCCCACGCTGGACTGATTTCAATCCATTAATCAGACCTTGAATTCTCATAATCCGATGATCGGAAAACGCCGCATGGTTGTCGTCGACGAGGATCGGTCTCAACTCATCGACAATGTTATTGAAACGAAAGCTACGATACCTTCCGGCCAGTTTTTCTATCTGGTCGTTGGGAATGGAATATTCTCTGGCGAACTCGTGCAGATGTCGTATCAGTCGTTCAAGCTTCGAGTCGATCTTATGATTGGATTTATTGAGGCGATCGATTTGGATTTGGAGGTCATGCAGACCAATTACTTTTGGTCTTGGAATGCGCATTACGGCGTCGTGCAAGTCGGCAATTAGCCGAAAAAGCTGAAGCAGACGCTCGGGGGTTCCAACAGCCTCAAGGCTTATGACAAAAGGGCGCTCGATCGTCCTTAGATATAAGACCAAGCAAGGCAACTGACCACGAGGGACATCTGCGGTTTGCATGATGTCCTCCATTGTATGCAGCGTAGAACGCCGAACGGCCTCATAGAAGTAGTGAGAGTGGCGATGGCGTTTGACTGCCCTGACCTCTAGCGCCAGCCGGCGCGGCAGATATGGGCGCTCAATCAATTCTCCACCCATCGCAAACGTATCGTTATCAACTTCTCCAAGCGAAAGGCCTTCGGTTGGCTCGGGTCCGAATAGCATCATCGTCACGCGCGAGCCCAATAGAGCGTCGACATAATCTACATCACGGATCAACCGCCGGATCTGATCGCTGACACCGGTCTCCAGAGAAACGAGAAGGCCGAGAATGTCAGTCTCCATTTGGCTGCCAAACCAGCTCAGCAAATCATCAAGACGGCCTTCGTAGATATTCATTTCGATTTCTCAATTGGCAACGGTGCATACTATGCCCGTTCCAAGTCTATTGGGCAGCCGGGCCGGTTCCACATCCGTTCTTCGAGTAGTCGCTCTTCGCGTCCCACAGGCGTCGTATAGATCACAGTACTCTCTAAGCGCGCATGTCCCATCCATTTCTGCATCGTGCCAAGCGGAATGCCCTGCATGAGAACGCCCTCGATGCCGAAGGTATGGCGGAGCGCCTTTGGCATACACAGGTTGTTGGGAAGCCCGGCGGAAAGCGCCACCTCCTTCATCCGCTGCCATCCGGTGGTGCGGCACCACTCCCAAATCGGTACGTCGATCTGCAAGGGATCGATACGCCTTCCGGCGATCGACACGGTTGTATCTAATAACTCAAGAAATCCGGGACCGATAGGAACTTCCCGATAAATGTTCGTTGCTCGCCGCTTTAGGCAACGGATTCGAATCGTACCGTTTTCGAGGTCGATGCTTCGAGGTGTCAGGGCGAGGACTTCGGAGAGCCGTCCGCCTGATCGCGCAAGCATCCAGCAGAAAGAGCGCGTATCTGGTTCGGCTGCATCCGCCGTGGCAAGGAATGCTCGCCACTCCCGTTCGATCATGTATTTGCGATTGCCATGCTGGTCAAAAAGCATGGCGAAGACTGGCTTCTATCCATGTCGCGCGAAAGCTATTGACGCACTTACGGTTGTTGAACAGTATCCGCATAGTGTTCAGGTAGTATATCAGCTAGAACGTAAGGCCACTCGTCGTAGACCGATTTCAATCTTGTCCCCAGTAGCTTCGCTGCTCGTGTCGGTCATTTGTTAGTATGAAGGAGTGGACAAATTTGAGAAGAAGCGCCGAGATTGGGAGAGTGAAAGAGCAACCCGGATTAGAGACGGGGAGAAAGCACTGAGCAAATACCCCGGCCTTACAGAGAGCCTGAACAATTGGTGCAAAGAAGGAGCGCCGGATTTTCACCCCCTTACATTTTCGGAGATCATACAAATACTTGCGGAGGACAAAGCGGCGAGAGAGGCGGTAAAGCTTTCTGCTGGAATTGATAGATCGCACTGGTCTGACGACCCAGAAACACCAAAGGCGCTGAACTCAAAGATTGCATGGGGTCTCGTCGACTATCTAGCGAAGTAACCGTCGGTTTTAGAGCTGTCATGCGCAGCTTACTGGGGGGAATGCATGGAAGTGTCGAGCGGGGCAGAACATCAACAATCAGTCGCTCCAACGAGCGAGCTTGGGCAACTAGTTGAAGAGGCCCAGGATCACCTTCGACGCGGCTGGTCGAGCGGATGCGCGCGTGCCACGCGGACATTTAGCGAGCTGCTAACGCAGCATATATGCCATCGCAATAATGAGCCTCTCGACGCATCGCCTAGCGGCGACAAGGAATCTCAAAGGGAGCGCTTAGATCGGTTGCTCCGCAAGGGACTGATTGATGGGGGGCAATCAGAAGCGCTCTGGAAGCTCTGGACAGTGGGCAATCGCGCGTCTCATTGGAAAATCTATGAATTCAGACGGCGAGTGACCAAGGCCGAAGCGCACGAGATGCTTCTATCGTCCCGTACGCTGCTTGAGTGGTTCGGAGAGCCAGCGGTTCAAGCGAAGCAACCTGGCCCATCCGACAAGGTGGTCGATTTCCCGAACACGGGGCAACCGATCGAGCTTGATAAGAGAAAGATCAAGCCGGAATTTCAAGACACGATTTGGCCAAGCGTTATCCGAGCGTCATGCATACTGATCCTTGCTGCGATAGCGTTCGTTGCATACGAGCATTATTTTAGCGGCGCGCAAGTTTCGTCATGGCCTCAAACATATGCCGTTGCCCCTGGCGGAATTTCTCCAGCCGCCAATGTTCGCAGCGGTGGAGGTGCCGAATTTCGCGTCATACGCTCACTATCACGCGGAACAGTTGTAGTCGGCATTGGCGATACTTTGGACAGAAAGAATGCGAGGTGGATCAAGCTCGCTGACGGCGCTGGTTATATGAAGGCCTCCATCCTCCAACCGCAAGCGAAGCCCTTCACTTTCGACGAAGCCATCTCTCGCGTCACGCTGGCGGCTTCGAATAACGTCATGCAGTGGGGATTGCTGTTGATATGCGTCGTCGGCGTGGGGATGTTTTCGTTTTGGGGAAAGATAAGACCTTCTTCTGCCGTCACGCTTGTGGTCATCATGCTTGGCGCATTCTACTATCGGACAACAATCGTCTTTTGGTGGGAGCATCCCTTCGAGCTTTTTTACTCGGCCACGAGACCAATTGCTGAACTCACGTCGGTGCCACAGCAAGACTGGATGCACCCTGCGTCCACGTTGCGCTGCAACCTCCTTTCCCATTGCACTGCTAATCTCACCAGCGACCAGGAAACCGATCCAATTTCATTTACTCAAATCGATGGCCAGCCGGCGAATGTCCACCTTTGCACTGACATTCCCATTTGGTTCGACCAAGACGGACCGTCGAGAATTAAGGTGCATGGTTGGTTTGAAGGAAGAGACCTTGGCATCCTTTCAATGACTAGAAGCGTAGCTGATCGGCTTCGATCTAACCCGGGCGCGGAGCTGCCAGTCGATCAAGTGGCATTTGGTCGAGCTGATCCTTCGGTGCACTCATTTGAGTATTGGTTCGTATACGGCACATGTGAAGCGGGTCCGTCTTGAGCGATATGAACCACTGCGACGCACGTCTTCTGATCGATAAATATCATGACATTGCACAATTTCCTTAGGTCGTGATCCGACGCTGCCCGCGGCGTCAGGGTCTGACAGTCGGATAGGCATGCGGATACGCCTGGGGATACCGCTTCCTCGGCCGATATGCCCAGTTGTTCAAGCCTATCAGCCCGTTACGGCGACAAATCACCCTTCCTCGCCCCCGACTTCTGAGCCACTTCGCGTCATTCTCCCCCTCGTTCAGGGGGAATGACCGAGTCCTTTGTGCCTGCCTACCCTCCCCGCAAATAAGAGGGGGGCTTCTTATGCGCGTATCTATCGAACACAACAGCGGATCATCCTGCCTGATCTTCAAAAAGCACTTCATCCGGGTCGCGGTGACGGTCGTGTTCTCTGAGGAAGAACAGGCCATCATCAGGTCGCGCAAGCTCAAGGACTATGTCGTTCTCAAACGCGAACCGGACATGCTGACGGTCGAGCGGCTCGGCGCGCGGGACGCGGCACAGTTCGCGGAGACCTATCATCTGCGCATCAAAGACCTCGCCTCGGGGAAACCGGACACCTATCCCTTCGATACTCCGATCGAGGCCAAGCAATACGAGACGGACCTGACCGCCGCCTTGAAGACGCTCAAGGAGTTCATCTCGGGCAACGCCGACACCGCCAAAGCCAAGACCTTCGAGCTCTAGGTTGCTGAACCGCCTCATAGACAACGTGATCGCAGCGGCCGTGCTGCTCGCGCTCGCGTATGCGTTCCCGCGTTTCGCGGTCTGGTTCGCAATCCTGCTCGTCCTGTACCTCGCGTTTCGCTGGTATCAGGAAAGCTCATGGGTTGCGCTGGGACGGGCGAAGCGGAGAGCAACGGACATATATCAGGCCGCAAAGCACCTCTCGAAAAGCCGCGCCATTCCCGACGCCGACGCGTTCCAGCAGATGGTCTGGACGCGGTACACCGAACTCCTCGCAGACACCTATCCCGCCCTCACCCTCACTGCGGGCTTCCTCCCCGCGATCAAATCCCTCTACGACACCGAAGACCTCGCCACCGTCCCTCCGCCCCCCGAAGCCGGGACCGTCCTCGAATACGCGCGGTATACGGACCGGATGGCGGAATACATAAGGAAGCTCAGCACGCCCGGCCTCGCGGACCTCGCCGCCGATACCGTGGCGCAGGCATTCGCCAACTTCACGCACCAGCTTCCGCCGATGGCGCTCCAGACGAAGGACGCGCTCCTGAGGGCGGCGGAGGCGGGATACTCGGACACCGACTTCTCCATCCGGCTGCTCGATACGCTCCCGAATGTCGGCACTGCGGTGCAGGCGTTCGCGGCACCGTTCTTCTCGGGGAGGGCGGTCTCAAGCAAGCCGTTCGATGCCTTCCGGGACCAGATGGACCGCAACGCCCGCACGATGTCCGGCGTTCCGCTCGGTGCCGAGACCGGAAAGCTCATCGGCCCTCAGGAACACAGGGGCACGGCGGAAGAAGTCGCTGGAGGATACCTCGGGCACACCCCCTTCCTCGACCTCCTGCTCCGCGACATCCCCTTCGAGCTTCCGGACGCCGCCCGCTTCGAGCATCACTGGATCGTCGCGGGCTCGGGGCACGGGAAGACTCAGACGCTCCAATATCTCATCGCCAAAGACCTGGAGCGGGTGGCGAAGGGCGGGGCGTCCGTCGTCGTG
>Ga0265338_10009871_pt1 | contig 11302 bp, 6 predicted proteins | sample 42126metaG_FD_193579 | JGI IMG/M metagenome (GOLD analysis project Ga0265338, IMG submission 193579) | Rhizosphere microbial communities from Carex aquatilis grown in University of Washington, Seatle, WA, United States - 4-21-26 metaG | ecosystem: Host-associated > Plants > Roots > Rhizosphere >... | reverse complement strand
CTCCTTGGTGTACCAGGCGGCCACAAAGCACATCCTGGGCCTGCTGCCGACGTACAGCGGACTGACAGTGAACCCCTGCATCCCGTCGGGCTGGGACGGCTTCAGCGCGGTGCGCGGGTACAGAGGCGCCGCATACCAGGTCACGGTGAGAAACCCTTCTCATGTCTGCCGAGGGGTCGCATCCATGATCGTAGACGGACGGAAGGTCGAGGGAAACCTGCTCCCCGTGTTCGGGGACGGGAAAAAGCACGACGTGGAGGTGACCCTGGGCGCCTGAGGAACCGGGGCACCGCGGTACTCCGCGGATTCAAGGCGCCGCTGCGGCCAGCTTCCTCAATAACCGTTCTCTCCGCTTTTTGATTTCCTGCCGCGTGCGGCCATCCAGCGGCAGGTTCCACGACAGCAGCAGGTCCACCATTTCCAGGGCCTGGTCAGGCCGCCTGACACGGTGCTCGAGATGCTTGGCCAGCTCTACGGCGGCGAAAGTGCTGCGGGAGCCCGAGGTCATGGATTCCCACACGGCCACGGCCTTCTCCCACTCCCGGCGCCTCCTGTGGTGGAGGCTGAGGACAATGCCGGCTTCGGCGTTTCCACGGCTGAAGGCGTCCGCCAGCACCCTGGCGCCGACAGACGGCGAGCGTCCAAGCAGCCAGAGCCCCAGGGCCCTTTCATCCACCCTTGCAGCCGAGACATCTCCGCAAAGGAGCCTGCCGATAAGGGCGTACATCCGGGCAAGGGATGTGATGTCCATGACATTATGGTCGAATACCACGGGCAGGGCTCCCTTTCTCCCCGTGCGCAGGTACTCCAGCCAGATCAGGGGAATATCCTCCCCTGCCACGTCCAGCCCGCGGGCAAAACCGAGGATGCGCGATTCGATGGTCTTCAGGCTGCAGTCACCCGTCACCGTCTTCCAGAGTCTTCGCGCATGGTGCAGCAGGTCAACCTGGGGGCCGGGCTCCCATTCTATCCGGTTCATCAGGAATCGCGTCTGGAGGAGGTGGCTGTCGAAGGTTTTCCCGTTGTAAGAGACACACGCGCGGTAGGGCTTCAGAAGGCCGGCAACCGCGGCCAGAAAATCAGGTTCTCCGGGGAAATCCGAGAGAAAGAGCTGCTCCACGACAAGATCCGGGCCTTCGCACCACGCGGCGCCGAACAGGAAAATGACGCTCCCCGCGCCGCCTGAAAGACCGGTCGTTTCCGTGTCGTAGAACACCAGCTCGTCGGCAGAAAGGGCGTCCAGGGAGAACGGCGCGGGCCAGGCCTCCACGCCGAGTCCGGGAAAATCGAGCCTTCGACGGTAGAGAAACTCCCCCGCCTGCTCCCAACCGGGAAACGGGGAATCCTGCGGGACGCCCATCTGGGGTGCGGCCGTTCCTGACGGCATTTCAAATCTCCATTGCGTCCGTCCAGGCCGCCAGAAACGCGCACACGGCGGCCTTGGCGTTGATGCCGCCCGGCGCGTCAGGAGCCCCGATGCAGGACGGGCAGCCGCTTTCGCAGGCGCACCGCTCCACCACTTCCCGGGCGCCCCTGGCTATGCGCGGGAGGTCCTTCAGGAATCCCTCTGAGAGGCCGATCCCCCCGGGGTACTGGTCATACACGTACAGGCACGGGACCTTGAAGTGCGGATCCCTCACCCTTTCCGACACTCCCAGGTCACGGGGATCGCAGAGCAGGAATACAGGCGCCACTGTGCGCAGGAGCACGCCCATCCTCTGGATCACGATGCCCTGCTCCGCGTCCGGAAGCGCGCCGAAGCGCTTCCCCGGGAGAGTGTCCGCATCGAACAGGAGCATGGCGGACCGCGTGTGCATCTCGTCCGCCGGAAGGGTGATATCCCCGTAGCCCACGTTCTCATTCGTGTGGTACTTCAGCTTCTTGAACTTCGTTGCCTGGGTCCGTACAAGGAGATCTCCCAGCACGGTGCGGATGCCCGCGGCGGTCTTTTCCTCGTCCTCCGTCAGGACCTTGATGTCCGTCTTGACGATGGAGTCCGTCCAGTAGTCCGTATCCGCAGATTCCACGAAGCAGCGCCTGTTCTCCAGGTCGAGCTGCTTCACGGCGAACTGGTCACCCAGGTGGATATAGATTGCATGGTCGAAGACTAACAGCTTGGCGGAGGGCAGGTCCATCTCCCCGATTACCTCGTCCCTCCCCCTCGTGGTGTCCACAATGACCACATTCTCCGCGGTGGAGGTGCGCAGGGATACGTTCTCCGCCGGGTACGAGCGGTCCGCCCAGTACCATTTACCCCCCGCGTGCCTGATGACGCCCTTCTCCGTGAGGGACTCCAGCAGCGCGGGGGTGTCCTCTCCGAATGTCTCCCCCTCCTCGAAAGGCAGCTCGAAAAGAGCGCACTTGAGCTGGTCTGTCTGAATGAAGACATTGCCTGGGTCGATGTAGCCGTTCTCAGGTGAGCGGGAGAAAAAGTACTCGGGATGCTGGATCACGAACTGGTCCGTGGGAGAGGAGGAAGCAACCAGGATGGAAAGGGACACTGTGTTCCGCCGGCCCGCCCTTCCCGCCTGCTGCCACGAGGAGGAAATGGTACCGGGGAATCCCGAAAGGATGGAGGCATCCAGGCCGCCGATGTCGATGCCGAGCTCCAGCGCATTCGTGGACACCACCCCCTGGATGCTGCCGTCCCGCAGGCCCTTCTCTATTGCACGCCGCTCGTTCGGCAGGTATCCGCCCCGGTAGGACTGTACGGTGATGCCATGATTGTCCGTGTAGAAGTTCTTCAGGGAGTCCCGGATGTACGTGGCAATGAGCTCCGTGCGCACGCGTGATCGGGCGAACACGATGGTCTTCACGCCCGCCTTGAGCAGCCGCGTGGCAAGCCGCTGGCTCTCCAGCACCACGCTGCGCCTGATCCCCTGCACCCTGTCCACGAGCGGCGGATTATAGAGCACGAAATGGCGCTCCCCGGAAGGGGAGCCATTCTCGTCAATCAGGGTCACGTCCTGCTCGAGGATCTTCTTCGCCAGCTCGTGCGGGTTGCCGATTGTGGCCGAGCAGCAGATGAACAGGGGCGCGGCGCCGTAGAATCCGGCAATCCTCTTGATGCGGCGGATCACGCTCGTCATGTGCGAGCCGAATACTCCCCGGTAGGAATGCATCTCGTCGATGACCACAAAACGAAGGTGCTTCAGGGCCTTGATCCACTTCGGATGGTTGGGAAGGATGCCCGTGTGGAGCATGTCGGGGTTGGTGATGATGATCCTGCCCTCGTCCCGCGCGGAGATGCGGATGGAGCCCGGCGTGTCTCCGTCATAGGTGAAGACCTTGACGGGTATTTCCCCGCCCAGGACCACCTCATTCAGCTCTGACTGCTGGTCCTGGGAAAGGGCCTTTGTGGGAAACAGGTACAGCGCGCGTGCATCCGGGTCTTCCAGCAGCGCCTGGAGCACGGGAAGGTTGTATGCAAGGGTTTTTCCTGATGCGGTGGGGCTGACGAGCACGACGCTCTTCCCCGCGCGAACCGCTTCCCAGGTGGCAAGCTGGTGGCTGTAGATCCTGCCGATTCCGCGGGCCTGCAGGGCCTGCCGGATCCGGCCGTCCACCTCAGGCGGCAGCTCGGCATAGGAGCCGGCACGCGCCGGCACCACTTCCCAGTGGGTGACCCTTTCGCTGAACTCCGGGTCCTTGCGGAGCGACCCGATGACGTCGGTGAGCATCCCCCCTCCCCCGCGTCATAGTACCACTGTTGGTCCGCGGGGACAATCATAGGCAAGGACGCCGAGGGCGAGCGAGTACATGGAAGTACGAAAGCGAGCCCATAGGCCTTCCGCGGTACTCCGCGGAGTTGGACGGCGTTCGCGCCGAACGGGTACTCCCGTACGCCGAGGGCCGACGAGTACACGGACGCGTAGGGCGGCAGGGCGGTCGCTCCTGGCGACATTCGCGTTTGCGGAGCAAACGCCGAGAGCCTGCGACAGGAGGCCCGCATCCTCAGACGCTCAGCCGCGGGGGAGCCAGACGGTGAACCGGGAGCCGCCCCCGGGCTGGCTTTGGATTTCGATTCGGCCGCCGCGCGCGATGACCATGGAATGTGCTACGGCAAGGCTGAGCCCGACTCCACGTACCTGCGCCTGGGGGGACTGGGGGGCTGCGTGCTCGCCCTTCTCCGTGAAGAAAGGGGTGAACAGGCTGCTGAGCTTTTCAGGCGCGATTCCGATCCCGGAGTCCTCCACGCGAAGGAATGCCTCTCCTTCCTTGCTGCCCGTGCTGACCTGGATGAGCCGTACCTTCTGTCCCAGCGTGGCATGCCACGCGTTGACCACGAGGGCCTCCACGATAAAGCTCACCTGCTCGCCACTGATCGACGCAACGACATCCGGCTCCAGGCTCACTTCAAGGGCAACATTTTCCCTGTCCAGGTCAGGCTGCACCAGGGAAAGGGCGGACCGCACCCCATCCTCCAGCAGGACAGAAGGCTCCTGTTCGATCTGCGCAGCGGAAAGAGGCAGGAGGCGCGAGGTGATGAGCACTGACCTCTCCAACGCGCTCCGCACCGAACCCAGGTATTTCCTTGCCTTGTCAGAGAGGTCCGGCTCCGATTCGAGAACCTGGAGGTATCCCATTGCCACCGCGTTGATGTTGTTGAACTGGTGGGCCACGCCGGCGGCCAGCGTTCCTAGTGCCGCCATCCGCTCCGCCCGCACGAGCCGTGCCTCCGCGCCCCGCATCTCGGTCACGTCATTGCCGATCAGGATGGCAGTCGGCTCCTGGCCGCCGGCCTGCAGCGGCACCAGCGTAAGGCGCCAGATCTTTGTGTCTCCGGCCGCAGAGGGCAGGGTTGTTTCGAACACAAGGGGCACTCCCTTCAGGGCAAACTGGACGTTACCCGCCAGAGCGGCAATGTGGTCAGGCCCTAACAGGCGCTCGATGCTGCCATCCGCGGAGCCCGAGCTGCCAAGCTCTAAACTTTCTCGACCCGCCCGGTTGGTGAAGATGAATGCGCCCTTCGGATCGACGATGCTGATCCAGTCGGGTGATCCTTCGATCAACGCCCGGTAGAGAGACTCCGAGCGCTCGATACGAGCCTCGTCCAGGAGCGACATCTGGCCCACCGCGGAGAATATCGCGATGACCAGTATCACGATCAGGATTGCCAGAAGACCTTCGAACCGGGACTGCAGGATCTCGATGGTCGGTCCGAGGTGAACAACGGACCATCCGGGAATCGAAAGAAAGGAGCGTGAAGAGACATAGGTTGACCCGGCCCAGGATACGAGCCCCCCATCGACCGGCTTGGCGGGGAGAACCGGAGCGGACATGAACAGGCCGAACTCGTTCGGGGAGGTGCCCGCGCCGGCGGGCGCAACCGGCAGTGGCCACAACAGGCGATAGGTGAGCTCACGCGGGGTCCCATAAAAAATCAGCCCATTCTCGTTTACCAGGAATGCAATCTGGTCGGAGCTGTCGGGCGGGAAAAGTGACACGATGTCCTTGACAATCACCGCGACGCCGATAATGCCCCCTGTCAAATCCCACACGGGGGCACTGGCGTGATATCCGCGGGCGTAGGTAGGGAGATCAAGGCTGAATGAGCGTCCGGCCCCTCCTTCGACTGCATCCCTGAACCACGAGTCTCCGGCATGGGACGGCACGATGAAAGAATCGGGAGCGCCAGTGGAGGAGGCAATGACTTTCCCTCCCCTGTCGAGCAAATAGCAGGCGCCTTCAGTTGCCTGGGCGTAGCGACTGAGTGTCCCGATTGCCCCTGCACGGGGTGCATCATCACGCCGCTTGAGAAAGATCTCGATCTGAGGGGAACCCGACAGAATGAACACGTCCCGGTCGATTTCCCCGGTTTGGGCCGCAATAGAGCTCAGGATGCCGTCGGCTTCTATACTGTACTCGGAGCGCAACGCTTCGAGTGTATTATGTCCCAGCCAGGAAGTAACGATTCCGCCAAGAACGAGCAGGACCGGGAGAGCGAGAAAAGAGCCATAGATGACCAGCCGAGTCTGCGGCCGGCCGTATCCGCGGTTCAGCCGGGCAAAGGAGCGCCACTCGTGCATGGAGAGAGTGCCCGCGAGCGCAAGGGAAATAAGCACTCGCGGGACAAGCGCTGCCTCCTCGTATCCGCCGCGGGAGAACACCTCGCCGGCCAGCCCGACAAGCATGAAGATCCCGAACACAACAAAGGTAAACGCATGGGCGACCAGCCACGGTCTTTTCTGGCTTCGAATGGCGGGATCCGAGAGCAGGAACAAGGACGCCAACACGGTACCGGGGATGCCCAGAAGAAGGCGCGAGACGCTGGAGTAGGAAGCGGCTCCGAACGTGAGCCCTGTCCCCGCACAGGCAGCTATGAGCACCAGGCTCAGGATCAGCATCCAGAGCTTTCGCCGAACGGTTGCTGTGGGGCTGGAGCCGAAAGCAAACAGGCTCCCGAAGGAGAGAGACAGAAGAAAGGGTGCCGGGAAGGCGCTCCACGGTCCGGCCGAGATGACTGAAGAGACCAGGATCCAGAACATCGCAAGACTTTGGAAGAGGAAAAAACTCAGAAATGAAAGCCAGCGGCGGCTTCCCTCCTCCCTGTTCAGGACAGCACATTCCACGGCGCAGACAAAGTACGCGAAAAGGGACACGAATAGGAGGTAATCACGCTGCGCCGCAATGAATTGACCCATCAATTCAGTCTATCCACGAACAGGCTCTCCGGCGAGTCCCCAAGCGGGCACCGCCCGAGGTATCCGTAGGGCGGCAGGCGCGCTTGCGCGCCAACTCTGCCAGGAGCAGAAGGGAGCAGAAGGGAGCGGAAGGGAGCCCACGCGCGGGCCCGACTGTCCTTTGCTTGCCATCGCCCTGAACATACCTGCGCACCCTTGACCGCCAGCACGGCGCGGCATACACTTTTTTCGGGGTAATGCATGGCAAAAATCGTTGCAATCATACTTGGCGGCGGGAGAGGCCAACGATTGTACCCCCTCACCGCGAAACGCGCAAAGCCGGCCGTGCCCTTCGGGGGAAAGTTCCGCCTGGTGGACATCCCCATCTCAAACTGCATCCATGCAGGGCTGAGGGAGATCTACATCCTCACCCAGTTCAATTCGGCCTCCCTGCACCGTCACATCAACAATACGTACAGGTTCGACACATTCAGCAAGGGCTTTGTCGAGGTCCTTGCCGCCGAGCAGACCCTGGAATCCAGCGACTGGTACCAGGGCACGGCGGACGCCGTCCGGAAGAACTTCATCCACTTCGCGGACCAGTCTCCCACGCACTACCTGATCCTTTCCGGCGATCAGCTTTACCGGATGGACCTGATGGATATGTTCCACCGGCACGTCGAGTCAGGATCCGACATCACTGTCGCGGCGGTGCCGGTCACCCGGGAGAAGGCAAGCGGCCTGGGCATCCTCAAGATCGACGGCAGCTACCGAATCACCAGGTTCATCGAGAAGCCTGCGCCGCAGGAAGACATTTCAGCGCTGGCCATTCCGCCGCGCATCAAGGAGAAGGAAGACCTGGATTTCGAGGGTGAAGGCTACCTGGCCTCCATGGGCATCTACATCTTCTCCGCGGCTGCCATGAGAAAGGCCCTGGACAACACCCACACGGATTTCGGCTCCCAGATCATACCCGCCTCCATCGACTCAATGAAGCTGTCGGCATACGTTTTCGACGACTACTGGGAGGACATCGGTACCGTGCACAGCTTCTACGAGGCGAACATCAAGCTCGCCTCCATCAATCCGATATTCAACCTCTACCTGGAAAACGCGCCCATCTTCTCCAACAGGCGTGACCTGGCCCCTTCCAAGATCAACTTCAGCACCATCTCCACCTCCCTCGCGGCGGAGGGAAGCATCATCACCAACGCCAATATCGTCAATTCCATCGTCGGCATCCGCACCATCATCGAGAGCGGGGCGAACCTCGATGGGGTGGTCTGCATGGGCGCGGATTTCTACGAAACGGCGGTAGACCGGGAGGGCAACCGGGCGGGCGGCAGACCCAATGTCGGCATCGGCCAGAGCTGCATCATCAAGAGAGCCATCATCGACAAAAACGCGCGGATCGGGGAGAACTGCCGGCTGGGCATCGACGCCATCAGCCGCCCGGACGGTGACTTCGAAAATTACTCGGTGCGGGACGGGATAATCGTCATTCCCAAGGATGCGGTGCTCACCCCGGGAACGGTGATCTGAGCGTTGGCGCCGCGGTATTCCGCGGATTTCCCCTAGGTTTCCTCCGCAAGCCCCCCGAGCTTCAGGGCCTGGATGCAGCGCCGCGTATGGATCTCCAGCGGCCGGTCAATGATATCGGGATTCAGGATGCCCTTGAACCGGCTGAGCGCCTCCTGGTAGCGGCCCGCGTGAAAATCGTACACCCCTTTTTCGAACTCTTCGCGGCTCGCCATCTTGCGTTCTTTCAGCTCGTCGGGATCGCCGTCGAACACCTCGTAGACGGAAACCGCTTCCTCCTTACCCTTCAATTTCACCTTGTCCATGAAACGATAATTGTACTTGTTGGGGTCCTCCAGGTCGAACAGGACGTGGTTCGAGACCAGGAGAGACGCATTGTACAGCTTGGTGAGGTCCTGCAGGCGCGAGGCCATGTTGACCGCGTCCGAGATGACGGTTCCCTGCATGAATCTCTCATGCCCGATTATGCCCAGCATGACGGAGCCGGCGTGGATGCCTATTCCAATGGCCAGGGGGTCGTACCCGAAGCCCTTGCGCTGCTGGTTATAGAGCGGGAGATGGGAAAGCATGCCGATGGCGGCGGAGAGCGCGGAGCCGGACCCCTTGGGGAACAGCGCCATGATGGCATCCCCGATGTACTTGTCGATGAACCCGCCGTTCTCCCAGATGAACGGATTCATGCGGCTGAGGTAGGAATTGAGAAATGCGAAGTTCTGTTCGGGTGTCATCTTTTCCGACAGGGCCGTGAAGGAGCGAATGTCGGAGAACAGGATGGCCATGTCGACCTGGACCTGGTCTCCCAGCTTCACGTCCACGATATGGGTCTTTCCCAGCGCGTGGAGAAACTCCTGCGGCACGAAGCGGGAGAACGCTTCCAGCGCGGACTGGAGCTGCTCTCCCCTGCCGGCAAGCTCAGTCCGCAGGGAGGCATGCCGCCGCTTCATCTCGTCGTTGTAGACCTTCAGACGGGCCAGGGAAGAGACTTTCGCCATCAGCATGGCGGCATCGAGCGGTTTGGAGAGGAAGTCCACGGCCCCCGCCTTGAGCCCCCGCACCCGGTCCGCATTCGACGACAACCCGGTGACCATGATGAGAGGTATGCCGCTCGTCTCCTCGTTCTGGCTGAGCGCCTGTGCCACACCGTAGCCGTCCAGGCCCGGCATGTGCACGTCCAGGAGGATCACGTCTGGCTTTTTCGCAACGGCAAGCGCAAGGCACTCGGAGCCGTTCCGCGCGGGGAAGAATTCGCATCCTTCTTCCGTGAGGACCACCGAGAGCATCGTCAGAATCTGCTCCTCGTCATCTGCGGCAAGAACCCGTATGGGGGCTCGAGGGTCGGCTTGAGTGCGCGTATCGACAGAATACCCCGTTCGACGACCCGCGACAAGCGACTCTTCCAAGCTTGAAAATGGCCGCGCAATGGTATTCAATGATCAAAGGAAAAGCCTTGACTCGATCGAGAGGGGGGCACGGTGGCAAAAAGCATCCTTGTGATCGACGATGAGGAGATGATCCTCGATGCAATCAAGATCATTTTCGAGGACATGGGATACTCCGTTCACACCACCTCCGACCCGACAGAGGGCACCGAGGAAGCGGTCAGGAACGACTATGACCTTATACTCACCGACATCCGCATGCCGGTGAAAAACGGCGCAGAAATTGCCGAAGCGGTGATGGCACGAAAGCCCAGCGCGCGCATCCTCGTGATCACGGCCTACCCCAACGATCCCCTCGTGCAGCGGGCAATGACCGCGGGCGCCATCGGGCTTCTCAAGAAACCGTTCGAGATAGCGAAGATCCTCGATTTCCTGAAATAGGGCGCAGCGCGATGCCAGGCGAAGAACGGATGTTGGAGCACCTGATTCGCGGATCAGAGGAGCTCATCCGCGACATCGAGGTGCAGGGTGTCCCATCGGCTGACATGCCGGACCTCCCTTCCTCCATGGCGTCTCTGGAGAAATCGGAGGAACCCGCTTCCACTGACGGCACGGCGGCGATCGAGGTATCGAAGGATGGCTTGCTTGCCCTTGCCACTCTCCACCCGCCTTCGGGAAACGGGGGGCCGCTCACGCTGGACCTGATGCTGGAGGACATTGAAGGCAAGGGAGTCAATACCGGCATCGACTGGGAAGCGATAAAGGGAAGCGTCCTGACCTGCAACGAGGAAAGGATCCTGGTGAGCGATGTGGTCGTGGCCCGGGGCAGGAGGCCCCTGGATGAAATCCCCCCCTATCTTGTCCTGTCCGAAGCCTTTGCCGAAAAGCCGAAGATGGAGCAGCCTGAAGCGGCGCGCATCAACTTCCGCGAGCTCGCCCTGTTCACCCTGGTGAAAAAAGGCGACGTGCTGGCGACCCTTGTTCCGAAGCAGGACGGAAAAATGGGCACCACGGTGCGCGGGGCGGCAGTGGCTTTCCACAAGGCGCCTGTCCCGTACCCCAAACCCGGCCGGAACACGCAGTGGGAGTCGGGGACCGTTGTCGCGCAGTGCGACGGCAAGTTCCATCAAACCACTGACAGCTTCTGGGTTGACGAGGTGCTCGAGGTGCAGGGAGACCTGGATTTGCGCACCGGCAACATCGATTTTCCCGGAGACGTGGTCATAACGGGCGAGCTGCGGGACGGTTTCGTCGTGAAGGCGGGCAAATCGATCCTCTGCATGGGGGCAATCGGCGCGGCAAGAGTCGAATGCAAGGGAGACCTGATCACCAGGTCGGGCGTATTGGGAAAAGAAAAAGCGGTGCTCTCCGTGGGCGGTGCGGTGGAGGCGAAGTTCATGGAAGCATGCTCGCTCACAGCGGCGGGCCCGGTCCGAGTTCGGACCAGCGTCATGAACGTCATGATAGACACGAAGGACCGGCTGGAGATGGGGGACCGGGGAATCATCATTGGCGGAGTGATCCGGGCGGCAAACGGGGTGTCCGCCGCGCAGATCGGATCCGAGAGAGGGCCCCGAACCGAAATACACTGCGGAATCGACTTCGCCGTGGAAAAAAAGCTGATCTGGATCAGGGATAAGAACATCGCCCTTGCCTTCAAGCTCAAGGAAATCGACGTGAGAATGAAGAGCAGCCCGGCAACGAAAACGGTCCTCGTGCCATTGCAGGACAAGATCAGGGCCGCCCTGCATCAGCTCAACC
>Ga0265338_10009870_pt1 | contig 11302 bp, 9 predicted proteins | sample 42126metaG_FD_193579 | JGI IMG/M metagenome (GOLD analysis project Ga0265338, IMG submission 193579) | Rhizosphere microbial communities from Carex aquatilis grown in University of Washington, Seatle, WA, United States - 4-21-26 metaG | ecosystem: Host-associated > Plants > Roots > Rhizosphere >... | reverse complement strand
CAGGGCCGGGGCGGCGAGCTGGCTGCGCGACAGCACCGTGCAGTCGCGGAAGAAGCCGCTCAGGTGATCGCCCAGCCGGCGGTTGTAGGCGGCGACGACCAGCCGCAGGTCGGGGTTGAGCTCCTGGGCGCGCAGGGCCGCGTGGAAGTTCGCCAGGTCGTCCGGGCCGACCAGGGCCACCGCGCGGGCGGTGGCGACACTAGCGTCGGTGAACGCCTCGGAAGTGAGGGCGGCGTGTTCCCGGACGGTGACGCCGGCCAGGGCCGCGATCCGCGGCCCGTGGTTGGCGAGCTTGTCGGCCAGCAGGACGACGACGCTCTCGTCGTAGCGCAAGGTCAGCTCGCGGGCGATGCGGAAGGCGAGGGGGTTGTCACCGCAGACGATGAAGTGACTCCCGGTCTGGGAGGTCGGGGGCATGGCCCAGATCCTAGTAAGACTGGACGCTGTACCATGGAAAAGGCCTGCCTCCCGGAGGGGAAGAACTGCTCATGGCCACCAATGACCTCATTCGCGCCTCGGACGCTGACCGGGAGGTCGTGGTGGACACGCTGCGCGAGGCGTACATGGCCGGGCGACTGACCCTGGACGAGTTCGACGAGCGAATGTCCGCCGCCTACGCTGGCCGGACCTGGGGTGAGCTGCGGCAGCTGACCACCGACCTGCCGTCGCAGCCGCTGCTCGGCGCCGATGTCCCGGTCCGTGACCTGGCCCCGTCGGCCGGAGCCGCTCTCGCCAAGCCGGGCCTGGGGACGGAGGGGCTGGCCGGGCAGGAAGCTGACCCGGCCGGGGACCCTGAGCCGCTGCCCGGGCGGCGGCGGCCGGTGGCGATCCTCATCCCGCTCGCCGTGTGGACGCTGCTGGTCGTGCACAACAGCGTCTCCCCGGGCGTGGTGTTCCTCATGATCGCGGTGTTCGCGCTGATCTCGGTGATGGCGACGATCCGCCGCCGGTAGCGGGCGGATCGCCTGCGTCCCGGATCGCCTGCGTCCCGGAGGGCGGGCTGCCCGGCCCCGGAAGGCCGGCTCAGCCAGACGCGAGCTTGCTCGCCGCCGGCTCGTCGATGAGGAACAGCGTGCGGTGGTGGCCGCGGGCGCCCGCGGCCGGCAGCTTGTCCTGGCTGATGCCGGTCAGCGCCTCGGCCACCGCGTCCGCCTTTTCCGCGCCTGACGCCAGGATCCACACCTCGCGCGCCGCCTGGATGGCGCTGAACGTCAGCGATATCCGGGTGGGCGGCGGCTTAGGGGAGTTCCTGACCGCCACCACCGAGCCGGCCGCGTGCGCGGCGGGCGAGTCGGGGAAGATCGACGCGACGTGGCCCTCCGGGCCGATGCCGAGCATCAGCACGTCGAACGCGGGCACCGCCGCGGTGCCGGCCGCCCCGTCACCCGCTGCCCTGGCCAGCTCGGCCGCATAGCGGGCGGCGGCCGCGTCCGGGTCGTCGCCGTCCGGGCCGTCCGGGCCGGCCATCACGTGCACCCGGCTCGGGTCGGCGCCGATGTGGTCGAGCAGCGCCGACCGGGCGCCGGTCTCGTTCCGCTCCGGGTCGCCGGACGGCTCGAACCGCTCGTCGCCCCACCAGAAGTCGACCTGCCGCCAGTCCACCGTGTCCCTGGCGCTGCTGGCCGCGATCGCGGCCAGCACCTTGGTGCCGATCCCGCCGCCGGTCAGCACCAGGTGCGCGCGGCCAGCGGCCGCGATCGCGTCGGCGACCCGGGTGATCGTCCGCGCCGCGGCGGCGCTGGCCAGCAGGTCGCCGCTGGCGTAGCGGAAAACCTCAGCCGAGCTCATTGCCTGCCTCCCCGCCTGCCTCGCCCGGCCCGCCTGCCTCGACGGGCCCGTCGGCCTGGCCGAGCCCGTCCACCTGGCGCAGCGTCTCCGCGTAGACCTCGTCCGGGTCGAGGCGGCGCAGCTCCTCCGCCAGCAGCTCGGCCGTGTCCCGGCGGTGCAGGGCCAGCATCCGGTCGATCCGCCCCGGCCAGGCCAGGGTAGCGGTGCGGCCGTCGAACCGGGTGATCTTGATGTCGCCGTCGGTGGTGCTGAAGCAGGCCGCGGTGATGCCCGGGCCGCTGGAGACCGCCCGGGTGACCGGGACAGAAAGCCGCCGCGACAACCAGGCGGCGATCAGGTCGGCGGTCGGGTTGTCCTGCTCGGCCGCGATCTCGCCCGCGGTGACCCGCGGGTGCGGCTGGTCCAGGGTCGCCGCCAGCAGCGAGCGCCACGGGGTGGCCCGGGTCCAGCCGAAGTCGGTGTCGCCCGGCTGGTAGGCGTCCGCCAGTGCGGCCAGCGCCTGCCGGGGCGACTCGGCCGCGGCGGTGTCGGTCACCCGTCGTTGCGCGAGCGCGCCGAGCGGGTCCTTGGCCGGGATCTCCGGCGCCCCGTCCGGCCACCAGGTCACCACCGGGACGTCCGGGACGAGCAGCGGCGCGACCACCGAGTCGGCGTGCTGGCCGAGCGGCCCGTACATGCGCAGCACGATCGTCTCGCCCGGTGACGCCTCGCCCACCCGGATCTCGGCGTCGAGCCGCGAGTCGGCCTTCGGCTTGCGGGCGATGACGGCGAGGATGCGGCACGGGTGCTCCCGCGCCGCCTGGTTGGCGGACCGGATCGCGTCGTACTGCGCCGCCTCGTCGGTCACGATGATGAGCGTCAGCACCATGCCGAGCGTCATCCCGCCCAGCCGCCGCCGCGCCTCGTTCAGCGCCTGGTCGATCGCGCCGGTGGTGGTATCGGTCAGGTCGATAGTCATCTCTTACAACCTTCTCCAGACGCGGCCGTCGCGCGCCATCAGGGCGTCCGCCGACGCGGGTCCGGCCGACCCGGACACGTACTGGTCCGGCTTGGTGTTCTCGGCCCAGAATCGCTCGATCGGGTCGAGGATGCGCCAGGACAGCTCGACCTCTTCCTGGCGCGGGAACAGCGGCGGGTCGCCGACCAGCACGTCCAGGATCAGCCGCTCGTACGCCTCGGGCGACGCCTCAGTGAACGACTCGCCGTAGGCGAAGTCCATGTTCACGTCGCGCACCTCCATCGCCGACCCGGGCACCTTGGAACCGAACCTGACGGTAACCCCCTCGTCCGGCTGTACCCGGATCACCAGGGCGTTCTGGCTCAGTTCCTTGGTGTCGGTAGCGGCGAACGGCAGGTGCGGCGCCCGCTGGAACAGCAGCGCGATCTCGGTCATCCGCCGGGTGAGCCGCTTGCCGGTGCGCAGGTAGAACGGAACGCCCGCCCAGCGCCTGGTGTCCACCGCGAGCCGCACCGCGGCGTAGGTCTCGGTCCGCGAGTCGGCCGGGATGCCGTCCTCCTCGAGGAACCCGGCCACCTTGCGCCCACCCTGCCAGCCGGCCGAGTACTGGCCGCGGGCGGTGCCCTCGGCCAGGTCGGACGGCAGCCGGACGGCGGACAGCGTCTTCTCCTTCTCCTGCCGCAGCGAGTCGGCGTCGAACGACACCGGCTCCTCCATCGCGGTCAGCGCCAGCAGCTGCAGCAGGTGGTTCTGGATGACGTCGCGGGCGGCCCCGATCCCGTCGTAGTACCCGGCCCGGCCGCCGATCCCGATGTCCTCCGACATGGTGATCTGCACGTGGTCCACGTACGAGCGGTTCCAGATCGGCTCGTACAGGGTGTTGGCGAAGCGGAGCGCCAGGATGTTCTGGACGGTCTCCTTGCCCAGGTAGTGGTCGATGCGGAAGACCGACTCGGCCGGGAACACCGCGTCGACGATCGCGTTGAGCTGCTGCGCCGTCTCCAGGTCGCGGCCGAACGGCTTCTCGATCACCACCCGCCGCCACGGCCTGCGCCCGTCGGGCCCGGCCGGCCCCGGGTCGGAAAGGCCGGACCGCTTCAGCTGCTGCACCACGGTCGAGAAGGACCGCGGCGGTATGGACAGGTAGAACGCGTAGTTGCCGCCGGTGCCGCGCTCGGCGTCCAGCTGGCGCACGCAGTTGGCCAGCTGGTCGAACGCGGCGTCGTCGGTGAACTCCCCGGAGACGAACCTGACCCCCTCCTGCAGCTGCCGCCAGACGGTCTCACGGAACGGTGTCCGCGCGTGCTCCTTGACCGCCTGGTAGGTGATCTGCGCGAAGTCCTCGTCGGCCCAGTCGCGGCGGGCGAAGCCGACGAACGAGAAGCCGGGCGGCAGCAGGCCGCGGTTGGCCAGGTCGTAGATGGCCGGCATCAGCTTCTTGCGCGCCAGGTCGCCGGTGACGCCGAACATCACCATGACGCAGGGGCCCGCGACCCGCGGGATGCGGCGGTCACGCGGGTCGCGCAGCGGGTTGGCCGGGTCGATCTCGGACGCGATCACCCCCGGGTTGGCCGGCGCCGGACCCGGGTCGCCGGCGTTCGGCTCGTCCATGTGGAAACCTCCAGTGCCTTTCCTGCGGTTAGGAGTTGAGGCTGAGCTCGTTGCTGATGGTCTGCAGCAGCTCGCCCCAGGACACCTCGAACTTCGATACGCCCTCGTCCTCGAGGACCTTGACCACGTCGTCGTAGCCGATGCCGAGCGCCTCCAGCTTGGCGAACAGCTCACGGGCGGCGTCGTAGGTGCCGTGCACGGTGTCGCCCTGCAGCACGCCGTGGTCGGCGGTGGCGCGCAGGGTGGCCTCCGGCATGGTGTTCACCGTGTCCGCCACCACCAGGTCGACGACGTACAGGGTGTCCGGGTAGGACGGGTCCTTGGTGGAGGTGGACGCCCACAGCGGCCGCTGCACCTTGGCGCCCTTGGCCGCCAGCGCGCGCCAGCGGTCGGTGTCCAGCTTCTGCTCGTACAGCTCGTAGGCGAGCCGCGCGTTGGCGACCGCCGCCTTGCCCTTGAGCGCGGCCGCCTCCGGGGTACCGACCGCGTTCAGCCGCTTGTCGACCTCGGAGTCCACCCGGGACACGAAGAACGACGCCACCGAGGCGATGGCGGAGATGTCGTGCCCGTTGGCGGCGGCCTTCTCCAGGCCCTCCATGTAGGCGTCGATCACCGCGCCGTAGCGCTCAAGGGAGAAGATCAGCGTCACGTTGACCGAGATGCCCTCGGCCAGCACCGCGCTGATGGCCGGGACGCCCTCGGCGGTGGCCGGGATCTTGATCAGCGTGTTGGGCCGGTCGACCAGCCACCACAGCTGCTTGGCCTCGGCGATGGTGGCGGTGGTCTCCCGCGCCAGCCGCGGGTCGACCTCGATCGACACCCGGCCGTCGAGCCCGTCGGTGGCGTCGTAGACCGGGCGCAGCACGTCGGCCGCCCAGCGGATGTCGTAGGTGGTGATCATCCGGGACGCCTCGTCGACCGTCACCTTGCGGGCGGCCAGGTCCTTGATCTGCTCCTCGTAGGCGTCGCCCTTGGCCAGCGCGCTGGCGAAGATGGTGGGGTTGGAGGTGACGCCCCGCACGTGGAAGTCCTTGATCAGGGACTCCAGGTTGCCGGTGCGCAGCCGTTCCCGGCTGATGTCGTCCAGCCAGACCGATACCCCGGCCTTGGTCAGTTCCCCGAGTACGTCAGTCATGTGACCGCGTTCCTTCCGTATCTAAGCTCTGGTTAGCGTCGCCGGGCGGCGCTCAGCCGCGTGCCTTCGCGATGGATGCCCTGGCGGCGGCCGCGACGGCCTCCGCGGTGATGCCGAACTCCTTGTACAGGACGGACTCGGAGGCGGAGGCGCCGAAGTGGTCCACGCCGACCGACTGTCCGGCGTCGCCCACGAAAAACTTCCACGGGGGGGTGATGCCCGCCTCAACCGACACCCGCGCCCGGATGGCGGCCGGCAGCACCTCTTCCTGGTAGGCCGCGTCCTGCGCGGTGAACCACTCCACCGAGGGCATCGACACCACCCGGGCGGAAATGCCGTCGGCGGCCAGCAGCTCCCGCGCCGCCACCGCGATCTGCACCTCCGAGCCGGTGCCGATGAGGATGGCGTCGGTGCCGTCCGCCAGCACGTAACCGCCCCGGGCGGTCAGCTCGGCCGGGGCGAAGATGGTCCGGTCGAACACCGGCAGGTTCTGCCGGGACAGGATGATCCCGGCCGGCCGGTCGGTGTTCTCCAGGATCGTCTTCCACGCGTGGACGGTCTCGTTCGCGTCGGCGGGCCGGACGATGTCCAGGTGCGGGATGTTCCGCAGCGACCACAGGTGCTCCACCGGCTGGTGGGTCGGCCCGTCCTCGCCCAGCCCGATCGAGTCGTGCGTCCAGACGAAGGTGACCGGGATCTCCATCAGCGCGGCCAGCCGCACGGCGCCCCGCATGTAGTCGCTGAACTGGAGGAACGTGCCGCCGTAGGGCCGGGTGAGGCCGAACGCGATGCCGTTGAGTATCGCCCCCATGCCGTGCTCGCGGATGCCGAAGTGCAGTGTGCGGCCGTAGGGGTTGCCGGGCCACTGCTTGGACTGCCGGTTGGCGGGCAGGAAGGACGGCTGGCCCTCCATCGTGGTGATGGTCGACTCGGCCAGGTCGGCCGAGCCGCCCCACAGCTCGGGCAGCACGTCGGCCAGGGCGGTCAGCACCTTGCCGGACGCCTTCCTGGTGGCGACGCCCTTGGGGTCGGCGTCGAAGCTCGGCAGCGCGGCCTCCCAGCCGTCCGGGAGCTCACGGTTCAGCAGCCGGGCGAAGAGCGCCCCCCGTTCGGGATTCTCCTTCTCCCAGCTAGCGAACTGCGCGTCCCACTCCACCCGGGCGGCCTTGCCGCGGTCCGCGACCTCGCGGGCCCGGCCGAGCGCCTCCTCCTCGACCGGGAACTTCACCGCCGGGTCGAAGCCGAGGATCTCCTTGGTCGCCGCGACCTCGGCGTCGCCCAGGGCCGAGCCGTGCGCCTGGTACGTGTTCTGCTTTTTGGGGGCGGGCCAGCCGATGATGGTGCGCAGCACGATGAACGACGGCTTGTCGGTGACCGCCTTGGCCGCCTCGATCGCGTCGTACAGCGCCTGGACGTTCTCCTCGTAGCCGGACTCGGTCACCCAGGACACATGCTGCACGTGCCAGCCGTAGGCCTCGTAGCGCGCGCCGACGTCCTCGCACTTGGCGATGACGGTGTTGTCCTCGATGGAGATCCGGTTGTCGTCGTAGATCACCACCAGGTTGCCGAGCTCCTGCACGGCGGCGATGGCGGACGACTCGTGGGTGATGCCCTCCTCGATGTCGCCGTCGGACACGATCGAGTAGATGAAGTGGTCGAACGGCGACGTGCCGGGGGCCGCGTCCGGGTCGAGCAGGCCGCGCTCGCGGCGGGCCGCCATCGCCATGCCGACCGCGTTGCCGAGGCCCGCCCCGAGCGGCCCGGTGGTGCACTCCACGCCCGGGGTGAGCCGGTACTCCGGGTGCCCGGGGGTGATCGAGCCCCAGGTGCGGAACTGCTTCAGGTCGTCCAGCCCGAGCGCGTAGCCGGACAGGTAGAGCTGGATGTAGAGGGTCAGCGACGAGTGCCCGCAGGACAGCACGAAGCGGTCGCGGCCCACCCAGGTCGGGTCGGCCGGGTCGTGCCTCATCACCCGCTGGTAGAGCAGGTAGGCGACGGGGGCGAGGGACATCGCGGTCCCCGGGTGCCCGTTGCCGGCCTTTTGCACTGAGTCCATCGCGAGGACGCGCACGAGGTCGACCGCCCGCTTGTCAGCGGGGGTCCAGTCAAGGGCAGGTGTGCTCACCTTTAGGTCACGGTCCCTTCTTGCAGACTTCTCTGGCCTTGTATGGCGTCCGCCGCGGCCGGCGGGAGTGCGTGGATTGCGCGGCTGGACGCGGGCAGGGGAAGTCCCCCGTGGCCACCATGCCACGCATAAAAGCCTATCGCCGCCCGCAAGCAGCGCAGCGCGCGGGGCGGACACGTTTCCGCAAGGTTCATCCAGGATCTGGTCTAGACCACCAATTGATATAGGTATAGACCAATTGCGCTAGCTGACCCGGGCCCGCAGGAACACCCCGATCTGCTCAGTGGCCTCGGCTGCCTCGGGGGTACCGCAACCGGCCGGCCAGGCAAGCGCCACGCGGGTCAGGGCAGCAGCTGCTGGCCGCCGTCTACGTCCCAGGTCGCGCCGGTGACGGCGGTGCTGGTCATCAGCGTGACGGCCGCCGCGGCCACGTCGGCCGGCCCGACGACGCGCCGGATCGGCAGCGTCGCCCGCAGCTCCGCGCGGCGCCGTTCCAGGTCATCACCGAGCTCACGGGCTGCCAGGGGGGTATCGACGAACCCGGCCGCGACCGTGTTGACCCGGACCGGCGCCAGCTCGAGGGCGGCGTTGGCGGTGATGGCCGGCAGCAGTCCAGCGAAGAAGCGCTGCAGCCCGGCGTCGTCGCTCAGGTCAAGCGTGGTGACCGAGGCGCCGAGCTCGTCGCGGGCGGCATCGAGCCGTCCCTGATTACGGCCGGTAACGATCAGCGCCGCCCCGGCCGCGCGCGCCTGGCGGGCCGTCTCCAGGCCGATACCGGAGCTCCCGCCGATGACGACGACGGTAGTCCCCGTGAGGCTGCTCATCGTTTCCTCCTCGTAGGCGTGACTATCGCCCGTCCGGCCGGCTGCAACCAGTGATCAGCCCGAACGGATGCGCCATGACTGTAACCCGGCCAGCAGGCAGGGGCCGCCATTATGCTTCCGGCCATGACCGACGCCGACGCCATCCTGGCCGGCCGTCCGCCGGGACGGGCGCCGGCGGCGTTCGTGATCGGGATCGCCGCCACCACCGCCTGCGCGATCACGGTGCTCGGCATCGACGCGGTCCAGTCGTTCGCGGCCGGCCACGGGGCGGCGCCGTTCGCGCTGGCGCTGCCGCTCGCCCTGCTGCCGGTGCCGCTGCTGGTGGCGGTGGTGCTGTGGATGGACCGGCTGGAGCCCGAGCCGCCCGGCAACCTGGTGTTCGCGTTCGGCTGGGGGGCCGGCGTGGCCGCTCTCGTCGCCCTCATCATCAACACCGCCGACCTGGTCTACGTCACCATGCCCGCGCTCGGCGCGTCCACCGGCGAGTACGTCGCCGCCGCGTTCGGCGCGCCCGTGGTCGAGGAGACGCTGAAGGGCCTGGTGCTCTTCGGGCTGCTGTGGCGGCGCCGGGCCGAGTTCGACGGCCCGGCCGACGGCGTCATCTACGCGGCGATGGTCGGGCTCGGCTTCGCCATGATCGAGAACGTCGGCTACTACGTCAACGCGCTGGTCACCCCCGAGCGCGGCGGCATCGCGCTGCTCGGCTACACCTTCGTGCTCCGCGGCCTGGTGTCACCGCTGCTGCACCCCATCTTCACCTCGCTGACCGGGCTCGGCGTGGCCTACTCGGCCAGCCGCCGCGGCGGGGCGCCGTGGGCAGTGGCGCTCGGCCTGCTGGCGGCGATGGCGGCGCACGGCACCTGGAACGGGCTGTCCCTGTTCGGCCCGGCTGGCCTGGTGGCCGGCTACCTGATCATGTCCGTGGTGCTCGCGCTGCTGGTCACCGTGCTGGTCGCCGACCGCCGCCGGGTGATCGGGCTCATCCGCCGCTACCTGCCCGACTACCAGCGGACCGGCCTGGTAACGGGCGGCGACGTGACGATGCTCGCCTCGCTGCGCGCCCGCCGCGCCGCCCGCCGCCGCGCCCGCGCGGCGGGCGGCCTGCCCGGCGCGGCCGCCATGTCGGACTACCAGCTGGCCGCGACCGAGCTGGCGCTGGCCCGGGCCAAGGCCGACCGGGGAGTGCTCGACTTCAACGCGTTCGCCGTCCGCGAGCACGCGCTGCTGAGCCTGATGGCGGCCGCGCGGGAACGGATGGGATGATGATGCGATCATCACCCCCGGGATCAGAGGAGAAAAAGGACGACATGGGTGCCCAGCCGACAGCGCAGATCGGTGTGACGGGACTTGGCGTGATGGGCCGCAACCTCGCCCGCAACTTCGCCAGGCACGGTTACCCGACGGCGCTGCACAACCGGACCGCGGCCAAGACCGACGCCATCATGGCGGAGTTCGGCCACGAGGGCACCTTCGTGCCGTCACATTCCGCCGAGGACTTCGTCGCCAGCCTGGAGCGCCCGCGTCGCCTGGTCATCATGGTGAACGCCGGCGCCGCCACCGACGCGGTGATCGACGAGTTCGCGCCGCTGCTCGAGCCCGGCGACATGATCATCGACGGCGGCAACGCCCACTTCAGCGACACCCGCCGCCGCGAGGCGGCGCTGCGCGAGCGCGGCCTGCACTTCGTCGGCATGGGCGTCTCCGGCGGCGAGGAAGGCGCGCTCAACGGCCCCTCGATCATGCCGGGCGGCTCGCCCGAGTCCTACCAGGCCCTCGGCCCGATGCTCGAGACGATCGCGGCCACGGTCGACGGCGTCCCGTGCGCCACCCACGTCGGCCCGGACGGAGCCGGGCACTTCGTCAAGATGGTGCACAACGGCATCGAGTACGCCGACATGCAGCTCATCGCCGAAGCCTACGACCTGCTGCGGCACGCCGGCGGGTACAGCCCGGCCGAGATCGCCGAGATCTTCCGCACCTGGAACACCGGCCGCCTCGACTCCTACCTGATCGAGATCACCGCCGAGGTCCTCGCGCACACCGACGCCAAGACCGGCGGCCCCTTCGTCGACATCGTGCTCGACCAGGCCGAGCAGAAGGGCACCGGCCGCTGGACGGTACAGACTGCCCTGGACCTGGGGGTCCCGGTCGACGGGATCGCCGAGGCGACCTTCGCCCGCAGCGTGTCCGGCCACGCGGACCTGCGGGCAGCCGCCCGGTCGCTGCCGGGGCCGGCCCACGCCACCGTCGCCGACCCGGCCGCGTTCGCCGACAAGGTCGAGCAGGCGCTGTACGCGTCCAAGGTGGTGTCCTATGCCCAGGGCTGGAACATGATCGCCGCGGGCAGCCAGGAGTACGACTGGGACATCGACCTCGGCGAGATGGCGGTCATCTGGCGCGGCGGCTGCATCATCCGGGCCGCGTTCCTCGACCGCATCCGGGCCGCCTACGCGGGCAACCCCGAGCTGCCCACCCTGCTGGCCGACCCGGACTTCGCCAAGGAGGTCACCGAGGCCCAGGACGCCTGGCGCGACGTGATCGCCACCGCGGTGACCGGCGGCATCCCGGTCCCCGGCTTCTCGGCCGCGCTCGCCTACTACGACGCCCTGCGCGCCGAGCGGCTGCCCGCCGCGCTCGTCCAGGGGCTGCGCGACTACTTCGGCGCGCACACCTACCGGCGGACCGACGCCGACGGCAGCTACCACACGCTGTGGGCGGACGACGACCGCAGCGAGGTCGACCGCTAGGCCGTATCCGGGGTCACCCCGCCCTGTGGTTGCGGCAACCAGCGGCCAATGGCCCCCTGGTTGCCGCAACCACGCGCCCTGTTTCCGCCGCCTGGAGGCCTGATTAGGGAGATC
>Ga0265338_10009869_pt1 | contig 11303 bp, 17 predicted proteins | sample 42126metaG_FD_193579 | JGI IMG/M metagenome (GOLD analysis project Ga0265338, IMG submission 193579) | Rhizosphere microbial communities from Carex aquatilis grown in University of Washington, Seatle, WA, United States - 4-21-26 metaG | ecosystem: Host-associated > Plants > Roots > Rhizosphere... | reverse complement strand
CAGCGCCGAAGGGAAACCCGGCCGGCGGCTACCTCAAGCTCGAACGACGGGTCGGCGACTTCGCCACCGCCGGGGTCGCGGTCGCGATCGAGACCTCCGGCGGGCTGGTCACCCGGGCCGGCATCGGGCTGACCGGCGTCGGCGGGTCGACCATCTCGGCCTCCGATGCAGCGGCCGCGCTGGTCGGGAAGGCGCTCGGCGCCGACTCGATCGCGGCCGCCGCAGAGCTCGCGGCCCAGGCGGCGAAGCCGCGGACCGACCATCGCGGCAGCGCCGACTACAAGCGGCACATCGTGCACACCTTCGTCACCCGCATCCTGACCAACCTGACCGAATCTGCGGAGAGAGCGGCCTGAGATGACGAGCCTCTACGAAGAGATCACCCCGGAGCCGGCCGCCAACGTCCCGATCCGGCGGGTGACGATGACGGTCAACGGCGACCAGCGCACGGCCGACGTCGAGCCGCGGCTGTTGCTGGCCCATCTGCTGCGGCAAGGCTTCAAGCTCACCGGTACGCACACCGGCTGCGACACCACCAACTGCGGCGTCTGCACCGTTCTGGTCGACGGCAAGGCGGTGAAGAGCTGCACGATGCTCGCCGTCCAGGCCGACGGGTGCGACGTACTCACGGTCGAAGGGCTGGCCACGGCAAGCGAATTGCATCCCCTGCAGGAAGGCTTCAAAGAGGAGCACGGGCTGCAGTGCGGCTTCTGCACGCCGGGGATGATGCTCGCCGCGAAGGCGTTGCTCGACGAGAACCCGGACCCGACCGAGGACGAGATCCGCTGGGGCCTGTCGGGCAACTTGTGCCGGTGCACCGGCTATCAGAACATCGTGAAGTCGGTGCTGTGGGCGGCCGCGAAGCTCCGGGCCCAGGCCGGCGACGCCGGAGCGGAGGGCTGACGCCGTGACCACGCAGGCACTCGACGAGATCAAGATCGGCGGGATGGGCGCGAGCCGCAAGCGGGTCGAGGACAACCGGTTCATCCGCGGCAAGGGCAACTACGTCGACGACATCGTGCTGCCCGGCATGCTTCACATGGAGATCCTGCGCAGCCCGCTCGCGCATGCCCGGATCAAGTCGATCGACGCGTCGAAGGCCTGGGAGATCCCCGGCGTACGGCTGGTGCTGACCGGCGACATGATGGCGACCCGCAACCTGGCCTGGATGCCGACGTTGTCTTATGACACCCAGGCGGTGCTCGCGACCGACAAGGTGCGCTTCCAGGGCCAGGAGGTCGCCTGCGTCGTCGCGGATGACCCGTACACGGCGAAGGACGCGTGCGAGGCGATCGTCGTCGAGTACGAGCCGCTGCCGGTGATCGTCAACCCGACCCAGGCGAAGGCGCCGGACGCGCCGATCATCCGCGACGACAAGGAAGGCCAGACCTCCAACATCGTCTTCGACTGGGAGGTCGGAGACAAGGCCGGCACCGACCGCGCCTTCGAGCAGGCCGACGTCGTCTCGAAGCTGCAGCTGCACTACCCGCGCTCGCACCCGTCGCCGATGGAGGCGTGCGGGTCGATCGCGGACTTCAACCGCGCGACCTCGAAGCTCACCGTCTACATGACCACGCAGGCGCCGCACATCATCCGCGCCGCGGTCGCCCTGGTGGCGGAGCTGCCCGAGCACATGATCCGGATCGTCTCCCCCGACCTCGGCGGCGGGTTCGGCAACAAGGTGCCGGTCTACCCGGGCTACGTCATGTCGATCCTCGCCTCGATCCTGCTCGAGGTACCGGTGAAGTGGATCGAGGACAAGTCGGGCAACCTGATCTCGACCGGGTTCGGCCGCGACATCTACCTGACCGGCGAGATGGCGCTGCGCAAGGACGGCAAGATTCTCGGCGTCCGGATGCACACCGACTCCGACCACGGCGCCTTCTTCTCCGATGCGCAGCCGTCGAAGTTCAAGATCGGCCTGATGCACTCGGCGTTCGCCTGCTACGACATCCCGGCCGCGCACCTGACCGCGCAGGGCACGTACACCAACAAGGCACCGGGTGGGGTCGCGTACCGATGCTCGTTCCGGGTGACCGAGGCGATGTTCTTCCAGGAGCGGATGGTCCAGGCCGCGGCCGACGACCTCGGGATGGACCAGGCCGAGTTCCGCCGGATGAACTTCGTCCGCGACGACGACTTCCCGCACCGCACACCGTTCGGCTTCCTCACCGACTCCGGGCAGTACGGCAAGTGCCTCGACGTCGGGCTCGAGGCGATCGGCTACCAGGACTTCCGCAAGCAGCAGGCCGAGGCCCGCAAGCGCGGCCGGCTGCTCGGGCTCGGCATCTCCTGCATGACCGAGCCGCTCGGCGCCGGCAACAGCCGGGAGTACGACATCCTCGGCATCAAGATGTTCGACTCGGCCGAATTGCGGGTCCACATGACCGGCAAGGCGATCCTGCGCACCGGCGCGAAGACCCAGGGTCAGGGGCACGAGACGACCTGGGCGCAGATCGTCGCGCACGAGCTCGGCCTGCCGGCCGAGGACATCGTGGTCGAGGAAGGCGACACCGACACCGCACCGTTCGGCATGGGCACCTACGCCTCGCGCAGTACGCCCGTGGCCGGCGCCGCGGTCGCGATGGTGTCTCGCAAGGTCCGCGCGAAGGCGCGCAAGCTCGCGGCGCACCTGCTCGAGGTCTCCGAGGAGGACGTCGAGTGGGAGCTCGGCCGCTTCTACATCCGCAGTGCGCCCGACCGCGGCGTGACGATCCAGGAGTGCGCGATCGCGGCGTACAGCAACATGCCGGACGGCATGGAGCCGGGTTTGGAGAACGTCGCCTACTACGACCCGCCGAACCTCACCTGGCCGTTCGGCTGCTACATCGCGACGGTCGAGGTGGACCCGGAGACCGGCGTCTGGGACGTGCTCAACATGGTGGCGGTCGACGACTGCGGGGTACGGATCAACCCGATGATCGTCGAGGGCCAGATCATGGGCGGGCTCACCGAGGCGTACGCGATGGCGAGCATGCAGTTCATCACATTCGACGCCGAGGGCAACTGCGTCGGCTCCAACTACATGGACTACCTGCTGCCGACCGCCTGGGAGACCCCGGGCTTCGAGCTGCACGAGGTCGTCACGCCGTGCCCGCACCACCCGATCGGCGCCAAGGGCGTCGGCGAATGTGCGACCGTCGGCGGCCCGGCGGCGTTCGTCAACGCGGTGATCGACGCGCTGTCGGGCACCGGGGTCCGCAACATCGACATGCCGATGCTGCCGGACCGGGTCTATGAAGCCTTGACCATGAAGCACGACGTATCCGGCGCCCCGCCGGTGAAGTCGGACGACTGAGGCTGTGAAGTGACGGTGGAGACGACATGCTGATCAAGAGCGACTTCGACGTCGCGCAGCCGGTCGAGACGGTCTGGGCGTTCTTCGACGACATCCCCGGCGTCGCGGCCTGCCTGCCCGGCGCCGAGCTGACCGACGACCTCGGCGACGACAAGTACCTCGGCAAGGTCGCGGTCCGGATGGGCCCGGTCAAGTTGGCCTTCAGCGGTACGGCGACCATCACCGAGCGCGACGACGCCGCCAAGCGGATCGTCATCGACGCTGCGGGTGCGGACGAGAAGGGCCGGGGCCAGGCCAGCATGCTGGTGACCGCAACACTGGCGTCGGTGGGACGGCAGACCAAGGTCGACGTGGTCCAGGACGTACAGCTCTCCGGTGCCGCGGCGCAGTACGGCCGCGGGATGATCGCCGACGTCACCGCGGTGCTGATGCGCGACTTCGCCACCAACCTGCAGAACCGGATCGCCGCGGCCGAGCGCGGCGAGGCCGGCGTCGCCCTGCCGGGCGCCGCCGCGGCCAGCGGCTTCACGATCGGCCTGCGCGCCCTGCGGATGGCGCTGGCCCGAGTCTTCCGGCGGTTCTTCATGCCCTACCAGCCCAGCCCGAACTGAGGAGGACGAACTCATGGTCCTGTGGTGGATCGGCAACGCACTGCTGCTGATCGCGGTCGTCCCCATCCTCGTCGCGCTGCTCAACCGCGTGCTCGCCGCGCTCGAGCGGATCCGGGGTGCGGCTGACGACATCCTCGCCGGCGGCGTGGCCCTGACCGGCCACCTCGACGACGTACCAGAAGCACTCGCCGTCACCGACGAGACGATCGAGGCGGTCGCGGTCGGCGCGGTCCGCTACGCCGGCTCCGTCGCCAAGCTGCTCGGCTGAGAGGGAGGACACCTGATGCCCGCTGTCGCCTGGGTCACCGTGATCCTCGCCGTGCTGATCATCGCCGCCGCCGCGCTGGGACTGATCCGCGTGATCCTGCACCTGAAGGTCATCCGCTACACCCTCGGCACGGTGGTCGTGGGTGTGATGGTGGTCGCCGAGCAGACCCGCACGGTCCCCGAGGTGCTGCCGTCGGTCAATGCGCACCTCAAGCCGGTCCGTGACTTCTGCGAATCGGTCTGAGTGGGGAGTGGAGACGCGATGTATGAGTTCACCTGCGGGAGCCCGGTCTGCAAGACCCACTTCACCGCGCCGACGATGGACGCGCTGATGGGCAAGGTCGGCTCGCATGTGGTGGTCAAGCACCGGATCCCGGCACCGACGAAGTCGCTGGTCAACTTCGTCGTCGCCAACTGCGTCCGCGAAGTCCCGTCGTCCGGATCGGGAGGCTGATCACCATGACCGCACTGCACGTCCTGGCCGCCGCCGATACGTCCACCACCGGCTGGGCGATCGGCTACACCGTGACGATCGTCGTGGTGCTGGTCGTGGTCGCCCTCGTCGTACCGATCCTGCTGCTCGCCCGGTCGATCGGCAAGGAGGCGTTGATGATCAACGACTCGCTGACGCAGTCGGTCCACAACACCGCGGCGCTTGCGGACCTCAACACCACGATCGAGCACGCCGGCATCATCATCGCCGGGCTCGAGCGCGGCCGGCACAAGCTGGGAGGCTAGATGTCCCACCACGCCACGTATCTGGCGCTGACCTCGACCCAGAAGCACCTGTGGTGGGGCGCGATCATCGGCGGCTTCGTCATCGTGCTCGCGGTCGCGGCGTTGCTGACGATCCTGGTGCTGCTGGTGCGCACGATCGACCAGCGGGTGGTCATGGTCCGCGACACCCTTCGAGCCGCTGCGACCAACACCGCGGACACCGCGCTGATCGGGCAGGTCGCACTCGGCGTCGACGCCGTCCTGGCCGAGGGTCTCGAACACCATCTGTTCTTAGGCCGCGTCCTGTCGAAGGTGAGGACCTGACCGATGGTTGTGCTCTCTGTCATCGACATCGTCCTGCTGATCGCAGGGCTTGCCTTCTACCTGTTCGTCGTCGGCGGGCAGCTGACCCGGATCGCAACGAACCTCGAGGAATGCGCAGGGATCGTCCGCGAGATCGTCGCCAACGCCGAACCGATCGCACCAGGCGTCGAGCACATCAACCGCACCGGCGGCGTGGTCGCCGGAGCGCTGCCACTGCTCTACGGGATGGCGGAGGGCATCGTGGCGGGCGCCACCTTCTCCCCCGAGGTCGCGCACGCCGAGCGGCCGCCGGCGAGGCCGGCGATGGGCCGCCGCCGCTCACGTCTCAACGAGGCAGTCGGCTACACCCCCGACGAGGAAGCCGCCTCGGTATAGCCGCTGCGCTGTCGTAGGGCAGGGAAGGAGATCAGGCTGCCTGGGCGTCGGGTGGGTCGGTGTTCGTCGGGTAGCAGGCGGGTGGTTGCCGGTAGGTGAACCCGAGTGGGCTGGTCCATAGCGTCATGCCGTCAGGCAGGATTTTCGAGCGCCAGAACCCCCTGGTCTTCAGCTGGTGGTGCATCCGGCACAAACACTGAAGATTGCAGGTCGCGGTGATCCCGCCGTAGAACCAGTCGTGATCGTGGTCGACATCGCAGTGCCGGGCAGGCCGGGAGCAGCCGGGGAACCGGCAGGTCCGGTCGCGGGCGGTGATGATCCGCCGCAACCGTGCGGTCGGGCGGTAGGCACTGCGACCGAGGTCGACCATGACGCCGGTGACCGGATCGGTGACGAGTCGGCGCAAGGTGGCGTCCGCGGCGATCAGCCGGGCGGTGGCCGGGCTGATCGGCCCGTACCCGGTGATCTCCCCCGGGGTCGCGGTGACCCCGAGCAGGGTGGTCAGGTCGACCGTGACCAGCACCTCGGTCTTCGGCCGGGCCGGCCTCGTGAGATCGCCGTTGTTGAGGATCAGCCGGGCCAGAGCGGTGAACCGGCGCTGGGCGACCGGCCGCAGATCCCCACCGTCCGCCAGCTCCTTCGCGCCGGCATCGATCACGTCGATCACCGCGTGCAAGGTGAGCGCATCCCCGGACGCGATCAGGGTCGCGGTCTCGTCGTGGCCCGGGAAAAGCTGGACGTCCGCGCCCGCCTTCGCCGCCTCCGCCCGGTCCGCCGCACCGTCGGGGTCCGCGGCGATCACCGCCCGGCGCACCGCCCTGGCAAGCTGAGCAGGGGTCCAGCCCCGCCGCAACGCTTCCGGGACAACCCGACCCTCTACCGCTTCCGCCAACTCCCCCGGGCAGAACTCCAGCTCCCGGGCCAGCCGCTGCACATGCGCCAGGCTCCACCGACCCTGGTCAAGCGCCACCCACGCTGCCGGAAGGTGCCGGGCGACCCGACCGACCAGCTCGACCCGGCCCCGCGCACTCCCGTACGAGACGTGAGTCAACACCGCGAGGTCCTGCGCGACGATCTGCGCCGCATCCGCAGCATCAAAGAACGTCGGCAGATCCCGCGCCTGCATGCTCTCGCGGCAGGTCACCATCGCCTGCGCCTGCGACCAGGCGGTCAACCGGTCCCAACACGCGGTCGCCCGCATCGCGGTCGTGCAATCCATCATGAGCCCCTGCAACCGCACCAGCGCCGCCGCGAGCAGCGGACCGGCCGGGAGCTGCTCGGCGTCGGTGACCAGCACCGCAGATCGGGCGTGAATCGCGTCGATCTCCGGATCCGGCCGCCACACCGCTTCCGCTACATCCCCCATGCGTTCGAACATATCTTCGAGTGCCGACAACGGCCAGCCGCAATCCACAACCAGGTCAGCCGTGGGCGTCCGGCTCGCGACCAGTCGTCAGCGGCCCGGTGTTCGGCGCGTTGTCGTAGCTGCCGATCCACTCGTCCTTCCACGACCGGTCGAACTGCTGCTCGTTGCACGCGGGCTGGTAGATCGCACCGAGCTCCTGCGCGATCCGCTCGCGATGCGACGGCGTGCCACCGGGGATCTCGTAGGTGCAGATGTAGACCTTCCACCGATCCCCGGCACGCGCCACCCAGCACGCCGCGCGCGGGTGGTTGAACGGAAACGACTCGGCGGACAGATCCTCGGAGTGACCGATATAGATGACGGCGTACTGCTCGGGCTGCGCCTCCGGCTTCGGCTTGTAGACGATCGCGTAGACCGCGGCAACCGACGGCGGCGTCCACCCACCGAGCACTCGCGGCCCCTCGAACGGATACCCGGCGAGCGAGCCGAGCCGGATCATCCGAACTCGTCCGGCTCGCCGAACTCCGCCTCGCCGTATTCCGGCTCATCAAGTACGTCGGCCTCGCTCCCCGCTTCGACCCGAACGACCGGCCAGGGCGGCAACCCGGCGCGCTGCGCCGCAGCCGCGAACTGCGCCTTGGCGGCCTCGATCGCCTCGTCGAGCCCGGTCGCCTCGACCACGAGCTGCGCGCCGTACCGCGTGGTGCCGATGCCACTCGCGATCCCGTCGCACGAGGCGACCGCGTCGGCGAGCTCGACCACTTCTTCCCGCGAGAGCACGCGGTCACCCTCGGCCTCGATGGCGACGCTCCACCTCACCTGCCGACCCTCCTCAATGCTGTTCGGGCTCAGTGCAGCTCGGGCAGCAACGCGGCCAGCTCCTCGAGGCTGTGCAGGTCGTGCCCCGACGCCAGCAGATCGATGTACGGCGCGGCCACCATCATCCCCAGCGTGCTCGGCTGGAAGTCCAGGCTATTGCCCTTGTGCGGGTTCATCCAGACCACGCGGTAACACAGCCGCGACAGCCGTTCCATCGCCGCCGCCAGCACACTCGGGTCACCGCGGTCGAGTCCGTCCGAGCAGATCACCACGATCCCGCCGCGGCAGATCCCGCGCCGGCCCCAGTCCTGCACGAACGCCTGCAAGGACGCGCCGATCCTGGTCCCGCCCTCCCAGTCGAACACCGCCTTCGCGGCCCGGTCGAGCGCCTCGTCGGGGCGACGCCGCTCGAGCTCTTTGGTGATCCGGGTGAGCCGGGTGCCGAAGCAGAACACCTCGACCCGGGTGGTCGCCCGGCGGGCCGAGTAGGCGAACTGCAACAGGTTGCGCGAGTAGTCCGCCATCGACCCCGAGACGTCAAGGATCAGGATCAGCGGCCGCAACCGCCGCTTGCGGCCACGCCAGTACAGCTGCGGCGGCTCGCCGTGCATCCGCAAGCTCTCCCGGACCATCCGCCGCAGATCGGGCGCCCGCCCGGCCCGGCTGGACTCGGTCCGCCGGGTACGACGACGCGGTGGCTGCAGCCGGATCTGCGCCATGATCCGCCGCAGCGCGGCGAGCTCTTCCTGCGTACAAGCTGCGAACGACTTGTGTTTGATGATCTCGGCATCCGAGCCGACCAGGCCGAGCCGGGCCTCGTGCTCGTCGTGACCGTCCTTGCCGGGCTCGGTGGCCGGCACCTCGAGGACCGAAAGGCTGTGCACGGTCGCCCGCATCACCAGCTTCAGTTGCTCGGGGACGTCAGCCGCCTCGCCAAGGAAGAACCGCCGGAAGACCGCGTCGTACTTCGCGATGTCGTCACGGCGCGTCACCAGCGTCGCGCGGCCGGCCCAGTAGAGGTCGACCAGATCGGTCGGGTCGAGCGGCGCCATCGCGGCGCAATAGGTAAGGACGTCGCCTGACCCGACCGGTAGCCCGGCCGCGCGAAGCTCGTGCCCGAAGTCGACCAACATGCCGACGACCGGCGCCTGCGTCGGCGCGCTAGGCACCGGAGGCGATCTGCTCGAGCCGGTCGTGCACCAGCTCGAGGTCGTCGCGTTCCTTCAGCACCGCGCCGAGGGTGTCCTCGACGGTCGCCGGGTCGAGGTCGGTCGCCCCGAGTACGTCGAGAGTGCGCACCCAGTCGATCGTCTCGGCCACCCCGGGCGGTTTCGCCAGGTCGAGATCGCGCATCCGGTTGACCGCGGCCACCACCTTGCGGGTCAGCTCGGCCGTTGCGCCCGGCGCCCGGAGCAACACGATCTCGACCTCGCGCTCCGCGCTCGGATAGCCGATCCAGTGGTAGAGGCACCGACGCTTCAGCGCATCGTGCAGCTCACGGGTGCGGTTGGAGGTCAGGATCACGAGCGGTGTGCTGTCGGAGGTGATCGTGCCGATCTCCGGGATGCTGACCTGAAAGTCCGAGAGCACCTCGAGCAGGAACGCCTCGAACTCGTCGTCGGCGCGGTCGATCTCGTCGATCAGCAACACCGCCTGATCGCCCGCGCGCACCGCTTCCAGCAGCGGTCGCTCCAGCAGGAACTTCGGCCCGAACAACTTGTCGACCGCGTCGTCGTCCTCGATCTGCCGCTCCGACAGGGCCCGGATCGCCAGCATCTGACGCGCGTAGTCCCACTCGTACAACGCCTGGTTGGTGTCGATGCCTTCGTAGCACTGCAGCCGGATCAGCCGCCGGCCGAAGACGCTCGCGAGCACCTTCGCCACCTCGGTCTTGCCGACACCGACCTCGCCTTCGAGCAGGATCGGGCGGTTCAGCGACAGCGAGACGAACAGCGCGGTGGCCAGGCCACGGCCGGCGAGATAGCCGCCCTCGCGGAGCACATCGGTGAGCGCGGCGACGCTGTCCGGGCGATCCATTCAGCGCGCTCCTGAGGACCGATCGAGGCTCAGCGGTCAGCCGGTACGTCGCTGCCGAGCACCAGGTCGCGGATGCTCTGGCCGGAGCTGCTCAGCTTGCCTTCCCGGGCGAGCCGGTCACGCCACGCCGCGCGCAGGTCGCTGCCCGGCTCGGCCAGCCCGTCGAAGCTGACGTCCTTCATGTTCTTGCAGGCCTTCTTGGCCGGGAAGTCCTCGTCGAGGTCAGCGGCCGGCTCACCGTCGGCACTCCACAGCGCGCGCAGCACCTCGCGGACCTCACCAGGCTGCTCGGTCATCGCGGCATCCCTTCGCACGGATTCGTGGTGCTCGTTCAACTGTAAGCCAGCAGCCGCGGGATCGCCGCCGAGTCGGCCCGGCGGTTATCGTTTGCTCGTGATGAGGCGAGCGAAGTGAATACCGCGGAGTTGCTCACCGACGCATTCGGCCGGATCTGCGATGCGGTCGACCAGGCGGCCGGCGGCCTGACGGCTACCCAGCTCGCCGCGCGGCTCGACCGACGGGCCAACTCGATCGGCTGGCTGGTCTGGCACCTGACCCGGATCCAGGACGATCACGTGGCCGAGGTTGCCGGGCTCGACCAGGTCTGGCAGTCGCAAGGCTGGGCCGACCGGTTCGCGCTGCCCTTCGACCCCGCGGAGACCGGTTACTCGCACAGCAGTGAGGAGGTTGCCGCGGTCCAGCCGGCGTCGGCCGACCTGCTGATCGGCTACCACCGTGCGGTGCACGACCAGACCGTCGGCTACCTGGCCGGTCTCAGCGACGACGATCTCGACCGGATCGTCGACCACCGGTGGGATCCGCCGGTGACGCTCGGCGTCCGGCTGGTCAGCGTGATCTGCGATGACCTCGAGCATGTCGGCCAGGCCGCGTTCATCCGCGGAGTGCTCGAGCGCAGCTAGCCGTCTGAAGCAGGTGACCTAGAGCCAGCCGCTGCGGGCGAGGCCAGACTCGTTCGGCTCGGTGGCCTTCGCCAGCTCGCCACGGCGTACCTGTTCGAGCATCGCGCCGGTGGCCGTCACGATGTCCTCGACCGAGCCGGACAGCTGCCGTAGGTCCTCGTCGGAGGCGCGGGCGGCGGGCAGTTCGGCCTGTTCGAGCAATCCCGGCAGATCACGCAGCCGCTCGGCGAGGTACCCGAGCGGATCGGACGACAGCTCGCGTTCGAACCTGCGCGACCCCGGCTCGTACCCGCGCATCAACGGGTGATGGTGGGTCCGGTCGAAGCTGCCCGGCCGGCCTTCTACCGACTCGAGCAGATCGAGCCGCCAGATCGGCTCGCCCACCAGGATCGGCCGAGCCGCATAGACCGAACCGTCATGGTGCTGTGGCTCGATGAACCGGACCTCGACCCGTACGCCGTGCTCGGCACCTTCTTGCCCGGGGGACGGATCAGGATCGTGGAAGTACAGGTCGCCGACCGCAACCGCAACCCGGTCGAATCCGAAGACCGTCAGCACAACCCCTCCTT
>Ga0265338_10009868_pt1 | contig 11303 bp, 6 predicted proteins | sample 42126metaG_FD_193579 | JGI IMG/M metagenome (GOLD analysis project Ga0265338, IMG submission 193579) | Rhizosphere microbial communities from Carex aquatilis grown in University of Washington, Seatle, WA, United States - 4-21-26 metaG | ecosystem: Host-associated > Plants > Roots > Rhizosphere >... | reverse complement strand
TGCTTGTAATTTTATGTAATTCACAATTATTACTGCTTTTCCAACAACTTCTTTATTTGAATTTGAAGTAGCAGTTATTATAACTTCTCCTGTAGCAATTCCTAAAATAGTACTACTATCATTTCTTACTATGGAATAATCAGGACTAGCCCAGACAAGACTTTGATCTGTTGCATTCAAAGGCAATACTGTTGCATTAAAATTATAAAATTCTCCTATTCCAATATAAACAGTGTCTATATTAAGACTAATTTGTGTTACAGGAATATTTGTTTGTGCATTGCTCCAAAGAACATTCCCTAAAAAAAGCACAATGAAAAATATATGTTTTTTCATAATATTATGTTATGTTTTTTTACCTACTCTTTTAAAGCTTTTCGGTTTACGCTTATCTCTTTATAGTATATAACAAGAATTTTTCCACTTACTCCCAATATACGCCTAGAATATTTCCTAACACGTTTCTACTATAACTGCACAAATGAATAACGTGACAGATTATTTATACTATTTTCTGAAATTATTTTTTAAAGCCAAAGTCCGAACATTACTACTCGGTTATCTTTGTTTCATATATGGTATGTTTATCATCCCATTCGAAATTGTATGACCTCACTTCGAAGTTATCTTAATTTACTTCAAAGTTGCATGACCTCACTTCGAAGTTACCTTAGCTCACTTTGAAATTAGAAGACTGCATTTTGTATTCAAACCAGAGATAAAACAATACCGAGCATATACAAAAGACCCAAAATAAAAAGAGCCGAACATTACTGCTCGGCTCTTTCATTATATAGTGTATGAAAACTATTTTACTTCTTCAAAGTCAACATCAGTAACTTCGCTGTCTTTGCTGCCACCTGCATTTTGGTTTGCTTGAGGTTCAGCATGACTTGGCTCAGCTTGTTGTTGTTGATTGTACATTTCTTGCGAAGCTGCTTGGAACACGGTATTCAATTCGGCTGTTGCAGAATCAATAGCTGCGAAATCTTGTTTTGCATGTGCTTCTTTTAATGTAGCAAGAGCTGCTTCAATCGGTCCTTTTTTATCAGCCGGAAGTTTATCGCCAAACTCTTTCAATTGTTTTTCGGTTTGGAAAATCAAACTATCGGCATGGTTTAGTTTGTCAACATTTTCGCGTGCTGCTTTGTCTGCCTCAGCATTTGCTTCAGCTTCTTCTTTCATACGTTTAATATCGGCATCGCTCAATCCGGAACTTGCTTCAATACGAATACTTTGTGATTTTCCTGTTGCTTTATCTTTAGCAGCTACATGAAGTATACCGTTAGCATCGATATCGAAAGTTACTTCAATTTGAGGTGTTCCACGTTGTGCCGGTGGCAGACCGTCTAAATGGAAACGACCGATTGTTTTATTTCCGTTTGCCATTGGACGTTCGCCTTGTAAAACGTGTATTTCAACAGAAGGTTGATTGTCGGCAGCCGTTGTAAAAGTTTCTGATTTTTTAGTTGGGATTGTAGTGTTAGAATCAATTAAACGAGTCATTACTCCGCCCATTGTTTCAATACCTAAAGAAAGTGGCGTAACATCTAATAAAAGAACATCTTTAACATCTCCTGCCAATACACCACCTTGAATTGCTGCACCCACTGCAACTACTTCATCAGGGTTAACACTCTTATTTGGTGTTTTACCGAAGAAATCTTCCACCATTTTTTGAACTTTAGGAATACGGGTCGATCCTCCTACAAGAATTACTTCATTAATGTCGCTAGCTGTCATACCTGCATCGCGAAGTGCCGATTTGCAAGGATCCATTAATTTGCTAAATAAAGAATCACATAATTGTTCAAAATTAGCACGGGTCAATGATTTAACAAGATGCTTAGGTATACCGTTTACAGGCATTATATAAGGTAAATTTATTTCGGTTGTTGTTGCACTCGAAAGTTCAACTTTTGCTTTTTCAGCAGCTTCGCGAAGACGTTGAAGAGCCATTGGGTCTTTACGTAAATCCAAGCCTTCTTCTTTTTGGAATTCTGCAGCCAACCAATCAACAATAATATGGTCAAAATCGTCTCCACCAAGATGGGTATCACCATTGGTCGATTTTACTTCATAAACACCATCACCAAGTTCAAGAATTGAAACGTCGAATGTTCCACCACCAAGATCGAACACTGCAATTTTCATATCTTTACCACCTTTATCAAGACCATAAGCTAGAGCTGCAGCTGTAGGTTCGTTAATGATACGACGAACTGTTAAACCTGCAATTTCGCCTGCTTCTTTGGTTGCTTGACGTTGAGCATCGTTGAAATATGCAGGAACTGTAATAACGGCCTCTGTTACTTCTTGTCCTAGATAATCTTCAGCCGTTTTCTTCATTTTTTGAAGAACCATTGCTGATATTTCTTGAGCAGAGAATTTACGGTCGTCGATCTCTACCCGTGGAGTATTATTATCTCCTTTAACTACTTTATATGATACACGTCCTATTTCTTTTGTAACACGATCGAAAGTTTCGCCCATGAAACGTTTTATAGAGTTTACTGTTTTTGTAGGGTTTGTAATAGCTTGACGTTTTGCAGGATCACCAACTTTACGTTCGCCACCTTCTACAAATGCCACTATTGATGGGGTAGTGCGTTTACCTTCGCTGTTTGCAATTACAACAGGTTCGTTCCCTTCCATTACCGATACACAAGAATTTGTTGTACCTAAATCAATTCCAATTATTTTTCCCATATACGTAGGTTTTTAAAATATATATTCTAATTTTTCTTCTCCATTTCAATCATTGTGCCATTAACGAAAAGGTGTAAAACTGGCATTTCATTGTAATAAATTATTGACAATAGGCATTCAATAAACATGACACAACGACATTTTGACATACATTTTGAGACTTTAAATAAATACTGTACTTTCGTAAAATAAAAGTTATTTATAAATATAGTTAAAATAATATAATAAGTAAGGTTGAACGAAAGTCTTCCACAGATAACCAAAAGCTTAATTTAAAATTTATAACATGAAGAAAAGTATTATATTCATTGCTTTAGTCCTACCGTTTTTAGGGAAAACACAGATGCCTTCAATCTATGAAAATGAAGCATATCGCCCCTATGATAGATATGTATATTCGGTCGATTCTTTTCATACTTCAGTTCGTCCATTTTTAATGAATCAAGTTGATCCGATTGTAAAAATCGATACCCTTTTTAAGGTAAACACGAAAAGTAAGGTTTTGAATTACATTATGAATAAAAATCTTTTTAAACTTCAAAAGAACGATTATTGGTTTAGTCTCGATCCTTTCATCAACTTTGAGACTGCAAAAAGTTCCGGTTATGTTGGAAGTTCTTGGGTTAATACTCGAGGTTTTATATTAAATGGTGAAATAGGAAAAAATCTGGCATTTACATCAACCTTTCGCGAAAATCAAGCGTTGTTTAACGATTATCGCGAAGGAGTTGTTCAAAGTCTTGGAGTAATTCCCGGACAAGGTATGCCCAAACGCTTTAAAGGAAGTGCTAACGACTGGGGTTATGCTACAGCCATAGCTTCGTATTCGCCTTCAAAACATTTTAACATCCAAATAGGTACCGACAAAAACTTCTTTGGTGATGGCTATCGTTCTCTATTATTATCAGACAATTCTGTAGCATATCCTTTTTTTAAGATAACAACCGACTTTTGGAAAATAAAATATGTGAATCTTTGGGCTCAACTTACCGATTTCCACCCAATAGGGAACGAGAATGATAATATGGGCTATAATAAGAAATGGGCAGCCATTCAATATTTATCGTGGAATACAACGAAATGGTTGAATATTTCAGTATTCGAATCGGTAATGTGGGCAAATAAAGATTCAACCGGTTATCGTGGCTTTGATTTTAGTTATGCCAACCCTGTTATATTCTTACGTCCTGTTGAATTTTCAAATGGTTCGCCCGATAATGTTATGATGGGAGCTACGGGAAAAATTACCATTAAGAAAAAATATATATTCTATGGTCAGGCTCTGATAGATGAATTCAATTTGCATGAGATGTTAGCAAATTCAGGCTATTGGGCAAATAAATATGGCTATCAAATGGGAGCTAAAACATATAATCTAGCAGGTATCAAGCATCTTGATATTCAAGGAGAATTTAATCATGTTCGACCTTTTACCTATTCGCATTGGTCAACCTTACAATGTTGGGGCAATTTTAACCAACCATTAGCAGACCCATTTGGTGCAAATTTCAATGAATTAATTGGCATTGCTCATTATAATTGGAAAAGAGTTTTTCTTAATCTAAAACTTGTTTACGCCCGATATGGAACCAGTACATCTACATTTAATGCCGGTGAAAATGTTTTTGCCGATTATTTTAAAAATTACCAGATGTTTGGCAATTATGTCGGTCAAGGGATTGCAAATACCTTGCGCCAAACGGATGTCTCTGTTAGTTATATGATTAATCCATTATATAACTTAAATATTAGTGCCGGTATAACCGATAGGAACCAAATGGTTGGAGCTGCAGCAACGCATACTACTCTTATTTATTTCGCGTTAAGAAGCTCGCTTGATAATATGTTTTTTGATTATTAATATACAGAAAGTATAAGTTATGACTTGAAAATATGACTAACTTATTTTTATGGGTACATTTTAAACGCGATATCTGTTTATTAATTATAACTAATAACTCAAAAATAAATTACTAGATTGTATAAAGAAAAGAAATAGAACAATGAAAGATATTTTATATTTCCTCCGCCAACTTTGTGTAAACAATAATCGTGATTGGTTTGAGGCCAATAGACCGTTATATAAACAACGAAAAGAAGAGTTTGAAGAAATTATCAGTCGATTGATTTCAAAAGTTTCGGATTTTGATTCAAGTGTTTCACATTTAATGGCAAAAGACTGTACGTTTCGAATTAACCGTGACACACGTTTCTCGAACGATAAAACACCATATAAAAATCACTTTGGAGCATTTATAGCTCCTGGAGGTAAAAAGGCTTGCACAGCGGGTTATTACTTGCACATTGAACCCGACAGTTCAATTGTTGCCGGTGGAATATATATGCCACCATCGGATATTCTTTTAAAACTGCGTACTGCTATATATGAGAGACCGAAGGAATTTGTTGCTATTGTTGAACATCCTTCTTTTATTGAAACATTTGGTTGTATTGATGGTGAAAAACTTCTATCAGCACCTCGTGGTTTCTCTAAAGATTTTGAACAATTGGAGTTGATTAAATACAAAAGCTATACTGTTGGAACATCAATATCCGACGATTTTATTGAACATGGCAATCTAGAAGCACATGCAATCGAAATATTTAAAAAGATGAATGCTTTCAATGTATTCTTGAATTCAGCTTTAGCTTAACCTTTCCAAAAAATCGACTTATTCTAAAACCTCTAATAATATAAAATTAAAAAAGCCCCGTTGGAAGATTACCAACGGGGCTTTTAAATTTTATAGTTTAATTAATACTTGAAGGAACTTCTACCTGTTTTTCAGCATAGTTCATTTCAGCTAATAATCGATATTGTTTGTAACGCCATTTTGCGTCATCAACTGCAAGGCTGAATAGTAATTTTGCACGTTCAGGATCTTGTTGTTCGAGCGATGCAAAACGAACTTCAGTTCTTAGATGCTCAACGAATAAATCGAATTTAGGTTCTTTCGAATCTAATTGGAATGGATTTTTTCCTTCAGCTTCTAATTGTGGATTGTAACGGAATAAATGCCAGTAACCTGATTCTACAACTCGTTTTTCTTGACTTTGTGAAATGGTTAAACCTTGCTTTTTAATACCGTGAGCAATACATGGAGCATAAGCAATAATTAAAGATGGTCCAGGGAAAGCTTCAGCCTCTTGAAGTACCTTTAAGAAATGTGCTTGATTTGCACCCATTGATACTTGTGCAACATATACATAACCATAGGTCATTGCCATACGTCCAAGATCTTTCTTACGAACTTGTTTACCAGCAGCAGCAAATTTTGCTATTGCAGCAGTTGTTGATGATTTAGATGCTTGACCTCCGGTATTAGAATACACTTCGGTATCAAGAACAATAACATTTACATTTTCGCCAGAAGCTAATACATGGTCAAGTCCACCGAATCCTATATCGTATGCCCATCCGTCACCACCAACAATCCATGTTGATTTCTTTACGAAGTGATTCTTTAATTCTAACAAATCTTTAGCAAAAGCACTGCCTTCTATTTCCAAAGCTTCTTCCAATGCACTTGAAACAGCAATTGTTGTTTCAGAATTATCGAAATTATCTAACCATGCTTGCATATATCCTTTTAATTCAGAAGATACTGTATCTAGGTTTGCTTTTACTTTAAGTTGCACTCTTTCGCGAAGTTTGCCCATACCTAAATGCATACCTAAACCAAACTCAGCATTGTCTTCGAATAATGAGTTACCCCAAGCCGGACCTTTACCATTATCGCCTTTAACATAAGGAGAAGAAGGATAAGAACCACCGTAAATTGAAGAACAACCAGTTGCATTAGCAATAGCTAAACGCTCGCCATACAATTGAGTGATAAGTTTCAAATAAGGAGTTTCACCACAACCGGCACATGCTCCTGAGAATTCGAACAATGGTTTTGCAAATTGCGAATTCTTAACAGTATTTTTCTTTACAAGATGATCTTTGTACGTTACTTTTTGTGAAAGATAATCCCAGTTTGCTTCGTTTGAACGTTGGGTATCGATTTCTTTCATAATAAGAGCTTTGCCTTTGTTTGCAGGACAAACTTGAGCACAACTTCCGCAACCGGTACAATCTAAAACATCTATTTGAATGCGATATTGAAGACCATCGAATCCGGCACCAAGTGGTTTTAATGTTGTCATTCCTTCCGGAGCTGCTGCCATTTCTTTTTCATCGATTAAGAAAGGACGAATTACAGCGTGAGGACAAACATATGCACATTGATTACATTGGATACAATTTTCAGGCTGCCATTCAGGAACTTGAACTGCAATTCCACGTTTCTCAAATTGTGAAGTACCTACAGGCATTCCTCCATCAACCCAATCCATGAAAGCACTTACAGGAAGTGAATCGCCTTCTAATTGGTTAATTGGAGATGCTATAGTATCAACAAATTTCTGTAAATCGGGAGTTACATTTTTCAATACGCCCTTGTATGTAACACTTTCCAAATTACCGGTTAATGTTTTCCATTCTTCAGGAACTTCGATTTGAACTATATCGCCAGCTCCACGGTCGATGGCTGCAGTATTCATTTTTAGTACTTCTTCACCTTTTTTGCTGTACGATTTGTATACAGCTTCTTTCATATATTTTACCGCATCTTCGTAAGGTATAATGTTTGCCAATTTGAAGAAAGCAGCTTGCATGATTGTATTGGTGCGATTTCCTAATCCAACTTCAATTGCTATCTTAGTAGCATCGATTGTATAGAATTTTATGTTTTTTTGAGCTAACTGACGTTTCATGAAGTTTGGTAAATGTTTTACCACTTCTTCTTTTGTCCAAAAGCTGTTTAATAAGAATGTACCATTTTGTTTCATTCCTTTAAGCATATCATATTTTTGTAAATATGAAGGCTCACTACAAGAAACGAAATCAGGACTTGTTACAAGATAAGTCGACGTTATTGGTTGTTTACCAAAACGAAGATGCGACGTTGTAATACCTCCCGATTTCTTAGAATCGTATGCAAAATAACCTTGAGCATAACCACTTGTGTGGTCGCCAATAATTTTGATTGAATTTTTATTAGCACCAACAGTACCGTCAGATCCTAAGCCATAGAATTTACATTCAACGGTTCCTTCAGGAACGGTGTTAACAGCATCACCTTCGGGTAAAGAAAGGAAGGTAACATCATCATTAATACCAACGGTAAATCCGTTTTTCGATTCTTTTTGTTTTAAATTTTCGAAAACAGCAACTATAGATTTTGGCGATGTATCTTTCGAAGCTAGACCATAACGACCTCCAACAATTTCGTGTTGTGAGTTAGCCAATACGGTTTTAACATCCATATATAAAGGCTCACCTAATGCACCCGGTTCTTTTGTTCGATCGAGTACTGCGATTTTTTTTGTCGATTTGGGTAAAACAGACAAGAAATGTTTCGCAGAGAATGGACGATAAAGATGGACAATAATAACACCAACTTTTTCACCTTTTTTAATAAGATAATCGACCGTTTCTTTTATCGTTTCACAAACCGAACCCATTGCTATTACAACATGTTCAGCATCGGGAGCACCATAGTAATTGAATAATTTATAATCGCGATCGGTAAGTTTATTTACCTCGTTCATATAAAGTTCAACAATACCAGGAATTGCATCAAAAGCCTTATTGCTTGCCTCGCGAGCTTGGAAGAACACATCGGGGTTTTGAGCAACACCTTTAACACTTGGATTTTCAGGATTTAATGCACGGTCGCGAAAACGTTTCAATGCATCTCTATCTACTAATTTTGATAAATCGTCATAATCCCACGCTTGAATTTTTTGAATTTCGTGAGAAGTACGGAAACCATCTAAGAAATGTAAGAATGGCATACTTGCTTTAATTGAAGCTAAGTGAGCTACAGCACCTAAGTCCATAACTTCTTGTACACTAGCAGCAGAAAGCAAGCTGAAGCCTGTCATTCTTGTTGCATTTATATCTGAATGGTCTCCAAAGATTGATAATGCATGAGTTGCAATAGCACGTGCACTTACATGGAAAACGCAGGGTAATTGTTCCCCGGCTATTTTAAACATGTTTGGAATCATTAGGAGTAAACCCTGTGATGCAGTATACGTTGACGTCAAAGCTCCTGCTTGTAAAGAACCATGTACAACTCCGGCAGCTCCTGCCTCACTTTGCATTTCAACAACTCGAACGGTTTCTCCGAAAATATTCTTTTTGCCTGCTGCTGACCACGCATCTGTTAATTCTGCCATATCCGTTGAAGGAGTTATGGGGTAAATTCCAGCTGCTTCCGTAAAAGCATATGATACATGAGCAGCTGCATATCCGCCGTCGCAGGTCAAAAATTTCCTTTTATCAGCCATAGTTAAATTACTGTTTATAAATAAATTGACACTAAATTATGTTTTCTTGATTTTATACAAAAAAACGTTCGCAAAGATATAGTATATTCGTTTAATATTGCAATTAAATAATGATATTTCAATTCATTTTTCATCACTTTTTCTATATTATCCTTATAACTAGTCTCTTTGTATTATATTTAATATTGTAGTTAGTTTTTATTCAATTAATTATCGCTCCCAACTACCAAGTTTTACTTAAGCGACTACCCATATTAAGGTATATGTTAGACGTGATATTCTATCGATATTTGCAATAGAACTAATTTTATTGTAAAATATTTATCATGAGTCATACAGAATCATCTTTTGAACCGCAAAGCAACGGTTCAATTAAGAAATTATCGATTATCAGTTTTAGCGGCGATTTCGATAAATTAGTTGCCGCTTTTACACTTGCTAGCGGTTCGGCTGCTGTTGGATATGAAGTAAATATATTTTTCACCTTTTGGGGATTAAATATTCTTAAGAAAAAACAAGGTAGAAGCTTTGTTGGTAAAGGCTTTCTTGCTCGGTTCTTTGGTTTTTTAATGGGTGGTAAAAAGAATGTGCCATTGAGTCGTCTAAACTTTGGTGGTGCAAGTCCAAAGCTAATGAACTATATGATGAAAAACAGAAACGTTGCTACTCTCGACGAACTGATGGAAGCTTCGATTGCTGTTGGTGTTAATCTTTATGCCTGCGAAATGAGTATGCATATACTTGGTATGACTAAAGAAGATTTTATTCCTGAAGTGAAAGAGGTACTTGGTGTACCTACATTCTTGAAACTATCAGAAGGAGGACAAACCTTGTTTATTTAATGGTGAATTATAAATTGTAAATTATGAATTATGACAGTTGTATTGAAATGGTTGATTCTATAAATGGACTGCTTAATCGATAACTAATTAAAAATTAAAAATTAAGAATTTGAAAACACATAGCATAGACGTAACAAAAGAGCACTGCCCGATGACTTTTGTAAAAGCAAAAATAGCTTTGTCTAAATTACAATCAGGCGAACAATTAGAAGTATTATTGCTCGAGGGTGAGGCATTGGAAAATGTTCCTAAATCGGCGGTTGAACAAGGATTTAAACTCATTTCTTTGAATCATTATAAAGATAATATTCACCGAGTTGTTTTTGAAAAATAATATATTTACATACCTAATTTATTCCTTTCTGATTATGGAGTTAATGGTTAAGTAGGATATTCAACCTAAGATATAAATAAGGTGTTTTATTGCTCATTATCTTAATGATTCTTAATTGATTTTAAATAACGAATCGAGTATGTTTATAATAGCAAAATCAATTTGTCTTTTGTAAAGTTTACTGTCATCAAAACAAAACCGTTATAAACCTTCAATTAAAATTTGCTACATAAATATAAAATCATCTAATATCTTTGTATCGTTGGTTGTGTATAATGCATCAAAACCCAACAGCAAAGTATAATTCGTTTCGAGAAGGATGTTTTTTATGTCGAAATGACTATATGGCAGTGTATACAAAGGAAATATTATTTCGATTAGAGAATTTCCTATTTCGAAGAACAAAATAACTATTTCGAGGAACAAAATAATGATTTTGTAGAACGAAAATATCGTTTCGAAGTATCTAAAATCTATTTCGAGGAACAAAAAAACATAGTCACAAATCAAAAATATGATTTCTTAGAAAGAAAAATATATTTCACAGCACAAAAAAAATCATTGTTGCTTCGTGTAATCTTCTTTGTCTTGACAATCTGGCAGAGACATGCCCGTGTAAACCATTGTTTAGCCCGTTCAATTAATTGTTACACCTTTGAAACCCATTGTTTCGTCTGTATAACTCGTTTTTACACCAATAAAAACTATTGTTTGAGCCGTATAATTCGTTTTTGCACCTCTGAAATACATTGTTTGATTCGTGTAATGTATTGTTCAACTCGTGCAATCTATTGTTTAACCGGTACAATTAATTTTTCAGATAATTTAGTCCATAGTATTGGCAAATTGTTTTACCGTTAAGAATTTATAACCTTTTTACTGCATTTTATAATTTAAGCCAACAGGTTTAATATTATTTTAGGTTAATCGTAAGATACCTTACTTCAATATTTAAAAAAGTATATTAGAATCACATTAAAGTTATATGTACGATTTAATGTTTTATTGCTAAATAATATGAAAAGGCATTAGAAGATATCAAATCGATATTTATTCCATTTTTCATGTTGAATTATATT
>Ga0265338_10009866_pt1 | contig 11305 bp, 10 predicted proteins | sample 42126metaG_FD_193579 | JGI IMG/M metagenome (GOLD analysis project Ga0265338, IMG submission 193579) | Rhizosphere microbial communities from Carex aquatilis grown in University of Washington, Seatle, WA, United States - 4-21-26 metaG | ecosystem: Host-associated > Plants > Roots > Rhizosphere... | reverse complement strand
GCGGATGTCGAAGCCGATGAGCATGCCGATCCCGGCCTGGCTCGCCAACCATTTCGACGGCCTCGACGACGATCCCGCCACCCGGCGCCTGGTGGCCGCCTCGGTGGCTGCAGAAATGGCCGCGAAACTCGAGGAAGAGGGCTTCCACGAGCTGCACTTCTACACCCTCAACCGCGCCGAACTCACCCTGGCCATCTGCCGGGTGCTGGGCGTCAAGCCGGAGGTCGCCCAATGACCCGCGCCGACCGCATCGCCGCCCTGAAGGCGGCCGCCAAGCAGCGCATCCTGATCCTCGACGGGTCGTGGGGGGTGATGATCCAGCGCCGGGGCCTCGCCGAAGCCGACTATCGCGGCGAGCGGTTCGCGGATCACGCCGGGCAGCTGAAGGGCGACAACGACATCCTGTGCCTGACCCGTCCGGACATCATCGCCGACCTGCACGACCAATATTACGCCGCCGGCGCCGACATCTCCGAGACCAACACCTTCAGCGCCACCTCCATCGCCCAGGCCGACTACGCTCTGCAGGGCGCGGTGCGCGACATCAACCTCGCCGGCGCCCGCATCGCCCGCGAAGTCGCCGATCGCTGGACCGCCAAGGAGCCCGGCAAGCCCCGCTTCGTCGCCGGCTCGATCGGGCCGCTGAATGTGATGCTCTCCATGTCATCCGACGTGAACGATCCCGGCGCCCGCAAGGTGACCTTCGAGCAGGTCTATGAAGCCTACCGCGAGCAGGTGCAGGCGCTGCACGAGGGCGGCGTCGATCTCTTCCTGATCGAGACCATCACCGACACGCTGAACTGCAAGGCGGCGCTGAAGGCCATCCTCGACCTCGAGGACGAGGGCTTCGAGCCGCTGCCGATCTGGATTTCCGGCACCATCACCGATCGTTCCGGCCGCACCCTCTCGGGCCAGACCGTCGAGGCGTTCTGGAACTCGGTGCGCCACGCCAAGCCCTTCGCCATCGGCCTCAACTGCGCCTTGGGCGCCGACCTGATGCGCCCGCACATCGCCGAGCTGGCCCGCATCGCCGACACCCTGGTGGCCGCCTATCCCAACGCCGGCCTGCCCAACGCCATGGGCGAGTACGACGAGGGCCCGCACGAGACCGCCTGCTCGCTGGAAGAGTGGGCCAAGAGCGGCATCGTCAACATCGTCGGCGGCTGCTGCGGCACCACCCCCGACCACATCCGCCACATCGCCGAGGACGTGGCCGCGCTGCCCACCCGCCAGATCCCCGAACGCGCTCCGGCCATGCGGCTCTCGGGCCTGGAAGCGTTCGAACTGGCGTGATGGGTCTGTGGGTTTCTCCCCTCCGTCGCGCCTCGCCTTACCGCGGCTCGGCTAGCGACACCTCCCCTCACCTGCGTGAGGGCAGGAGCAAAGCGCTATCGCCTCTGCATTTTCGCTCCTCCCCCCGCTGGCGGGGGGAGGTGTCGCAAGCGAGGGAGCGCCAGCGACCAAAGCGCGACGATGGGGGGACTCTCCGATGAGACCGCTCTTCGTCAATATCGGTGAGCGGACCAACGTCACCGGGTCCGCCCGCTTCCGCAAGCTGATCGCGGCCAACGACTATCCGGCCGCGCTCGCCGTCGCCCGCCAGCAGGTGGAGGCCGGCGCGCAGGTGCTCGACGTCAACATGGACGAGGGGCTGCTCGACAGCGTCGCGGCCATGCGCACCTTCCTCAACCTGATCGCCGCCGAGCCGGACATCGCCCGCGTGCCGATCATGATCGATAGCTCCAAGTGGGAGGTAATCGAGGCAGGGCTGAAGTGCGTGCAGGGCAAGGCCATCGTCAATTCGATCTCCTTGAAGGAAGGCGAGGCCAAATTCGCCGAGCACGCCCGCAAGTGCCTGCGATACGGCGCGGCGGTGGTGGTGATGGCCTTCGACGAGCAGGGCCAGGCCGACACCCGCGAGCGCAAGGTGCAGATCTGCGCACGGGCCTATCGTCAGCTCACGGAAGAGATTGGCTTCCCGCCCGAGGATATCATCTTCGACCCCAACATCTTCGCGGTGGCGACGGGGCTCGAGGAGCACAACAACTACGCCGTCGATTTCATCGAGGCGACGCGGGCGATCAAGCAGCAGCTGCCCTATGCGCGCATCTCCGGCGGCGTCTCCAACATCTCCTTCGGCTTCCGCGGCAACGAGCCGGTGCGCCAGGCGATGCACGCTGTGTTCCTCTACCACGCCATCGCCGCCGGCATGGACATGGGCATCGTCAACGCCGGCGAGCTGCCGGTCTACGACGAGATCGACCCGGAACTGCGCGAGGCCGTCGAGGACGTGATCCTCAACCGCCGCGCCGACGCCACCGAGCGACTCGTCGACCTCGCGCCGAAGTTCAAGGGCGGCAAGGGCGCCGAGAAGGTGGAGAGCGCCGCCTGGCGCGAGCTGCCGGTCGGCGAACGCCTGACCCACGCCCTGGTGCACGGCATCAACGAGTTCATCGACGCCGACACTGAGGCCGCGCGCCTGGAGGCGTCCAAGCCGCTGGAAGTAATCGAAGGGCCGCTGATGGCCGGCATGAACGTGGTCGGCGACCTGTTCGGCGCAGGCAAGATGTTCCTGCCGCAGGTGGTCAAGTCGGCGCGGGTGATGAAACAGGCGGTCGCCTATCTGCTGCCGTTCATGGAGGCCGAGGGCGGCGGCGCGCGCAAGGCCGCCGGCAAGGTGCTGATGGCCACGGTGAAGGGCGATGTCCACGACATCGGCAAGAACATCGTGGGCGTGGTTCTTCAGTGTAATGACTATGAGGTCATCGACCTGGGCGTTATGGTGCCGGCTGACCGCATCCTCGAGGAAGCGCTCAAGCACGAGGTCGACATGATCGGCCTCTCCGGCCTGATTACGCCCTCGCTGGACGAGATGGTGTTCGTGGCCGGCGAGATGGAGCGGCGCGGCTTTTCCATGCCGTTGCTCATCGGCGGCGCCACCACCAGTCGCACCCACACCGCGGTGAAGATCGAGCCGGCCTATGCGCGCGGCTCCACCACCTACGTCACCGACGCCAGCCGCGCCGTCGGCGTGGTCTCCGGCCTGATGTCGCCCACCGAGCGGCCCAAGGCCGAAGCCGAGACCCGCAGCGAATACGTCCGCATCCGCGAGCAGTTCGCCCGCGGCCAGGAGGCCAAGAACCGGACGCCCATCGCGGCGGCGCGCGCCAATCGCTTTCAGTTCGACTGGAGCGCCTACACGCCGCCGAAGCCGAGTTTCCTCGGCCCGCGTCCGGTGAGCTACGACCTCGCCGAACTGGCCCGCTACATCGACTGGACCCCATTCTTCGCCACCTGGGAGCTGATCGGTCACTACCCGGCGATCCTCGACGACGATGTGGTCGGATCAGCTGCCCGCGAGTTGTTCGCGGACGCCCAGGCGATGCTCAAGAAGATCGTCGATGAGCGCTGGTACGAGGCGAAGGGCGTGGTCGGCTTCTGGCCCGCCAACGCCGATGGCGACGACGTCGTTCTTTACACGGATGAAAACCGCACGACGGAGCGTGCGCGTCTCCACACCCTGCGCCAGCAGATGCCCAAGTCCGGCGACCGCGCCAACGTCGCCATGTCCGACTTCATTGCCCCCATCGGTGGTCCGGCGGACTATGTCGGTGGCTTCGCGGTCACCGCTGGCCTCGGCGAAGAGGCAGTCGCCGCCCGGTTCAAGGCCGCCGGCGACGACTATTCCGCCATCCTGGCCACCGCGCTGGCCGATCGCCTGGCCGAGGCCTTCGCCGAGGCGCTGCACCACCGCGTTCGGGCCGAGTACTGGGGCTTCGTCCCAGACGAGCCCTTCGACCTGGCCTTCATGATCGCCGAGAAGTTCCAGGGCATCCGCCCCGCCCCCGGCTATCCGATGCAGCCGGACCACACCGAAAAGGCGGTGTTGTTCGACATCCTGGACGCCGCCGCCGCCACCGGCATCGAGCTCACCGAGAGCTACGCGATGAACCCGCCGGCCTCGGTCAGCGGCCTCTATTTCGCCAATCCCGCCGCCCACTACTTCGGCGTCGGCAAGATCGAACGCGACCAGGTCGCCGACTACGCCCGCCGCAAGGGCATGACCCTGGCCCAGACCGAACGCTGGCTCGCCCCGATCCTCAACTACGAACCGACGCGGCCATCAGCGGCGGCTGCCGCCTAGCGCCGCGAGCAGGGCAGCGGGCCGGCGTCCAGGAAGTCGCCCCAGAGCCGGTGTTGTCGGCTGAGCACGATAGAATCGCCGACCAGGCAGACGTTAGGGTCGATGGTGACGGGTACCATCCGGCCGCCGAGCCAGACGTAGGCAGTTCGGTTGAGGCCACTCTTCTGCGGCCCGAACGCTATGTCCTGGACAACGCCGACGAGCCGGTCTGGTGGCCGGACCGGTGTTGCGAAGATCCCGAAGCCGACCGCACCCACAATCGTAGCAAACGCCAGGAATACGAGAAAGCCGTGCTCCGACGTCCAGTGTCCAACGATCTCACCGGGGCTGGGTTGTCTCACGCCGGCGCTCCAGCTCCTAGCCTATTTACCGTGCATGCAGGCGATGGTCTCGTCCATCGCCTGGCCGAGGCCGAGGCCGCGGGTGGCGATGTGGAACGTACCGGTCGGCAGGGTCCAGTCGATCGAGTTGGAGACTCGCAGGCGCGGCGTCACGGCGTCCGGCACGAGACCCAGGTAGAGCGGCCCGACCCCGTCGACTGGGAACGTTCCAGCCGAACGCCCGTCGATGACCAGGGTGGAGCTGAACGATCCCGGGCTGGCGTTCCAGGCGCCGTGACCTGCGGTGAGCACCAGCTTGCCCTTCTCGTTGATCATCAGGATGAGGTCGATGTCCGCGCCCGGCAGCTTGGCCGAGCAGGCGCCGGGCGAAGCGGCCACGGGACCAACCTGCCAGGCGCCGGGCGCCGCGCTCGCGCCGCCTGACAGCAGCGTCGCGGCCAGCGCGAGCCCCGCAATCGATCGCTTCATGTTCACGTTCCCCGCCTCTGGCGCGAGGATAGGCCCCAAGCCGGGCTCGGCAAGCGCGACTTATGACGCCAGGCCGACGGTCTTGGCCTGCTGCGCCACAGTGGGCTGGATCGCGGTGGCGGCGGCGAGGTCGGCGTCGCTGCCGGGCTTGTCGCCCTTCTTCAGCTTGGCCAGCCCCCGGCCGTAGAGCGCCCAGGCGTCGCGCGGATCGACTTTCAGCACCGCGTCGAAGTCGGCGATGGCCGGGTCGGCCTGGCCCAGGCGCAGCTCGACCAAGCCGCGGCTGCCCAGCGCCGCCGGTGCGCCGGGGACCAGCTTCAGCGCCGCGTCGCAGTCGGCCAGCGCCTTGTCGAGGTCGCGGTTCAGGAAGCCACGGGCGCGGCAGCGGCCCGCCAGCGGCGCGGCCAGGTCCTCGCCCTTCGGCTGGCTGGCGATCCAGGTGTCGAATTCGCCCAGCGCGTCCTCGAACAGACCCGCCCGCTCGTAGGCGCCGGCGACCCGCGCCCGCATGCTGGGGTCGGACTTGGCGGCGGCCTCGAAGTCGGCCTTGGCGCCGGTCACATCCTTGCCCGCCAGCCGCAGCTGACCGCGCAGCATCAGCGCCGGCGCGGCGTCCGGCTTCAGCTTCAGCGCCTGGTTCAGGTCGTCGAGCGCCTTGAACGGCTGGCGGTTCAGCACGAAGGCGGCTGCGCGCTGGACGTAGGGCTGCGGGTCGCTGGGGGCGAGCGCGATGGCCTGGCTGTAGTCGGCGATCGCCGGATCGACTTCGCGCCGGGCCAGGTAGGCCGCGCCGCGACGCAGGAAGCCGGCAGCGTCGGTGGGCTGGTTCGGATCGGCCGCGGCCGCGGCGCCCGGCGTGGGGATCGTCGGTGCGGCCGCCGCCGCCGAACTCGAACTCGTTGCGGGAGCCCCGGCGGGTGCGGCGCTGGCTGGCAGCGTCGGCGGCGCCACGCCGAGATCGAACACCGGCCCACCGTTGTAGGTGAAGAACGCCTTGCTCTGGTCGGCGGAGATGAAGATGCGGTGCGACAGGAAGAAATCGGCGCCCAGCAGCATGTCGGCTTCATCGTCGTTGATGTCGGAGACGCGCAGATGGGTCGACTTCACCTGCTCGCCGCCGATGTCGAAGCTCTGGAAGGGTGCGATCCAATCCGGGATCAGCCGCCGATCGACGCCAGAGCCGACGCCGGCGCGCACCACGTCCGGGCTATCGGTCTTGACGCCCGCTCGCCGCGCCGCGCGCAAGGTGAGCACCGAGCGCAAGGCGCCGCTGTCGAACTCCACCCGGATGCGGGCGCCGTTCAGCGTCGCCGGCCCCTTGATCTTGAACTGCGCCTGCTCGCCCGGGCCGGTGGGGCGCAGGTTGATCTTGTCCAGCGACAGCTCGCCAACGCCGGCGCCGTTCGCCCAATAGGCCAGCGAGGCGCCGCTGCAGCCTTGTTCCTTGAAGAAGCGGATCACGCCGTTGGCGAAATCGTATTCGGCGTCGGCTTGCGAGAACACATTGGACCCCAGCAGTCCGTCGTCGGCCCCGAATTGGTGCTCGCCGACGAAGAAGTCAGCGTTGTGGAACCGCATGCCCATCAGCTCGAAGTCCTTGGCGGTGGCGAACCCGGCGTCGACCTCGCCGCCCACGCCCCGCACCACCACGCCGGGCGGCGTCGGCCCTGGCTTCAGCCCGAACCGGGCCGCGCTCAAGGGTCCCAGCAGGCTGAAGTAGGCGCCGGTATTGACCACGAACCGAGCGTCCTGGCCGTTGACCTTGGCTGAGACGGTGGGCCGCAAGCCATGCATGGTCACCGGCAGTTCCGCGATCGGGGTCAGCTGGCAGGCGGCCAAGGCCGGCGAGGCTACTGTGCTCAGTCCGAGGAGGCCGAGGGCGACACAGATCGAGGGAATGCGCATGCGAGCATAGTCTATCGCTGCAACCGTGACGCTGTGAAGTCGCCTCGCTGCTGTCACCATGCTGACAGCATGCGGGGTCATATTGCGCTATCCAGGCTGCCGGCCCACCACCCGAAAAGGACGCGTCATGTCGGACCAACTGACCTTCTACACCCACCCCATGTCGCGCGGCCGCATCGTCCGCTGGATGCTGGAGGAGGTGGGCCAGCCCTACGAAACCCAGATCATGGACTACGCCACCACCCTGAAGGCGCCGGCCTATCTGGCGATCAATCCCATGGGCAAAATCCCGGCGATCAAGCACGGCGACACCGTGGTCACCGAGGCCGCCGCCATCTGCGCCTACCTCGCCGACGCCTTCCCCGCCGCCGGCCTGGCGCCGCCGCTGGGCGACAAGCGGCGCGGGACCTATTTCCGCTGGCTGTTCTTCGCGGCCGGCCCGGTGGAGAGCGTGGTGGTCACCGGCGCCTTGGGCGTCGAGGTCAAGCCGGAGCAGAAGCGCATGGTGGGCTGGGGCGATCGCACCGACGCGCTCAACGCCCTGGAAACCGCCATCGCCGGCCGCGACTACATCCTCGGCGACACCTTCAGCGCCGCGGACGTCTATGTCTGCGCCCAGATGGGCTGGGGCATGCAGTTCGGCGCCATCGAGAAGCGCCCGAGTTTCGAGGCCTACGTCGCACGACTGGAGCAGCGCCCAGCCTACATCCGCGCCACCGAGATCGACGACAAGCTGGTGGCGACCCTCACCCCGCCGGCCGCGGCCTGAGCTTCCGCGCTTGCGGGTGGTGAGTTAGGCTTCCTCGGCGGGATCGCCCCGCGGGGAAGCCGGCCATGACCTGGAGTTCCACCGACTTGCGGAGCCTGGCGCTGGCCGCCATCGCCGGGCTCATCGCTCTGGCGCTCACCGGCGCCGCCGATGCCAGATCCAGAAGCTGCGGCGGCGCGCACCACGCCAAGTGCGCCGCCGACCAGTACTGCCAGCTCTCCGACAAGGTCTGCCACGCCAGCCGCGCCATCGGCGTCTGCAAGCCGAAGCCCCAGATGTGCCCAGACGTCTTCATCACCGTCTGCGGCTGCGACGGCAAAGTCTACGCCAACGACTGCCAGGCCAACCGCGCCGGCATCGCCGTCGCCCACGCGGGCAAATGCCGGACGTCCGACACCACCGCCAACCACTTCCGCCGGAACTCCGCAGCGCCAGCCGCCTCGACCAACGCCGCGCCAGCGGTTCCTTGAACCACCCCAACACCCGCTCATTCCGGCCTTCGCCGGGGTGGGCGGGTATGTTGGGATTAGGCCACCGCCGCCTTCTGCAGCGTCACCAACTCCGCGATGCCCGCCTCCGCCAGGCCGAACAGCGCCTCGAATTCCGCCCGCGTGAACCCACGCCGCTCGCCTGTGGCCTGGATCTCGACGATGTCGCCCTTGCCGGTGAGCACGAAGTTGGCGTCGGCCTCGGCGTTGGAGTCCTCCTCGTAGTCGAGGTCGAGCACGGGCGTGTCCTGGTGCACCCCGCAAGACACCGCCGCCACGTGGTCGAGGATCGGGTCGGACTTGATCACGCCCTCGGTGTGCAGCCAGCGCGTCGCCAGCCGCAGCGCCACCCAGGCGCCGGTGATCGAGGCGGTGCGGGTGCCGCCGTCGGCCTGGATCACATCGCAGTCGAGGGTGATCTGGCGCTCGCCCAGCGCCTTCAGGTCGGTGACCGCGCGCAGCGAGCGGCCGATCAGGCGCTGGATCTCCTGGCTGCGGCCCGACTGCTTGCCCTCGGCCGCCTCGCGCCGGCCGCGGGTGTGAGTGGCGCGCGGCAGCATGCCGTACTCGGCCGTCACCCACCCCTGGCCGCGGCCGCGCAGAAAGCCCGGCACCGACTCGTCGAGGCTCGCGGTCACCAGCACCTTGGTGTGGCCGAAGGAGACCAGGCACGAGCCCTCGGCGTAGCGATTCACCGCCGTTTCCAGCGTCACCGCGCGCAGCTTGTCCGCTGTTCGCCCAGAAGGTCGTGCCGCCATGCTCTTGCCTTTACCCAAACTTGCGCCGTTGCTGGGCGCGCTTATCCTTATCGGAGCCGATGACCAACCCTCTCATCAGCATGTCCGTGGTGAAGGGCCCTACGCTCGGGGAGCTGGACGCCCGCGCCCGCGACATCTTCCGCCGCATCGTCGAGACCTATCTGGAGACCGGCGAGCCCGTCGGCTCGCGGACGATCTCAAGGGCCGGGGTCTCGCTGTCGCCCGCCTCGATCCGCAACACCATGCAGGATCTGGCCGAACTGGGCCTGCTGGACGCGCCGCACATCAGCGCCGGGCGCATGCCAACCCATGTCGGCCTGCGCCTCTTCATCGATGGTCTGCTGGAGGTCGGCGACCTGGCCGAGGAGGATCGCAAGTCCATCGAGGCGCGCCTCGTCGCCCACGGCCGCTCCACCGAGGACGCGCTGAACGAGGCCAGCGCTATCCTGTCCGGCCTGGCCGGCGGCGCCGGCGTGGTGGTCGCCCCGTCCCGCGAGGCCGGGGTCAAGCACGTGGAGTTCGTCACCCTCGGCCCCGACCAGGCCCTGGCGATCATGGTGTTCGACGACGGACAGGTGGAGAACCGGCTGATGCGCCGCCCCGCCGGCGTCACCCCCTCGGCGCTGGCCGAGGCCTCGAATTTCCTCAACACCCGCCTGCGCGGCCGCACCCTCGGCGAGACGCGCCTGGAAGTCGGTCACGAGCTTGAGCGCGCCCGCAAGGAGCTGGACACGGCCAGCGCGCGGCTGGTGGAGGAGGGCCTGGCGGCCTGGGGTGGTGGCGGTGAGATCGAGCGCGCCCTCATCGTGCGCGGCCGCGCCAACCTGCTGGGCGATCCCGACTCGATGGCCGACCTCGAGCGCGTGCGCATGCTGTTCAACGACCTGGAGCAGAAGGAGCAGCTGATCGGGCTCCTCGACCTGGTCCGCGACGCCGAGGGCGTGCGCATTTTCATCGGCGCTGAAACCCGGCTGTTTTCGCTTTCGGGTTCCGCCGTGATCGCCGCGCCCTATATGAGCGGCAGACAGAAGGTGCTGGGCGCGATCGGCGTGATCGGTCCGGCCCGCCTCAACTATGCCCGGGTGATCCCGCTCGTCGACTACACGGCGCGGGTGCTCGGGCGGATCATGGATGGATGACGAGTGACGACAATGACCGACGACCAAACGCCGGCCAACGACGCTGACACCAACGCCGCAGCTGACGCCGGCGGATCAGCTGACGAGTTGGAGGCGCTGCGCGCCGAAGTGGCTTCGCTGAAGGACCAGATGCTGCGGGTCGCCGCCGAGGCGGAGAATACCAAGCGCCGGGCCGAGCGCGAGGCCAACGACGGCCGCGCCTACGCGATCCAGAAGTTCGCCCGCGACCTGCTGGGCGTGGCCGACAACCTGCAGCGGGCCATGCAGCATGCGCCGAAAGACGCCAGCGATCCGCTGGTCAAGAACCTCGCCATCGGCCTCGATCTCACCGAGAAGGAGCTGATGGGCGCCTTCGAGCGCAACGGCCTGAAGCAGATCGACCCGGCGCGCGGCGCCAAGTTCGACCCGCACCAGCACCAGGCCATGCAGGAGCAGCCGGCCCCCGACGTCGCCGCCGGCGGCGTGCTGCAGGTGATCCAGCCCGGCTACGAACTGTTCGGTCGCCTGGTGCGCCCCGCGATGGTCATCGTCGCGGCCCGCGGCTCCATGGGTTCCGAAGCCGCCGACCCCGTCGCCCAGAACCCCTACGCCAGCGCGGACGACGCCGGCTCAGGCGGCGCGGTGGACACGAAAGCATAGCGTCTGCGGATAGCGATGAAGGAATGGCTCAGCCCCCTTCCTCGCCGCGCGCTTTCCGTTAATCTGCCCCGTCCCAGCGCCGCGCGGGATTTGAGACGCGGCTCGAGACGGACGGGACCTGAATGAAGCTGACGATCGAGCGGGCGGCCCTGTTGAAGGCCCTCGGGCACGTGCAAAGCGTTGTCGAGCGGCGCAACACCATCCCCATCCTCTCGAACGTCCTGCTGTCGGCCGGGCAGGGGCACGTGGCCTTCTCCGCCACCGATCTCGACATGGAGATCACCGATTCCAGCCCGGCCCAGGTGGAGAGCCCCGGCCAGATCACCGCGCCGGCCCATACCCTCTACGAGATCGTCCGCAAGCTCCCCGAGGGCGCGGACGTGTCGCTCGGCTACACAGGCGACGATCCGCGCCTGCAGGTGAACGCCGGTCGCTCGCGCTTCAACCTGCCGGTGCTGCCGGCGGGCGACTTCCCGGTGATGTCGTCTGAGGGTCTCTCGGCGCCGATCACCATCGACACCACCGACCTGATCCGGCTGATCGACAAGACCCGCTTCGCCATCTCCACCGAGGAGACGCGCTACTACCTCAACGGCCTCTATCTGCATGTGGTGGTCGAAGACGGGGTGCAGAAGCTGCGCGCCGTCGCCACCG
>Ga0265338_10009865_pt1 | contig 11306 bp, 16 predicted proteins | sample 42126metaG_FD_193579 | JGI IMG/M metagenome (GOLD analysis project Ga0265338, IMG submission 193579) | Rhizosphere microbial communities from Carex aquatilis grown in University of Washington, Seatle, WA, United States - 4-21-26 metaG | ecosystem: Host-associated > Plants > Roots > Rhizosphere... | reverse complement strand
GCGGCACCGTCGACCTGCGCCCGCTCATCACCGCCGAGATCGGACTCGACGGGTTCGCGGACGCGTTCGAGCTGCTCGCGAGCGGCGACGCGTGCAAGATCATCATTCGCCCCCAAACGGAAGCGGTGCCGGCGGCGGTGGAGGCAGCAGCGTGACGATGCTCGACGACGACATCCGCAGCGAGCTCGACGGCCTGCGCGAGGCGGGGACGTACAAGCGGTTCAACGTCCTCCAGTCGCCGCAGGGGCCGCTCGTGGAGATGGCGGGCCGCGGTGACGTCATCGTCCTCTCGTCGAACAACTACCTCGGCCTCGCCGACCACCCCGACGTGATCGAGGCCGGCGTCGAGGCGCTCCACCGCTACGGCGCGGGAACGGCCTCGGTGCGCTTCATCTGCGGGACGTTCGCGCCGCATCTCGAGCTCGAGCACGAGCTCGCGGAGCTCTCGGCGACCCAGGCCGCGCTTACGTACGTCTCCTGCTGGAACGCGAACGAGGCGGCCATCCCGTCGCTCGCCGACCCGCGCACGGTGATCATCTCCGACGAGCTCAACCACGCCTCGATCATCGACGCGGTGCGCCTCTCGAAGCCCGAGCGGAAGCTCGTCTTCAAGCACTCCGACATGGCGGAGCTGCGCGCCGCGCTCGAGTCGTGTGAGCAGGGCCAGCGGAAGCTCGTCCTCACCGACGGCGTCTTCTCGATGGAGGGCGACCTCGCGAAGCTGCCCGACATCCTCGAGCTCGCGCGCGAGCACAGCGCCGTCGTGATCGTGGACGACTCGCACGGCGTCGGCGTCGTCGGCGACACGGGGCGCGGCGTCGCCGAGCATTTCGGCGTCCTCGGCGAGGTCGACGTGATGACGGGGACGCTCGGCAAGGCGCTCGGCGGAGCGGCGGGCGGCTACGTCGCGTCGTCGGAGGAGGTGTGCGACCTGCTCGCGCAGCGCTCGCGGCCGCAGCTCTTCTCGAACGCGCTGCCGCCGACGGTCGCAGCTTCGGCGCGCGCGGCGGTTCGCGTCATGCGCGCGCAGCCGGAGCTCGTCACGAAGCTCCACGAGAACACGCGCTGGTTCCGCGGCGCGCTGAAGGAGGCCGGCTTCTCGCCGCTCGACGGCGAGGCCGCGATCATCCCGATCATCGTCGGCGAGACGGCTCGAGCGATCGAGCTCTCGGCGAAGCTGCTCGACCGCGGCGTCTTCGTGACCGGCTTCGGCTTCCCCGTCGTGCCGGAGGGAACGGCTCGCATCCGCGTTCAGATGTCGGCCGCACACGAGCGGGAGCATCTTGAGCAGGCACTCGAGGCGTTCGTCGCCGTCGGCCGCGAGAGCGGCCTCCTCAGCTGAGCAGCTGAATCACGACGAACGCTGCGTAGAGCGCGATCAGGAGCGCGCCCGCGACACGGCCGCCGCCGCCGCGACGGCCGAAGAGAACGACGGCGACGCCGGTCATCCCGAGCAGCCACGCGAGGTCGAACGTGTCCAGGCCGGAGAACGCGCCGAGGCTCCCGAGCGCGGCAGGCAGTGCGAGCCCGGCGACGAGATTGATCGAGTTCGAGTTGAGCGTCTCGCTCATCAGGGCCGAGCCGCGCCCCTGCAAGCCGAAGCGGATGCCCGTCCACGCGTTCGGCAGGCTGGTGAGGATTGCGAGGACGAGCACGCCGACGAGCGCCGGAGGCACCGACCACGCATGCGCGAGATCCGTTGCAGAGCGAACCGCGCCGATGCTGCCTCCGACGATCAGAGTCAGCGCGACGGCGAGAAGAGCGATGAGACGCCGCCACTCCTTCCAGACGCTCACGCCGCGCTCGCGGGCGTGCTCGGGCGGCTCCCCGCGGCCGAGGAGGAAGACGTAGGGAACCGCGACCACCGCCACGAGTGCGATGCCGATCCGGCCGTCGATCCCTCCGGCCACAACCGCGAGGCAGACGGCCACGAACCACAGCCCGACGAACGCCTCCACCTCGAGCGCCTCGTGCCGGGCTCGCACCCGCGAGGCGACGACCGCGCTCAACCCGAGCATCGCGGCGAGGTTGAACGCGTTCGAGCCGACGACGACGCCGACCGCGACCGACTTCTGATGGGAGACGAGCGCGGCGATGGCGGACGAGAGCTCAGGCGCGTCCGCCGCGAGCGCGGTGAGCAGGCCCAGGAGCGTCTCGGGCATGCCCAGCATCTGACCGATGTGGTCGAGGCGTGTGGCGAAGATCGCCGACGCGCCGAGCATCAGCGCGATCGAGGCGAGGAAGACGGGAATGGCGGCTGCGGGCGTCATCGGTCGACGCCGACCAGCCTTCCCGGCACACCGGTGGGAACGCTATCCGAGCGTATGGATCAGCTGTGCTCGGACGCGGCTTCGGAAACCTCGTCGGTCTCCGCCTGGGCGCCCTCGAAAGCGATGGTCTTGGGCTCGAACTCGAGCTCGAGCTTCGAGCCTTGGTTCTCGCCGCCGGCGTGCTCGGCGCGGAGCAGACTTTCCCTGTCCTCCTCCGCGGCAGGAAGCTCCTCGGCGAGGTCGGCCTCGGCCTCAGCGCCTTCGTCGCCGGTGTCGTCCACGTGGAGCGGCGACGCGAAGAGTCCGCGGAACCAGCTGCGGACGCTCACTCGGAGGGCGGCGCTTCTTCGGAGAGCTCGCCTTCGGCCACCGACTCGGCGGCCTGCATCCCTGCCGAGTCGTCGGGCAGAGTGCCGCCTCCGCCCGCCGCCATCCGGGCTTCGTCGATCGTCGTCTCTTCGCCGGTCTCGTTCGCGACGTCGATCGGCGCGTCCGTGCGGGCGGGTGAGAAGAGCCGCTTGAACCAGTCTCCGAAGCTCATCCCCGGAGCATACGCGATCATCTACCCATGATCGTCTCGCTTCACGTCGCGACCGGGGCCGCGGCCGGCGCGCTCACCGGCTCCCGCCCGCTCGCTCTGCTGCTCGGACCGCTCGTCCACGTCTCGGGCGACCGCGTTCCACACGACGACATTCACGACCTGCGCTTCGAGGTCGGCAGCGGTCTCGCCGCGCTTGCGCTGCTCGCCGCGCGTCGCGGCGTGCTCGATCCGGCCGTGCTCGGCGGAGCGTCGGCTGCCGCTCCGGACCTCGAACATGTCGTGCCCTGGCTACGGCCGGGCGGAAGGAAGCTCTTCCACCGCGAAGGGAACGTCGACAGCGGGATCTCGACCGGGTTCCAGCTCCTCGTCGCCGGCGCGATCCTCGGTCTGCTCGTTTGGCAGCGCCAGTGAAGGAAGCGCCGTGAAGGTCGGGATCGTCGTGCCGTACTCGTGGTCGTTCGGCGGCGGCGTCGTCGACCATGCCGAGGCGCAGCGGCGCGCACTCGAAGCGATCGGAATCGAGACGCGACTGCTGATCGGGCACGACCCGCCCGGCTCGTTCAGCCGGATCCTCCACCCGCGCACGGGCCGGCTGCCCCTGCCGCCGGCGGGCGTGATTCCGCTCGGCCGCTCGGTCGTCGTCCCCGGCAACGGCGCGCTGTCGAACCTCGTCCTCAGCCCGGCGACGCTGCCGCGGCTGCGGCGCGTGCTCGCGACCGAGAAGTTCGACCTGCTCCATGTGCACGAACCGCTCGCGCCGATCGTCAGCCCGGCGGCGCTCGCGATGTGGAACGGGCCGGCAGTCGGCACGTTCCACGCGGCCGGCAACTCGTCCTGGCGGCCGTTCGCCGACGCGCTGTTCGGTTTCGTCGCCGAGCGGATCGACCTGCGCATCGCCGTCTCCAATCAGGCGCTGCGCGCCGCCGTCGCGCACACGCCGGGCGAGTACGAGGTGATCCCGAACGGCGTCGAGCTCCCGCCGGAGGCAGATCCCGCGGGCCGCGAGAACCGCATCGTCTTCCTCGGCCGCCACGACCCGCGCAAGGGCCTGCCGGTACTGCTCCGCGCCTGGCCGCGCCTCAGCCGCAACGGGCTTCGCCTGCGCGTGATCGGCGCCGACCCGCTCGCCGTGCGCCTCCTCCTCACGCGCCAGCGCGTCCGCGATGACGCGATCGACGTCCTCGGCTACATCAGCGACGAGCAGCTGACGGAGGAGCTCTCGACGGCGAAGCTCCTCGTCGCGCCGTCACTCGGCAACGAGAGCTTCGGGATGGTGCTGACCCGCGCGTTCGCGTGCGGCACACCCGTGGTCGCGTCCGACATCCCCGGCTACGCGGAGGTCGTCACGCCGGAGACGGGCGCGCTCGCGCCGCCCGACGACGCCGACGCGCTCGCAGAGACGATCGAAGCGATGCTCGCCGACGAGCCCGCGCGGGTGGAACGCGGACGCGCGGCGCGCCGGCGCGCCGAGACCGAGTTCGCGTGGCCGCTCCTCGGCCGCCGGCTGCAGGACTGCTACGAGCGGGTGCTAGCCGGCTAGCCGCGCCGTACCGGCGAACCGCATCACCCGCGGCCCGACGATGCGCAGCAAGCGGCCGGGCGTCTCGACGAGCAGCTCCCCGTCCTCGCCGCTCAGTTCTGCGATCGCCGCGTCGACGCGCTTGCGCACCTCGAGCACGCCGGCGCGCAGGCCGAGCTCGTCGAGGCGCACGGCGAGGCGCTTCATGTTCATGACGTAGTAGTAGAGGGAGTCGACGTCGGGGCCGTACGACTCCGCGAGGTGCATGTCGATCAGCCCGCGCGACGCCTTCGCGCGGCGTACGAGCCGGTCGGCCATGTCCATGTAGTACACGGCGAGGTCGAGGAGCCGCTCCGCCGCCGCCTCTCCTTGCTCGGCGAGGAACCGCTTCGTGGCGAGCACGGCGATGCGGACGTGGCGACCTTCGTCGCGGCGCACGTTCGTCTGGCCCTCCTTCATGCCGGGGAGGTGGAACGTGTCGTACAGGCCCTTGCCCTTGGCGCGGCGGATGACGACGTCGCTGTTCGCGACGACGTCCTCGCTGATGACGCCGTAGACGAAGATCGCAGTGTGGAGGTCGGCGAGCGTGCGGCTCGGGCGCAGGAAGTCACGCATCAGCCGCTCGAAGTCGTCGAAGAGGATCTCGGCGACGAAATTGTTGTAGCGCCGCGCGAAGCGATCGGCTTCTTCGGGCGCGATGCCGAGCACCTCGTCGGCGACGCGGAGGAGGCTGCCGCGGTGCATCCGCTCGTCGTGCTCCTGCGTCATGAGCGCCGCGCGCATCGACTCGTAGCCGGCTAAGCGTGGGACGGCGGCGACGATTTTGCCCATCCAGTCGTCGACGACGGACTCGGCGCGATAGATCGTCCCGAACACGCGGCGCACCGCTTCCTGCTGGCGACTGTCGAGGGCGCGGAAGCTCGCCGCGTCGGTGGTGAGGTCGACGCTGTAGGCGTCCCATGTGTGGACATGAGCCGCCGCGACGATGTCGTCGAACGTCTGCCAGCCTCCGGTGACCTCCCGGTCGGACGTCTCGTCGGCCTCGATCAGCGCATCGATCTCGAGGAGGAGGCGGCCGATGTTGTTGTCTCGGACGGCAGTGTCCACGAGCGGAGAGTTTATGACGGAGCGGCGGTTTCGAGCAGCGGGCGTGCGGGTACCGCGAACGCGACGATCACCGTCCCTGCGGAGTGGTCCCGGTTTCTGACGGCAGCAGAGGCGGCTCCGCTTGGGGCCGCCTCTTGCGCCTCTAGTCGTCCGCGCCCTCGTCGTGCGCGTGGCCGCTAGTGGGACGCACCGTCCAGTGGGGCGCGGCGGGAAGGTGGGAGCGTGAGCGCAGCTGCCCAACGGGGTCGTTGCTCGCCGCCGCGCTGCCGAGGAGCAGGACGTTCGCGGCGATCGCGGCGGCGGCGGCCACCGCCGCGATCGCAGCGACGAGGACGGTTCGCGTCATGCGGCCTCCACCTTCACGAGCGAGATCGCGCCCATGGGGCAGTTGTCGCAGGCTTCGCGGACGGCTTCGTCGGAGCTGACGCCCTGGCGGAGCTCTGCGAGGCCGTCGTTGTCGAGGACGAAGACGTCCGGCGCGAGCGCCTCACAGACGCCGTAGCCGTTGCAGAGAGAGCGGTCGATCGAGACGCGGTACATCACGTGCTCCTTTCGATTGCGGGGGTGGTGGAACGAATGGGGCGGTCGATCGCTCGCCACGCCGTGGCGAAGGCGACGGCGCCGATCGCCCCGAGGTAGAAATCGCGCGCCCACGGCTGTGTCGAGTCCGTACCGGACGCGAAGCCGTGGATCGTGGCGAGTAGGAAGACGAGATACGTTGCCCAGTGGAGGCGCCGCCAGTTCCGGGCGCCAATCCGCGAGCGCAGCGCGAACGAGACGTAGATCAACAGCATGAGCTCGGCGCCGACCACTCCCACCGCGACGGCTGCGGGCCGGTAGGGCGACGCTCCCGGCACAAGAAGGCCGGCGAACGGCATGTGCACCGTCTGGTCGAGCATGAGCGTTGCGCCGTGCATCGCGAGCATCCCCAGCCCGAGCAGGGCGAGAAAGCGATGGAGGTCGATGACGGACGCCGGCTTCAGCGCGCGGCCGAACGGGCGGGCCTTGAGGACGAGGCCGGCGAGGACCGAGGCCGTGAGCAGCGCGTACGCCGTGAGCCCGCTCGCCCGGGCGACGAGCCAGAACGTCGGATCGTGCGTCACGACGTCCTCGTGACGACGTGGGCCGGCAGGCTGACGACCTGCACGGGGCCGGCCGCAACCGGCTGCGAGACCGCGGCGGAGGCGGCCGCGGCGGAGGCGGCCGCGGCGGAGGCGGCCGCGGCGGAGGCGGACGCAATCTGGGCCCGCCGCACCTTGAGCTCCACGCGGTAGTGGGCCCAGCGCGACGCCACGACGTGGCGGACGACCTGAGCCTCGCGGCGAAGCTGGGTCTCTCGCACACGAAGGGTGCGGAGCCGCGGATCGGCGGTTGTCGTCGCCCACGGGTGTGCGGCCACGACCGCCCAACCGAGGAAGAAGACGACGAGGGCCAGGGCGAGCCCGTAGAGGCGGACGTGATGGTTAGTCATTTCCGCCGCCTCCTCCGTCGGAGCCGTCGTCGCTGTGGTGATGGACGGTCACGACGACCGGCGGCGGCTGCTGGTAGACGATGCGCGGCGGCGCGGCTGCGCTCGCGCTCGAGGCCGGTGCTTTCGGGATGGCCGGAAGGGCGGGCGGTTTGCTCTTCAGCTGCTTCTGCAGCGTCGCCGCGTACGCGCTGAGCTGATGCGTCTGCGCCGCAACCGTCGAGTTCTCCGCCGCGCGGGAAGCCGCGCCGAGATGCGTCGTCCGCGTCACGGCTACGGCTCCGAGCACGGCGGAGCCGGCGAAGAGCAGAGCGAGGATGGTGAGGTGGGCTTTGTTCATGCCGCCGACGCTACGGCGGCTCGAGTGAGGGCCGGGCAAGCACTTCGCGAGCCTTCCTCCAAGGCGCGGTAAAGGTTCGGCTAAGTCCTGATGCCGCTCTTAGCCAGCGTGCTCACACTCGGAGCATGCACATCCTCGTGGTGGAAGACGAAGACGCGATCGCCGAGCCGCTCGCCGACGGCCTGCGGCGCGAGGGCTTCGATGTAACCCGCGTCGCCAACGGCAACGACGCTCTCGAGGCGGCGGCGTGCGACCTCGTCCTCCTCGACCTGCGGCTGCCGGACATCGACGGCTTGGACGTCTGCCGTCAGCTCCGGGAGCGCAGTCGCGTCCCGATCATCGTCGTCACGGCGCGCGGCGAGGAGGCCGACCGTGTCGTCGGTCTCGAGCTCGGCGCCGACGACTACCTCGTCAAGCCGTACGGGCTGCGCGAGCTGATCGCCCGGATCCGGGCGGTGAGTCGCCGCGCCGCCGGCTCAGGCACGACCGGCGAATCGCTGCGTGTGGGCGGTCTCGAAGTAGACGAGCGCGCGCGACAGGTGAGCCTCGACGGCCGGGAGCTCGAGCTGACGCCGAAGGAGTTCGACCTGCTCGCCGCGCTCGCGCGCGATCCCGGCGCGGCCGTCCCGCGGCAACGCCTCCTCGCCGACGTCTGGCACACGACGTGGTACGGCTCGGCGAAGACGATCGACGTCCACGTCGCCGCCCTCCGCAAGAAGCTCGGCGACCCCGGCTGGATCGAGACGGTGCGCGGGATCGGCTTCCGGCTGCGCGCGCCGTGACCCGGCGCCTCCTGCTCGGCTACCTCGGCGTCACGCTGTTCGTCCTGATCAGCCTCGAGGTTCCGCTCGGAGTCCAGAATCAGCGGTCGGAGCGGCGCGACCTGACAGCCAACGTCTCGCACGATGCGATGGCCCTCGCCTTCGACGCCGAGGAGGCCGTCCAGGCGCAGCATCCCCGCGTTCCTCCGTCGCTCGCCGCGCTGGCGGCGAGCTACACGAACCGCACCGGCGGCCGCATCGTGATCGTCGACCACCGCGGTGCCGCGCTCCTCGACACGAGCGGGCGCGTGCACGGCGCCGAGGACTTCGCGTCTCGGCCGGAGATCAGGAGCGCGCTCGCCGGTCACTATCCAAGCGGCGTCCGCACCTCGAGGACGCTGCACGAGCAGCTCCTCTATGTCGCGGTGCCGATCGCCGCGGAGGGGAAGGTGCGGGGCGCCGTCCGCATCACGTATCCGCTCTCTGCGGTGGACGCGCGCATCGTCCGCTACTGGCTCATCCTCGGGCTGATAGGAGGCGTGGTGCTGATCGGGGCCGCGCTGATCGGCGTCGGCGCCGCCCGCTTCGTGACGCGACCGTTGCACCGGCTCGAGGAAGCGGCGGCGGCGGTCGGAGAGGGGCACCTCGAGACGCGCGCCGACTCGAGCGGCGGCCCGCCCGAGGTCAGATCGCTTGCGGCTGTGTTCAACGAGACGGTCGCGAAGCTCGAACGCCTCGTCCACTCCCAGGAGGACTTCGTCGCGGACGCCTCCCACGAGCTGCGCACACCCTTGACCGCGCTGCGGCTGCGGCTCGAGAACCTTCCTGAAGACGTGGACCGGGACGCGGCGCTGCGCGAGAGCCGCCGCCTGTCGGAGCTCGTCGACGGGCTCCTCGCCCTCGCGCGTGCCGACTCGGGCATCGAAGGCGGGGAGCGCGTCGACGCCTCGTCGCTCGTTCGCGAGCGCTGCGACGCCTGGCTCCCGGTCGCCACCGAGCACGGCGTCGCGCTGGTTGCCGAGGTCACCGGCCCGCTGCATGTGCGCACCGCCCACAGCCGGCTCGCGCAGGTCCTCGACAACCTCATCGCGAACGCGCTCGAGGTCTCGCCCGCAGGGACGACGGTCGCTCTCTCCGCACGGTCGAGCGCGCCGTGGGTCGAGCTCCACGTCATCGACGAGGGCCCGGGCCTCTCGCCGGAGCAGCGCGAACGCGCCTTCGACCGCTTCTGGCGCGCCGGCTCCGGCGCGGGCGGCTCGGGCCTCGGCCTCGCGATCGTCCGGCGGCTCGTCGCCGCCGACGACGGAGAGGTGGAGCTCCTGGAGGCGCCCGGCGGTGGGATCGACGCGGTCGTGCGGCTCCGTCCTGCCTGAGAAGAACCTTTACCGAAGCTTGCCGCTCGCTTCGCCCGCCCTTGGCGAGCGCGGGCGTAGAACGGCGGCATGAACACGAACAGGCACGCACTCGGTCTGGCCGCGATCCTCGCCGCCACCGTCCTCACGGGCGGCGCGGCGGTTCTCGGAATTGTCCACCGTCCGGCGCCGGTGGCAGCTCCCGCCGCGGTCCAGCAGATCCAAACGGCCGCGCCGGCATTCCACGACGGAGAAGGAGACTGATCATGGCCCGCATCTGGGTAGTCGTGCTGTCCGTCTGGGCGATGCTGGCGATCGTTGCCGTGCTCGCCTGGGCCTCTCGCCCGACGGTCACCTCCGCGCCACAGCTCGCGGCGCAGCAGGTGCTCGTCAAGGGCGCGAACGGCAAGTCGCACCTCGTTGTCCTCAAGTCGTCCGCGCACGCGACGACCTCGACCTCCGCAGCCGCGGCACGCGGATGAGCACGCTGTCGCGCATCGAATGGCGCGCCGTCGGCACGAACTGCTCGGCGGCCGTCACGACGCCGAACGGCGACGAGCTCCGTGCCCGCGTCGCCCTCGTCGCGGCGCAGGACGAGGTCGAAGCGTGCGAGGCCGAGCTCTCCCGCTTCCGTCCCGAGAGCGACCTGTCGCGTCTGAACGCGGCCGCCGGCGACTGGGCTCCGGTCGGGCGGCGCCTGCTCGAAACGCTGACGCTCGCGCTCCGGGCGCGCGAGGACACGGGCGGCCGCTTCGACCCGACGATCCTCCCAGCCCTCGTCGCGGCCGGCTACGACAAGTCCTTCGAGCTGCTCGAGGAACGCGCAGCCAAGCACCCGATCGGGTGGCACGCCGGAGCGCAGGTCGAGCTCGACCACCGCCGCGGCCGCGCCCGGCTCGCGCCGGGAACTGCAGTCGACCTCGGCGGGATCGGCAAGGGCTATGCCGCCGGCCGCGCGCTCGACGCGATGCTTCGGCGCGCGCCGAGCCTCCCCGGCGGGCTCGTCGATCTCGGCGGCGACATCGCCGTGCGCGGCGAAGCGCCGGAAGGTGGCCCGTGGCGTGTCGCGGTGAGCGATCCGCGCCGCCCGGGCGAGACGCTCACCGTCCTCACGCTCGCGGACGGCGGTGTGGCGACCTCGGGTCGCGATGCCCGTCGCTTCGGCCCGTCGGGCTCGCTCCACCATCTCATCGACCCCGAGACGGGGGAGTCGGCGCTCGCCGGCCCGTTCACGGTCACCGTCGTCGCGCCCGACCCGTCCGAGGCGGAAGCGCACGCGACGACGCTGGCGATCGCCGGCCTCGCCGAGGCCGAGGCGCACGTCGCCGCGCGCCCGCAGCTCTCCGCCCTGTACGTCCCGCACGCCGGGCCGGCCGTCCCGCTCGGGCGGCTGCCGGTCGAGACCCCGCGCTTCGTGGTGTCGGTCGGATGAGCACCGGGCTCCCTATCGCGTGGCTCATCGCACGCGCCGCCGGCCTCGTCGCGTTCGGGCTCCTGACGCTGTCGGTCTGGCTCGGGCTCGCAATGAGCACGCGCCTGCTGCCGGCGAAGCGGACAAAGACGCTGCTCGGCCTCCACCGGACGCTCGCGTGGACGGGGCTCTCGATGCTCGTCCTCCACGTCGGGTCGCTCCTCTTCGACCCCTTCCTCCACTTCAACCTGCTGTCGGTTCTCGTTCCCGGCGCGGCGAGTTGGAAGCCGGGGAGCGTCGCGATGGGCGTCGTCGCCGCCTGGGTGAGCCTCGCGCTCGCCACGTCCTTCAACGCCCGCAAGTGGATCGGCCAGAAGGGATGGCGCCGCCTCCACTTCGCGAGCTTCGGCGCCTTCTGGCTCGCGCTCGGCCACGCTGTCCTCACCGGCACCGACCTCAAGGGTTTCGGCGGTGTGGCGACGGTGGTACTCGCCGCCGGCCCCGTTCTGACGCTGAGCTTCTACCGGCTGCTCGTGC
>Ga0265338_10009864_pt1 | contig 11306 bp, 10 predicted proteins | sample 42126metaG_FD_193579 | JGI IMG/M metagenome (GOLD analysis project Ga0265338, IMG submission 193579) | Rhizosphere microbial communities from Carex aquatilis grown in University of Washington, Seatle, WA, United States - 4-21-26 metaG | ecosystem: Host-associated > Plants > Roots > Rhizosphere... | reverse complement strand
GTCATTGCAGCGCTTGATGGCGGCGCCAATGCTTACATGTCCAGGCCATTTGCTGAAAGTGAGCTCCTCGCTCGTCTTCGACTGCTGCAACGTCACCCTCCGGGCGAGCTCTACGAACCGGTGGTGACGGAAGGCAACTTGACCGTAGATCTGACCAAGCACGCTGTGACCATCGACGGAACCAAAGTGGACCTTACCCGCACAGAACAGGCTGTGCTTCACGTGCTCGCATACAACGCGGGCAGAGTTGTGAGTGTTCGGCAACTGTTGCGATCGATTTGGGGAGCCGAAGGAGAGCGCCATAAACACGATCTGCGGGTTTTTATGTCTGCCATTAGGAAAAAAATGGAACCCATGAAATTGGAGGTTGTGATCGAAACAATTGATCGGCTGGGCTACCGGCTTTCGTTGAGAAGCTTCGCCGACGCTTGTCCTTTCATCGAGCAAATTAACCCCGTCGGATTGCTCAGTTGAAGACAGTTCTCAGCTGCCTGTTCTTGGTTCGTCTTTTGAACCGTCAGCCCTGGTCTTGGCCGTCGTTTTCGAACTTTTGGGTGCCCGTCCGAACGCGATGAAAACGAGCAAAAGGACGATAGCACACATTACTACCAGAAGGTCTTTCATAGTTTGGAGGGGGTGGCTTCCGAGCGCGTTAAATTCTCTTTGAGGGAACTCGATCGGAGTTGGACGACCTAATTTCTCGGTTGACCAACCAAATTAGCACCATGCTGAATGTGGTTGGAACGGCTACCATCACGGCTAGTAGCGCCGCGAGATTCACAATTGCTGTCGCTTGCATGGTTTCAATTTGAAGCCGCAGAATCGACTTGGATAATTAAAAGGGGATTCTCGGGCGCTAATAATTTGTAAAGCGTGACCCTGGGCTGGTCCGAACAACCATGACGTGGCAATCAGCCGCACGCGTGACCTGCTCGGTTATCGTTGGCCCGAATAACAGCCGCGCCCATGTCCATTGCTCGACGTCTGCAAGCACAATCAAACTGGCCGCGCACCTCTTCGCGACTCTCAATATTACACCAGCAGGCGTACCTTCCTCGATTTCACAAGCCGGAACCACACCGGCGTCCTTCGCTAACTTAATCGCCGGTTCCATCTTATCCTTTGCCGCTAGCAGCCCGTTAAAGAATGGCACTTTTTCCGACAGGTGCGGATGAATCGAACGCTGAGGTTTACCAGCAGCGATACTACCAGCACCCCGGAGATACCCAACCACCAGCGCCAAGTCATGTTCGTTGCCTGGCCGGTTGCTATCGCTGCCAGCAGCAGAAGCGTCCAAAGCGCGAAAATCAAAACTGTTCCGGCCGCTGCCGCATTCCGCGGCTTGCACAAGCCCCAAACTTTCCGGAGCAGCAGGCCCAAATTATACGCCGCGCATTTGAGCGTGTGCATTTTGCTCACGTTCGTCTGACCTCGCACCCAGGTCCGCCGCCCGCCTCCGGTTTCGCACACGTGAGCAAAGGTTCGTTCGCACCGTTCGCTGCGCCAGCGATTCAACTGCCGGCCCTTCTTGCCGCGCACCCGCCGGCGATTGGCGCGGAAGGCTTGCTCCTGTTCGATCGGTTTGTTGGTCCAACACCGGCTTTTCTGCCGTCGCTCCGGGATATAGGTTCGCACACCCCGGCCAGTCAAGTCGGCCAACATGCCCACGTCATGGTATCCTTTATCCATCACCGCTTCTTCAATTTCAGTTCCGCTGCCGGCCAACACCAAGTTGGCTTCCGCCAAACTCAGCGTCACCGGCCCACTCTGCGGATCGGATTTATCGCCAAACGTCACCGTCGTCGCCAGGATTGCTTCGCTCACCACGTCCACCGCGTGTTCAGCCTTGTAAGCCAAATGCGTGCGCCCGTCCTTCATTTTTGCAATCCGGCTGTCCGGATCAGTCGGGCTTTCCCACTGTTCATTGGAGACTTTCTTGTCCTTGCGCGCGCGATCCAACCGTCGCAGATCTTCTTCAGTAGGATTTTGGATTCCCTCGGCTTTGGCCAGCCCTTGCAGGTATTGCTTCCAATCTTCTCCCGTGTCTTTGCGCACGATGCTCTTCATCGCCGCATTGGCTTCCAGTGTGGTGGCGTCGATGGCCACCGCTTTGCCACGCAACAGGCCTTTGTCTTCCAGCAGGCCCAGCACGAACACGAACACCTGGTCAAAAACCGACTCCGGCAAACGCTGGCGAATGATGGTCATGGACGCATGCACCGGTGTGTCTTCCGTGATCGCGATGCCCAAGAACGTCCGCAACCCGAGGCTGTCGGCGCAACGCCAGGCAATGCCGCGCTGACTGTCCAGACCTTCAAAGTAGCCAATCAATACCATTCGGAAATAAACTCCGGGCGGAATGCCGGGCCGGCCTCTCTCATTGTAATAGGGTGCGCAGAGTTGCTCGACAAACTCATCAAAGCCCGCTTCAGCCAGCATTTGGTTGAGCTTGGAGTAAAACGGATGACCGGGGCCGGCGACCACTTTGGCTGTGGGAATGAACAGTTCGTCCTGCTTGGATTTGCGTTTTCCGAGTGCCATGGAAATCGGACGTTTCTTCCCGGAACTTGTTCAATTACTCAACGGACTTTTTTAACGGGCTGCTAGGCGGAGTTCGTCTGTAATCCAAGCCGGAGAAACCGGATCGAAGGCGTTGATCACGACGGGAAACATCGCGTGTCAGAAGACGAGTTTAGCGCCGGTGAATTGAGCAATGCTGATGCCCACCTGTACCACAGTGTGCCATGAACGCGAAAAACTGAGCGGCACGACAATGACTGGTCTGTCCGGCATCTCGACTCCTTCTTCAGAATGCCGAGTTCAATCTGCCTGGCAGTTGTTCTCCAGATCAAAATTGGCGGTATTGCCCACACAAAAGTAATCGCCGTTGTTGCTCCGGTGTTGTGCCCAATGTCCGAAAGAACATGTCGCAGGGATTAACGAACCACGTAATGCGCTCTGTGCTGTTTGTCTTCACGAGACAATCTCGCCGCTTCATTCTTGAGTGGGTAATTAAAAATGAAAGGAAAACCGTTAAAGTAAAGATGTGCAAAGCGCCTAGTTCGCAAAATTCGGCTCAAGCGGTTTCAGTACCTCACGATATTTGTCAGAAGTGATTTTCCAGGAAGCCGGCAAGACCAAGGTCAAACAAGGAGCCGCTCGAATGATGCGTTCTGCCGTCCGCGAACGGAACCAAGTGCTGCGGCCGGAATCAGGCTGTGACAACACAATGAGCTCCAAAGACGCTTCTTTGGCCTCCCGCAGAATTTCTTGGTCGGGCTTGCCAGTTCGCACCCGGAAACATTTTGTTGTACAGTCCGCCAAAAATCGGGCAGCGAATGTCTTGAGGACGCGGTCATATTGGTCGAGCGATTTCCGCTCCGGTGTCCAACCATGATGATTCACAACATATAGCAATGTTGCGTGCACCCGTAAATCGCCCGCCATACCGCCAACGAACTGCAAAGCGTCGTAAGAACGCTCCGGTTTCGCTAAGTCAACAGGAATCAGAACGCGCTTGCTCTGCATGAACCGGAATTCACTTCAAATTGTCCAACGCGAGATTTAGGGTTAATACGTTGACGCCCGGATCTCCAAGAAAACCCAAATCCGGCCCATCGGTGTTCTGCCGAACCACCTCACGCACCTTATCTTCACTTAGATTTCGTGCTTTCGCCACCCGTGGAACCTGCAGTTCGGCATTTTGCAAACTGATGTGCGGGTCGAGACCGCTGGCCGACGCGGTGACTGCATCTGCCGGAACGGGCGCATTGGTCGCCAAACTATTTTGCGAGCGATAATCGCTGGCGTTTTGGGCGACTGAATCATGCAGTTTTTGGGAAGTCGGCCCGAGATTGCTGCCGCCGGAACTGGTCGCGTCATAACCGTTTCCTGCTGCCGAAGGGCGGGGGTGAAAGTATTTGTCGGCCGCGAATTGCTGGCCCAACAGTCGCGAACCGCGGATGGTGCCGCTCGAATCCACTATCAAACTGCCATTGGCTTTGTCGTGGAAAAGCGCCTGCCCGATGCCAAACACGACCAGCGGATACAACCCGCAACAAACAACTGCCAGCACCAGCGTGGAAACGACCGCTCCGCGGATTTGAGCAAAGAATTCTTTCATAACATTAAACCAGATGAAGGGCCGTGATCAGAACGTCTATCAGTTTGATGCCAATAAATGGAATGAGGACTCCGCCTAGTCCGTAGATCAGCAGGTTGCGCCGCAGAATGGCGGCAGCGCCGATCGGTTGGAATTTCACTCCGCGCAGCGCCAACGGAATCAAGGCGATGATGATGATGGCGTTGAAAATCACTGCGCTCAAAATGGCGCTCGTCGGGCTATGCAAGCGCATGACATTTAGTGGTTCAATCGCTGGAAACGTGGCTACCAGCATCGCCGGGATGATCGCAAAATACTTGGCCACGTCGTTCGCGATGCTGAAGGTCGTCAGCGATCCCCGCGTAATCAGCAGTTGTTTCCCGATTTCAATTACCTCGATTAGTTTTGTAGGATTGGAGTCAAGGTCCACCATGTTGCCCGCCTCCTTGGCGGCTTGTGTGCCGGTGTTCATGGCCACGCCAACGTCTGCCTGCGCCAGAGCGGGAGCGTCGTTCGTGCCGTCGCCAATCATTGCGACCATCCGCCCGCCTTCCTGCTCCTTGCGAATCAACGCCAATTTGTCTTCCGGCTTGGCTTCCGCCAGAAAGTCATCCACACCCGCTTCAGCGGCGATTGCGGTCGCTGTCAGCTTGTTGTCGCCGGTGATCATGATTGTCCGGATGCCCATCTTCCGCAGTTGAGCGAAACGTTCCTTAATTCCGCCTTTGACAACGTCTTTGAGATGAATCACGCCGAGGACTTTGTCTCGCGTGGCCACGACTAACGGAGTGCCGCCCGAACGCGAGATGGTCTCAATTGTATTCTCAGTGCCGGCTGCGATACGGCCGCCAGTGACAAATGCCCGAATCGCATCAGTCGCGCCTTTTCGGTATTGTGCGCCGTCCAGGTCCACGCCGCTCATACGAGTCTGGGCTGTAAAGTTGACGAATTGCGCGCCAGGCATTTCATGAATCTGACGTTCGCGAATTCCAAACTTCTTTGCCAACACAACGACGCTGCGGCCCTCCGGCGTTTCGTCCGCCAGCGAAGAAAGCTGCGCCGCGTCGGCCAGTTCCTTCTCTGTTACTCCCGGCGCGGGAATGAATTCCGTGGCTTCGCGATTTCCCAGCGTGATGGTACCGGTTTTATCGAGCAACAATACGTCGACATCGCCGGACGCTTCCACGGCCCGCCCGCTCATCGCCAGTACGTTGTGCTGCAGCAATCGGTCCATACCCGCGATGCCAATAGCGCTGAGCAATCCGCCAATGGTAGTGGGTATCAGGCAGACTAACAGCGCAATCAAAACCGGCACCGAGAACTCCACTGCAGAATAGATACCGAAAGGCTTCAGCGTGACGCACACCAACAGGAAAATCACCGTCAGTGCCGCCAACAGAATGGTCAGCGCGATCTCATTAGGGGTCTTTTGTCGCTGCGCTCCTTCGACCAGGCTGATCATGCGATCGAGGAATCCTTCGCCCGGATTGATGGAGACACGGATTTTAATTTCATCCGACAGCACGCGCGTGCCACCGGTCACCGCGCTGCGGTCGCCGCCGCTCTCGCGGATGACCGGGGCCGATTCACCTGTGATGGCCGATTCATCCACGGTGGCCGCTCCTTCAATCACGTCGCCATCGGCGGGAATGATTTCGGTGGCGCGAACAACAACGACGTCTCCTTTGCGCAATTCCGTCGCCGCAACCTCTTCGATTTGTCCGTTTTTCCCCAAGCGACGGGTTTTTGTTTGCACACGGGTTCGGCGCAACGCCTGTGCCTGCGCCTTGCCCCGGCCTTCGGCCATGGCTTCGGCAAAGTTTGCGAATAACACGGTGAACCAAAGCCATAGCGCGAGTTGCGCCACGAAGCCGCGGAGATCCGGCTTTGCCGTAAAAATCCCCACTGTGGTCATAGCCGCGCCAACCATCGTGACGAACATGACCGGGTTTTTGATCATGAGCCGCGGATCGAGCTTTTTGAAAGCATCGACCATCGCTGGCCCGGCAATCTTCCAATCAAAAAGAGAAGGAGGTTTCTGCGCCATAAGAGTCAGTTAGTAGATTTTGCCCAACAGCATCTGGAAATGTTCAACGATCGGTCCCAGGGTCAAGCACGGCAAAAAGTTCAGCGCGCCCACGAGTAGGACAGTGCCGATTAACAACACAATAAAAGTGAAGCCTGAGACTGGGAACGTGCCGGCGCTTAGCGGCACCAGCTTTTTCCGAGCCAGGGACCCAGCCATCGCCATGATTGGGATAATCATTAGGAAGCGCCCCACGAACATCGCAATGCCAAGCGTCGTGTTGTACCAGGGAGTATTTGCGGTCAGACCGGCAAAAGCACTGCCGTTATTTGCGTTGGCCGAACTGAAGGCATAAATGATTTCGCTCAAACCGTGAGGGCCGGAATTATTCAATCCCGCCAATCCCCATTGGCTAACAGACGCCCATGCCGCGAAACCCAGAATCGAGAGGGCCAATACCAGCAACGCCAACATCGCCATTTTAACTTCGTAAGACTGGATTTTCTTTCCCAGATACTCTGGTGTGCGCCCCACCATCAGCCCGGCGATAAAGACAGCGAGCACAACAAAGACGAGCATTCCGTAAAGGCCGGCGCCGACACCGCCGATGATGATTTCGCCAAGCTGCATATTGAACAGCGGCACAAACCCGCCAAGGGCAGTGAAAGAATCATGCATTGAATTCACTGCGCCACAGGAAGCGTCGGTAGTGACCGTGGCAAACAACGCCGAATTGAAAAGGCCAAAGCGGACCTCTTTGCCTTCCATGTTGCCATCCGCCACGGCCACCCCGAGCTGTTGATGGATCGGATTCCCCTTCACTTCTGCCCACCAACAAAGCAATACGCCGGCAAGAAACAAGAGCATCATCGCCGACCAGACCGACCAGCCGTGCGCCTGATTTTTCGTGACGCGGCCCAAATAATAAGTGAGTCCGCTTCCGATCGCGAAGATGGTTAGCATCTGAATGAAATTGGAGAGCGGCGTCGGGTTTTCAAACGGATGCGCGGCATTGGCATTGAAGAATCCGCCACCGTTTGTGCCGAGCATTTTGATGGCAACTTGCGACGCGACCGGGCCTTGAGCAATTGTTTGGTCTTCCACTTTCTGATCCACCATCACTGGCATATTCGTCGTGATCGGTTGGCCCTTATCGTCGAGTTTCGGAACATCCACCATCACTGCCACGCCATTAGTCAGAACCGGTTTCCCTGCCGAATCGAGCTTCGGCGCTTGGGTCATGACAACGACGTTTGTCGTCATTGGCTGGCCTTTATCGTCGGTCTTCTGAACCTGGATCGTGTAACTCTCTGTGAGTTTCGCCTTTGTGTACGGCTTGAAATTCTGAATCATGCCTTGCGAGATATAAAAAACTGCCAGAACCACACAGAGGGGTATCAACAGGTAGTACGTGATCCGGATGAGATCGACCCAGAAATTACCAATAGTTTGCGCCGAATGGCGGGCGATACCTCGAACGAGCGCCGCGGCCAGAGCGATGCCCGTCGCCGCAGACGAGAAGTTGTGGATCACCAGGGCGGCCATCTGGGACAAATAGGACATCGTGGACTCGCCGCTGTAGCTTTGCCAATTGGTGTTGGTGGTAAAGCTCACCGCTGTATTGAATGCGAGGTCGGGACTCACGGGCCCAAAGCCTTGTGGATTCAATGGAAGCAAATGCTGCAGTCTGAGGATTGCATAAGTGAACAGGCAACTCGCCAGACTGAACAGCAGCATGGCAAACGTGTATTGTTTCCAGCCCTGTTCGCGATCCGATTTCACTCCCATCAGCCAATACGTGAGGCGTTCGAGAGGTTTGAAAACGGGATCAAGCCAGGTTTTCCCATTCGCGTCCAGGACGTGGACCAAATAAAGGCCCATCGGCTTCGTAATCAACGCGAGGATTCCGACAAAAACCGCCAGTTGCAGCCAATCAATGGAGCGCATGATCAAGGATTTTAGAATTTTTCAGGTTTGAGCATTGCCACGAGCAAATAGATGAACAAGAGCAGGGCAACAATGCCGACGATTAGGTTTTCCATAAGGCAACTCCTAAAGTTTCTCGCAGAAAATTGTGTACATCGCGCCAATGAGAAAAAGCGCGATCATTACGCCAACGAAAATCAGATCGTTCATAGGTCAATCGCCCGTTGATTGGTGTTGTCATCCGATTTCAAACGTGCGTTCGGCTTCTGCCGTTGCGCCCAGTTCGTCCACCAGCCATTCAACGTTCGCATGGCAGCAAATTGTCACTAGTTCCTCTTTCGTGATAGTTAAAATCCGGACGCAAACCGTAAAAAAAGTATTAACGTCTTCTTTGCGCAGAACCTGTGTCACTCGGATCCGAGTTAGGTACCCTTTACCTCCTCAAATGTTTCAGATAGACCGAATCTGACATTTTTTCTGGCTGTGTTTCCTGCCCGCCTTAATAACACGCTCTAACAGGCTTTTGAAAAACTATTGAATAGGCGGGGAGTCTGGGTGTCAGAGGAACATGCGTGGTGCAATCAAGTCCCAACCCGAGCTGGTTTGTTTGATTTCTCCTGATTCAGTCGTGCCAAAAGAACATCCGATCCGCACGATCAAAAAGTCCATGGACGGGGTTCTCAGCCGGATGAGCCGACGTTTCGATGCGATGTACGCTCAGGAAGGCCGGCCTTCGATTCCGCCGGAGCGGCTGCTCAAAGCCAAGGTGCTGATTGCCCTGTTCAGCGTGCGTTCGGAAAATCTCTTCGCCGAACAACTGCACTATAATCTGCTTTACCGCTGGTTTCTGGACATGGATCTGAGCGAGCCGGTGTTCGACAACTCCACCTTCAGCAAGAACCAGCAGCGGCTGATGCAGCACGAGGTGGGCAAAATATTCTTCGGTCAGGTGGTCAGATTGGCCAAAGAGCAAGGCTGGGTCAGTAACGAACACTTCAGCGTGGATGGAACCTTGATTGAATCTTGGGCCAGCATGAAAAGTTTTGTGCCCAAAGACCAACCCCGCAACCTCAGTGACGGCGATGATCCGGGCAATGCCGATGTCAATTTTCGCGGGCAAAAGCGCAGCAACGCGACCCACGAGAGCACCACCGATCCCGAAGCCCGGCTACGCAAGAAAGCCGCGGGACAGGAAGCCAAATTGTGCTTTGGTCTGCACGCCTTGATGGAGAACCATCACGGGCTGTATGTGGATTTGCGGGTCAGTTCAGCGGTGGGGGTGACTGAGAGCGACGCCGCCTTGGAAATGCTACGCAAACAAAAACGCGCTCGCACGGTGGGAGCGGACAAAGGTTATCACCATGGTCCCTTCGTGCAGGGTTGCCGCAAAAGGCGGATCGAAGAAGGTTTTGGCTGGATGAAGACCGTGGATGGTTTTCGCAAGTCACGCTTCAAAGGAATCGGGCGCACGCAACTATGCGCTTACTTTGTGGGCGCGGCCTGCAATCTGGTCCGGATGGCGACTCTGGCACTGGGACCGCCCACCACGGCTGCGCCCCGTTGAGGGGCGCGACGGTGCAGTGTCTTCAGATTTGGTGAAACAACCGAAAAAATAGTTCATCGGACTGCAAAAAGTTCCGATCACTCATCAACCCAACACCGCCAACAGGTTCCCGACCAGAAAATCCTCAGTTTTTCAAAAGCCTGCTAGATCAGAAGCCATATTCAGTGGCCGACCTGCTAAAACTTCAAATTTCACCGCTCCTCAAACCGGCGAATAATCAGTTTGAGTTCGTCCTGGGAAAAAAGCCTTGGTACAGAAGGCAGGAAATTTGAAGCAAGATACTTACGATCCCATTTTGGGATGTCGTTCCACAGCGTATTCCGAATTACGGAAGCTAATTACGGGAGCTATTGAGGTATGTATTGCCCTGTACTGTTCTTTTCCACCAGAGTCTCATTGCAGGTTGGACTCGTGGCATGGCTCGCCAGCAACTCTGTTCTGTACCGGTGTGGCCTGCCAACGGGCCGGCTATCACCAACCCTGTAGTTGTCTCGGCGAACATAAAGACACCGCGCCCCAATCGTTCCAGCCAATCCGTCTTCAAATAACCGTGCGCCAAGGCCGAAGACACTCCCAGTTCCCGCAACTGCCGACTGTCGAAGGGGGTTCCCCGCGGGATGGCTCCTTGCAGGGTTTTGATTGATTTGCGGTGAATAGTTAAAGCAATGCTTGAACTATTCGTCCTAAATCAATCAGGAGGCAAGCCTAATCCAATCGGAAAGAATGGCCGAATTGCAAACGCGGTGTGGAGAACTGGACCCACTTGGACCCAGCCGCTTTGTATACCCGATTGTATACCGCGCACAGAAAATAGAGGCCAAAACAGGCCAGACGAGTCCTTTTCGCTGAGTTGGTCAGGAACAGAAATCCCTTGCAGGCCAAGTGAATCCATATGGGTCTGAAGTGCTGTGCAAGATTTACAGTCTGCCCCCCTTGGCCACTTGGGTAACCTACCAACTCATTATCAAGCACTTACAAAGAGACTGAACTGTCGCTTTATGCTCATTGTATACCGCGCAATGCGGAGGACGTATTCTGCCCAAATAGTAGTTTCGGCGTCAATCCAGAATACGAGGATGTTTTACGTTCGAGCGCCTTGCGAATTGTAGGTTCGGATGACGAGGGCGTGGCGAGGGTTGTAGAGTTGGTTGGGCATCCTTTTTTTGTCGGCACTTTATTTGTGCCGCAGCTTACGTCGGCGCGGACGGCTCCTCATCCACTCATTTCGGGATTTGTCAAAGCTTGTTCGTATGACCGTGTGGCCTAACACCGCGCGAGGCTGTGTGAAAACTCCCGAACTCGAAAAAACTTCGCTCACATTTGACCTATGACGCGTTTTGATGAAATGCCGAGGCGGATTCGATGGTCCAAAAATGAGTTTTCACACAGGCTCGCGCTGGAGCCCTTTTATCAGTCGGATTACAAATTCAAGGGCGATTCGTCACCAAGAATTAAAGCACACTCAACAGAACTTTGCTGATTGCATTTCGTATTTCATCGATCGACCAGGGCTTTCCCAGTATCAAATCCACTTGGAGCAGTGGTTGCATATCGAGCACCAGATCGGCGTAGGCAGTTACCATGATGATGGGTTGACGAGGGTGGCGTGCTTTGATGATGGATGCTAATTCGTGACCATTCATTTCAGGCATTTCAAAATCCGTGAAGACGACCGCGAATTTCTCTGG
>Ga0265338_10009863_pt1 | contig 11309 bp, 7 predicted proteins | sample 42126metaG_FD_193579 | JGI IMG/M metagenome (GOLD analysis project Ga0265338, IMG submission 193579) | Rhizosphere microbial communities from Carex aquatilis grown in University of Washington, Seatle, WA, United States - 4-21-26 metaG | ecosystem: Host-associated > Plants > Roots > Rhizosphere >... | reverse complement strand
AGCGTTTGAACTAATTTGGGAGCGGAGGCACCATCGAGCACAGCGAAAACGCCGACGTCATGTCCGCCGAATAGAATCTCGGCAAGGCTGGTGCTTGGGCTTTCGGCTTGGGCAGTAGGATTCATGCGCTGGTGGGATGACTCGGTTATCCCGCGGAAGTTGCCGACGAGGCGGCTGCTGAGGCGGTTGCCGAGGCAGCGGCGGAATTAGCTGTCGCTGCTGCGGCGGTGGCATTCGAGGCGGCCGTGGCGGCACTCGAAGCGGCAGTGGCGGCGGCGGCGGCGGCATTGTTAGCGGCCGTGGCGGCGTTATTGGCGGCGTTATTGGCAGCGGCAGTTGGGTTATTGGAGGCAGCAGTGGCGGCGTTGTTGGCAGTGGCAGCGGCGGCCGTGGCATTGGCTGCGGCTGCATTCGCGGTTGAGGCGGCGTTGTTTGCGGCAGCAGCTGAAGCAGTGGCGGAGGCCGCCTGGGGACCAGCGCCGGCGGCGCTGGCGGAGGCCGCGGCGATCGTCGCGGAGGCCGCGGCAGTACTGGCGGAGGTGGCGGCGGCGGTGGCGGCAGAGCCGGCGGCGTTCGCCGCGCCGGCGGCATCAGTCGCATTAGTAGCGGGGTCTGACGGGGGAGCGACCATTGGCGAGGCGCTGGCGGCGGCTTCCTGCAAGGCAATAGCTGATGGAGAAAACGTCTTGAGAGCAGGAGGGCTGGGAGCGGTTTTCGCCTTATCGCTGGAACCAGGATCGACTTTTGCGGCTTCCAAGGCCGCAGTCAGCGCGTCGGGGGCGTTGGGGTCAGAAGGCGAGGCGGCTTGGGCGCCGGAACCCGAGCCGGCAGCGCCTCCCATGTTGATATTGACCATCGTGCCCTGGATGGAAATGCCGGCGGGCCCGATGTCGATGAAGTTCGAGCCGGCCTTGAGCGACAACTGCATGCCGGCCTCCACGACCACGACCATTCCGCCTTTGACGTGCACGTTCATGTCGGAGACTACGGCGGCATTTTGGCTTGCCTTGATGTCCGCATTTCCGCTTGCAGTAAGACGGATATCGCCGGTGGTTTTCTCGTGATGGTTGCCGGTTACGTTTTCATGGAGATTGCCGCCGATCTTGCGCACATAATCTTTGTCAACGGCGAGATGGTCGTTCCCGGTTATTTTGATTACCTGATTTTTCCCCACTGTCGTTCCGAGATTGCCCTCCACCTTCAACAATTGGTCGCCTTTGACCTGCGTGTGTTTGTCTTTCTCGACCTGCTCGCGCTGGTTTTCCTTAACGATGAGGTGCCGGTCTTTTCCGATCCATTCTTTGGTGACCTCCTTCACGCGAATGTCCTGGTCTTTTTCGGCATGGAGGAAGACCTGTTCGCTGCCCTTTTTGTCCTCGAATCGAAGCTCGTTAAAGCCCTGCCCTCCCTTGCTGCTATTGGACTTTATGGTGGACATGGTGGCGTTGTCCGGGAGGGTATAAGGTGGCTTGGATTCACCGTTATAGACGGCGCCGGTGACAATGGGTCGATCGGGATTGCCGTCGAGGAATTCTACGATGACCTCCTGTCCGATCCGCGGGAGAAAGATTGTGCCCCAATTTTTACCCGCCCATGATTGCGAGACCCGCACCCAGCAGGGGGTGTTTTCGTTTGCGGGACTATAACGATCCCAGTGGAACTGGACTTTGATCCGGCCAAATTCATCCGTCAGGATTTCCTCGCCCGCCTTGCCGACAACAATAGCGGTCTGGGGTCCTTGGATTCGAGGCTTCTGCGTAACGCGAGCTGGACGAAAAACATGATCGGCGGGAATCGCGGTGAATTCGCACTGGAATCTCTTGTCATCGCTCTGGCCGGCAGTCTGTTTATAAGCCTCGGCCGTGCACACATAGTTCACCGCAACGATCAGGTACGCGCCGTTTTCATCATCGCGCGGGTGTCCTTCCAAGGTAAATTTGTAGCCGCAAGCAATTCCGGGGCAGTCGGAGCGGCCCACAACGAGGTCGTGTTGGGCCTTCAGTTCTTCGATGCGCAACTTGGCGTAGCTATCGCCGTGGTCACCGGCTTCTTCATCGGCGTAATTGGCTGAGAAGTCGTAGATCTCAAACCCGTCGTTGGAATGATTATCCTCCTGCGTGCTGGTTCCAAGCAGGCTGGTGTTGGGCCGCTTGAAATCAAAGTCATTGACCTTATACGTGCCGGACTGGACCTGCTTGACACGAACCCAATCGAGGATTGTGCCCTTGGCGTCGGCGGCCTCGGCGGTCGTGGCGCGGAACTTAAGTTTTTCGTAGCCCGTGTACTCGGTATGGGCACTTTTCGCGTCAGCCAGCTTGAGCTTGTGCTTGATGGAGCCTCCCTCGTCAACCTGCTCGAAGAAATAGTAGATCCCTTCTTGTTCCATCAGGCGACTGACAAAATTAAAATCGGTTTCGCGGTACTGGACGCAGTGATCGAGGGTGCGGTAGCTGGCGGTAAGAGCAGGGGTCACGTCATCGAAGCCATGGTCCTTGAAGATTTTCTTCAGGATGCCAGGCACCGTCATGTCATCGGGCGGATTACTCATGGCCGAGTGGAAGATGCGGCAATCGGCCGTGCGTGTCAGAAACCAAAGCCAAGGCACGATCGTGGCCTCGTAACGATAAAAACCGTCCGCTCGGGGGCGCTGCACAAAGGAACTGACATAGCCGCTGAAAAACCGTTTTTCCTGCCCCCCGGCATGCTCGGGCATGCGCCAGCGGATGGTAACACCCTTGCCAATGATTTTGAGGAAATCGACCTTAGGTTCTTCACTCAGCAGGTCGGCCTTGATGACGAAAGGCCGACCGAGTTGCTCATTGATAGTGAGAGCCTTCAGCAGGAGCTTGTCCTTGCCCAGCGGCGTCGCAATGGCAATTGAACGATTGTCCTGAGTGTATGGCATAGATGCGAAAGGCGCGTGCTAATCAAAGGCAAACGTAAAATTCTTGTCGTCGGCGCCAACATGCACACGGCGGATCTCCACACCGGAAGCCAAGCGGTTGAGAAACTCGCGGCCAATTTCGGGCAGAAGCGTGTTAGTAATCAAGGCGTCGACCATACGCGCGCCGCGTTCCAATTCCGTGCATCTCTTGCCGACCAATTCAACCACATTATCGTCGTAGGTAAACGGCACTTTTTGGTTTTCCTGCACGCGCTTCTGGACCCGGGCGAGGTTCAGTTTAATGATTTGCTGCAACACTTCCTTGCTGATCGGGTAGTACGGCACGACGAGCAGCCGATTGAGCAGGGCGTCCGGGAAAACCTTGGTGAGCGGGCCGCGCATGGCCTTTTCCAGGCCTTCGGCGCTGGGCATTAGGTCGGGGTCCTTGCACATATTGATAATCACATCCTGGGCAGCATTGCTTGTCAGGATGATGATTGTGTTCTTGAAGTCAATGTAGCGGCCTTCCGCATCCTCCATCCAGCCTTTGTCGAAGACCTGGAAAAAGATCTCGTGGACGTCCGGATGGGCTTTCTCGACTTCGTCCAGCAGCACAACGCTGTAGGGCCGCCGACGCACAGCTTCAGTGAGCACACCACCTTCGCCGTAGCCCACATAGCCCGGAGGCGAGCCTTTGAGCGTGCTAACGGTATGGGCTTCCTGGAACTCGCTCATGTTGATGGCAATCAGATTTTGTTCACCACCATACAGGGTTTCGGCCAGGGTAAGGGCGGTTTCGGTTTTACCTGTTCCGCTGGGGCCCACGAGCATGAAAACGCCAACCGGCCGGTTGGGGTTATCGAGGCGCGCCCGGCTGGTTTGGACACGGCGGGCGATCACCTCAAGGGCGTAGCGTTGTCCGATGACCCGCCGTTCGAGGACATCGGCCAGACGGAGGACCTGTTCGATCTCGTTTTTAACCATACGCCCGACCGGTATGCCAGTCCAGTCCGCGACCACGCTCGCGATGGCGTTCGCATCGACGCCAGGGAAGATCAAAGGAGACTCGCCCTGGAATTGCTTGAGTTTTTCCTGGCGTTTTTTCAGGTCAGCAAGCAGTTTCTCGCGTTCTTCAGGCGAAATGGCATTTTTCGGATCGGCCGGTTTCATTTCATTGGGGGGAGCCTCGATGGTAGAACCAGCCGCGCGCAACTTCGCACGCAGTTCGAGGATCTTGGCGACCAACTCCTTTTCTTCGTTCCAATGCGCCTCGAGGGCGGCGAGCTTATCCTTCTCTTGCGCGACAGCGGCCTTAATTTCGGCGAGGCGCGTCAAGTGATCGATGCCGGTATCGGATTCTCGGGACAGGACTTCCGACTCAGTGTTGAGAGATTGGATGCGGCGGCGGGCATCATCCACCTCCGGCGGAACAGCATGCTGGCTGACAGCGACCCGCGCGGCCGCGGTGTCAATCAGGCTGACAGCTTTATCGGGCAGTTGCCGACCGGCAATGTATCGATGGGACAAGCGCACAGCAGATTCGATCGCTTCATCCAAAACCTGCACCTTGTGGTGTTTCTCGAAGGGGATCATTACCCCGCGCATCATGCGGATGCATTTGGCTTCATCAGGTTCGTCGACCTTGACGACTTGGAACCGGCGAGTCAGGGCCGGATCCTTTTCGATGTGGCGTTTGTACTCATCCCAGGTGGTGGCGGCGATGGTGCGCAAGGTGCCGCGGGCCAGTGCGGGCTTGAGGAGGTTGGCGGCATCGCTGGCGCCGCTGCCGCCAGCCCCCATCAAGGTGTGAGCTTCATCGATGAAAAGAATAATCGGTTTGGGGGAAGCCTGAATTTCGTCAATGACACCGCGCAAACGCTGCTCAAATTCGCCCTTCATGCTGGCGCCGGCCTGGAGCAGACCGACATCCAGCGAGCGGACGCTCACTTCGCGAAGCGATGGGGGCACGTCGCCGGCCAGGATGCGATGGACGAACCCCTCGACAACCGCCGTTTTGCCGACGCCTGCTTCACCGGTAAGGATTGGATTGTTCTGGCGGCGCCGCATGAGAATGTCGACGCATTGCCGGATTTCCTCGTCACGGCCGATAATCGGGTCAATTTCGCCTTTGCGGGCCTTTTCAGTGAGATCGACGGTAAAGCGCTTCAGAGCCTCTTGTTTGCCCATTTCGGCGGGAGGGATGGCTCCGCTGGTTTCGCCGGGAGCAGCGCCGGCGCTCAGTCCGGTGCCATCGCTGGCGCGAAGGGCGTCCTCGGGTGACCCGGCCACGATTTTGGAAAAGTTGTCGGTTAGCGTCTCCAACTTGATCTTGGACAATTCTTTCGATACGGCCAGGAACTTGTGGCGCAGGTCGCTATTGAGAAAACCAACGATGAGATGGCCGGTACGGACCTGGGAATCACCAAACATCAGGGTGCCAAACACCCAGCCGCGCTCGATGACAACCGGGATATCGGGGGCAAAATCAGAAATTGCAGTCGCCCCGCGGGGCAAGCGATCCAACGCGCTGATAAGGTCGGCCGCAAGCCTTGAGGAATCGATTTGGAAATGTTTGAGAATATGGTGAATGTCGGTGTCCTGGGCTTGGAGCAGTTGATGAAGCCAGTGAACGGTCTCGACATAGGGATTGCCGCGCATCTTGCAGAAAACGGTGGCGCCCTCGATCGCTTTGTAGCCAATACTGTTGAGTTTGCCGAACAGGGTAGAACGTTTGATGTCAGCCATGAGTGTTTAGAAGTTTAGTGGTGGTCTTTATTCCCTGGGCGGGTTGAGGATCAAATCAGCGGCGTCGTTGTCGGGAGTCTTGGTCTGCAACCAACTGGTCCAGCCCAGGCGACTGGAGTGACCGAGGCGCGTGGGGGGAACCTCGTCGGCACGAAGCACCAGTTGCACATCCCAAAAGAAGTGTTCGCCGCAGTAGTTAAGCACCCAATACTTGAGCCGTTCGAACGCGTCGCCCTTGGGCAACATGCGTTCGTAATCGGCGAGGCTCATGGGCCCGAAGCGCAAGCGAAAACTTAACTGACAATCCCAGAATCGCGACCCAACGATGGTATTGACTCCGAGGCTGCCGCTGTCAGGCGATTGACCCAACTGGAAAATGCAGTCCTGCGGCAAGCTCAACCAGCGGCCGGCAAAAGGATGCACCTCAGCAGGGATATGGAAGTATTCGCGCAGGATGGCTTCCAAGCCCTCGGCATTGCGAGTCTGGCAAGCCAGGCGGCCGGAAAAGAAAAGCTTGGCGAGGTCGGGCACTGCGTCACGATCCTGCAAGGCTTCCATGCCAAGCCCAAAAAAGCTACCAATGTAAGTGGCAAAACGCTGGTCGGACGGGCGATCCAGATCGACGGCTTTCTGACTAGCCGCCCACGCGCGGTAAAACATCGATATTAACCGATGGTGGAAAAGATTTATGAAAGCGGTGATGGTGGTGTCCTTGAAATGCAGCTCACGTTCGAGCACGTATTCGGTAATGTGGGGAGGCAGTGGCGCATTTGGTCCAAACAGGCCGAAGAAATTAACAGCCAGCCGCAAAGTGGAATTGGAGGCGTTCGATGACGCAGAATCCAAGCTGGCGGGGGCGAAACGCAAAGACGGTTTTTGCCAGAACCGGATCGCATCTTCACTCGGGGAAATGGAGAAACCCACGCGCGGCAAATCGGGCCGCTGTGACTCCAGCAGCCTGACGGCGAAAAAGAAGTCGAACGCGTAAGGGCGTTCGAGCAATTCCTCGATTAAAGGATTTGGCGGATTCCCATTCGTGTCGGCCATCGCACAATCTCCCCGCGTTGTTTGGTACGAACAACGGTTTCGGTAAAAGAATTCAACGAAACGTACTTCGCAAAAAACTGTTCAAGCACGGCGCCCAAAACGAAAGCACCGCTCCCTTCAAAGGCGGCCTCGTCAAAAGTCACGCTGATCTCGAGGCCCCGAGCGAACGAAATGGGGCCCGGAGCGGCGACGCGCCGGACGATGGGTTTGGAGCTAACGCTTAACACGCCTTCGATCTGGCGCGCGCCCAGGTGATCTTTTTCTTCAACATATAATTTGAGCAAATCGCGCAGGCCGGCCGCACCGCCATCACCCTTGGCTGAATCGACCAAGGTAAGGTAATTAAGGGAAAGATGACTGATTAGGCGCCAAAAGAAACGCCCTTCAGTGTGCGAAGGTTTTGGCAGCGTTGGCCCGGTAACGCAGCGGATGGAGGTGACAGGAGCGCTGAGGCCCATCGAGAAATCGGTCCGCCCCACACCCACGGCCATCTGGATGGGCAAATGGCGGTTGGTGCAAAGGGCTTTGATGCCCAGTTCACGGAGTTTGGCATTATAGGGAGCGCTGTTGGCATCCACCAATGACAGGAACAGCTCGGTACCCGCGTACGAGGATTTCTTGCCAGACAATCGCTCGTTGGCCGTGAGCATGCGCGGCGCGCGATTAAGGGTATAATAGGCGCCGGCGGAATTATCGGTGTCGCGGGCAAGGTAAAACGGCCGGAATTCTTGTTCCTCGCCGGGGTTGGTTCCGTAGCCCATCACGGACTCCAGCTCGAACACCTCGAAATCGGTGGAGCGGTTTCGGTCCGGGACGACATGAAATTCATAAAAGCCCTCGGAGAGGGAGATTCGATCCAGCGTCTTGGAAAACAAATTGATGGCTGGTGTACAAAAGAGCTCAAAACAAGAGCCATCCACTCGCCGTTCGAGAGTGGTCTCCTGCTCTTTTAGCGGGATGATCAAGTCAAGTTGATCGCCTTTGCAGCGTTTCGCCGGCTCAGCCAGGCCAGCGAGCTGAAAGAAGAGGTATCTTTGCGGCAGAGCAAAGTACTCACGCACCAGGCGATACCCTTCGAAGCCGCGGGGACTGGGGGGCAAAAGAGCTTCATGAGGGGAAAAGCCAACACGCCGGACGCAGCTGGCGGGGAGACGGGCTAGTTCCTTTCCACGATCGGCCACGGATTGGACAACCAGGCCGAGGCGACGCGCGAAGATTTGCTCATAGAGTGTGCCGGCCAAATCGTCCGCTCCGCGGGTGTAAAAAGTCAGGCTGCTGAGATTGATTTTTTCGAAAGATTGACCGCCGGTGGTCTGGATCCGAATTCGCAAAGCAGCGCGAACCCCCATTTCAGATGGGAGGTTCAATTCCTGGACATCACGAGTGAAGTAGCGCGCCTCGAGGACACGCAGAGGCAACAAAACAACTTCCTGCGCCGTTTGGAAAACACAAGGAGTACGCTCTCCCTTGCCCAGGTTGCTCTTGAGAGAAGTCCCGCGAGGAACCGGCACTCCCGCGGCAAGGGCAGGTTGTTGAGGATCGATTTCGAACCGCACGACCGCCATGGACGGAACCGGCGAAAGATAATGAGGGTAAACCGTCTCAAGGAGGGCTTGAGTAAAACGGGGAAACTCGGCCTCGAGTTTTAGATGAACGCGAGAGGCCAGCCAGGCGAACCCCTCAAGCAGTCGTTCGACATAGGGATCGGGACAGGCCTCCTTGGCGTCGCGATCGATGGCCAACCGCCCGGCGATTTTCGGGTACTCGCGAGCGAACTCGCCGGCCATATCCCTGAGATGCCGCAACTCGATGTTGTACAGGCTGAGTAAACGTTCATCCATTCGGTCAGCCTCCAACGCTGCAGTGGCCCGTTTCGATATCGAGAGTCGTTTTGATGTGCAACTGCTCCGGAAGCGGGTTCGCCCAGAGTTCGCCCTGGATATCGAGCACCACCATGTTGCCTTCGAGGCGGGACCTTACTTTAAGGCTGTTATGGAGGATGCGCGGCTCAAAGATGTAAAGAGCTTCCGTCAATTGTCTTTCGAGGTCCCGCATCGAAGGGGTCATGACGCCAAAGAGATGGCGGGTGCCAAAGTTGATGACCGAACGGAGCGCTTCGGGATAATCTTGGAGCGTGATTTCCGAATTGCCTTCGTAGGCCAAGTGCGCACTGGCATTCAGAAGCCACTGCAAGTCGCGCAGGACTCCCTGCCGGTACCGCTGCAACGAAACCACGCGCTGGGTGCGGCTTTCCTGGGTATTTTTCGGCTCGTCATCGGTCAAGCGATCGAGCAGACAAGGCTGTAATTTTTCGATGACGGCTAATTCAGGCATATACGCGAGACGGATGTTCCGAGCACGTCAAGTGGCTGCGAAATCGATAAGCCGGCATTGCAAGAGCGGGTACTCTCCTTCATCGGTCGTGAGGAGTCTCTGACCCAAGCCAACAAAGGTTTGGTGTGGGAGCTCTTGCCACTCTGTTTTGCGAGCGAGCCTCAAGGTACCGTCCTTGGCGGCCTCGGTGCGAGCATAGCGGGCAGGGATGTGGCCGGAAGCTTCCCCGCCGTTGGTCCACACGAGCTGTGCAGGAACCCAAACGAGGTCTCTCAGATCCGCCGGCGCCGGCAAGGCGATCCGACGAATGCGGCAAAACGGAACCCAGTAGTACTTACCTTCCAGGATCAGTTCGAGCATCGGCCCGAGCCGCGAATCGGCGTCCGCGATCCAGGCAAAAGGTTTGCCATCGAGCGTGCCCGCCGTAGCGGGAGCGGCTTCGAACGCGCGCTCGCGCAACTGAGCGGCGGCTTCAAATTCACCGCGAACGTGATGCTCAAGCGCTTTGACCAACAAGCCAACCCATTCCAAGGGTTCACCGAAAATCAGCGGAGTGAGCTTGCCCTCGAACACGCCACCGCGCAGGGCCTCACAGTGAATGACCGGTTGGAAAATCTGCGCCAGCAACATCATCTCAGGATCGATCCCCGCAATGACCTGCAATTGCAGCAAAGCCTTGGACCAATTCCCGAGCAGGCAATGGAGCTGAAACAAGAATATCCGCAACTTGGGATCCTCGGGCCGCGCGCGGATCTCATTTTGTAGCTCGATTAACGCCTCGTCTGGTGCGCCGGCGGCAAGTCGGTCCTGGGCACTCATCACAGTTTTCCGAACGAAGCCCGAAGAGCCTGAGTTCGCAGGAATAACACTTTCAACGACACGGACAATTGATGAGTAAAGTTCATTATTGCGGGTCCTAAGACATTCCTCGTGATTCGCGATTAATCCGGTAACACCCCGAAACCGGTGCCTTGCCACAGGCCCGGGAAATTCACATTGACGGTCGGATCGGGAGCGGCGCCGGGAGCAGGCGCTGGACCACCAACGTTGGGAGAGGCCGCTGGAGCTGTGCTGCCAGCGCCCGGGGCAGCGCCGGCCGGACTGCCCGTCGCGCCGGAACCGCCGCTGGTTGCTGTCGCGGAATCATTCGCCGACGTTCTGGCATCGGGATGGTGATTGTCCATCCACGGAGTTTTTAGCCCGCGTTGATCCTTCACAGCACCGGTTTTAGGATTAGTCTGCCGGTACTTGTATCGCAAAGCATCGAATTCAAACGTGATCGTCTCGGCCGGCTCGGGACCGCTTATGGAAATCTCGTAGCGAATGATCCGAACACCACGGTACTCAACGGCCGCACACGGAATCTTGTTTAACTGAACCGAAGTGCCATCCTCCAACGTGTAGGTCTGGTCACCAGACGCCGGGCGGCAAACCTCGACAGTCACTTTGTCGATTCTTCCGTCGGCTGTATCGTCCGTCGATTTTGTCGTGGTCGCCATGGCGGCCTGGCAGCATTTCAGAAACAACTGAGTGCTGGCCCAGTCCACGCGTTTCCTCAGCCGCACTGTTTTAAAGCCGGAGGCGGGCTGGCTTTTTGAGCTTCCTCCCGAGCCTGATCCTTGACCGCTCCCACTGTCGCCGTCTCCGTCGGCTTGCTCCGGGGTATCCATGTCAAAGCCGCAGTCTCTGAGCTCACACCACCAGTAATGCAGCGCATCCGTGGAGTCGCCCTCGATATCGGGCAAGGGGGTATTTAAAGGTCCGCCCCGGTCAGGGCACTCGCCAAACTTGACGTAGACATCGTTTGCCATTTGCTAAGGGCGTCCAACGCAGCAGGGGCGGGAAGCGGCCTCACGAGGCGGGAGCCAAGGAGCCGACCATTTTTCAATCCTCTGGATCAGGGGGTTCGTCATCGATGCTTTTCTGTGATTCGAGAATCCAGCCAACACCGATAGGTTTCGAGGTGAGCCGGTTACCCGTTGCGTTATCAGTCCACAGACACTTCATCTCCACTTTCTCGTATTCGAATTCGAGATCTTCAGTGGGAAGATTCTCGGTGGTCAGATTCAGTTTGCAACCTTTGAGGTGCACACTTGAGAAGATCATGTGAAGAAAGGGCAACTTCTCATCGCCCAACGCGCCACCATAACGGCAAGCACGCAGTTCAACCATGGGAATCTCCGTCCCCTCGTGACACCATTGCATCATTTGATGGGATGTAGAATCCGAACTTTTGGTGAAGCTAATCCGGTCAAAAGTCAGCGCCCCGCTTTTCATTCCGGAGCCCTTTTTCGAGGCG
>Ga0265338_10009862_pt1 | contig 11309 bp, 12 predicted proteins | sample 42126metaG_FD_193579 | JGI IMG/M metagenome (GOLD analysis project Ga0265338, IMG submission 193579) | Rhizosphere microbial communities from Carex aquatilis grown in University of Washington, Seatle, WA, United States - 4-21-26 metaG | ecosystem: Host-associated > Plants > Roots > Rhizosphere... | reverse complement strand
TGGTGACGGGCAATCTCGCGTGTTTCACCATCGGCTGCATCGTAGGACTGGTGCTCTCCGTTTGGCTCTGCGGCGCGGGCGAAAAAATTCTCAAGGCGAAAGATCCCGGCTCAGTGGTGGCGGATGAAATCGCGGCGATACCAATTTGCTTCCTCGGCTGGGTGATCATTCAACTGCGCAACACCGGCGCGTTTCCCACGCCTCATTACTTTTTCTCAACACCGCACTTACTGCCGACGCTGGGAGTGTTTGCCGCTTTCCGATTGTTTGACGTATGGAAACCGTGGCCGGTGCGCCAAAGCCAATCATTGGCGGGCGGCTGGGGTGTAACCGTGGATGATGCTCTGGCGACGATTTACGTGAACGCGGTCGTATTGGTGGCAATTCTCTGCAGCCGCGGTCTGTGACCGTCGCCAAATTATCAATGATGCGGTGCCGGCAGCGGGAGTGTCTCGCCCGAATTGCTCGGTTGATAAACGCCCGGTTTCAATCCGGCCAACGGGTCCGTTCTGCGCGCATGACGATTGATAGCGATCACTAAAATCACAATCGCCAGGACCGCCAATCCACCCACGACCACCGCGCCGCCGCGCCAATTCACTTTGGAGAGCTGCAGCATCACGAAATCGATCGGCGTTTTGGGCTGATCGGTGAGCGGAGGAGGCTCGCGGAACTTGACCGTCTGCCCTAATTCACCCTCGAGATTCGACATGACTTGCGGCACATCGAGTTTCAGGATGGTCGAAACGGTGCGGACGAAACCGCGGATATAAACCGGCGCCGAGAACACATTGAAGTTCCCCTCCTCCAGGGCGCGAATGTGGTCCGTGCGGATTTTGGTGATTTCCGCCAGCTCCTGAATGGTCAGTTTTTGGGTTTCGCGCGCCTGGCGAAGTTGTTCGGCAACCGTCGACATGGCCTCTTATTGCGGGTTTTCAAAGGCATTTGCAATCCCGGATTTATGCCCGGGACTCGCCGGTGTTTCGCCGGATTGGGTTTTTCTCCGTTTTTGTCATCCAAACACTGACATCAAAAAGGGCGGCATTCCGATTTCGTATATTTTTGAAAAGGCGAACGTGACAACATGAAAATTTTGAGTGTTTTGTTCACGGTCACCCTGCTGGTCTCCGCCAATCGATTGGCGGGAATTCTCCGACGCCTGCACGCTTTGCCCAACCGCTCGCTTCTGGTCCGCACCATCTCTCTTCGCAACGAACACAACCAATGAAAAATCTAAAAAGATTCAAGCTGATTATCGGCCTTTCGCTCATCGCGATCGGTTGCGGCCTCTTCGCCGGGTATTTTTTCAAAACGCCATCGCACGAAATCACGAGCACCGAGTTGAGCCAGTTGATCGAACAAAAACAGATCGCTGACGGCCACGCCTATCCTTCGCCATACAGTGGCATCTATCGCATCGAAGGCACTCGCACCGTGAATGGCAAGCCGGAGAAATTTTATGTGACGACGCACCTGGATGACGCCGAAGCCAAAACGCTCTTCGCACAGGACGGTGTGAAGGTTGAAATGCCCGGCAGCATGCGCGGCCAATGGGTGAGCGTGATTTCCACGCTGTTCATCGGCGGACTCGTCATTGGCCTGGTGGCGTATCAGGCGAACCTCGGCCGCGCCAAAAATACTCGCGTAACGGAGCGGCCCACGATTCGTTTCAGCGACGTGGCAGGAATCGAAGAAGCCAAAGGCGAGGTTTCGGAAATCGTCGATTTCCTCCGTAACCCAAAAAAATACGAGCGCCTCGGCGGCACGTTGCCGAAGGGCGTGTTGCTCATCGGCCCGCCCGGCACCGGCAAGACGATGCTGGCGAAAGCCATCGCTTGCGAAGCGGATGCGGCGTTTTTCAACGTGCACGGCAGTGATTTCACGGAAGTATTCGTCGGCGTGGGCGCCAAACGCGTGCGGCAGATTTTCCGCCAGGCGCGCAAACACAAGCCCGCGATTATTTTCATCGATGAAATCGATTGCGTCGGCAAAAACCGGAAATTCGATTCGCACGGCGAACATCAGCAGACCATTAATGCGTTGCTGGCGGCAATGGATGGTTTCCAGGGCAGCGAAGGCGTGGTGGTCATCGCCGCGACGAATCGCCCGGAAGATCTCGACGACGCGCTCACGCGTCCGGGACGGTTTGATCGCAAGGTCTTTGTCCCCTTCCCCGACATGAAAGGCCGGCGCGCGATTTTGCATGCGCACGCGCATGACAAACCGATCGAAGGCGAGAAGACTCTTGATCTCATTGCCCAAACGACCCCCGGAATGTCCGGCGCGGATTTGGCGAACCTGATCAACTAGGCTGCGATTCTTTGCGCGCAGCAGGACGCAAATGCCATCCGGCTCTCGGACTTGGAATCCGCGCGCGACAAAGTGCGCTTCGGCAAGGAACGCAAATCCATGGTCTTGAAACAGACCGAGCGCGAAATGGTCGCCTACCATGAAGCCGGCCATACCATCATTCATTTGCAGACCTCGCTTTTGCCGCCGCTCTACAAAGTGAGCATCGTGCCGCGCGGCCAGGCGCTCGGGGTCACCACGCTATTGCCCGACGAAGATCAGAATCTGCAAAGCAAAAAGTTTTTGCTCGAGGAATTGTTCGTCCTCATGGGCGGCCGAGCGGCGGAGAAAACGTTCTACGATTCCACCACGAACGGCGCAGCGGGCGATCTTGACGTGGCGCGAAAAATCGCCCGCAAGATGATTCACGAATGGGGCATGGGCGAACGGCTGTATTACGAACCGGACCAACGCGATGCCGAGGCGGAGATCAATCGTTTGTTGGAAAAAGCGGATAACGACGCTCATGCTGTTATTCAGGCCCAACGAGAAAATACGGATAGGCTCGCCAAAGCCCTCCTGGAACGCGAAACCCTGACGCGTGAGGAAGTGCTGGCGTTGCTGGACATCAAAGAATCACTGGTTACCGCGGCTTGAGAATCGTTGGAACCAGCGGGGGCGCTCGCTCCTCATAGTTTTGAAAGCGAGCGCTCCCGTTTTGATTTTGGCCGGCGCGCGGGCTGCATCCATGCCGTGGAAGGTCCGCGTGCCGTGCCATTTATCACCGCGTCATAGCCGCCTGCCGGCGAAAAGGCCTAGCAGCAGCAGGACCACGAAAACCGCGACAAACAAGTAGAACAGGAACACCGCTATGTTCGCCGCTGCGCCTGCGACTCCCGTAAATCCCAGCAGAGCCGCGATGATGGCAATAACGAAGAATATGGCTGCCCATCTTAACATATAGCCTCCATGGTTAGAGTTGATGTTTTCATGGGAAAAACGTAGGCCCAAAAAACGCCGCTCGCCTTGGGGTTTTGTGCCCAAAGAGAGTTTAACGGAAGGTAACAAGGAGGGCGGCTGAGGCGCCTTAGTTTCCTTCTGTTCAATCCTTGTCTTTTGTTAAACCGCGCTTTGGCCGCCGCCATCTGCTCCACCGCCATCCAGATCAATCAGAATGTCTCGCGGCTCGGCGCCTTTGCTCGGACCAACAATTCCGCGGTTCTCCAATTCATCCATGATGCGTGCCGCGCGCGTATAACCGAGGCGCAGGCGGCGTTGCATGAGGGACACGCTCGCTTTTTGTTCGCTGCGGATGACTTCGATGCATTGCTGGATGATTTCCTCGTCCTCGTCGATGCCGCTTTCATCGCCAAACGTCGCCGCCGGCTTGGAAAGCTGTTGATGAATTTCCATTTCGTAGCTCGGCTTCGCCTGGGCTGCGATGAAATCAACGACGCTTTGAATCTCCTGGTCCGTGATGAGTGCGCCTTGCGCGCGAATGAGTTTTGCGGAGCCCGGTGGCAGATACAACATGTCACCTTTGCCGAGCAATTTGTCCGCGCCCATTGCGTCGAGAATCGTCCGCGAGTCCACCTTGGCCGCCACCTGGAACGCGATACGCGCCGGGATGTTCGCTTTGATGACGCCGGTGATGACGTCCACGCTCGGGCGCTGCGTCGCCACGATGCAATGAATGCCGGCCGCGCGCGCCATTTGCGTAATGCGCGCAATGGCCATTTCCACGTCCGCCGGCGCCACGAGCATCAGGTCCGCCAATTCGTCGATGATAACGACGATGTAGGAAAGTTTTTCGGGAATGACGATGTCGTCCTCGCGCGGCACGACGATTTGTTCGTCCACTTCCACGGCGAAACCTTCGGCGCCCGGTTCCACTTTTTCCTTCTTCGCCATGAGCGGCAACTCGGGTTCCTGCGGCACAATTTTTTTATTGGGCCGAGAATTGAACGTACCAATGTTACGCACGCCAACCTTCGCAAAAATCTGGTAGCGCTTCTCCATTTCGTTGACAACCCAGCGCAGGGCCAAAATCACTTTTTTGGGATCGGTCACGACCGGCACGACCAAATGCGGCAGCGCGTTGTAATGCTGCAACTCGACGACCTTGGGATCGATCATCACGAACCGCAATTGGTCCGGCGAGAAACGGTAGAGCAGCGACGCAATGATGGAATTGATGCAAACCGATTTGCCCGAGCCCGTGCTGCCGGCGATGAGCAAGTGCGGCATTTCCGCGAGGTCCGCGATGATCGGATGGCCGTAAACGTCCTTGCCGAGCGCGATCGGCACGCGCGCCTTGGTGTTGCGCCACTCGTCGGATTCGTAAAGGTCGCGCATGATGACCTTGGTCTTCACGGCGTTTGGCACCTCGACACCGACGGAGCTTTTGCCAGGAACCGGTGCGAGAATATGAATACGCTCCGCCTTCAGCGCGGCGGCGATGTTGTTCGAGAGGGCGACAATTTTTTCCAGCTTCACGCCGGGTGCGGGATGCAACTCGTAACGAGTAATCGTCGGGCCCTTGGTGATGTCGCCGAGGGAAACATCGATATCGAATTGTGCGAGCGTCTGCTGCATCAAGCGCGCATTGGCCATCAATTCCTCCTTGGACTCCGTCGGTTTCAAACTCACGTCGGCGTGTTGAAGGAAATCCATCGGCGGCAACTGGTAATTGCCGATGATCGGCGTGGAGGCGACGGTGATGGGCTTCGGCCGGCGCGGCGCCGGTTTCGGTTTTGGCGCCGGGACGGGAACAGAGCTGTCCGTGATATTGACGACCGGCTCGGGCGCAGGCTCGCCAGTTTTGTCAGCCGGTTTTTCAGCGGATTTATCGGCGGAGTCGGAAGCCTTTTCGTCTTTCTCGGCGGATTTATCATCCGGCTTGGGCTCCGCTGCTTTTCCTAAAACGTCAGCCGTCGAGGCGGCGGCAAGTTCGCGCGCGGGAATAATTATAGCCTCCTCCGCCGGGGCGGGTTCCTTGACCGGTTCCGGCGTGGCCGCTTTTTTCACGCGCGGTTTGGATTGGGGCACGCTCAAATCGCGCACGGTCGGCTCCGGCACCGGTTGCATATCCGCGCCCAACCCACTGCGCTCGGCAGCGCGTTCGGGCGTGCGTTCGCCGTTGCGGTCGGCCTCCTCCTGGAGTTTCTTCGCCTGTTTCTGCAAATCGCGCGCTTTGCGTTCGAGCACGGCTTCTTCAGTCGTTCCCGCCTTGGTCGTTTCTTCCACACCGGTAAGGCGATTGCGGATCCAGTCGCCGAACGGGAATGCCGTCAGGAAAATCAAACTCATCAGGCACAGCGCGGCATAAACAATCGTCGCGCCAATTGGGCCGAGCAACGAGAACCCCCACTGATAGCGCATGGAATCGCCATACGTGAGATAGCCGAGCCCTCCGCCGGCGCTGTTGGCTCCAATGCTTTCGTGCAGTTTCCCCAAAATACCGCCTTTATCCGCCAGAAAGAGTAACCCCGTCAGTGAGACCAGCAGCCCCGTCGACCAGATGAGGGACCAGCGCGGGCGTTCCAGCAAGTAATGCATGAAGCCGAACAGGAAGGCCGCGCCGAAAATCGCGATAAGCAAGGGCAGAACGTAGGCTACCATCCCGAACACGAGGAAGATCCACCAGGAAATATACGCGCCGAGGGGCCCGATCCAATTGTGCGCCGGCCGCATCGGGGGATTGTTGAGAAAACGGATATCGTGCGGGTCGAATGATAATTGGGCCATCAGCAGCAGCAGTGCTGCGAGGAGCAACACCACGCCGATGATATCATCAAAACCGCGCGAAGAGCCGGAGTCTGCCTTTCGTGACATAGGCCCAGACTAACAGCGAAAAGTTGTACGTGACAAGAAACGAGTGTACGCCCACAGGGTTCACGCATTTAAAATCAAAAGATTCAGGGCATTGGGATCGAACTTCGTCGAATTGCGTTGAGAAGGGTCCGACGAGGAAACGTCGCGTATGCTATCTTCAATCTTCTGAAAGCGATAATCATGATAGAAAACAACTTCCCCATTTGCTTGTGGTTCAAATGGGAAAGTTGAAATTTTAATTCAAAGCAAATTTATGTCCGTCCCAAAATCCGAAAAAGACTGGAAAAGGGCGCAACTTGGCACCCGCACCGGAGCACGGCTGTGCTGAAAGCCAGCCGCAGCAACTCGATTCATTCCAAGATTGCTGAAACGACCATCATACGTTCTTTCCGAGGGTGCTGCGGCTGGTCTTCAACACAGCCGCCCTCCTGCCTGTGGTGCGGGTGCGAAGTTACGCCCGCTGGAAAATTGCTCTTCAAATTTAGATGCGTTTCCCCTGAGACACCTCTCTCGATACTCGACACTCGACCCTGAGCCGCTCGACGGTTAAATTTCCCCATCGGCATGGCGAAAAAGATTTCCAGGTTTCAGCGATTTAAGCAGGAAGCCCAGGCTTTGTGGGACGAGGGCTTTCGTCCCGACAACGAACCGTCCCGGCTCCACCGATTCCTTCACTTTTGGGTGCTGGTCGGAAAAAGCTTCGTGCGCAACCGCTGCCCCTTGCGGGCTTCAGCGCTTTCCTACACCACCCTGCTGGCATTGATACCAATGCTCGCCGTGGCGATGAGCGTCACCACCAGCCTGCTGAAGAAAGAAGGCAAGGTCCAAATCGAAAACTTCATCGAAAGTTTCGTTTCCAAAATGGTCCCACCGGCCGGCGACGAGACAAATGCCCTTCCCGCCAAAGGCGTTTCCCCCAACGCTCAACCATCAAAAAATTCTCAATCTCCCGTTCCGACGAATTCCGTTGAGCTCACCACGAATGTTTCCAACACCAGCGGAGTCACGAACGCAATCATCGCGACCCTCTCGAATACCAATCATGTTGCCGCCGCGCCGAATGTGGAAAAAGAGCCGGATGCGACTGATTTGCGGCTGTCCGCCGCGCAAAAAAAGGTTGCGAACCAGATTTATGGGTTTGTTCAAAATGTGCAAAGCGGCGCCATCGCGGGCATCGGCATGTTGTTTATAGTTTACGCCGCGATTCGCATGTTGAGCCAGATCGAAAAAACCTTCAACGACATCTGGGGCGTGACCCGCGGGCGTAGCTGGTGGATGAGCATCGTGCTCTATTGGACCACGATTACGCTGGGCCCGCTGTTGCTCGTGGGCGTGGTGGGGTTGGCCAGTGGCCCGCATCTTCAATCCACACAGAAATTCCTCATGAAAATGCCGGGCATCGGCGCGGTTACTTTCAAGCTGTTGCCGCTCATCTTGCTTTGGCTCGCCTTTGCGCTTTTTTATAAAGCGGTGCCAAACACCAAGGTTCGTTTGAACGCCGCGCTCATTGGCGGATTCGTGGCGGGCACCGCCTGGCACGTGAATAACCTGCTGGCGTTTCTCTACGTTTCGCGCGTCGTCACCTACAGCAAAATGTACGGTGCCCTCGCATTGGTCCCGATCTTCATGCTGGGCCTTTATTTTTCCTGGATCATCCTCCTGTTTGGCGCCCAGGTCGCGTACGCGTATCAAAATCGCTCGCTCTATCTGCAAGAGCGCATCGCGGAAAACGTGAACCAGCGCGGCCGCGAGTTCGTGGCGCTGCGGTTAATGACCTGCATTGGCCAGCGTTTTCAACGCGGATTGCCGCCGCCGAGCAGCCAGGAAATGTCCGAGGAATTGTGCATCCCCAGCCGCCTGGTGCAACAGGTCCTCCAAACGCTGATCGCCGCGCATCTCGTCATTGAAGTGTCCGGCCTCGAGCCCGCCTACACCCCGGGCCGGCCGCTGGAACAGATCAACGCGCATCACCTCCTGCAGGCGATGCGCGCGCGCGGGCAGGAATTGCTCACGCGCCATGAACCGGTCCGCGAAGAAGTCTATGGTGAATTCGCCCGCATCCAGGAAGCCGAAAAAAACGCCGCTTCAACCATCACCATGCTGGACCTGGTGCATCGCGCCAACACGCGGCTTGAACTCGCCGCTCCAAAAACAGAACCGGAATCGCTGCCTGAATTGGTGCCGGCGGTGAAGCCTGTCATCGAGCCGGAGCCGCAGCCGAAACAAACCGTTGAAGTGCCTCAACCGGTGGAAATGCCCAAACCACAGCAGGAAATTGTCGCGGAAGTCCCCCCGCCTGCGAAACAAACTGAAGAGATTGCGCCGCCGCATCCCGTGGCCGGGCCGGTGACGGATGAAGAAAGGGATTTTCCACTTTGAATTTTCACTCATGAGCATGGAAATGAAAATTTTGTTGCGAGTGGGTCTAATTCTAGGCCTCCTCCTTTTGTCAGTGCTGGTGTTAAGTTTCCTCGGGGCCATGTTTCGTCGGGAAGCCGTGAAACAGGATTTGTCCTGCCGTGGATGCGCGGCGGTACGCATCTGGTGGATACCGATCGCCGCGTGGTTTTATCAGGGCGCGAGAACCTATTTCTCAGTCACCTACCGTGACCCCGGCGGCCTGCTTCATAAAGCTCGTTGCTATGTGTATGTATCGCTGATGAGTTCTCCATTCGGTCCGCAATGCGTCGAGTGGACCAAGGATGAAATCAGAAACATCGTTGATACTTGACGGCCCTGCCAACTGATCCCATCGCGAAATCATTATGATCATCGGCGTTCCCAAAGAAATCAAAGAGCAGGAATATCGCGTGGCACTGCTGCCGAGCGGCGCGTATCAACTCATCAAACGCGGACATGAAGTCGTGGTCGAGCGCGGCGCGGGATTGGGCGCGGGTTATCCGGATGGCGAATACGAGCAAGCCGGCGCGAAGCTGCTCGATTCGCATGCGGAAATTTTCCAGCGCGCCGAGTTGGTTGTGAAGGTGAAGGAACCCTTGCCGGGCGAATTCAGTTTGCTCCGCCGTGGCCAGATTTTATTCACCTACCTGCACCTCGCCGCCAGCCGCGGGCTCACGGAAGCGCTGATGCAATCCGGCGTCACCGCTCTTGCGTATGAAACGGTGGAGGTCAATCGCCGGTTGCCCTTGCTCGAGCCGATGAGCGAGATCGCCGGGCGGATGTCGATTCTCGTCGGCGGTTATTTTCTGCAAAAACATTTTGGCGGCAGCGGCGTGTTGCTCGGCGGCGTGCCAGGTGTGTTGCCGGGAAAAGTGGTGGTGCTGGGCGGCGGCGCGGCGGGCATCAACGCCGCGCGCATGGCGCAGGGCCTCGGCGCCGACGTGACCATTCTCGAAGTGGATTTGGAACGCATGCGCTTTCTCGACATCACACTTCACACCGCACACACGTTGTATTCGAACGAATCACACCTGCTCGAACTGATGCCGAATGTCGATCTGCTCATCGGCGCGGTGCTCGTGCCGGGCGCCAAGGCCCCCAAGTTGATTACGCGCGCGATGCTCCGGCAAATGCGGCCCGGCAGCGTGCTGGTGGACATCGCCATCGACCAGGGCGGGTGCGCGGAGACCTCGCGTCCCACCACGCATCACGACCCGGTGTTCGTGGAGGAAGGTGTCACGCATTATTGCGTGGCCAACATGCCGGGCGCTTACGCCCGCACCGCCACGCAGGCGTTGACGAACGTCACCTATCGCTACATCGAATTGCTCGCCGACCATGGTTTGGCCGAGGCCTGTGAGAAACAACCGGCGCTTTTGAGCGGCGTGAATATTTTGAACGGCAAACTCACCCAGAAAGCCGTGGCGGATGCGCACGGGATGCCATCGGCGCCGGTGAATTTTTAAACGTTCACTTCTTTCGCGAGCGGTTCTTGTCGACGATGGCCACAATGATGATTACAAACGCGAGCAGGCGGACGAAATACCACATGGTGGCCCGCTCGGGCACGTCGCTCACGAATTGCAATCCAAACCGCTGCACTGCGAGAATGAAGAACGCCGCGCCAAACATCGCGAACAACCGGTCGCGCGTGTCACGCCAGAAACGGAGGAAAAATATCCCCGCCACGATATAACCCATGGTCAAAATTCCGGAGATAAAGTCGTTCATAATCATCGCTTCTCCCATATCAATCCGAAAATCATCAGCGACAAGCCAATCACGGCCGGTAGTGAACGAATGTGCGACAAGTCGACATCCGTCAGCACCCGAAGGTCGACGACCAGCAGGATGTTATTGAGCGCGAGGCCAACAAAACACCATCCGCTCCAGAACAAAAGCCGGGAACCGCTTTGTTTATAACCGCGCAACAAAAGCACCGCGCACACGATACTGGTGAGCGCACAAAGAATGTAAGCAACGTCTGCCATTATGGTTCGTCCTTTCGCAAACGAAACGCGTCCGAAAACGCGCGCAATGGATCCGTGGGTTTGGAATAGATGAAGGAAATCATGGAGACGCGGCGCATTTTGTAAACTTTTTCCAGGTCCGCGACGGTGGCGGCTTCGGCGCTCGAAGAATTAAACCGGTATTTTGGCGAGTCCGCGCTGCCAATGAGCGTCAGCAATTTGGCGCGATGCAACTCCTCGAGCCGCGCCTTGGCGGATTCAAAGCTGGTACAAAGGGTGCGGCTGACGTCTAACGGGGTCGATTCCCCGGCAAACAACAACAGCAATATCTCCAACGATTCCACCGAGTGGATGTGATCGATGATAAAACGCCGAATTTTTTCAGGTATTGGTTCTTCCGCAGGTTGCTTCAAAATATAACTATTTATTTCACGAACACGAGGCGACGCACGGCCACGGACCTTGCGGGCGCAGAGGGCCCGCAGTTTTAACTAGGCGTGGGCCACCGGGCGAACGTTGGTTTGCACCCAATAATGGGCGACGGTTTTGACGAGTTGAGTCAATGAATCCAGGTCAGGCGGTTTGACCAGAAACGAATTTGCCCCGAGATCGTAGGCGCGGTTGATGTCGGCGGTCTGGCTGGACGAGGTGAGCAAAATCACCGGCAACCGGCGCAGGCGCGGTTGCTCGCGTATCCAGGCCAGCACTTCGAGCCCGGAAACACGCGGGAGCTTCACGTCTAAAAGAACACAAACGGGCGCACCGCCGTTAGTGGCGCTCTGCTCCAGCGCCGTGATGGCGGCATCGCCATCATTA
>Ga0265338_10009861_pt1 | contig 11310 bp, 9 predicted proteins | sample 42126metaG_FD_193579 | JGI IMG/M metagenome (GOLD analysis project Ga0265338, IMG submission 193579) | Rhizosphere microbial communities from Carex aquatilis grown in University of Washington, Seatle, WA, United States - 4-21-26 metaG | ecosystem: Host-associated > Plants > Roots > Rhizosphere >... | reverse complement strand
CCGGCGTCGGCGCCGCGGGCATCGGCGTCTCGCACATCGCGGCGGCGGTCGCAGTCGCGGTCGTGAGCGCCGGCGGAGCGGTCGAGGTGCACCAGTCGCTCGTCGCGCAAGCCCCGCCGGCTGCGATCCGGCACGTCCTCGTGCTGCCGCACGCCGCACTGCAGACCCCCTTCGCGAGCGGCGCACCCGCCGCCCAGCTGCGGCATGACGCCGCGATGCGGCTCAAGCTGCGGATCGTGCCGGGTGTCTTCGGTACGGCAGTCGTCGTACCCCCTCCCACGCTCGACCCGGCCGCGACAGGTCCCGCCAACGGCGGTGCGGCGGCGCCGGTCGATCCGCCCGCCAGCTCCACCGATCCGGTGACGCCAGCGCCCGACGCCGGCACGGCGCCGGACGGGAGCGGACCGGTCGTCGGCGCGACGAGCGGCTCCTCGAGCGCGCCACCACCGGCCCCCGCGCCCGCAGACGACAGCGCGCCTGCGACTCCCCCGCCGCCGGATCCCGCCGCGCCGGCGACGAGCGCCGACCCGGCTGCGAGCACCGCGCCGGCCCCCACGACGCCGCCGACGTCGGCGAGCACCGGTGGCGCGACGTACCAGCCGCGCCGCTGAACGCGGGCACGAGCGCCGTGAGTTGGCGCACGCGCGCTGATAACGTCGCGCCGCCATCGACCGCCTGCTGCCCCCACTCGACCACGAGGAGCTGTACGTCCACCGCGGGCGGCGCTCCAGCCTGCCCGTGATGGTCGCGATCCACTCGACCGTGCGCGGGCCGTCGCTCGGCGGCTGTCGCATGTGGTCGTATGACGACGTGCGCGCCGCCACGCTCGACGTGCTGCGCCTCTCGCGCGCGATGACGTACAAGGCCGCGTGCGCCGGGCTGCCGCTCGGCGGCGGCAAGGGGGTGATCGCGCTGCCGGCGGGCACGCGTCTGACGGGCGCACGGCGCCGCGACGCGCTGCTCGACTTCGCCGACGCGGTGCAGATGCTCGACGGCCGCTACCTGACCGCCGAGGACGTCGGCATCGGCAGCCGCGACATGCCGGTGATGGCCGAGCGCACCCAGTTCGTGACCGGGTTGGCGACCGCACGCGGCGGCTCGGGCGACCCGAGCCCATACACGGCGATCGGCGTCGAGGCGGCGATCCGCACCGTCTGCGAGCGGCTGTTCGGCAGCCGCTCACTCGAAGGACGCAGCATCGCCGTGCTCGGCCTCGGCCACGTCGGCTCGCGCGTCGCGAGACTTTGTGCCCGCGCCGGCGCGCGGCTGGTCGTGACGGATGTCGACCCGGGCAAGCGTGCGCTCGCGGAGGCGCTGGGCGCGCGCTGGACGACGCCCGCGCGTGCTTTGACCGCGAAGGTCGACGTGCTCTCCCCCTGCGCACTCGGCGCCGTCTTCACGAGCGACTCGGTGCCACAGCTGCGCTGCCGCGCGATCGCCGGCGCAGCCAACAACCAGCTCGCCGACGAGCGCGTCGCCGAGCTGCTCGCCGCGCGGGAAATCCTGTGGGCGCCTGACTTCGTCGTCAACGCCGGCGGCATCGTCAACATCGCCGTCGAGCTGCGCCGCGAAGGCTACGACCCCGCCGTCGCCCGCCGCGACTGCCGCGCCATCGGCGACACGCTCGCGCAGGTCCTCGACGCCGCCGACGCCACCAGCACGACGCCGCTCATCGCCGCCAACGCGCTGGCAAAGCAGCGGCTGGGGGGCGAATAACGGGAGCACTGCGGCTCTCACCTCGGTATGCGAGGCGAGAGCCGCAGTGCTGCGACGGACATGGCGATCGCGGAGCTGGCGAACAGCCAGCACGGAGTGGTTACCCGGCGTCAGCTTGGCGCGCTCGGGGTCGACCGGCACGCGATCGACCGCCGCATCTCTCGTGGCCTCCTCGCCCCGCTTCACCGCGGCGTCTACGCGTTCGGCCACCGGCATCTGAGCGCCGAGGGAAGATGGCTCGCGGCGGTCCTGGCGGCCGGGCCGGGCGCCGCGCTGAGCCACCGCGACGCCGCGGCGCTGCACGGCATCCGCAAGGCGCCGGAGTCGCGGAAGGTGAGCGTCACGACGCCGACCGACGCGGCGAGCACACCGGCGCTGTGGGTCTACCCGCGTCGTGAGCTGGAGGCAGACGAGGTCGAGACGGTGCGCGGCGTGCCGGTCACATCACCCGCGCGCACGCTCGTGGACGTCGCACCGCTGCTGACCGCGGCGCAGCTCGCAGCCACGCTCGGCGAAGCGGACCGCAAGGGACTGCTCGACGTCGCAGCGGTCGAGCGGGCGCTGCGCCGCACGGCGGGCCGGCACGGGCACAGCCACCGGCGCTTGCGCGCCGCCCTCGACGCCCACCGCACAGCCGGCGCCGCCCTGCTCCTGTCGGAGCTGGAGGAGCGCTTCCTCGACCTCGTGCTCGCCGCCGGCCTTCCCCGTCCGCTGCTCAACGCGCCGTTGCGCGGCTACAGAGTCGACGCGCTGTGGCCGGCTGCGAGAGTCGTCGTGGAGCTGGACGGCTGGGCGCACCACGGCGACCGCCAGGCGGCGGCGCGCGACCGCGACAAGACGAACCGCCTGCAGCTCAAGGGCTTCGCGGTGCTGCGCTTCATGCACGGCGACCTGGTGGCGCAGCCGGCGGCGGTCGTCGCCGCGGTGCGAGCGGCGCTCCGGCGCGCGCAGGACATGTGAGCCGTCAAGGCAACCACGGCGGCCGCGCCGGCCGCTCGACGTCCTCCGGCAGTCGCCCCTCGTCGGCGAGCTTGTCGAGGTGGGCGGCGAGGGTGACGGTGGCGGCGGGACGCAGGAATGGCGGCGCGTCGGACCAGGCGGCGTCGAGCAGCTCGTCGATTGTGCGGGCGCCGGAGGCGACCGCGGCGAGCAGCGCGCGCTCGCGGGCGCGGCGGTGCTCGACGTACTCGGCGATCTTCGCCTGCGGGTCCTCGACGAGCGGGCCGTGGCCGGGGCAGATGAGTGTGGGCGCGCGCTCGCGCAGGCGCTCCAGGCCGGCGAGGTAGCCGGCGAGCGCGCCGGGATCGGGCGCGACGAAGACGCTGCCCTCGCCGAGCACGGCGTCGCCGGTGAAGGCGAGGTCGGCGAACAGGTAGGTGAGGTGGTCGGGCGCGTGGCCGGGCGTCGCGAGCGCCTCGAGCGGACCGGCGTGGTCGCCGTCCGACAGCGGCAGCTCGACCGCGCCGCGCATCCCCGCGAGCGGCGCCGCGCCGCCGAGCCGCTCGCGCAGCGCCGGCACCGCCTCGGCGTGGTCGGGATGGTCGTGCGTGAGCGCGATCCCGGCGAGGCCGCCGCGCTGCTCGACCTCCGCCGCGACCGCCTCGACGTGCTCCGGCAGCGCCGGACCCGGGTCGATCACCCACGCGCGCTCGCGGCCGACGACGTACGTGTTCGTGCCGGTCAGCGTGAACGGACTCGGGTTCCCGGCGCGGATCGCGGCGACGTCGTGGCGCTCCAGCGCGCTCATCGCGGATCGAGCCGGTAGACCGGGCCGTTGAGCGAGACCGCGTACACACGCCCGGCGTCGTCCTGGCCGAACGACGACAGCGACGCGACGTGCAGGCCGATCGCGTGACGGGCGCTCGAGCCGTGCTGGGTCAGCCGCGCGCTCAGCAGGTTGCCGACGCAGAAGTCGCCGTAGACGTAGCGGCCGGCGAGCGCCGGCAGCCGCGGGTCGCGCACGACGTAGCCGCCGGTGACCGCGCACCCCCCGGCGGCGTGCGTGTACTCCAGCACCGGCTTGACGTCGCCGTGGATGTGCAGCGACGGGTCCTCGACCCGCGTCCCCTCGTACGCGCGCCAGCCGAAGTTGACCCCGCGCGCGGTCCCGCGCACACGGAAGTCGACCTCCTCCAGCGTGTCCTGCCCGACGTCGCCGATGACCATGTTTCCGGTCGCACGATCGAACGAGAAGCGCCACGGGTTGCGCAGGCCATAGGCGTAGATCGTCGGCACCACGCCGCGGCGGCCCACGAATGGGTTGCCGGCGGGAACGCGGTAGCCGCCGCTCGCCAGCGGGTCGATCCGCAGGATCTTGCCGAGCTGCGTCGCAAGGCTCTGGCCGTTGCCGATCCGCCCGTGCGGATCGCCCTCCGAGCCGCCGTCGCCGAACCCGACGTACAGGAAGCCGTCAGGTCCGAACTGCAGCTGCCCGCCGTTGTGGTTGGGCTGCGGCTGGCGCTGGAACAGCACGAGCCGCGCGCTGCGCGCGTTCGCGCGGTCCGGCGAGGAGCCGCGCCGGTACTCGACCACGCGCGTGTTCCCGTTCACGTCCGTGTAGTCGACGTAGAAGCGGCCGCTCGTCGCATAGTCGGGCGCGAAGGCGATCGACAGCAGCCCCTGCTCCCCACCGCTCACCACCAACCGCGTGAGGTCGAGGAACGGCGCCGGCAGCACGTGCCCGTCGCGTACGACCCGCACCTTCCCGCCCTGCTCCACGACGAACAGCCGCCGCGGATCGCCCGGCGCCTGAGCGACGTACACCGGCGAGGAGAAGCTCCCGATCCGCGTCAGCTTCACGCCCGTCGAGCGAGCGGCCGCGGCGCCGCCGGTGCCGGCCGGCGCGCTCCCGCATGCGCCGAGCGCCGCGAACACCACGAGCAGAACCGCCAGGACCGCTGGGGGACGCGAAGGCACGTCCCCCAGCATGGCATGTGCCGAGGACTACGAAACGGCGGCGGCGGCCGGCCACGCCGCGTTGCAGACGAGCCCCTCCTGCCCGGCGGCCGACCACAACTCCTCCGCGATGTGCGGCGCCAGCGGCGCGAGCATGATCACCGCGTCGAGCAGCGCCCGCTGGAGCGCGTGCTGGTCGCTCGGCGTCAGCGCATCCTGCTGTCTCAGCACCCGCCGCTCGAAGTCTCTGACGCGCTCCACGAGCGTCATCACGTTGCGCGCCGCGCGGTGCGTCTCGAGCCCCTTCATGTTCTCGGTGATGCGCCGCACGGCGACGCCGTGCCAGTTGTCGAGGCGCCTGCGCAGCTTCGCCGCGCCCTCCTCCTCGTCCGGGGCCGGCACCGCGCCCGCGCCCTCCAGCCGCGGCAGCGCGTACTCCCAGAAGTTGTGCAGCCACTTGTGGCAGTACTGCAGCGCCTGGTCGGTCCAGGTGAGGATGTTCGTCGGCGCCGCCGCGTACAGCACCGCGAGCCGGACGGTGTCCGCCCCGACCCGCTCCAGCAGCGCGTCGGGGTCCACCACGTTGCCGAGGTGCTTGGACATCTTGCGCCCGTCGAGGTGGACCATCTCGTGCATCAGGACCCTCTGGTGCGGCTCGCCCTCGGTCAGGTGCGGCAGCACGTCCGCGTCGCGCAGCACCTTCGCGGTCATGCGCTGGTCGAACATCGAGCCGCCGCCGTCGGCACCCCAGATGACGATGTGGACGGGCAGCCAGCGTCTCAGTTCCTCGCTCGTGAACATCGAGGACTCGCGCTCGGCGGCCGGCACGCTGAACGGCAGCCACTGCCACAGGCCGTCGACGTGGCAGTCGAGCGTGTCCGTCTCCCGGCGAGCCGCGGCCCCGCACTGCGGGCACGTCGTCGCGATGAAGTCCTCGCGCTCGGCGAGCGCGTTGCCCTCGCCGGTCGGGCGCAGGTCGTCGGGCAGGCGCACCGGCAGCTGGTCCTCGGGGACGGGAACGGTCCCGCAGGCGTCGCAGTGCACGAGCGGGATCGGCGCGCCCCACGCGCGCTGGCGCGAGACGGGGAAGTCGCGCGCGCGATAGCGGGCCGCGTCGCGCAGCTTCGGCCTGCCGGACGGCAGCTTCCAGCCCAGCGAGGCGGCCGCTCTCACGCGCGGCGCGAGGCGCGCGTCGACCTTGTCGGCGTCCGGGATCCCGAGCACCGCCGTATGGCCGAAGCGGTCGTCGACCGCCGGCGTGATGACGACCGGCAACGGCTTCGCGAAGCCGGGGATCGCGAGCGCGCGGCCGGTCTGGATCAGCGGCGCGGCCTCGGCGCTGCGGTCGTCGCGCTGCACGCCGGCGCGCCGCACGCGCTCGAGCTGCGCGCGGATCTCCTCGTCCATCGCCCACGCGTCGATGTCCGGGTGGCTCGGTGAGAGCATCACGAACTCGGCTCTGTCGACCGCGTCCTTGTACGGCGTGAAGACGGTCAGAGGCACGCCGTCGAGCGTCGAGGCGTCGAGCTCGACGCCGTCCACGCGCCCGAGCATCGTGCGCTGCGCCGCGACGCCGGCCGCGTTCCAGCCGTCGAGCAGCTCGATCCCGCGCTCGTTCTCCGGCAGGTACTCGCTGACGCCGAGATACCACTGCGAGCGGCGTATGAGTCTCACCGGCTCGTGGCAGCGCCAGCAGGCGCCGTCCTCGACCTGCAGCGACGCGAGCACGGTTCTGCAGTTGTCGCACCAGTCGACCTGGCCCTCGGCGTGGTAGACGAGGCCGCGTCTGAGCAGCAGCAGGAACAGCCACTGCGTCCACTTGTAGAGCTCGGGATAGGAGGTGACCCACTCCCGCTCCCAGTCGAACGAGTAGCCGAGCCGGTCGAACTGGGCGTGCATGCGCGCGCGGCACTGCTCGACCCACTCGACCGGCGTCAGCTCGTTCTTGATCGCGCCGATCTCGCTCGGCAGGCCGAACGCGTCGAAGCCGATCGAGAAGAGGACGTCGCGGCCGCTCATCCGCAGGTAGCGCGCGTAGGCGTCGCTTATCGAGTAGCTGCGGATGTGGCCCATGTGTGCGCTGCCGGACGTGAACGGGCAGGCCGAGAAGATGTACGCCGCGCGCTCGCGCGGGCCCGAGGTGGGCGTCTTGAACGCCTCCGCCTCCTGCCATGCACGCTGCCAGCGCTCCTCGACCGTCGCCGGCACGTAGTCCGGTGTCACGCTTTGAGAGGCCATGCTTCCCCCGTTCGGCCTTGTTGGTGGTGGTGCGTCGTCACTCCCAGTGGGTCGCCGGGCGCTCGGAGTCCCGACGACGGTGACCTGTCTGTTCTTTTCCGTTGCAGTGCGCCCGACGGGATTCGAACCCGCAACCTTCGGCCCCTAAAACCGATGCTCTTGGGCTGACGTTCGACACGAGGCTCTGAACGAGGGCCGCCGAAGCGACAAGAGCCACCGAGAAATCAAGTCCCCCAGCTAGAAAGGCTCACGCCCGCCATCGCAGTACGCGTCTATTTATTCGGCCGTTGACCAGTTGAGCTACGGACGCTCGCAACTGCCTTGAGCCGCCACCCCCTGGCCGGCTCGCGACCGATCATAGCGAGGCCCGAGGGGCCCGGTCAACGTGTGGCCCACCGTGCGCTGTACGGCGGCGAGACCGGCGCATCTGGTTTGCATTCGCTCGTGACGGCGGTGTAGGCTGGCCGCAGGTCGCCTTCGTCTTATTGGGGGATGCGGCGGCCGCCAATCGGGGATGCATGCCGCAGCAGCGGCCTCGTACGAGGTGCGATGAACTGTGCCATCAATTAATGCTTCGGGGCCGCAGCAGCTGTCCTCGCGCACGACCGTGCGCGTCGTCGAGCTGCACGGGCCCGGCTCGGTGCGGGCTGCCGAGCGCGCCGTGCCGAGCGACGGCGCGCTGCTGCAGGTCGAGACGACCGGCGTCTGCGGGACCGATCACCACATCTACGCCGGGCGCCTGTCGGTGCCGACGCCGCAGCTGCTCGGGCACGAGGTGATAGGCCGCCTGATGCGCCTGCCGGACGACCACGGGCTCGTGGCCGACGTCGCTCCCAGGGTCGGCGACCGCGTGCTCGTCGCGCCCGGGGTGCCGTGCGGGGACTGCGAGGGCTGCGCGCGCGCCGATCGCTGCCTCGACCGCCCGTGCTACGGGCTCACGATGGCGGGCGACGGCCTGACCGGCGGCTTCGCGCCGCTGATGGAACTGCGCGCCGGCTCGCGCGTGTACTTGGTGCCGGAGGCCACGCAGCGCGAGCGCGCGGTCTTCGCCGAGCCGCTCGCGTGCGTGCTGAGCGCGCTGCGCAAGGCGTTCGGGTCGGACTACGTGCCGACCGGAATGGACGGGCTGGTGCTCGGCTTCGGCGCGATCGGCATCGTCGCGGCCGTCGCGATCCACGCCTCCGGCGGGCGCGCCACGGTCGTCGAGCGCGACGCCGGGCGGCGCGCGCTGGCCGAGCAGCTCGGCTTCGCGACGGTGCCCGACACGAGCGAGGTTGCGCATCAGGCGCCGCTCGTGGTCGACGCCGCCGGCACGCCGACCGCCTTCGCCGCCGGCCTGCAGCTGCTCGCCTGGAGCGGCACGCTGATCGAGATCGGCAACTTCGCCGACCTCGGCCCGATCCCGATCAAGCCGAGCGAGATCTGCCTGCGCGACCTGCGCATCGTCGGCAGCGGCGAGACCTTCTACGAGGACTTCGCGCCGGCGATCGCGATGGTCTCCGACACGCCGATCGACCTGCCGCGCGCGATCACCGACGTGCACGACTTCACGGCGCTCGCCGAACCGAGCGACCTCTTCACCGCCCCGGCCGCAGGCAAGGCGCTGGTGGCGTTCGCATGAGCGCGTCCAACGGCCATCGCCGCCTCAGCGGCGCGCAGCTGCTGCTGCTGACCCCGTTCGACGAGGACGGCGAGGTCGACGAGCGCTCGCTCGCGGCGCTGCTGGAGTACGTGATCGGCGCCGGCATAGACGGCATCGTCGGCGGCGGGACGACGGGCGAGTGCTTCACGCTCTCGGTCGACGAGCAGGCGCGGCTGATGACGCTGATCGCCGAGCAGGTGCGCGGCCGCGTGCCGCTCACGTACGGGATCGGCAACAGCGCGACGAGCGTCTCGATCGAACTGGCGCGCCACGCCCAGGAGCTCGGCGCCGACTGCGTGATGCTCCAGCCGCCCTACTACTTCGCGCACGCGCCGGAGGCGATCGACGCGCACTTCCTCGCCGTCGCCAACGCCGTCGACGTGCCGCTGATGGTCTACGACGGCGGCGCCGGGATCGAGCTGAGCGTCGAGCGGGTCCGCTCGCTCAACGAGCGCGCGGCGAACATCCGCTACGTCAAGATGTCGATCCCCGACCCCGCGAAGGTCGGCGCGATGCGCGCGGGCGCACCGGTGGTCGAGCCGCTCGCGGGCGACGAGCTGATGATGCTGATGGGGCTGCGCCACGGCGCGATCGGCTCGACGGTCGGCTGGGGCAACGTCGACCCCGAGGCGATCGCGGGGATCCACCGCGCGTTCGAGGCCGGGGACCTGCCCACAGCGCGCAGGCTGCAGCTCGGCAGGGTCGTGCCGGCGGTCGGCGTGTGCATTACCGCCAAGAACGCCTACATACGCTGCTACAAGGAGATCCTCGCGGCGAAGGGCGTGATCGCCTCGCCGACGACGCGCCTGCCGCTGACGCCGCTCGACGAGATCCGCAGAGACGAGGTCCTGTCCGTCATGCGGGAACTGTCGGTGCTCTGAGGGCCGAGGGGGCGATCCCGCTGCCCGAGCCCGCGCTCGTTCTACTGGATCTCGACGGCGTCCTGGTGGACTCGCGGGACGCAATGGAGACGGCCTGGCGGGCGGTCCAACACGACTGCGGCGTGAGCACGCCGTTCGACGCCTACTTCCGCGAGATCGGGCGCCCGTTCCGCGACATCCTCGAGCGGCTGGAGCTGAGCGCCCGGGCCGACGAGGTCGAGCGCGTCTACCGCGCCACCGCGCTGCGCGAGGCGCCGCGCGTGCCGGCCTTCCCGGGGATCCACACCGCGCTCGCGCGGCTCGACAAGCGCGGCGTGAAGCTCGGCGTCGTGACCTCCAAGGCGCGCTCGCAGACGGCCTGGACGCTGGCGCAGTTCGACGTCGACTTCGCGACCGTGCAGACGCCAGAGCGCGGCTGCCCCGGCAAGCCGGCGCCGTACCCGCTGCTGGTCGCGGCGAGCGAGGCGGGCGTCGGCGTGCGCGAGAGCGTGTTCGTCGGCGACATGGACGTCGACGGGCTCGCCGCGCGCGCGGCCGGGATGCGCTTCCTGCACGCCGGCTGGGGCTACGGCGCGCGGCCGCCGGGCGCCGAGCAGCTGCGCGCCCCGCGCGAGCTGGGCGAGGTCGGGCTGCAGGCGCTCGCCGCGTAGCTCGTCAGGCGACGGGCGCGACGGCGTCGCCGACGCGCACCCGCCCCGGCTCGAGCACGCGCGCGTGGACGCCGAACGGCAGCGGCTCGGTCGTCTCGACGGCGCCATCGCCGCGGTAGGCCTGCAGGTGGTGCAGCGTCGGGAAGTCGACGACGCCGGTGTCGGCGTCGCGCGTCGTCACGGCGCAGCGGCCGACGTTGCCGGTGACGCGCAGCAGCGCCGCGCCGATCCGCAGCTCGCGCCCGCGCCAGCCGTCCTCCTCGTGCGCTGCGACGCCGTCGATCCCGAACGTCATGCGAAAGCGGCGCTGGTCGACCGGCTCGCGCGCGCCGCTCTGCGCGCGCAGCCGCTCGAGCGAGGCCTGCGACAGCAAGGTGACGGCGCCGTCGCGGCCGCGGTCGACGCCGGGACGCTCCGGCGGAGCGGCGACGAGCCGCAGCTCGGCGCCGGCGTGCTCGGACAGCGCCGCCGAGAACGAGCCGGCGAGCGGGCGGGCGCGCAGCGTCAGGCCGAAGAAACGCACGTCGACGGGCTCGTCCAGCTCGACCGGCCCGGCGACCTCGCGGCCGTCGGGGAAGCGCAGCGCCAGGCGCCCGGCGGCAGCGTCGTGATCGGCGAGCACGGTCACGAGCGCGCCGACCCGCTTCGTGTTCACCATCGTGCCGGTCGCGTCGACGAGGAAGAACGCGCGGTCGCCGGGGATCCCGTCGACCGTCAGCTCGGCCTCCTCCAGCTCGCGCACGCGCAGCCCCTTCACGGGCGTGAAGGAGATCCACGAGACGCGTGCCGGCACGGCCGCCAATGCTAGCCGCGGGGCGGGCGCCAGGCCGTTGTCTGCCACGGCGCTGGCACACCGCGCGCCGGCAGCGCTACGGTATCGACGTGACCTCCGGCACCAGCGACACGCTCGCGATCGCGCTCGACCGGGGCGCGGACGTCCCGCTGGGCGTGCAGCTCGCGTGGGCGCTGCGCGCGCGGATCCTCGCGGGGACGCTCGCGGCCGGCGACCGCCTGCCGGCGCTGCACCGGCTCGCGGCCGAGACGGGCGTGAACGCGAACACCGTGCGCGCCGTCTACCAGCGACTGGAGCACGACGGGCTCGTCTCCACCCGCCACGGCAGCGGCACGTTCGTGACCGGCGGCGGCGAGACGGGTGGCCGGGGCGCGCTCGCGCAGTTGACGGCCGACGCCGCCCGCGCGGCGCGCGCGGCCGGGCTGGACCCGCGCGAGCTGGCAGCCGCGCTGTACGTCGGCGACGAGGCGTCCGCAGCGCCCGCGAAGCCCGCCA
>Ga0265338_10009859_pt1 | contig 11313 bp, 12 predicted proteins | sample 42126metaG_FD_193579 | JGI IMG/M metagenome (GOLD analysis project Ga0265338, IMG submission 193579) | Rhizosphere microbial communities from Carex aquatilis grown in University of Washington, Seatle, WA, United States - 4-21-26 metaG | ecosystem: Host-associated > Plants > Roots > Rhizosphere... | reverse complement strand
ATCCGTCGTGGCGCGCCGCCACCAGTTTTCAGCCTGATGAAAACCTTCCGCCCATAAACGCCATGGAAACTGTTGCCAGTCTCCCCCTTTAAAGCGCGGGTCGGCGTCGTTTCCGGGTTTGTCCTCGCCCATGATCTTGTCGGCATAGTCTTGCCAATGCACGGCCGGATAAAATGCCAACTCCAGCATGCGCCCCGGCGATTGCGCCAATTGGCCAAGCCATGAGCAATATACGGTCGTCAAAGCGGCGGGGCTGACGCTTGAGGTCAGTTGGCCGAGATGGGCCTGAAAATTTTTATCGATAAGATCAAAAGAATTATCGGGCATGGCTGGCTCCCTTTGCGTGATTTTTCACGCATTCCAGCGCCAGCGCGATTCCTTGCCCGCCACCGATACATAAGGTGACAATGCCGCGCGTCAGGCCGTCACGCTGCATCGAGTAAAGTAGCCGGGTCGTAAGGATGGCGCCGGTAGCGCCGATGGGGTGGCCATGCGCAATGGCGCCGCCCTCGACATTGACGATGTTTTCGTTGAGCCCAAGATCGCGCACAATCGCAATCACGATGGCGGCAAAGGCCTCGTTTATCTCCATGCGTTCGACATCCGCAATTTTCCACCCGGCGCGCTGCAAGGCCTGATGGACCGCGGGGACAGGGCCGATGCCGAACATGTCCGGATCGACGGCCCCGATGCCATAAGCCACGATGCGCGCCATGGGCGTCAGGCCGCGTTTTTTTACAGCGTCCGAAGACGCGACGATCATCGCCGACGCCGCCGAATTTAATCCGGACGCATTGCCCGCTGTTATCGTTCCATCCTTGCGTAAGGCGGGTTTCAGCTTCGCAAGGCTCTCGGCGGTGGTATCGGGACGGTTATGCTCATCCTTCTTGAAAATTTCTGGCCCTTTGCGGGAGGCTACTTCTACCGGCGCGATCTCGCCGTCAAATTTGCCCGCCGCCTGCGCCTTGGAAAAGCGCTGCTGGGAACGCAGCGCCCACGCATCCTGTTCCACCCTGGAAATCTTATACTTGCTGACCAGATCCTCCGTAACCAAACCGGAATGCTTGTCCGAGAAAGCATCAACCAGCCCGTCATGCAGCATGCTGTCGATGGTTTTGCCATCGCCCATGCGATAGCCCCAGCGGGCCGAGGGAAGCAGGTAGGGGCACAAATCCATATTTTCCATGCCTCCCGCAACGGCGCATTGGATATTGCCGCCGGCAATTTCCAGATAAGCGGAAACGATTGCCTGTGCTCCAGAACCGCAGACCCGGTTGACGGTAAAAGCGGGCACCTGAAGGGGAATACCGCCCTTGATAGCGGCCTGGCGAGCCGGGTTCATCCCGGCCCCTGCCTGAACAACCTGCCCCATGACGACGGCTTCCACGGTTTCAGGAGGCAACGCCGTGCGTTTTAGCGTTTCCCGGATTACGGTCGCGCCAAGCTCTGCCGCGGGGATGGTTTTTAGGCTGCCATCGAAAGTGCCGATAGCGGTGCGTAGGGGTGTGCAAATAAAAATGTCCGTGGCCATGATCTATCTCCGGTAAGTCGATGTGTCGTGCAAAACAGTCTGTCTGCGCGCCGTGCTTTCCCGCTTCATCCCATGATGTTGTAACCGTTATCCGCATAAACGACCTGACCGATGATATGCCGGGACTTATCCGACATCAGGAACGTCGCCACTTCCCCGATCTGTTCGATGGTCATCAACTGATGCAGCGGCGCTTCATCGGTGGCTTTCGCCAACAGTTTGTCGAAATCCGCCAGCCCCGAAGCCGCACGGGTTTTGACCGGCCCCGGCGATAGGGCATTGACGCGGATGTCCTGCGGCGCCAATTCGGCGGCCAGATAACGCACCGAGGCTTCCAGCGCCGCCTTGACCGGCCCCATGAGTCCATAATCCGGGATTACTTTCTCGGAGCCGTAATAGCTCAGCGTCACAATAGAACCGCCTTCTGTCATCAGCGGCCGGGCTGCCTTGGCGAGGCGGACGAGGGAGTGGCACGAAATGTTCATCGCCAGCGAAAATCCGGCGGCGGACGAATCCGTAAAACGGCCCTGCAGATCGGCCTTGGGCGCGAAGGCGACGGCGTGAAGCAGAAAATCGAGCCGCCCCCAGCGCCGTTTTATTTCGGCGAACAGCGCGGTGGACTGTTCTGCGTTCGTGACGTCGAGCGGCATGAAGATCGGCGCGTTGATCTTTCCGGCCAGCGGTTCCACATAGGGCTTCGCCTTTTCGCTCAAATAGGTCAGCGCCAGTTCCGCGCCCGCCGCGTGCAGCGCCTGAGCACAACCCCAGGCAATGGAATGTTCGTTGGCAACGCCGACGATGAGACCTTTCTTGTCTTTCATCATGAGGCTTTCCTCTCCTTTACGGTGTTCTGCATCAGGAGAAGGGCGTGACGCGCCATGATGCCGTCTTCGTTCGCGGGAATGACCAGCGTTTCAAACGGTTTCATGAAAGCGAGATGCTGCAGGACGCTTCGGCGCACGCCCGCCGCGTTTTCACCGATGCCGCCGGTAAAGACGAGGGCATCCATGCCTCCCACCGCCACCGCCATCATGCCGATGAACTGCGCGACCTTAAGACTGAAGTAATCGAGAGCGAATTTTGCTTTCGGGTCCGCGCTTTCCTCCAGGCGTTTGACGTCGTTGGTGAGGCCGGACAGTCCTTTCAGCCCGGAATCGTTGTAAAGGATATGCTCCACGTCGCCGGGGAAAATTTTAAGGTCGCGGATCATGAAAATGACCGCGCCCGGATCGAGGCTACCGCAGCGCGTTCCCATCGGCAGGCCTTCCATGGCCGTCATGCCCATCGTCGTATCGATGCTGACGCCGTCTTTCATGGCGCAAAGACTGGCCCCGTTACCGAGATGGGCAGCGATCACACGTCCTTTGGCGAGCGCCGGGTGATCCCGTCGCATGACATGGGCGATCCATTCGTAGGACAGGCCGTGAAACCCGTAACGGCGGACTCCCTTATCCGTCAGGGTCTGTGGAAGAGCGTAAAGACTGAACAAGGGCGTGTGCCCGGCATGAAAGGATGTATCAAAGCAGGCGATCTGCGGCATGCCGGGCTTGAGCTTGCTCAGAATATCGACCGCGGCAAGATTGTGCGGCTGGTGCAGCGGAGCCAAAGGGGTAAGGGCGCGCAGTTGTTCCATAACCGCAGGCGTCACAACGACAGGCTCTTTAAATTTAGTACCGCCATGCACGACGCGGTGTACGGCGATGGCAATCGCTCCATGTTTTTGTTTCTCGATCCAGCCGATGATGTGGCGCAGAGCGTCCTCATATGTGCTGGTAGCAGGTAAGGTTTCGTTAGTTTTCACGCTCCCCACTTCGGCGGCGAAAGACGGTGCGTCGCCGATGTCGGCGATCTCGCCGGATGCCAGAAGCCGCAAGTCAGGTTGGCGCTCGTAAAGGCTGAACTTGACGCTGGAGGAGCCTGCGTTGATGACGAGGATCACCTCCGTCATTTGATCTCTCCTTCGCGCCGCGCGGCCGCCACCTTGACCGCCAGCGCGCAGGACATCAGCCGCGCCCGCAGATTGTCGGCGCGGCTGGTCAGGATGATCGGCACGCGCGCGCCCAGCACGATGCCGGCGGCATCCGCGTTGCCGAGAAAGGAGAGTTGCTTGGCCAAAATGTTGCCTGATTCAATCTCAGGCACCACGAGAATATCCGCATCGCCCGCGACGGGTGAGACGATGCCCTTTTCCTTCGCGGCCTCAGGGCTGATCGCGTTATCGAAAGCCAACGGACCATCAAGGATGCCGCCCGTGATCTGGCCGCGGTCCGCCATTTTGCATAGCGCTGCCGCATCCATGGTCGCCTGCATTTTGGGATTGATGGTTTCGACGGCGGCGAGAATGGCGACTTTCGGGGTTTTGTCCCGGCCGAACAGGACGTGCCACAGGTCGATTGCGTTCTGGCAGATTTCCGCCTTCATGGAGACGTCCGGCGCGATGTTGATGGCCGCGTCCGTTACGATCAGCGGTTTGTGGTAAGCCGGAACGGACATCACGAAAGCATGGCTGATGCGGTGCGCCGTGCGCAGGCCAACCGCCGACGGCACGATTGCGCTCAAAAGCTCCTCCGTATGGAGCGAACCTTTCATGATGGCGTCAACCTTGCCCGCAGCCGCAAGCTCCGCAGCTTTAGCGGCAGCGGCGTTGCTATGCTCGGTATCGATGAGTTCCCATTTCGAAAGATCGACTTTCGCTTCCTTTGCCGCCGCCTCGATCCGCGCGCGCGGCCCGATCAGCACCGGAATGATGAGTTTTTCCGCAGCGGCCTGCGCCACCGCCTCCATGACATCGACCTGCACAGGATGAACGACGGCCGTACGAACCGGCGGCATTTTCAGGCAATCGTCGATGGTCTCGCGGTAGAAGTCATGAGTCTGGATTTCGACTTCCGGCATGTCGGGACGCTGAACGCTGATTTTTTTTGTCGGCGCAAGCACCGTCGCCATTCCTTCAACGACGATTTCTCCGTTGCCGTTCACGCAAGTGCAATCGAACGTCACGATGGGTTTGTCCGCACGCTTGCTGCGCACGACCACGGAGGCCGTCAGCTTGTCGCCGATCCGCACCGGTTTTTTGAATTTCATGTCCTGTTCAAGATAGATCGTGCCGGGGCCCGGCAGGATGGTTCCGAGTACCGTGGAGATCAGCGCGCCCGACCACATGCCAGGGCCGATGATGCCGTGAAACATATCGCTTTTGGCATAGGCGAGATTCATATGCGCGGGATTGACGTCGCCGGACATGGCGGCGAACAACTCGATGTCTTTCTGCGTCAGGGCGCGCGTCAAACTCGCTTTGCGCCCGATTTTTAGTTCGTCGAACGTGACGTTTTCGAGCATCGGGCCTTCTGTTGCAACTTCAGGCTTGCTCATGGTTCTTGCCCTTTGCGGTTTTGTGAATGCCAGCCTTCTTATGGGCGCGATTGCAGGTGCCATTAAGGCAAAAGGACGCCGTTAACCCGCCAGCGACTTTTTTACGCAGCAATGCCGGGCTTCATCAGACCGCGAAGCTCTTCCAGGCCATCGGTCATGCGATGACTTACTGTTTCCATCGTCTGGCTGTTGCATTTGGCGAGCGTTTCGGCGGCATCGCGCGCATTGGCCATACATTTCTCGACCACGCCTTTCGAGGCTTCGGCGTGACATCCGACTTTTTCTTGCAGGGTCGGCGCCGACATGGCGGTGTTCATCAGCTTGGCGGCTTCCTGGATGCCTTGCTGCATCAATTCAACCTGACGCTGCGCGAGCGATTGCAGACTCTCGAATACGGTTTGATTGATGGCCGTTATCGCCTCGACGTTTTTGCGCTGTATTTCCATCAACGCGTTCATGTCGAAACCGGGCATTTTGAACTCACTCAGTACTTTGGACGTATCCGCCAACTTCTTAAAATTGGCTTCGATAACAGGATTGGTTGCTGACTTGGACATAGTGGGTCTCCTTTTTCACGGGGTTGCGAAAGTCGAAAGTGTCGGCATTTATCAGGTAGGATGCACGATGGCCAATCATCGGATATGCGGCCGCCATGCGAGATTGTCGGACAACACATAGATCGCAGCCGCCGCTAAAAACAGAAGAACGCCAATCCAGAACAGCGTCGAATGATGAATGTGTTTCCAGTTGCGTCGGCGAGCCGCGGGTTCCAGCGCGTTTTCGTGATTGTTTTTATTCATCTCTGTCTTTCATAGGCGAATGAACCTTAAGGCGTCATCGCACGGTCAAAGCGATCTTGTTCTTTCATGAGATGATCCGTTTGCTCCGCCGCCTTCATGCCTGTGTGCACATCGATACGCGAAGGCTTGACCATGCCGAGGATCATCTTGGCGCGCCCCACTTCTGCCGCCGTGCCATGCGCCATGACCAGAAAATCATCGGCCTTCATGTCGGCTTCATATTGGATCACGCTATCCTTCGGAATGCCCATGCTGTAGATCGCCGCGCCGATGGCGCTTAGTCCGCCAACCACAACGGCGTTTTCAATAGCTGCGACCAGTATGGTGGCAAGATACCCAAGCGCGACAACGGGCCCGAAAGGCGTGGTCAGAAACAGCCCGCCAAAAAACAGACCCCAGAGACCGCCCCAGAACAAACCCCGTGTGCCCCAGAATTTGATCCGGTCGCCGGCGTTGTAGAAACCGACAACTCTTTCATTCGTGTGGTATCCCTTGCCGACAACACTAAGATTTTTCATTTCGAAACCAGCTTCGGTAAGTTTTTTTATGGCTGTTTCTGCGGCCTGATGGTCGGAGAAGACGGCGACGACGGTGTCGGATATGTTCATTGGATTCTCCTTCATAAGGTAAGCGGCATACGGCAATTGTTTTTCCGCTGCCGGCGCGATTGGAGATGGTCAGGGGGAAAGTTTTCCCGACAGCGTCACAGATACTTAAAATTTTGCCATTCTGGTTTGACATCGATCAAATCTGTTTTTGCTTTTATGGCTTTGCTACGAAATGCCACATAGACGGTTGAGAAAGTATGGGGCAAGTACGCGCCTGACGCGCGATGCCGCCGAAACCTTCGCCAAATGCAGCAATCAGGCCATGAAAACGGTCAGCAATCGTATGGGCGAGGGCTTGAAAGAGCTTCACAGCCTGATCAAGACTGACCGCACGGTATAATGTAATAGGCAGCTGACAAGGTCCGTCAGGCAACACGTTCTGTTCAACAGGCGAGAGCTTGCATGCATATACAAGTCAACACGGATGCCAATATTAAGGGACATGAGGAGCTCGCGCATCGCGTCGAAGCGGAAGTTGAGCGCGCACTCAGCCGATTCACTGATCAGATCATGCGAGTAGAGGTTCACCTCACCGATGAGAATGGGCCAAAATCCGGCGCCGCCGACAAGCGGTGCCTCATGGAGGCGCGTCTCAACGGTCGTCTGCCGATAGCCGTAAGCTGCGAAGGCGCGACCCTGGAAGAAGCTTTCCGCGGTGCCGCAAAGAAACTGCATCGGCTATTAGAGTCTACTTTAGGGCGACAGAGCCATCATAAAGGCGCCGAATCGATCCGTACGGATGAACGCGCTGTTGAGTGATCCGGTCTGCTGCTGTGCGCCCACAAGTGGCGACGGGCTATTTTAAAATCTCCTGGTCATTCGAGATCCAAATCTCACGCCCTTCGCAGACCCCAGTGAAGGGAAAAGAATTTCAGAAATGAGAGCTTCAAAATATCCGCTAATTTTAACTTCAAAAGATATTGAGCCATTGGGGCTAAACATAAATCTTGGCGTGGATGCATGCATAGTTGTTCGGAAAAAACTTACAACTAATATGCCGACACCAAACTGCTATATTTTCTCGCGCCCTACGACTGCGACTAAAAACAGTCAACTTCGAAGATATGATAGTTGCTATTCAATGTCCGATGAAGCGCCTTTCGCGCTGCTGTAAAATCCAACCCCGACCAGGGGCCGCAATTAGGCTGAAATTCGGCTCTGTAGCAATTTCTGTAGCAAAACCGATTCTGCTTTCGATATATAAAGTCTAACTATATGATTTGTTTGGAGCCCCTGTAGCTCAGCTGGTAGAGCAACTGATTTGTAATCAGTAGGTCGGCGGTTCAAATCCGTCCGGGGGCACCATTGATCGGTATTGCTTGCATAAACGGGAATTGGTAAAACGGCGCCCATTGCTTGATGCATTCTTTAGTTATTTGGATAAGGGCGTTTACATGAAAAAGAAAATGGACTGGAAAACAATCGGCCAATCAAAAATAGTTAGCCAGTTGAAGATCGGCGGCGAATTTATACTAGCCGGCGCGGAAATCGGATTCGGACTAGCCGGAGCGATGCTCGGCCTCAAAACAGCCAATCGGCGCCTGATTTTGGCGGGCGCTCTGCTCACGGCGGCAGGGATAATTCGCGGTTTCGGACCGAAAACGGCAAAATGGCAAGCTTTGGGAGTTTCTCTAGAAGGTGTTGCAATCGCAACGGCTAGCCTGGGATTTTATTTCGGCAATTTTGCAGTCCATAATATTGGCTCCCTTTCGCCGCAGTTTATTGAAGGAGCCGCGGGTGCCGCTGGCTTCTTCCGGATGGATATTGGGTTGACGCGTTTCCAAAAAGCTAAAAAACTGACAGCCGGCTGATCTCAGCCGTATCCCGGCCCCAGGCGATAGCGCTCCATGAGCTCGGCGCGGGCGCGCGGATCCTGAAGCTGGCGTAGCACATGAAAAAACCACGAAACCACGGCATACCCTTTCGCGCCGGTCGCCGAAGCCACGCCCTGCGTCTCCCGCACATGCTGAAGCCAATCGACGATCGGCTGGGCCGAGGCCTTGGCGACGCCGGTGCTGAAATCCATCAGAACCCTGATCAGCTCCGCGCCGGTCAGATGTTTCCAGCCGCTGACGATTTCGCCGATTTGGGTGGCATTGGCGCCCTTGGCCTGGGTGATGGCGAGTGCAATCGCGGTTACGGTCGCGGCGGATTTCTGGACGATCGTGACGCCGCCACCTCCACCCCCGGCCCTGCCCTTGCCGGATCTGTCGGTTGTGGATGATTGGTTCTCGTCGTCGTCTGGGGTATCAGTACTCACTGGCGGCTCAAAGCTCCCAAAATTTCAATTAATGGTCTTGCCGTCTTTCAGGCGAAGAAAGCTGGTGTCGTATCCTTCGACCGGCTTCTTATCTTCCATCCTTATGATGAGGATTTTGTTTATTTTGAGCAAGTAGTTGTTCATTTCGTCGGTGGCTTCCCAATCGATGGGAAATGTCCCGCCGGTATCGAAAATAATCTCGAGCTGCCTTTTATCAATATGATAGCCGACCCATAGAGGCGTTGCCTCGAAGGCCTCATCATGCACGAGACACATTTTACCGCGAGCGTTGACAACGAGGCCGATATTCACGGGTTATGGGCTCCCGATCCTGTCCTGTTCCGGTTATGTCCGGAGAAGGTGAACCAACGGCGTTTTGAGTGGACTTCAGCAGGCCGATTGTCAAGCACCGATGGTTAATGACCGGTGAATAATTATTTACGACTATCCGGCCTTTCGCCGCGCCTGCAAGGCCGCTGTCAGGGTGCCATCGTCGAGATAATCAAGCTCACCACCCATGGGCAGGCCGAAGGCAAGCTTTGTCACCGTAACGCCCGCGCCGGCGAGGCGCTCGGCGACATAATGCACGGTGGTCTGGCCCTCGACGGTAGCGTTAAGCGCGAGAATCACTTCCTTCGCTTGGCCGTCCGCAAGGCGGGTAATCAGTTGGTCGATTCGCAAATCGGCGGGGCGAACACCATCCAGGGCCGAAAGCGTACCTCCGAGCACATGATAAAGCCCGCGAAAGGCATGGCTGCGTTCGAGTGCCCAGAGATCAGCGACATCCTCGACCACGCAGATCAAGGAACAGTCGCGGCGCGGATCGCGGCAGATTTCGCAGGGATCGCTGCCGCCGAGATTGCCGCAGGTCGAGCAAATCTTGACGCCTTCGGCCGCCGCGGCCATCGCCTCAATCAGCGGCAGCATCAAGGCCTCGCGTTTTTTCAGAAGATGCAAAACCGTGCGCCGCGCCGAGCGGGGTCCGAGCCCCGGCAGCTTGGCAAGAAGGTTCATCAATCGATCGAGTGGTGACATTTACTTTTTACCTCGCCCGCGCAGCGGGAGAGCGAATATCAAATCGGCAATTTCATGCCGGGCGGAAGCTGCAGGCCGCCCATCATTTTTTCAGTTTCGGCGGCGATCTGTTTTTCGGCCTTGGCACGCGCTTCGCCGCAAGCGGCGACAATCAGATCTTCCAGCATTTCGAGCTCGGCCGGATGCGCCAGTTGGGGATCGATCTTGATCTTCTTGAGCTCGCTCTTGCCGTTCATGGTGGCCACGACCATGCCGCCGCCCGCCTGGCCCGAAACTTCGGCCTCGGCAAGGCGCCGCTGCATATCGACCATCTTGGCCTGCATTTCCTGAACCTGACGCATCATGTCGCCGATACCCATGTCAATCCTCGCTATCCGTGAGCGGTTCGTCTGCTGTTATGCCGGCATCATCGCCCGGTACAGGCTGCGGCGCAACCATCTTTTGCCGTAGTGATGCGAGTTTCGCCTCCGGAAACGCCTTCAGCACCGCCTGCGCTAGAGGATGCGCCAATGCACGTTCCTGCCGCTTGGTGGCGGCTTCCTTATCCTGCTCGGCGAGCGTTGGCTCGCCCTTACCGTCGGAGATTGAGACCATCCAGCGCCGCCCGGTCCATTGCGCGAGGCGCTCCCCGATTTTTGCGGCGAGATTAGCGGGCGCGTTTTCGCGAACGCGGATTTCGAGCATGCCGAGTTCGAAGCGCACCGGATGGACGTTCGAATGCAATTGCCCGTGCAGCGCGCCTTCGCGGTTTTCGCTAAACAATGCGACGAGTTCCCTGAAACTTGTGGGCGAGGCCAGCGGCGCGGGTTCGGTTTGCGGGATCGCCTGCTTGGCAATCGCCGGCGAAAGCACAGCCCCGCCCCCGCCGCTCGCCATCTTCGTGCGACCGCCGCCGTTTGAAGGCGGTGCAGAGGTTGCGGCCGTAGCCGCGTTTCCGACCGTCTCGCGCAACTGGCGAATGAGATCGGCGGGCGGCGGCAATTCTGCAGCATAGGCCAGGCGGATCAGCACCATCTCGGCGGCTTCTGCCGGATGCGGCGCGCTCTGCACTTCCGAAATGCCTTTCAGCAGAATCTGCCAGGCGCGGGCGAGTGCGGGCACCTTGATATCCGAAAGTTCGGTGAGCAGCGCACGATCGAATTCGGGAAGGTTCTTGTCTTGCGCGAAATCGGAAATCACCTGGCCTTTGGTCAAGAGATGCACAAATTCGCACATATCCTGCAACACCTGCAGCGGATCAGAGCCCGCCTGCTGCATCGCGCCGAAGGTTTCCAGCGCCGCCTTCATCTCGCCACGCAGAATTTGGCGGCACAAAGCGATACTCTGCCCACGATCAGCAAGGCCGAGCATGTCCTTCACGTCCAGCGTCGTGACTTTGCCGTTGCCGCGCGCGATCGCCTGATCGAGCAAGCTTAACCCATCTCGCACCGAGCCGTCAGCAGCATGGGCGAGCAATTTAATCGCCTCGGGCTCGACGCTCGCCCTCTCCAGCTTCGCGACTTCGGCGAAATGCTGGGCCAGCATTTCACTGTCTATGCGACGGAGATCGAAGCGCTGGCAGCGCGAGAGCACCGTCACTGGCACCTTACGAACTTCCGTGGTGGCGAAGATGAATTTGGTATGCGGCGGTGGCTCCTCAAGCGTCTTGAGCAGCGCGTTGAATGCGTTTTTTGAGAGCATATGCACTTCGTCGAGGATGTAGATCTT
>Ga0265338_10009857_pt1 | contig 11314 bp, 10 predicted proteins | sample 42126metaG_FD_193579 | JGI IMG/M metagenome (GOLD analysis project Ga0265338, IMG submission 193579) | Rhizosphere microbial communities from Carex aquatilis grown in University of Washington, Seatle, WA, United States - 4-21-26 metaG | ecosystem: Host-associated > Plants > Roots > Rhizosphere... | reverse complement strand
GCACGGCGAGGTTGACGAAAGCGGTGGTCTGCGCCGACAGCGCGCCGGCGATACCGGCGAGCGCCGCCGAGATCGTGTAGCAGACGATGAGCCGGTGCCGTACCGGCGAGCCGATCGCGTGCATCCGCAGCACGTTTTCGCGGATGCCGGTCAGGCTCTGGCCGAACGGCGAATAGACCAGCGTGCGGACGAAAACAAAGCAGACCAGCAGAACGCCGAGCGCGAACAAATATTGAGTATCGGCATAGAGCGGGTTGAATTCGAACACGCCGAACACCGGGCCGATCGGCAGGCTCGGCAGCCCGTCAAATCCACCCGTGTAGGCGGCGCCCATGTTGGCCGCCTCGTACAAAAGCGACATGGTACACAACGTCAGCATCAGGAGCGTCAGCCCCGTGGTGCGCAGCAGGACGAGCCCGGAGAGAAACCCGACCGCGCCAGCCGTGGTCGCGGCGAGCAAGAGGCTCGTGATCGGCTCGGTCCAGATGTTGTATGACGCCAGCATGCCGACCGTGTATGCGCCGACGCCGAAGAAGGCCGCGTGCCCGAGCGTGATGATGCCGGCGTAGCCGAGCGCGAGATCGAGCGACAGCGCGAACAGGATTGTGACCAGAAGGTCGCAGCCGAAACCGAGATAATCCGGCGCCGCGAAATAGAACGCTATGCCGGCGAGCCACGGCAGCGTTTCCCACCAGCGCAGGCGGTGGCGCCGCATGAGCAGGCGCGCCGCCGGGCTCTCAATTCCCGTGGCGGGCGCGGCGGCGCCGGCCGGAGGGGCCGCGACGCTCACAGCTCTTTCCTTCCAAGCAGGCCCTGCGGCCGCGCCAAGAGGATCAGAATCGTGAGGATATAAATGAAGATGGTGCCGCCCTTCGGCAGATAGAGCGTCAGCACGAAGTCGAGCACGCCGAGGATGAGCGACGCGTAGTAGACGCCTATCACGCTGCCGAGCCCGCCCACCGACACCACGATCAGAAAATAGACCAGATATTTAAGCGGATATTGTGGATCGAGGCCGAGAAACTCGGCGCCAAGTCCGCCGCCCAGTCCTGCCATGCCGCTGCCGAAAGCGAATGTGATGGTGAACAGCCGGTCGACATCAATTCCAAGCGACTCGGCCATGCGGCGGTTGTCGACTGTTGCGCGAATCTGACCGCCGATCCGCGTGCGCTCGAAGGTGAGCCAGATACCCAGCGCAATCAGCAACCCGATCACGATCAGAAAGATGCTGTAGGTGCGATAGGTCAGAAGGCCGAGGTTGAGCTGGCCCGCCAAGGCCGGCGGTAGCTGCAAGGTCTGGCTTTCCGGTCCGACCACGATGATCAGCGTGGCAATGAAGATGAAAATGAGCCCGATCGTGAACAGCACCTGGTCGAGTTCGCCGCCGCGATAGAGCCGGCGATACAGCGTCCGCTCCAGCACGACGCTCAACGCCGCGGTGGCGATAAAGCCGAGTACGAGCGAGACGGCGAAGCCGAAATGCGCGCGGTTCATCGCCAGCACGATGATGTAGCCGCCGAACATCGCGAAGGCGCCGTGGGCGAGGTTGACGAACCCCATCAACCCCATGGTGACCGAGAGTCCGACCGAGACGATGAACAGTACGGTGCCGGCGGCGAGCCCGCCCAACAGAATGCCGGCAAAATCAGCGACGAAATTCACGGGCGCTCCCGCGGCCGAATGGTGAGCAAAAAGCTGCGAACAGGGGACGCATTGCTTCCCCCGTTCGTGAGCTTACCACGTCGTGCTTTGCCTTACTTCTTTGGTGCGCAAGGGCCGATCGCCAGCATTTTGCACTGGTCCTTGACGTTCGGCACCGTCACCAGAACCTTCTCATGCAGCTTGCCGTCGGAGCCTTTCACGACTTCGTCGAGATACTCGTTCATGACGATGTCGCGGGTCTGCGGGTCGATCATGATCGGACCCTGCGGGCTCGCGAACTTCCAGCCCTCAAGCGACTTCACGGCTGCGGCGCCGTCGTAGATTTTGCCCTTGGTGGCTTTCACCGCATGAACGATGGCCGCCATGCCGTCATAAGCGCCTGCCGAGGTGAAGTCCGGAGGCGTCGCGTTGGCGCCGTAGGTCTTATACCAGGACGCCTTGAACGCCTTGTTCTGCGGGTTGTCGAGATCGGCGTTGTAGTGATGCACGGTGATCAGGCCGACTGCCATATCGCCCATGGCCTGGAGCTTGTTGTCCGGAACGATATCGCCGGTGCCAACGAGCTTGACGCCGGCGGCCTTCATGCCAAGCGCCGCATAGGTCTTGACGACAGCGGTTGCTTGGTCGCCGGCGGGCACGAACACGAACAGCACGTCGGGATGATCGTCCTTGGCGCGCTGGAAGAACGGCGTGAAATCCGGGGTCGCCTCCGGGCCGCCCGCCGGGATGGCGTCGATCACCTTGCCGCCGGCCTTCTCAAATGCGGTCTTGAAGCCGGCGAGCGCGTCCTTGCCGGGCGGATAATCCGTGTAGGCCACGACCGCCGTTTTCGCGTGCATGTATTTTGCGGCCTGATCGCCCATCACGTAGCTCGATTGCCAGAGCGTGAAGGAGGTGCGGACGAAATAGGGCGACAGGTTCGTGATGAACGAGGTGCCGGCGTTCATGATCACGGCCAGCCGCTTGCCGGCGGTAACGACCGGCGCGGAGGCGATGGCGTCGGGCGAATAGACCCAGCCGGCGAGCACGTCGACCTTGTCCTGAGTCAGCAATTCCTGCGCGTCGACCTTCGCCGCCGCGCCGTTCGGCGCCTTGGAGTCGCGCTTGATGATCGTGATCTTATAAGGCTTGATCTCATTGGCATTGAGCTTGAGATATTGCTCCATGCCGCGATCCATCTGCTGGGCAATTTCGGCGCCCACGCCCGTATAGGGCAGGATCATGCCGACTTTCACCTCCTGGGCCAGCGCCTGGCTGGTCATGGCGCCGCCGGCTGTCAGGGCCGTGGCGGCGGCTGCGGCAAACGCCGCGATCGTTCGTTTGGACATCGGATGCCCTCCCAGTTTCTTCCGATTTGGATGATTTCAGAGTTATGCCGCGATAGTAGGGCGAAAGCCCAATTTGGCGCAAGCAAACCGAACGCGCAGCGGTGCGCGTCTTCGTCGCGCCGAAGCGTCATTCCGGGGCGCGGGCAACGCCCGCGAGCCCGGAATCCATAATCACCGCCAGCGCAGTGTTTTTAAGGATTGTGGCTATGGATTCCGGACCTGCCGCTTCGCGGCAATCCGAAATGTCATCAGGCCCAGCTCGCAAAGCTCAAGCCGGTGCCGGTCCCGGCCGGCGTCCGGTAGCCGGGGACGTACTCGAACCAGTTCAGGTCGAGATGCTCGCAAGCTCCGGCGACGCCGACCCAGTTAAGGATTTCGCTGCTGCCGGAATGCAGCTTGTTGCGCGGCAGGTTCGCAAGGAACGCGGCGTCCTTGTCGGCGCAGGCCTTGAGGATGGCGCGGTCGAAGTCCTCGTCGACCAGAAAATGGCTCAAGCCGCCCGACGCGATGATGCCGACGCGGCCGTTGCCCGGGTAGCTCTCGACCGCTTTGCGGATGGCTTGGCCCAGCGCGTAGCAGCGCCGCGGGCGCGGCTGATTGGGCGGGAAATATGTATTAAGAAACACCGGTACGATCGGGATCGGGTTTGCGGCGTCCATCAGGCGGCGGTGCACATAGGCCATGCCGTGGCCCTCGCCTTCGCCCTCGCGCATGCGCTTCGAAGAGGCGGGATCGAAGCCGTTGTCCATCAGATATTCGATGGTGTGCAGCGCGAGCTTCGAGTCGACCGGATAGGCGCGCGGTTTGCTGTCCTCAAAGAAGCCCTGCCGGTTCTGCACGTACCATTCCGGAAAACGCTTGTGATATTGTTCGTGCTGTTCGTTGCTGTTGAGGATGGTCTCGCCGTAGTAGATCGCGAATGTCGGACGGTTGTCCTCCAGATAGGCTTCGTCCTGGTCGTCGCTCATCACGATGAGCGCATCGAGTTTTGCTGAACTCAGGACCTTGCTGAGATGCGCGCCCGCCGCCCGCGCCTTGTTCTGCCGGGCGACAAGCTCGACAGGGGCCACCATGTCGGCCATCTTCGGATCAGCCTTCTCCAAAAGCTCGGCATAGGTCACCGGCTGGCCTTCGCGATCGCGGTGCTTGATCCGCTGATCGGTCTCCTGAAAACGCGGCAGCGTCTCGTCGGAAGCGAGCAGCATCGGCGTGTGCGACGATCCGAGCCCGAGCACGATCTTGGCCATTGGCGTCTCCTTGGGCCTCTACAACCGGGCCGATTGTGGGGCCGTTTAAGCGGATGCAGCATGATAGCACATCCTCGGCTTGATGTCTGGGCGCGGTACAACGGCGGCTGGACAAGTGCGGCGCGGAATGGTGTGACTAAGGCAACCCGCCCGCTCATGGGGAAGCGGAACGCACGGGACCGCCATGCTGACCATTCTGTTCGACGGTACTGCCTACGGCATGCTGCTGTTCGTCCTGGCGTGCGGGCTTTCCGTCACGCTCGGCCTGATGAATTTCATCAATCTCGCCCATGGGGCTTTCGCCATGGCGGGGGGCTATTGCACCGTCGTGCTGGTCAATCGAATGGGTGTGCCGTTCTGGCTCGGGCTGCCGCTCGCCTTCGTGGTCACGGCGCTGCTCGGCGGCCTATTGGAACGCACGCTCTACGTGCATGTCTACGCCCGGCCGCATCTCGATCAGGTGCTGTTCACGATCGGTCTGGTGTTCATGTCGGTCGCGGCGACCGATTACGTCATGGGCTCCTCTCAGCAGTTCATACAGATCCCAGAATCGCTGCAAGGGCAGTTCAACGTCTTCGGCATCGGCATGGGCAAGTATCGCCTGCTTATCATCGCGATCTGCGGCGTGCTCACGTTGGCGCTGCAGCTCATCCTCAGCAAGACGCGGTTCGGCAGCCGCCTGCGCGCGGCGGTCGACGACCAGCGGGTGGCGCGGGGGCTCGGCATCAATGTCGGCGCTGTGTTCGGACTCACCTTCGCATTCGGGTCGGGGCTGGCGGGCCTGGGCGGTGCGCTGGGCGCGGAAATTCTCGGACTCGATCCGACATTCCCGCTCAAATACATGATCTATTTTCTGATCGTGGTAACGGTCGGCGGCACGTCGAGCATCACCGGACCGTTCCTGGCTTCCATACTGCTCGGCGTCGGCGACGTTGCCGGCAAGTACTACGTGCCCACGCTGGGCACGTTCGTCATCTATGCCATCATGATCGCCGTTCTGATCCTGCGGCCGCAGGGTCTGTTCGCCCGCTCGTCGGCGCGGTGACCGCGATGACGCAGGTTGCCGCGGATGTCGCCTCCTACCTCAAGCGCCGTGCCCGTTGGTCGCCGCTGGAAATTGCGTTCTGGGTTTTTGCCTTCGCCAGCATCTGGTTGTTTCCGCAAAAGCATCTGATCCTGACCGAGACGGCGATTCTGGCGCTGTTCGCGCTGTCGCTCGACCTCATTCTCGGCTACGCGGGGATCATCTCGCTGGGCCAGGCGGCGTTCTTCGGGCTGGCCGGTTATTTTTCCGGCCTCGTCGCCAAGTACGGCATCATCAACGATCCGGTCCTGGCGCTGATCTGCTCAGGGCTGGTCGCGGCGTTGCTCGGCTTTGTCACGAGCTTTCTGGTGCTGCGCGGCTCGGATCTGACGCGGCTGATGGTGACGCTTGGCGTCTCGCTCATGCTGGGCGAGGTCGCCAACCGCTATTCGTCGCTGACCGGCGGCGCCGACGGGTTGCAGGGCGTCACCATCGCGCCGATCTTCGGCCGCTTCGCCTTCGATATCTACGGCCACACCGCCTATGTGTACTGTCTCGTCGTGCTGTTTATCTGTTTTCTGATCGCGCGCCGCATCGTGTATTCGCCGTTTGGCCTGTCGCTGCGCGCCGTCAAGGGCAATGCGCTGCGCGCGGCCGCGGTCGCCATTCCGGTCAACGGCCGGCTGGTGGCGATCTACACGGTGTCCGCCTTCTTTGCCGGCATCGCGGGCGCGCTGCTGACCCAGACCACCGCGTTCTGCTCGCTCGATGTTTTGTCGCTGAATCGCTCCGCGGATCTCTTGCTGGTGCTGATCATCGGCGGCACCGGCTACCTGTATGGCGGCCTCATCGGCGCTGTCATCTATAAATTCATGCAGGACTGGATCGCGAGTTTGACGCCGCAGTATTGGCAATTCTGGATCGGCTTTATGCTGGTGCTGATCGTGCTGGTCGGCCGCGAGCGTATATCCGGATGGAACGAGGCCCTGCGCACCTTCCTGGTGCAGCTCGCATCGCGGGTGCTGGGACGAAAACCCGCGCTCAGCGCTGCGGCTCCCGACCGGGGCTGATCGTGCCGATCCTCGAAACCAGGGAACTGGCGAAGCGCTTCGGCGGCATCATGGCGGCGGCCGACGTTACGCTGTCCGTCGAGAAGGGCGCACGCCACGCGCTGATCGGCCCCAACGGCGCCGGCAAGACCACGGTGATCAACCTGTTGAGCGGCGTGCTCAAGCCGACCGCCGGCCGGATCTTTCTTGAAGGCCGCGACATCACTGCGCTCGATCCGCACCAACGCGTGCGGCTCGGCATGGCGCGCACCTTTCAGATCAATCAGCTGTTTCTCGATCTGACGCCCCTGGAATCGATAGGCCTCGCTGTTGCCGAGCGGCTGGGCGCAGGCGCCGACTGGTGGCGCCGGGTTGGCAGCCGCGCAATGGTGACCGACGAGATTGCCGACATCGTCGAGCGCTTCCGGCTTGGCGACGTGATGTATGAGCGCACAGCGATTCTGCCCTACGGCAAGCAGCGGCTCCTGGAAATCGCGCTCGCCTTTGCGTGCCGGCCGCGCGTGCTGTTGCTCGACGAGCCGGCGGCCGGCGTGCCCGAGGCCGAGCGTTATGAACTGCTCGCCACTATCGCGTCGCTGCCGGCCGACGTTACCGTGCTGTTGATCGAGCACGACATGGACCTCGTGTTCTCGTTTGCCGACCGGATTTCGGTCCTGGTCAATGGTGCGCTGTTCGTAGAAGGCGCGCCGGCGGACGTGGCGCGCGATCCGCGGGTCAAGGCGGTCTATCTCGGCGAGGAGCTCGATGGCTGACCTTCTCGCCGTCGAAAAGCTGTGCGCCGGTTATGGCGAAGCCGTGGTGCTGTCGGGCGTTTCGCTCAATCTCGTCGAGGGCGAGGCGCTGGCGCTACTCGGCCGCAACGGCATGGGCAAGACGACGCTGATCAACTCGATCGTCGGTGTCACCCGCTATTTCGGCGGCAAGATCACGCTCGACGGCAACGACATCACCGGGCTTCGTCCCGATCGGCGCGCTCACGCCGGTATCGGCTGGGTGCCGCAGGAGCGCAACATCTTCAAATCGCTGACCGTGCAGGAGAACCTCACCGCGGTGGCGCGGCCCGGCCGCTGGACCCCCGACAAGGTCTACGCACTGTTCCCGCGGCTCGCCGAGCGGCGACGCAATCTCGGGCATCAGCTCTCGGGCGGCGAGCAGCAGATGCTCGCGGTCGGCCGCGCCCTGGTGCTCAATCCGCGCGTCATGCTGCTCGACGAGCCGCTCGAAGGTCTGGCGCCGATCCTGGTCGATGAACTGCTGGCGGCTTTGCGCCGGGTGATTCGGGACGAGGGCACCTCGGCGATTCTGGTCGAGCAGAACGCCAAGAAAATTCTCGCCGTCACCGACCGCGCTATCATTCTGGAGCGCGGCGCCGTGGTGCACACGGCCGACAGTGCGGCGCTTGCCGCCGATCGTGCGGCGCTGGAGCGGCACCTTGGCGTGACCGATGCGGGACCGCGGCGCGGCGCGCGGGCACCGATCTAGCCTGCCAACAGTCGCGCCAGACCGAATTGCGGAATTGTTTCATTGGTCATGACTATATCGGCCAGCATTTCGCCGATCACCGGCGCGAATTTGAAGCCATGGCCCGAGCACGCCGACGCAAAGACGACCTGAGGACAGCCCGGCACCTGGTCGATAAGGAAATGCTTGTCGGCGGTCGTCGTGTAAAGACAGGTTTTGGCCGCTGCGAGCCTTCCGTTCGCGGCAGGCAAATATTTCTCCAAGGCAATTCGGATCGCTGCCTCATCTTCGGCGCCAATGCTCCGATCATAATCGTCAGGCGTTAGATGAGGCTTTTCGTGGTCGTGCTTTGCAATCTTTAGAAACCCTTTGTAGGGGGCAACGTTATGGGGCGGAAAACCGTAGTGAATGCCGTATTCGCTTGCGAGCAGGAAAACGGGAAATTTTTCCGGCGCGAACGGAGCGGGATCAATCGGTTCAAACCACGCCATAACCTGGCGCTGCACTTTCAGCGGCCGGCGAAGCGCTGGAAGAAATCGACCCATCAGTGAACTGAACCATGCGCCCGGCGTGACCACGACTGCGCCGGTATCGATCGAGCCCTTGTCGGTTTTGATCGTTACGCCATTCGAGTGCGGCACGATGTCGATAACGGTCTCGCCGGTCCGCAGATTGGCGCCGGCATCTTTGGCGAGTTTGGCAAGCGCGAAAACGGCCCGCTCGGCGAAGAGATAACCACCATCCGGCTGCACGACAGCAACATAATCCGAGGGAAGCCTGAAGGCTGGAAAACACTGCATCGCCTGCCGCGCGTCAAGAACTCTATGCGGTAGACCGTGCTCTTGTGATGCGCGCAGCGTTCCTTTGACGATCTCGCTGTCAGGCTGTCCGATCTCGGCGATGCCTGTGACGTACAGCAATTGCTGACCGGTCTCATTTTCGAGTTCGCGCCACAAACGATAGGCGGAGTGGAGCAGTGGGACATATGAAGGATGCTCGAAATAGCCCAATCGAATGATTCGCGTGTCGCCGTGCGACGAGCCGTGATCATGGCCGATATCGAATCGCTCGATACCGACCACGCGCTGACCGCGCCGGGCAAGGACCATCGCGGTCGCGGTTCCCATGACTCCAAGACCAATCACGACAACGTCGGGCGACATGTCGGTTCCTTTTTGAGCGCGTGGTAATTTAGCTCATAAGCGAGCGGGCGTATGATGGAATGTGGCGCGTTGGGGTTGGGAGAGCTCATGTCGATCGGCGACGCGATAGGACCGGAGAGCATTGCGCGCTGCGAGGCGCTCATCCGCCCGTGCATCAGGCGGACACCGGTTGCCGAGATCGATGCGTCAGATGTGGGTCTCGGTCCCGGGCCGCTTTGGCTGAAGCTCGAGCTTTTGCAGCATTCCGGCTCGTTCAAGGCGCGTGGCGCCTTCGCCAATCTGTTGACGCGCAGGGTGCCGGCTGTGGGCGTCGTTGCGGCTTCGGGCGGCAATCACGGCGCCGCGGTCGCCTACGCGGCGATGAAGCTGAAAATACCGGCGAAGATATTCGTGCCGTCCGTTTCGTCACCGGCCAAAGTCACGCGCATCCGCGACTATGGCGCCGACCTCACCATCGCGGGCGATCGCTATGCGGACGCGCTCGCCGAGAGCGAGACATGGGCGGAAGAGACCGGCGCGATGCCGGTCCACGCGTTCGACCAGGACGAGACGCTGCTCGGACAGGGTACGCTCGGCATGGAGCTTGAAGAGCAGGCGCCGCAGATCGATACGCTGTTGGTTGCGGTCGGCGGCGGCGGGCTGATTGCCGGGATCGCCGCCTGGTATGCCGGACGCATCAAGGTCATCGGCGTCGAGCCGGTTGCAGCGCCCACGCTGACGAAGGCGTTAGCCGCCGGCCGCCCCGTCGATGCCGAAGCGGGCGGCGTGGCGGCGGATTCGCTCGCGCCGCGCCGCGTCGGCGAGCGTGTCTTTCCCATCGTCAAACAACATGTCCACAGCGTTGTGCTGGTTACCGACGAGGCGATCGTCCACGCGCAAAAGACGCTGTGGCAGATCGTGCGGATCGTCGCCGAGCCGGGCGGGGCCGCGGCATTCTCAGCGGTGCTGTCCGGCGCTTATCGTCCGGCTGCGGGGGAGCGCGTTGGCATTATCATCAGCGGCGGCAATTCGGCCGCTGTCGACTTCGACAGGTGATGGCCGATGCAGCGCGGCCCATCGCGAATCCTGACCACCCACACCGGCAGCCTGCCGCGGCCGCGTGAACTGACGCGGCTTTACGCCTTGCGGGCATGCGGCGACAGCGTCGATGAAGCCGAGATCGTTCGGCTCGGGCGCGACGCCGTGCGCGCGGTAGTCCACAAGCAGCGCGAGGCCGGCATCGATGTCGGCAATAACGGCGAGCAGCAGCGCGACTCGTTCTTTCTGTATCTGAAGAGCCGGTTGTCAGGTCTTGGCGGCAGTTGGCAGCGGCCGTCACGCGCCGACATCGACCGCTATCCGGATTTCAAGCGGATATGGACCGAGCAGCATGCCAGCAAGACACAGGTTTCAGCGCTGGGCGGCTTGCCGAAAGCAATCGGCGCGGTGCGCTACCTCGATGCGCAGGCCATCAACGACGAATGCCGCGTCTTCAAGGACGTGCTTGCGGAAAATCCAGACGCCTTCATCGAGCCGTTCATGAGCGCGCCGTCGCCCGGCATTCTGGCGACCGCAGTGCGCAACGAATACTACGATACGCTGGCGAATTATCTCGCCGCGCTCGGTGCTGCGCTGCAGGTCGAGTACGAGGCGATCGTCAACCACGGCTTGCTGTTGCAGGTCGACGCGCCCGATCTCGCGCTCGAACGCCACATCACCTACAAGGACCAGCCGGTTTCAGTGTTTGTCGATTTCGTCGAGCAGGTCATAGCCACGATCAATCGCGCGCTCGTCAATGTGCCGCGTGACCGCGTGCGCCTGCATGTATGCTGGGGGAATTCCGAATCGCCGCACGATTGCGATGTGCCGCTCGAGGACATTCTCCCCGCTTTGCTTGCCGCCAAAGTCGGCGGCTTTGTTCTGCCGTTCGCCAATCCGCGGCACGCCCACGAATTCCGCTGCTTTTCAAAATACCCGCTCGCCGACGATCAGGTCCTGGTCGCCGGCGTCATCGACAGCCTGACCAATTTCGTCGAGCACCCGGAAGTGGTGGCGGACCGCATCGAGCGCGTCGCAGCCGTGGTCGGCGATCCGTCGCGGGTGCTGGCCGGGACCGATTGCGGCTTCGACACCTCGGCCGGCTGGGGCCGTGTCGCCGAGGATGTGGTGTGGGCCAAACTTGCGAGCCTGCGGGATGGCGCTCGGCTTGCCTCCGGGCGGCTGTTCGGGCGTCATCCAGGAGCGGTTGCAGCTCAGCCATGACGTTGCGCCCACAGCGGAAATCCCGTAAACCGAAGCCACCGACACCAAGCAGAATTATGGAACGCCGCGCTGGCAGCAGGCCTGGGCGCGGCGAATACAATTAGGGATCGCAGAATGA
>Ga0265338_10009856_pt1 | contig 11316 bp, 11 predicted proteins | sample 42126metaG_FD_193579 | JGI IMG/M metagenome (GOLD analysis project Ga0265338, IMG submission 193579) | Rhizosphere microbial communities from Carex aquatilis grown in University of Washington, Seatle, WA, United States - 4-21-26 metaG | ecosystem: Host-associated > Plants > Roots > Rhizosphere... | reverse complement strand
CGGCGCCGCCTCCGTCTATCTCGTATACGTCCTTGAGATCCTCAAGTTCCGTCGCCTCGACGCCCTGCGCGTGCGCCGCCTGCGCCCCGACGCCACGCCCGCCGAAGTCGAACGCTCGATAGCCCACGACCTCGAGACCGGCGAATACGACGCCGTGCTCGACGCCTCAACGGCGGGCGACGCGACGGTCGCCAACAGGCTGGACGACGCGAAGTTGGGAGACAGGGCGGGCGACGCGACGGTGGGCGACGTGTCGAGTGGGGCTGAGCACCGGGTCGGCCAAAGGCAGATGGATCAAGATCGCATAGGCGCAGAACACGAGCGTGGCGACCCGCAAGCGGCGGCTGTCGGCGAGAGCGGCCAGCGGCAACACCCATATCGCATACCAGGGCAACAGCCACGCGGTCGATAGCAACAGCGCCAGCGTCGCCCACCCCGCCATCGAACGCCAATCCGCGCCCCGCGCGGTAAGCCACAGGGTCGCCGCCAGCACCGCCCCGAAGCCCACCAAGAACACCTCGCGCCACCAGCCCGGCAGCCCCGTCAGCCCGACCCACCGCGCCGTCTCCGCCGGCAGACTGTGCGTAGCAATCAACTGCTGCTGCTCGCCCAGCGCGCCCACGAAGCCGAAAGCGTGCGACCCGAAGCCGAGCACCGCGACCAGCGCCAACACCACCAGCGCCTCCACCGCTCCGCCCGCGACCCGAGCCCGCCCCCGCCAGTCCCCCGGGGCGAGGACCATAAAAGGAAGCGCGAGCCCAGCCGAGGCCTTCACGCCCACGCCCACGGCCATCAGCGCCGCCGCCGAGCGCAAAGGGTAGGACCCATCCCTCCCAAACCGATCCCCTCCTTCCCGCCGATCCCTCACCACAGGCGCACCCCGCCCGGCTGCCACCGCAAGCGCGCCCGCCGACACGAGCAGCACCAAAGTGTCGTTGTGCGCGCCTGCGGCCGCCAGCTCCAACAGCACCGGATTGAGCCCCACGAAGACCGCCGCCGCCCGCGCCGAGCGACCCATGCGGCGCGCCGCCAGCGCGAGGAGCCCAATCGCGCCCAAGCACGCGCCCACCGCAACAGCCTTCAGAGCCCAAAGCCCCCCCGCCAAGCCCAGCGGCGCGATCGCATAGGAGCCGAGCGTGAACAGCGGCCCATACGGCGAATGCTGAAACGGCCAACCGATGAACGGAAAGCTCGCGTCCGTTGGAGCTTCCGCGGGCACATGCGTGTATGGATCGAGGCCGTGCAGCGCCCCCAACCGCCCGAACGACAGATAGCCGAACACGTCCTGGGAAAGCAGCGGCGGCCCCACCAGCACGAGCGCGTAGGCGAGCACGATCGAGACCCCGATCGCCCTGCCCGAGAGCCTGTTCGCGCCCACCAGCACCGCCGCATAGCTCGCGCACATCGCCAGCGTCCACGCTTGAAAGCTCGAGGAGGAGATCCCCACGCCCAGCCCGTGCAGCGGCCCCGACAGCCACCCCGGCCAACCGCCGCTGCGCCCCGGAACGTAGGACGTGGGCGTCCCCGCCGCGCCCGCCATCACGCCAAACACGCTCGCCACCACGCCGACCAAGCCGAGCGCCGCGAACGTCGCCTGGAAGCGCTCGCCCCGGCCTCTATGCGTGCGACCGTTCGCCACGACCGCTACGCTTTCCATGTCTTCGTGCTCTGCGAGCATCTTCCACCTTGCGCACGCGCGGGCCTCACCGTCCACCGGGCGGGCAGGGCTTGAACTGTATGCCACGCCGCCACCGCACACCTTCATCGCGCCGTACCCCCGGCCCCAAGCGCGTGCTCATTCTCTCCGCCGACGTCGGCGAGGGTCACGCCGCCGCCGCTCGCGCGCTCGCGCGCCAGCTCGACGCCTCCCCCGAACCCACCCAGGTAACCGTCATCGACGGCCTCGCCGCGATGGGCCCCCTCCTCCAGCCGGTGGTCGAGGACGGCTACCGCGTGCAGCTGCGCTTCTTCCCCTGGACCTACACCGTCGTCTACCTCCTGCTCGAGCGCGTAGCCCCCATCCGTGGCCTGGCGCGCAAGCTGCTCTGCCTGCTCGGCTCGCGACCTTTGGCCCGGCGCATAGCCGAGCACGAGCCCGATGTGGTCGTCTCCACCTACCCCGCCGTCACGGTCGTACTCGCACGCCTGCGCCGCACCCAAAAGGTCCGTTGCCCCACGGTCGCCACGATCACCGACCTAACCGGCCTGTTCTTTTGGGCCCAGCCCGGCATCGACACCCACCTCGTCATGTACGGCGAGTCGATGGGCCCCGTCGAGCGCATCGCCGGGCACGGCTCCGCGCGCCTGGTGCGCCCCCTGATCTCCTCCGAGTTCCTCGACGAGCGTCCCCAAACCGAAGCGCGCCACCTGCTCGGCCTGCCCGAGGACGGCCACATGGTCGTCGTCTCCGGCGGCGGCTGGGGCGTCGGAGACGTCGAGGGCGCCGTGCGCGCGATCGCCTCGATCCCCGACGTCTCCTCGATCGTCTGTCTAGCCGGGCGCAACGAACAGCTTCACCAACGCCTCTCCGAGGACTTCGTCGCCGAGCCGCGCGTCCACGTCTACGGCTTCACCGAACGCATGCCCGAGATCCTCGCGGCCGCCGACACCTTGGTGCACTCCACCGGAGGCGTCACCTGCCTGGAGGCCAAGGCGACCGGCACGCCCGTCGTCTCCTACGGCCTGCCCGTCGGCCACGCCCGCCTCAACACCCGAGCCATGGCAGACCTCGGACTCCTGCGCCTGGCCAACGACACCACCGAGCTGCGCGACCAGGTGCAGGCCTCCTTCACCGAACACCACGCCCTGCGCGGCCGAGCTTCCCATCCGCGCGAAGGCCTCGTTGCCGTCGCCGGCCAAAACACGGTCGCCGCACCGGAGCTCGCGGACGAGGTCCATCCCTCCGAGCCCGAGGCGGCGGCCCCCGACCCAAGCGCCGTCGAGCTCGTACTCGACGCTCCCCGGCGCGTGCGCCCGATCCCGCTATGGCGTCTGCGCCTGGTCGCCTTCGCCACCCAATTTGTGTTGCTGGTAGCGATCAGCACCTGGCTGATGAGCACCGACGAGGTGACCGCGTTCGCCGGGTTCTTCCTGGGAGTGCATCCGCTCAAGCGTGTCGAAACCACCAAGCCCGATGTTGGCCTGGTCCTGCGGGCTCCTTCAGGCGAGGTGACGCTCCTGGCGAGCGAGTTGTCAAACGCCGGCATCCACGCCTCGTTCACCGACGATGGCCTCGATGCCTCCTCGACGATTGCCGGTCTACGCGCTCTACACGACGAACTGGTCCCCGAAGTCCCCCGCTCCGGCTCGCCCCTGCGGTGGGTGCGAACGCGCGGGACCTTGCGCTCCCAAGCCCGAGCCTTGGGCCTGCACCACCGCTTCTACTTCCTACAGCCGCCGGGCGGCCTGACCGTAGGTCAACTGGTGCTTGCTCGTACCGCGGGAGCCTTGCCCGTGGCCGGCGCCGAGCGCCTCTCCGCCACCGGGTCGATTCCGCATCAGCGGCTGCGTGCCGGCGACGTCTTGGTCGTCTCGGTGGACGGCAGCCCATCCTCGGTCGTCGGGTTGGAGCGCATCGTCTCCCGGTTGCGCTCCGAGGGACTCTCGGTAGAGCCCTTGGGTTCGCTCACGGACTCGCCTCCCATCAAGGCGAGCAAAAGCGGCGAGCGCGCAAGCGCTGCGGCGCCCGTCACGAGCACCGCCAATGACAGCGTGAGCGGCACCCCCCCGAGCGGAGTCGAGCTGAACGATTCGCCCAGCAACACTGGCGCCAGCATCACCGGCACGATCGTCTGAGTCACGAACACGACCGGCGCCACCTGAATTGCCGGTCGCATCTGAAGCGCGCTCATCTCGCTGAGCGCGGCAACCGCCGACGCCGCGGCTGTGCCCACGCCCCAAGCCGCCGCGAACCAAAGCCGTCCTTGGGAGAGGTCGTCGGAGAACAGCTTCGTCGCCACTCCGCTCCAAGCAAAGCCCAGCCCCGCCGCGACCATCGTCAGCGAAGCGGCCGGTCTGCGCACCCGGTTGACGATGTACGGCGCGGCCGTCAACAGACCCAGTCCCACCAGCACGAGCGTCACAGTCAGGTTGTTGGTGTGCGTGCTCGAGCGCGCCGGCGCGCACAGCGCGGTGCCCGCCACACCGACGACGATCGCCGCCATCGCCAAGTGCTCGCGCCGCCCCGCGCGCTCGCCAAGCATCCGCTCGCCGAAGAACAACAGCACCAGCAACCCCATCGCCATCGTCGGCTGCACGACCACCAGCGGCGCCAAAAGCAGGGCCACCACCTGCAGCGGCCAGCCGAGCATCGACAACCCCGTTCCCGCCAGCCAGCGGGCTCGCCTGAGGAGCGTCAACGCCAGCGCCGGATGCAGGTGCTCGGTGTGCGGCGTGCGCTTCGCATCCATAGCCTGCAGCGCGACCCCTAGGCTGTAGAGCGCCGACGCGGCCATCGCCGCCACGATTCCCAGGAAGAGCGTCATCTCAGCCACCGATCATCGCAGTCCTGCTCCTCGCCTCGCGGGTACTTTCGCGGCCGTCGCGATGGCCGGCTACCTCACGCCCGCCTTGGCCTTCTATTCGCGGACTCTGCGCCAGGCCCTTGGCGTGGAGGACCACACCGCCTCCGGCCTTGGCGTCGCGCTCACCTTCGACGACGGCCCCCATGCCCTCGGCACCCCAGCCGTGCTCGAGGTCTTGGCCGCGCACGGCGTTTCGGCCACGTTCTTCCTCGTGGGCGAGCAGGTCCTGCGAAACCCGGGCTTGGCGGGGGAGATCGTCGCCGCCGGCCACACGATCGGCCTGCACTGCCATCGCCACCGCAACCTCCTGCGACTGGCCCCGTGGCAGGTGCGCGAGGACATCGCGCGCGCCCAGGCCGCGATCGAGGACGCTGTGGGCGTCTCCCCGGGCCTGTATCGGCCGCCCTACGGGATTCTCAACGCCGCCGCCCTGCGCTTGGCCAAGCGCGCCGAGCGGCGTACTTTGCTGTGGACTCACTGGGGTCGCGACTGGCGTGCCCGCGCCACGCCCGAGTCGATCGCATCCGAGCTCACCGACGGCGTGGGGGAGGGCTCTGTCCTGTTGCTCCACGACGCCGACGATTACGGCGCGCCCGGCTCCTGGCGGGGCACGGTCGCCGCGTTGCCGCGGGTGCTCGACGTCCTCGCGCGGGGCGGCCTGGCCACCGTCGTGCCCTGAGGATTCGCGGGCCGTTTCCGGCTTCCGCGTGTCTGCAGGGATAACATCGCTCGCTTGTCCTCTGTTTCGTCAAATCCGTCAGAGCGGCCTGGCTCCTTGGTCGCGGCGTCCACAGTCGGCACGCCCTCCGCGTCGGGGGAGGGGGTGGTGTCCGATACAAAAATGGGGGTGCCTACGCGCGCGCGCGGGGGGCCTTTGGAAGAGGCCCTGACGCCGCCTGTCGCCGCCGGGCTGGCCGTGCCGCGCGCCGTGCCGCGCGAAACGGCGCGTCCGCGCTGGTGGGGCGAGCTGTTGGTGATCGTCTTCCTGGCCTGGGCCTACGACACGATCGCCAACCTCGCGCCCTTGCGTGAAAAGCTGGCCGTCGCGCACGGGAGCGAGATCCTCAGCTTCGAGCGCTCCTTGCACATCTCTCCCGAGGCTGCCTTGAACAGCTGGCTGGTGGTCCACGCCACCCTCGGGACCTTGCTCTCCTACTACTACGACAACGCCCACTTCATCGTCACTTTCGGTCTGCTCGGGTGGTTGTGGTGGAAGCGAGCCGACATCTACCGGTCTTTGCGCAGCTCCCTGGTGGCGATCAACGTAATCGGCCTGCTCGTGTTCTGGCTCTACCCGGTCGCCCCGCCGCGAATGCTGAGCGGCTTCACCGACGTGATCGCTTCCTCGCACACGTTCGGCTCCTGGCACACCGGCAGCCTCGCGGCCGACGCCAACCAGTTCGGTGCGATGCCCTCCTTGCACATCGCCTGGGCGGTGTGGTGCACCGTCGTCCTCTTCCAGATCTCCGCCGACGCCCGGGTTCGAGCGGCGGCGGTCGCCTACCCCTGTCTCACCGCGTTCGCGGTGCTCGCCACCGGCAATCACTACCTGATGGACCTCCTCGCGGGTCTCGCGACTGCGGCCTTGGCGTTTGCGGCCGTGCTCTTGGTCCGTGGCGCATGTCACAAAGTTGTTACTAAGTCCCAGAACAGGTACACTGCCCGCGGCTTCTGAAGACGCGCTCTGAGGGGAGTCGTAAGTCCGCCGCGAAAAAACGAGCGGGCTTTTGCGTCTGTAGGGTGGCCCAACACTATGCTCACAATTGCTCGTTATCTTGACCTGCTCCTGGTCGCGCTCGCGCTGCCCGTCTTCTTGGTGGCCGGCTTGCCCCTGGCCGGGTGGGCCGTTGGCGGTGGCGCCTGGGTCGCCCAGCGCGGCCTGCAGGAGTACTTGGAACGCCGTGCCGGCGCCTCCACCGACCCCCGTACCGTGGTCGGGCTCCTGGCCGGCTCGATGATCGCCCGCGGCTGGTTCGTGGCGATCGCCGTCTTCCTGGTCGGCCTCAGCGACAACGAAGCCGGTCTCGCCGCCGCCGTGCTCGTGATCGCCCTGTTCACCGTCTATTTCAGCGTCCGCATGATCCTGCGTCCGTTCGAAGCGACCCCGTCCGGAGCTGGAGCCGGAGCCGGAGCTGGAGCTGGAGCCGGAGTTGGAGCCGGCGTCGGAGCTGGAGCCGCGGGAGCGGCCGGTCAAGCGCGGGTGGCGCCGAGCGGCTCGTCGCCGGCCAGGGGCGAGTCGCGATGAGCACGCGCGTCAAGGTGCTGTTGGCGGGGGCTCTCCTGCTGGCCGTGATGATCGCCCTGTTTGCGATCACCGGCTCGCACGGCATGAACACCGAGTACCAGCCCCAAAACGAGTTCAAGCTCGAAGACTGGATCGCGATCCACGCAGGGTCGGTCAACCTGTCGATCAACAAGGCGGTCCTCTACCTCCTGCTCGCCTGCGGGCTCACCGCAAGCACGATGATCTACGTGGCGCGGAGGATGCATGAGCGCCCCAACAAGGTCCAGACCGCGGTCGAGGTTTTGTGGGGTGTGATGCGCGACAACATCGCCGGCCCCAACAACATCGAACGCCAAATGGCTTTGAGGTGGTTCCCCTTCATCGGCGCCCTGTTCCTGTTCATCCTCTATTCCAACATCCTCGGCTACCTGCCCCTGCCGGTGAACAGTGGCGAGACCTTCCGCCTCTTCGGAGTCAACATCCCGGCCTTCCAGATTTACGCGGCGACCGCCAACATCTCGGTCACGCTCGTCTTGGCCCTGATGGTGTGGGTCAGCTACCACGCCGTCGGCGTGCGCCGCAAGGGCCTGATTCCCTACTTGAAAAGCTGGCTGCCGGCCGGCATGGACAGCGTGCCCGCACGCGCGTTCATGGTGCCTTTCGTGTTCTCGATCGAGGTGATCTCGCACTTCGTGCGCATCATCTCGCTGTCGGTCAGGCTGTTCGCCAACATGCTCGCCGGACACCTCTTGATCCTGTTCATGGGCGGCGGCTTGGTCGTCCTGGTCGGGGTCGCGGCGCTCGGTCCCTTGACGCTTGTCGTCGCAACGTTGTTCTTCATCTTCGAGGTGGTCTTGATTGCGGGCCTGCAGGCCTTCATCTTCGCCACCCTCACGGCCATCTACCTCGGCGGCGCGGTCGCCGAGTCTCATTGAAAAACAAGGAGCGTTCGTGCATTTCCTACTTGCAACAACAGGCAGCGAAGAAATGGCCAAGTCGATCAAGGCCATCGCCCTCGGCGTGGGTGCCGGCCTCGGCACGATCGGACCGGGCGTGGGCGTCGGCTACATCTTCGGCAAGGTGATCGAGGCGATCACCCGCCAGCCCGAGATGCGCGACGAGATCACCTCCATCCAGTGGCTTGGCTTCGCCCTCACCGAGGCGATCGTGTTCTACGCGTTCATCTTCGGCCTGATCGCATTCTTCCTGGGCTAATCGATGGCATCCACGATCATCGCTGCCTCCAGCAGCGGAAATTTCCTGGTATCGCCCAACGTGGGGGTGATGCTGTGGACCTTGGTCGCTTTCGGGATCACCGTGGTGCTGCTCGCACGCCTGGTGTTCCCGCGCATCTCCGAGGCTTTGGAGAAGCGCCAGAAAGCGATCGAGGACTCGATCGACAGCGCTCAGCGCACCCGCGAGGAAGCCGAGAAGCTGCTCGGCGAATACCGCGAGCGCCTGCACGAGGCTCGCTCTCAGTCCGATGAGATCGTGCAGCGTGCCCGGCAGACCGCCGAGGCGCACGAGCGCGAGGTCAAGGAGCACAGCCGCCAGCTCGCCGCCGAAGCCTCGGCTCGGGCCGCGCGCGACATCGAGGCGGCGACCGCGCGCGCTCTCGGCGAACTTCGCCAAGAGGTAGCCGACCTGACCGTCATGGCGACCGAGAAGGTGACGCGCAAGGTGCTCGACAGCTCCGACCAGAAGCGTCTCGTCGAGGAGGCTTTGGGCGAGCTGGACTTCTCGGGCATCTCCTCCGGAGCCAGCGAAAACTAAATCCATGCACGATCCACGTACAAGTCAGGGTGAGCCGGAGGCGAGCCGATGGAGGAGCTAGCACAGGTATACGCGCGCTCCCTGTTCGAGGTTGCCCGCGAGCAGAACAAGCTGGACGTGCTGCGCGAGCAGCTCGGCCAGTTCGCCGACGCGATGAAGCGCAACCGCGAACTCGAGCTGTTCTTCTTCTCGCCCTACTTCTCGACCGCCGAGAAGCAGGACGGCTTGGACAAGCTGCTCGACGGCGCAGACGATCGGCTCATGAACTTCTTGAAGCTGCTGGTCGAGAACCACCGGATGCCAGTCATCTACCGCCTGCGCCGCGAGTACGAGCGGCTGTGGGAGCGGGAGAACCGGCTCCTGCCGGTCGTGCTCACCAGCGCTGTGGAGCTCGACGAGCAGACGGTCAAAGATCTTGGCGAGCGGATCGGCGAGCGCACCGGCAACACGGTGGTTTTGACCACCACGGTGGAGCCGGACATCATCGGCGGGATCGTCGTTCGGGTCGGCAACTCGATCCTCGACGCCTCCATCCGCAATCGACTGGAGCAGCTGCGCACGCAGGTTGCTCAAGGCGCTGGCTGAGCCGCCACCTCAGCTCATCCGACCAGCGACTTCGACCACGAACGACTAGGAAAGACATGCAGATCAACCCAGACGAGCTGAGAGGGTGGCGAAATCGGCCCAAAGCCGATGAGCCGGGCCCCTCTTCTCTGAATAACGGAGAACCAACATGCAGATCAATCCCGACGAGATAACTAGCATCCTCAAGAGCCGCATCGAGGGACTCGGCGCCGGCGAGGCGCAGCTGACCGAGGTGGGCACCGTCCTGTCGGTGGCTGACGGCATCGCGCGCCTTCACGGCCTTGAGAACTGCATGTCCTTCGAGATGCTCGAATTGCCCCATGGCGTCACCGGCCTGGCTTTGAACCTGGAGTCAGACAACGTCGGAGCCGTCCTGTTCGGAGATTGGGAGCGAGTCGCCGAGGGCGACACCGTCAAGCGCACTGGACGCCTGCTGGAGATCCCCGTGGGTGAGGCCTTGCTCGGTCGCATCGTCGATCCGCTCGGGCGCCCCCTGGACGGCAAGGGCGAGGTCAACACCACCGAGCTGCGCCCCGCCGAGTTCAAGGCTCCCGGCGTCGTGCAGCGCCAGCCGGTGACCGAACCGATGCAGACTGGCCTGAAGGCGATCGACGCGATGATCCCGATCGGCCGCGGCCAGCGAGAGCTGATCATCGGCGACCGTCAGACCGGCAAGACAGCGATCGCGATCGACACGATCATCAACAACAAGGACACCGGCGTTGTGTCCGTGTACGTGGCGATCGGTCAGCGCATGTCCACCGTGGTCGCTTTGGCCAAGACGCTCGACGAAGCGGGAGCCCTCGATAACACGATCATCGTCGCCGCCCCCGCGGACGAGGCCGCGCCGATCAAGTTCATGGCGCCCTACGCGGGATGCGCGATGGGGGAGTACTTCCTCTACAACGGCAAGCACGCTTTGTGCGTGTACGACGACTTGACCAAGCACGCCTACGCCTACAGGCAGATGTCGTTGCTGCTGCGTCGCCCGCCCGGACGCGAGGCCTACCCGGGCGACGTCTTCTACCTGCACTCGCGTCTTTTGGAGCGCGCGGTCAAGCTGAACGATGAGCTCGGCGGCGGCTCGCTGACCGCGCTGCCGGTCATCGAGACCCAGGCCGGCGACGTGTCCGCCTACATCCCCACCAACGTGATCTCGATCACCGACGGGCAGATCTTCCTGGAGCCGAAGCTGTTCAACTCGGGCGTGCGACCCGCCATCAACGTCGGCATCTCCGTCTCGCGCGTCGGCGGAAACGCCCAGATCTCGCCCATGAAGAAGGTGGCCGGCAGGATCAAGCTCGAGCTCTCCCAATACCGTGACCTCGAGGCCTTCGCCCAGTTCGGCTCAGACCTTGACGCCGACACCCAGCGCACCCTCGCCCGCGGTGAGCGGATCGTCAAGACGCTCAACCAGGGCGAGCGCCAGCCCCTGCCCGTCGAGGATCAGGTGATCCAGATCTTCGCGGCCACCAGTGGCTTCCTCGACCGTATTCTCGCCGATCGCGTACCCGAGTTCCTGGCCGAGCTGACCGAACGCTGCCACTCCGAACATGGCGAGTTGCGCTCGAAGATCGCGGGCGGCGACTGGTCGGAAGAGGTCCAAACGCAGGCGCGCTCGGCGATCGAGGCGTTTGCCGGCGACTTCGGCCACGACCTCGACGAGGAGGGCCAGCCCCTGGAGGACGATCGACCGCTTGAGGGGGCCGTCGCGGCCTAGCGGCCCGAACTCACGCTCATGGCTTCCCAGCGCGACGTCAAGAACCGGATCGCTTCGGTCAAGAACATCCAGAAGATCACCCGTGCGATGGAGATGGTCGCCGCCGCGCGCCTGCGCCGCGCCGAGCAGCGCATCGCTCGCCTGCGGCCCTACGCCGAGGCGATCAGGCGCATGACCTATCAAGCGGCCCAGGCCGCCGGCGCGGAGGCCGCCAACCTACCCCTGCTACGAGAGCGCGAGCAGGTTCAGAACGTCGGTCTCCTGCTCGTGACCGGCGACCGCGGCCTGGCGGGCGCCTTCAACTCCCAGATCATCCGGGCCGGGGTGCGTGGCGGCGCCGAGCTCGCCGATCAGGGTCAGCAAACCGTCTGGTACGCGACCGGGCGCCGTGGGGTCTCGTCGCTCACGTTCCGCGGGCGCGAGCTGGCCGGCAGCTACACCGGCTTTGCCGATCGGCCCGCTTATGCCGACGCGCGCGGGATCGCCGACGA
>Ga0265338_10009855_pt1 | contig 11317 bp, 14 predicted proteins | sample 42126metaG_FD_193579 | JGI IMG/M metagenome (GOLD analysis project Ga0265338, IMG submission 193579) | Rhizosphere microbial communities from Carex aquatilis grown in University of Washington, Seatle, WA, United States - 4-21-26 metaG | ecosystem: Host-associated > Plants > Roots > Rhizosphere... | reverse complement strand
CTAGAGGCCCAGCCGGTTCAGTGATGGTAGGCGTGAACGACTGCGTGGCCCTTGCCGCGGGCGATCAGCCACCGGTTCACAGGAACGGTGACGACAAAGGCGATCACCAGAGAGGCGATCAGGCTCCACCAGAACAGGCTGTCCGTGAGCCCGGCGGCCAGCGCGCCCGGCACGGCCACGATGAACAGGTTGTCGACAATCTCCATCGTGGTGATGGAGACGGTGTCCGAGGCGAACGCCAGGCGGATCGCCCGGCGCGCGCCGACCGCTCCCAGCAGTGGCCGCACGGTCAGGCCGTAGCCGAAGAGGAAGGCCAGCAGAATGGAGATGACGATCGACGCACCATTGCTGAGACTCAGAGCGGTTGCGATCACCATCCCCAGAATCTCGCCGATGGCGCACCCGGTCAGGCAGTGCAGCGTCGCTGAAACGGCCGTGCGCCAGCCGTTCCCTGCCGCTTTCGGAGCATGTCCTGCGTGGTGCTCTTGAGCTTCCATGGCGGTGGACCTCCTGGCCAGAAGCCTAGGCTGCTGGTGGTGTACACTCGCGCCTCGAAGGGCTTCAGCGCGGGCGAGACGCGATCAGTTCGCCGCGATCTTCCAATGATTGAGAGGGCCACGGTGAAGGTGAAGCGAAGCGTGCCCCGGACGGGTCGATGAGCGCGCGAACGAGTCGGCGCCGGTTGCTTGGCCGCATGGGGTTGCTTGCGGGCGTGCTCGGAGGGGTGGAGGCAGCAGCGCCGCAGGGATCCAGGGCCGGCGCCGCGGCGCTGCCGGCACGGTGCGTCGCCGCGCTGCCGGGTGTGATTCATGGCGCTGATTGGCGGGTGGTGTGGCCCGGCGTGCGTCCAGGGACGCGTCCGCCGGTTGGCTCACCGAGTCTTCCCTCCGGACGCCTCGTTGACGCCCACGGGCGTGATCTGGGCGTATTCGACGCGTCGGTGATGACGACCAGCGGCGCGGGGACGCACCTGCACCGGCTGGAGTTCCCTGACGGCACGATCACCGCAGTCGGTCCCGCGACGTTCGATGACGCGACCTTCGCGGTGATCGGCGGCACCGGGCGATTTGCCGGGGCGGCCGGCTCTTACCACCTTGTCCAGAGGCCGGCGGCGTCCCGCGGCACGGCGACGTTCACCCTCGACATCACCACGCCGGAGGCCTGAAATGGCGATCGACATGTTCCTCAAGCTCTCGGGCATCAGTGGCGATTCCACTGACCCGACGTACCCGGGCTGGATCAGCGTTCTGGCGTGGAGCTGGGGCGAATCCAATAGTGGCGTGGCAGGCGGCCATGCGAACTTCGAGGACCTCTCGCTCACGAAGTACGTGGACACGGCGTCGCTTCCACTCATGGGCCACTGCGCGGCCGGGGCGCTGATCACGTCGGCCACGCTGGTGAACCGTGACGCGTCTACCGGGGTCGTGTCCTTCAAGATTGCGTTGACGAACGTCACTGTCTCGTCGGTGTCCGACGGCGGCTCCGGCGGCGAGAGCCGGCTCACAGAGAACGTCAGCCTGTCCTACCAGGGCGGCACCATCCGGTGGACGTATACGTATCTGAACTCGGTCGCCCAGCCGGTCTCGAAGACGCAAGGGTGGGATCTCGCAAACGGAGTCCCGCTCTAGAACACGCTCGACCTGTTTGAGGACGCGCGAGGCGCGATGCTGCCCGGCCGCCCCCCGGCCTGCTCGATCCCACCCCGATGGGGGTGCGGGGCAGGCGCGGAACCGTCGATACAGGCGACGGTTGGTCACCCGGTCAGCCTCATTGCGTTGCAACCAGGGAGCCACACATGAACGATCAGCTCGACCGCCGCGAGTCCGGCCAGACCATGGCCGAGTACGCCATCGTTCTGGGAGTCATCACGATCGCCGTGGTGGCAACTCTGACGCTTCTCAGCGGCGTCATCAGCACGGTGCTGACGAACGTCATCAACAAGATGTAGGCACCTCCCCCGGTTCCCGTCATGCAGGCACCGCTCGGCCGCGTATCCCGTGCCGAGCGGTGCCAGCCACGGCCGCGCTACAGCCTGGATGCGGCCCTCGCAAGACGGGTGACGAAGCGAGCGAACGATTCCGGATCGGCGCCGGCGTGGTGTGGGTTGAGTTCGGTGATCGTGAGTACCCTGACTCGCGGCTCGTCTACGAGATCATCCATCACGGCGAGTGCGTGCTCGAGCGTGATTCCGACGTTTCGTCCGGTGTTCTCGGACAACGGAGCGTCGACGAAGTCGATGACGTCCACATCGAAGTGGGCGACAAGCGGCCCGGCCGTCTCGACGAGCATGTCGAGGGCAGTGCGAGATGCGGCATGTGGGTCGGCGCGGACGTCGTCCGCGGCTACGGACTTCAGACCCATCCGGTCAATCAGATCGCGCTCCCACTCGGTTGCTTGGCTGTGCTCGAAGCCGATCACGGCCACGTTCTCGATCGAAAGCAGTGGGCTTCGGATGCCGATGTCGCGAAGCGCTTCGACGCTGCCCTCGATGCCCAGCATCTGCGCCAGGCCCATCCAATCGAGCGCGCCGTCGATCACGCTCGAGGGGGTATTGAGGTCGGTATGCATGTCGAAGTAGACAAGCCCTGGATCAAGCCCGGCCGCCACGCATCCGGCGACCACGCCGATGCCAATCGTGCAGTCACCGCCCAGGACCAGCAGTGACCCGCCTGCCTCAAGCGACGAGTTGACCACCTCGCTCACACGCGTGGCGGTGGCGACCACCTCGTCGAGGTTCTGTGCTCGGGGCTGCGCCCGATCGGGTCGCCACCGATACCGCGGAAGGTCGCCGATGTCGTACACAGGCCGGGTCGACGCGGCATTGATTTTGCGAATCAGACCCGCGTCTCGCAACGCGCCTGGCGCATCTTCCTGGCCCGAAGCGTACGAGCCGGCACTTGACGGTACGCCCAGGACCGAGAGCTGCTCTGTGCTCACCGACCAGGACTCTACCGGGCTCTGGGCCGGCCGCTCAGAGCCGTATGCGCCAGATGATACAACCGCCCGCTGCGCTTGTATCGTCGGTTGCAGACGGCCTACCGACCACGTAGGGTGGCGCGGATGCCGACTCGAAAGGGGCTGCGATGGCGGTCAACCGTTTCCCGTACCAGGACGACATCCTGCGGAGGCTGGTCAGTGGGCCCGCCACCGCCGCGGATGTGTCGAACGCGATTGCGAACGAGGGCCGCGCCGCCGGCGACGGCGAGAACTCGCCGGAGCTTCACCGCGACGTAGCCGAGAACATCGATCATCTGGTTCACCTCGGTCTGGCCGAGTACGTGCCTGACGCAGTCCCCAAGTCGGCGCAGCTGACGCAGGCCGGCAAGGACGCGGCTACGTCGCTTCCGTGACCCTGCGCTGAGCCAACCGGTAGGCCGGCGCTACGCCGGCGCCCGGCGTCTCGTTGCTCCAGCCCGAGTCCGCGACAACTCTCACATGCTCCACCGCGTCACCGCGGGAGAGGCCACCGAGATGGACCAGCCGGTTGATCCACTCGTCCCGGCTGATCTCAAAGTCCAGCGCCATCCCATCGGCGTCGCGCACGTCGGATCGCCGTATTCTGCTGCTCGTCACCATCGCACCTCGGAGCGTGGCCGAGGCGGGTTGGCCACGTCTTGGATTCTTGGCCACGTCTAAGAAAGTCCGAAACGCAGTCCCGGACGGTCGGAGCGGTACTAGTCTCTGTCCATGCACGCAGAGTTGGGCATGACCGCTCACACGGGTCATCGGATCGCCGAGGTCGGATTCCTGCTCCTGCTGATCGCGGGGGTCTGGTACGCGGCCGCCGAGCTACCGGCTCTGAAGTTCGCATCCGAGCGACGGATCGTCGCCGGGATCGCGCTGGCCGTCGCCGGCCTTCTGCTCGTCATCGCGACGCATTTCGGCCACTTCGGCTGAGGCGGCTCGGAGCCAGCCCGCGGGGACGGCTGTCGTCCGGTGACCCCCATGGTTGCTAGGTTCCCTTCGTGAGCCAGCCGGTAGGTGAGAGCGAGCTCGCGGCGATCGAGCAGCCCGTCGCGGCGATGTACGCGTATGACAGCACCGGCAACACGCTCTGGCTGAGCCGCGAGCTGGAGGTGCTGCTCGGCGCCGCCGAACGCGCGCTGGAGGACTACTCCGGCGACGCCTGGCTGACCCTCCTGCATCCCGAGGACCGCGACCGCGTGACCGCCGAGTGGCGCGACGCTGTCGCCCGGGGTGTGCCGCATGAATCCGAGTACCGCCTGCGGCGGCCGGACGGGACCTACGTCCGTGTGCGCTGCGTGGAGACCATCCAGCGCTCCGACGACGGCGCTCCCCAGTCGCGCGTGGGCGTCCTGCTGTCGGTCAGCGAGGCGCGGGGGCCCGACCGCGCAGTCCGGTTGGCGCTCGACCAGCAGCGCGCGGTGGCCCTGCTTGGACAGCTCGCGCTTCGTGGCATGCCGTCTGCCGAGTTGCTCGAGGAGGCCGTCGAGGTGGCCCATGCGCAGCTTGGGGTCGAGTTCGTCGGAATCCTGGCGGTCAATGACGACGGCGGCCTCATCCTCTGCGCCGGCCGCGGCTGGCCGGCCGAGGAGGTGGGCGTGATGCGCGTTCCCAGCGGCCCGGAGACCCAGACCGGCGCCATCCTCCTCTCCGACGAACCGGTGATCGTCGAGGACACGCTGGAGGGATCCCCCTACCGGTTCAGCGACCAGGTGATCGCGCTCGGCGTTCGCAGCAGCATCGGGATCCGCATCCAGGCCCGCGGCGAGGTCTACGGCCTGATCGGAGCGCTCAGTCTCAGCCGGCGGCGCTTCTCCTCCGATGAGAGCGCGTTCCTGCAGGCGATCGCCAACATCGTCGGAGCGGCCATCTCGCTGGAGCGCAGCGAGTCGGACCGGGATGCCGCCATCTCGGCGCTGCTCCGCACGGAGGACGAGGAGCGCGCTCGGATCGCCATCGAGCTGCACGACGACACCGTTCAGGTGCTGGCCGCGTCGCTGTTCTCACTCGACCGCCAGGCGGCGAAGGCCGGTGACGCCGGGCGTTCCGACCTCGCCGAAGGCATTCAGGCGACGCGCGGGATCCTGACCAACGCAATGGAGCGGGCACGCAGGCTGATGTTCGAGCTGCGCCCGCCGCTCCTGCACAGCGCGGGCGCCGCCGCCGCCGTGCAGCAGCTGGTCGACGAGCTGGCGTCCGAGCGGGGGTTCGAGGGCAAGGTGGTCGGCGACCTGGGCCGCCTGGATGACGAGACCGAGCTGCTGATCTATCGCACGACCGCCGAGCTGCTGCTGAACGCAGCCAAGCACGCGGGGGCCCGGTCGGTGACGGTGCGGTTGTCGCGAAGTGGGAGCGTTGTCGACGGGGCCGTCGAGGATGACGGCGCCGGATTCGACCACCAGCGCGAGCGCTCGCGGCCGGCGTCCAAGCACATCGGGCTCGACTCCACCTATGAGCGACTACGGCTGGCCGACGGTGAGCTGACGGTCGACTCGGCGCCGGGCGCCGGCACCCGGGTCACGTTCGTGATCCCGATTCGCGGCTGACCAAGGCCGCGCGCCTACGGCCTGGTGCAGATCCGCAGGGCCACCATGACTGCCGGCGATCGGTCGATGGTGACGCGAGCGTGGAGCCGGCAGTTGTTCGAGACGACGTTCTGCGGGCGGGGCGGGCCCTGGTCCGCCCAGGCGTTCGAGCCGCGCGCGGCGGTCGCCGGCGACGGTCCGCCGACCCCCGTCAGCACCCACCCGGCGGCGAGTGCGACGATCGCGCCGAGCGCCACGCGCCTCCACATGCGCCCTAGGGTAGCCGGGCCACGTGTCGCATGGCGGCCCGGAAGCTGAGCGGGCTTCCGGGCCAGGGAGAGGCATCGCCTCGTGGGAGCTTTGGGCTCCATCGAGGATCCCTCACGCGACGACCATCCGAGGGTATCACCGATTTGCTAGCGCGCCACCGTCCCGACCGGACTCGGTGTCGGGGAGGAGCCCGCGTCCGCGGGCTGCCGTTTGAGGGCGCGCATGGCGGGCACCAGGATCAGCGCGGCGAGCCAGCAGCCGACCGCGGCCATCCAGTAGGCGCCGCGCACGCCCAGCAGGTTGATCAAAAAGCCTGCAGCCGGGAACGACAGCGCGAACGCCGCCGCCGTGATCGTGTCGATGGCTGCGTTCACGCGTGAGCGGACATGGTCCGAGGTGCAGCGCTGGATGATGGTCATCTCGGACACCGTCACGGTGCCGTCAGCGAGACCGGCCAGGATCATTCCGGTCAGCGCGAATGCGAACACGGGGGCGATCGCCACGGTTGCGAACCCTGTACCTGTCAGGACGCACCCCCAGACCATCGAGCGGCCCTCTGAGATGCGCGCCGTTCGGCGGCCGAGGAACGAGCCCAGGATGCTGCCGCCGCCCCAGCAGGCGGCGATCGCCCCGTAGCCGGCCGCTCCCTGGCCGAACTCGTGGGCCAGCGGAAGCTCGGCCACGAGGATCGGGCCGAGCATGAAGAGGAACACCATCCACGCCGCCGCGATGCCTCGCAGAACCGGCGATTGCCAGACTGCCACGAACCCCGCGCGAACCTCACTCGACTGCCCACGCTCGGCAGGCGTGCGGACGTCGCTGAAGCGGCCGCTGACCGAACCGACGATCGCCGCGCAGAGCACGAACGCGACCGCCGACAGGGCGAAGACCGTCCGCGCACCGGTGGCGGCGACCAGGACGCCCCCTACCAGCGGCCCGATCAGCTGGCCGGTATTGCGGCCGATCGCGAGGGTCGAGTTCGCCCACTCCAGCCGCGTCTCGGGCACCAGGTTGGGGACAGCGGCGCTGGACGCGGGCATGAAGGGGGCCTCGGCGAGGCCGACCATGGCCGCCAGGGCGATCAGGACCGGCGGCGACGACGTCAGCACCATGGCGCAGGCAAAGACTGCCGCCACGAGCTCGGAAACCACCATTACCCGCCGCCGGTCGTAGCGGTCGCCGAGCGCCCCGGCGACAGGGGCCGCCACACCGGAGGTCCCGATCACGACGAACAGGGCCGCCGACATCCACACGGTCGAGTGCGTCTGGGCGTAGACCGCCACCATCAGTGCGATCCATCCCGCCTCGAAGCCGGTCACCGCGATCGCACGGCCGAAGGAGATGCGGCGGATTGCGGTTGTCGACTGGGTGGTCACGAACAAATCTCCTGAGACGCAGGACGGGCTGGATGAAGGCGGCGCGCGGCCGCGCGCCGTCAAGCAGTGAGGAGATTCGGTGCCACGTCGCGACTGTAGCACAGGGCAGGGGTCTTGAAATGGGCCGTTCGCCCCAGTAGGTTTGACCGGTTCGCTTTCCATTTAAGGGGGAAGGTTTCATGCGTTTCCGACGCTCTGTGGCGGCCGCGGCCTGTGTGGCTGTGGTCGCGGCAATCGGGGTATCGGGTGCGTCGATGGTGACGAGCGCGGCGCCCGCGCGCTCGCATCACGCCGTCGTGCGCCACCCGTCGGCCTCGTACCTGAAGCAGGCGCGAGCCGCGCTCGTGCATTACCTCAAGACCCACCGCTCGCACGTCCTGCTGTCCCATCCAGGCACAGCGACGAACCCGTCGAGCGCGACGTCGTACAACTGGGGCGGCTATGCCGACTCGACCAGCACGAACGGCTACTACACGAAGGTCTCTGCCTCGTGGAAGATGCCCAAGGTCACCTGCACGAACTAGGATCAGCTGACCTCCGAGTGGGTCGGCCTCGACGGATACACCTCCTCGACGGTGGAGCAGGACGGCACCCTGGGCTGGTGTTTCCAGGGCAGCGCGACCTATTACACCTGGTATGAGATGTACCCGGCCGGCACGATCACCGTCGGCTCGACGATCCAGCCGGGCGACGCGGTCGACGCGGCTGTCACCCGCACCGGCACGAGCTACAAGCTGACGGTGACCGACAACACGCGCTCGGGCAACAACGTCAGCCAGACGGCCACCTGCGCGGCCACGACGTGCGTCGACACGAGCGCGGAGTGGATCATCGAGCGGCCGGCCTTCTCGATCGGCATCGCTCCGCTTGCGAAGTTCAGCAAGTGGACGCTGACGAAGGGCTCGGTGACCACAACCGCCGGCACCGGCGGCATCTCGAGCGTCACCGGCAGCGCCAACCCGGTGCAGATGGTCATCGGCGACGCGACGGGGACCTACGACCTGTCGACGACGACCGCCCTCAGCGGCGGCAACAAGTTCAGCAGCACCTGGCTGAACAGCTACTAGACCGCAGGAGCTAGCCGGGCCCGGGCGGGCAACCGCCCCGGGCCCGGTCCTGCCCTTCGCGGCGCCGATCGCATCGCCTCAGCGGGAGCCCAGACAGTTGCGGTTGCCGATAGTGCAGTAAGCCGCTACTTGTTTGTATTAACCGAATATTGGCCCCCCAGAGAGAGCCGCGTGCGAAAAATTCTTCTGATCATCGGTGTGGTGAGCGCCGCCAGCTTCCTGGCCGGCGCCTACGGAAGCTCCCTCGGGCACGCCGGGCCGCACGCTGGTGCTGCGCCTGCGCGGCTCGCGGCCGCCCACAGCCCCTCGCCCGCGTTCCTGGCGAAGGCACGCTCGGCGCTGGTCGCCTACCTGAATCACAGCCGGCAGACCGCTCTGACCTTCCCCGCCGGTGCGGCCCGTAACGGCTCCAGCAAGCAGTCGTACAACTGGGCGGGCTACGTGGACATCGGCGCCAGGGGCACGTTCACCCACGCCGCCGGCTCGTGGGCCGTGCCGGCGGTCACCACCTGTGGCGCGGAGGACCAGATCATGTCCAACTGGATCGGCCTCGACGGGTGGAACGACAACTCCGTCGAGCAGGCCGGCACCACCAGCTGGTGCTACGAGGGCACCGCCACCTACTTCACCTGGTACGAGATGTACCCCGGCCCCGCGATCGAGGTCGGGAAGTCCGTCCACCCGGGCGACCAGATCCGAACGTCGATCGCGCGCAGCGGCGCGAACTACACCCTGGTGGTCACCGACTCGACCCACCCGGCCGCTTCGTTCACGCACAAGGCGACGTGCGCACTGACGAAGTGCCTCGACACCAGCGCCGAGTGGATCGTCGAGCGTCCCGCGTTCGCTATCGGCGTGGCCCCGCTGGCCGACTACGGCACCTGGGCCCTGACCGGCGGCGTCGAGACCGCCCACGGCAAGGCCGGGACGATCGGCAGCTACACCGCGAGCGGCAGCCCGATCAAGCTGACGATGGGCGACGCCACCCAGGCGTACACGCTGACCTCGGTGACGTCGCTGACGGGCGGAAGCGCCTTCACGACCACCTGGCACAACAGCTACTAGCCGTCGAGGCGCCGGGCCAGCTCGTCGAGGCCCGGCCGCCACGGCCGTAGCTCTTCGAACGCGGCGGCGGCGCGCAGCAGCAGCGCGTCGTCGCCCATCCTGCCGACCAGCTGCAGGCCGATCGGGAGGCCGTCGGCGGTGAGGCCGCAGGGCACGGTGGCTGCCGGATGCCCGCTCAGGTTGAACGGGTAGGTGAACCCGGTCCAACCGAGATAGCTGGTCTGCCGCCCGCCCCGGTTCGGCGAGTCGAGTCCAGCCTCGAAGGCGGGTACAGGAACGCTCGGCGTCACCAGTAGATCGGTGTCCTCGAGCAGCGCATCCACCAGGCGGTAATGGGTGTGCCGCGCCGCGGTGGCGGCGGCCAGCTCGGCGCCGGTCATTCGCAGCCCGGCGTCGAGCACTGCGAGGCGTCCGGGGTCGAGACGGTCACGCACATCGCCGACACCGTGTGGGTACTCCGCCGCCTCGGACGTCGCCCACAGGGCGTCGACGATCGGCCACGAATCGGGGATCGCGATACCCGGCTCGTCGACCCGTGCGCCCGCCCGGCCCAGCTCTGCGGCGGCGTCGGCGCAGATCGCGGCTACCTCGGGATCGACGTCGACGTAGCCGAGGTCGGGGCTGTAGGCGATCCGGATGCCATCGATGCCGTCGCCGAGGCCGTCGCTGTAGCGGGCCGGGACTCGGCCTGCGCTGTGCAGATCGCGACGGTCCGGCCCCGCCATCACCTCCAGCATCACCGCCGCATCTGCGACCGTGCGGGTCATCGGGCCGATGTGGGAGAGCGTGTCGGTGCTGCTGGGCGGCCACAGCGGCACGGTGCCGAAGGTCGGCTTGAGTCCGAAGATGCCGCAGAAGGCGCTGGGCACGCGGATCGACCCTGCGCCGTCCGAGCCCTGTGCGATCGGCCCGATCCCGGACGCAACCGCCGCCGCCGCGCCGCCGCTGGATCCGCCTGCCGCGCGGTCGAGCCGCCAGGGGTTATAGGTCGAGCCGATCAGCCGGTTGGTGGTCTCGGCCTTCCAGCCGACCTCGGGGACGCTGGTCTTGCCGAGCATGACCGTGCCTGCGTCGCGCAGTCGCTCGACGACGGGGGCGTCGGCCTCGGGCACGAAGTCCGCCTTCAGGAGCGAGCCCGACGTCGTGCGGACACCCTTCGTCCACACCAGGTCCTTGATCGACACCGGGACTCCCAGGAGCGGCGGTGCGGTGTCGCCGCTTCGGTACCGGCCTTCCGCCGCCCGCGCCCGCTCGCGCGCGATCTCGGGGGTGGGGGTGATGAAGGCGTGCAGGATCGGGTCGAGCTGTTCCATTCGCGCGAGGATCGCCTCCGTCACCTCGACAGGTGACAGGTCGCCGGCCAGGTAGTGGCCGCGCAGCTCGGTGGCGCTGAGCGCCCAGAGCTCGTCGGTCATCCGAGGCGGGCGGCGTCGGCGAATGCCGCGTCGAACCGTTGGCCGATCTCGTCCAGCAGCGGTCCGTCGATGATGGTCGCCATGGCCACCAGCCCTCGCGGCGCCAGGAATAGGCCGTGTTGCAGCGCCAGCAGGTGGAAGGCGTCCATCAGCGCGGCGTCCTCCCGCTCGATGCGGAGCATCTGGGGCTGCTCGCTCAGGTAGAGGTTGAGGAGCGAGCCCTGACGCGACAGCGAGAAGGGGACGCCGTGCCGCGCCGCCGACTGCTCGAGCATCTGTGCCAGGCGGGCTGCCTGGCCGGAGGTGCGCTCGATCGCCCCGGCGGTCAGGGCGGCGGTGGTGGCGTAGCCCGCCGCGCAGGTGACAGGGTTCCCGTTGAACGTGCCCGAGTGGGGCAGCGCATCAGGCCGGCGGGGGTCGAGCACGCCCATCAGGCCCGCGCGGCCGCCCACTGCGCCGACCGGGAAGCCGCCGCCGATCAGCTTGCCCATCATCGTCAGGTCGGGCCGGATGCCGAGGGCGTCCTGCGCGCCGCCGATGCCCAGGCGGAGCGTGATCACCTCGTCCAGCACCAGCACGGCGCCCGCATCGTGTGCGGCCCCGGCGACTCCCTCCAGGAACCCCGCCCGCGGAGT
>Ga0265338_10009854_pt1 | contig 11317 bp, 8 predicted proteins | sample 42126metaG_FD_193579 | JGI IMG/M metagenome (GOLD analysis project Ga0265338, IMG submission 193579) | Rhizosphere microbial communities from Carex aquatilis grown in University of Washington, Seatle, WA, United States - 4-21-26 metaG | ecosystem: Host-associated > Plants > Roots > Rhizosphere >... | reverse complement strand
CCCATGTTTAGCACCCACCAAAATATACCCCCTGTTATCAGTATCTTGCACGGTTCCGGAGGTCCGAGTGGCACTACAATCGCGTCATCCGGGGTTCAGATGGTGAGTTTACGGATCCCTCCCGGCGATGCATCGAGACCCATTACGTCGTAAATCTTGCGCAGAGCCGGTTCGGCGACCGTGGCCTTTCGGACATGCAGAGTGTGTCCGTCGCGCTGGAGGAACGTCGCGGTGACCCGCCGCTGCACCGAGAGGATTTCGCGCAACCGTGTCCAAGACATGGTCTGACCGGCCGCCTCGAGTTTCCGCCGGATTGCCTGCACCAGCTGGTAGGCTAGAACGGTGATGAACAGGTGCCCCTCGGTGCGATCTTCGGTGTGATGGAATACCGGGCGCAGGCCGAGTTCCGATTTGAGGCCGCGGAACACCGCCTCCAGATCAGTCAACATGGTATAAGTGTGCCACAGGGTTGCCGCGTCCCAGGTGGTTTCGTTGCTGCGCAGGCAATAGACCCCGGGGTGGGTCAGCATGGAACCTCCGACCGGCGTTTTCGTCCAGCTGATGGAAGTGGCGCGCTGTCCGGTCTGGTCGGGGGTCACAGTGATCGCATAATGCTGGGCGATGCCGCGGCTTCTCTCTTTGAGCCGGCCAATGCGTTGCTGGATATCAGCCAGTTTCTTCTGCCCGCGCGGCTTGCTCAGCCCGGCGGCCAGTTTCGCAAGCCCGGCTTCGAACCCGGCCACGAAGCGTCCGGTGATCGCGGTTTCCTTGGTCTCGCGTCCGTCGGAGTGGCAATAGAGCCTGACTTCCGCGCCATCTTCGCTCAGCACGCGCTGTAGCCGGATGGTCTGGTCCGACGCGGTGAGCGTATCGATGGCCTGAGCAGGATCGAATTGCCGGCCGCGTTCGCGGCTGACCACGAGGTAGCGGTACTTGTGTTCTTGCAGCCAAGCGACGTTGGCGGCGGTGGCGATGCCCGCGTCCATGATGATCATCGCGCCGTCGGGGGTGGCGAGCCCGTTGAGCATGTCCTGCAGGGTGCCGGCTTCGGCGGCGTTGCCGGCGAACATCCGGGATCGGCGGACAAACCCACTGCTGTCGAGCACCAGGCCAAGAGTGACCAGCGGGCAATCGGAGCGCTTTTCTTTCGAGCGGCCCCTGGCGGCTTTGGGGTTCCCGGCGGCGGTGCCCTCGAAATAGGTATTGGTCAGATCATAGAGCGTGACGGTGACCGGCAGGGCGAACAGATCCTGGATCGTGGTGAACAGTGCGGCCTCGATCTTGTCGCGGTGGCGCACCAGGAGATCGGCGGTGCGGTAGAGCCGGATCGGCGGCATGGCTTCGAAATCGGCGTCCAGCAGTTCGCCGAGCGCGCTTTGCTCGCGCAGCCAGCGCCAGGTGGCCCGCTCACTGCCCGGCGCCGCCATGCGGCCGATCAGCAGGCCAGCCACGGCATCACGCTGGACACCATTGAAGCCGAGGCCGGTGAGAAGCCGGTTGATTCCCAGCCAGTCCATGGCGGCGAGACCGGCGGCTTCGACGCCGACGGCGCGGGGCCGGGTGAGCTGCAACGAGGCGACATCGACCTCGGCATAAATTGGCTCCGATGTGGTGGGGGCGGTTGCCGGCGCAGGCGGTGCGGGTTGTGCTAGCTCTGGCGCGGGCGGCGGCTTCGAAGCGGCGGCCAATGGCGTGGGATGCTTTTGTGCTGCGAGGAGGCGGGCGGCGAAGCGTTGCGCGAGAGTTTCGACGTCGTCGGGTTCAACCAGCATGCCGGTCTGGCCGCCAAGCAACGCGTCGATACGGGCGCACAGGCGCGGCCAATCGGGTTGCGGCAGGTCGAAATGGCGGCCGAGGTTGAGCAGGGTGATCTGGCGGACCTGTTGGCCTGTGCGCTCGGAGGTGACGAGCCGGAAGGTGAAATATGGTTCGTTGGTGGCGTTATTCCTGGTTGCGGTTTTGCGAACGAACATGCGGTGGAACGTGAGGGCGGCGGCGTGCGGCGTCAAGAGTTTCTGAAAGTATTATGGCACTACAAAGCCCTGTCTCGCAGATTATGGCGGACTTCTGCGGCTTTCCCTGTTTTCATTACGGTAAGTGCGGGATGGACTGCTAAACTTGGGTTATGAATATACCGGAAACAGTCAGCACCTCCGCCGCAAGCCAGGCGGCTGCCGTCCGCCTTCCGCGAGGACCCCACGTCGTTGAATAACTGTATCGTCGCAAGCACCACACGACGCCAGGCAGTTCAGGGCTCGGCCGCGTCGCCGGCGGCAGGTGGGGCGTGTGACCGCAGCGCGATGTCGAGCTTTGCAATCACGTCCAGCGCTGCGGACAACTCCTCGACGCTGAGCTCAGGTTCCGGTTCATCTTCGCCTGGATAACGATAGGCAACGCCCCACGCAGTCCACGCTCTCAAGGGAACCAGCAACTCCCGGAGTGTCGGGAAGCATGACAGAACAGACTCCGCCAGCGCATCCAAATCGTGCGTCCTTCGGAAGTCCTTCCCTGCCTCTACCAGGAACCCTCTGAGCAATTTCTCGGCAGCCTGCTGGCAGTGCTAGGCCGCGCCGCCAAGCGCCGGAGGATCGAGCCCCAGGCAACCGCGCGCGATCCGCACGTCATCTCCGGCGTGGCGTAGCCAGCCTTCGACCCGATGCCAGCGAGCGAGGTGCTCAGGATCGATCATAAACCACGACGCCATCCAGGACCGCTGCTCTCGACAGTGTTCCGGCGATCCGCGCGTTCTGTCGAAAAGTGGCTTCCCGGACCGGGATTACGTCAACCGGCGCATGGTAGGATTTGCGGGACTCATACCCGGCCTTCAGCGTGATCTTCTCGGCGGGAGTATCATCATCGACGATCACCAGCAGGTCGATATCGCTGTCCGGCCCGGCCTCACCGCGCGCGACGGAGCCGAACACGATCACCTGCCGTGGGTTGAAATATGCGACGACAGAATCAAGCAGTCCGGGTGGGACCAGAGAGGCATGATCGGGCTGAGGCCAGTCTTGCATGGTGTCAGGCAACCTTGGTCAAAGCGCGTGTTGGGGGGAGCTTATTATCGGCAAGCGTCGACAGGATCATGTGGTCACACTGGCACACTCAGGCACGTCGTGACAGCGCCAGCCTGGACACATTGCGGCGCGGGGATCACCAGAAAACCTCTCCCGCGCTTGGCGGGAGAGGTCGAGACGCGTCAGCGGCGAGGGTGAGGGTGATCGGGACGGCACACTCTACCTGCTACGGTGCGGCCCGATCACCCTCACCTGACCTCTCCCGCTGACGCGGGAGAGGAACCCCGTGCATCTAACCTCCCGCCAGCACCCTCGTCGCCCCGGTCATTTTCGCGGCACGATCCCGCGAAGCAAAAGCGGCCTGCTACCGCGCCGCATCTGGAACGCGCACAGCGCCGCCACCATCACGCCGCCACCGACCAATTGCAGACCGGCCACCGCCTCGCCCAGCACCGCGAAGCTGAACAGCGACGACAGCACCGGCTCGAGATTCGATACCAGCGCGGTGCGGAATGCCCCAACCCGGGCAGTGGAGACATACATCCATAACGTGGACAGCGAGGTCGTCACGCCGATACCGAAGAACGCCACCCAACCCGCTGCGGTCAGCGGCGGATGAAACGTCCCGGTGAACAGCGATGCGCCGACGAATATCGCTGCCGCCGGCGCCAGCGAATACCACGTCGTTACGCGCGCATCGGTGCCGCCAAGTGCCGCGCGCGTCACCAGCAGCATCGCGACGCGGCCGAGCGCTGCCCCGAACGCCGCCAGCAAACCCAGCGGCGCCAAATAACCCGGCTGCGTGCCCAGCATCAGCACCAGGCCGCAGAAAGCCACAACGGAGGTGGCGAAGTCGCGCCAGCCCAGCCGTTCCAACCCGACCGCGGCGGCGGCGATGCCGGTCACCAGCGGATAGACGAAATACGCCAGGATGGCGATCGACAGTGGCAACACCTGGATGGCGTAGATCAGCGCGAAGATGTTCCCTGCGAACAGCACGCCGAGGCCCAGGCTGATCAACCGCGCCCGCGGCGAATGCGGCACGCGCGGCGGCGCGGCGCGCAGCCACGCCCAGAAGAACCCGGCCGCCAGGATACCGCGCAGCGTGATCAGCGACAGCACGTCCATGCCGGAGGCGAACACCACCTTGATCAGCACGTCGGCAATGCTGAACGACAGCGCGGCCCCAATCCCTGGCCCATAGTCAGCCAACCGCGGTTCCGCCGCGGCGACGGAGGCTGTGACGGTCATGCCAGTGTCAGCCCTCCGCCAACACCCGCAAACAAGGCGGATCGCTGTCCGGATCCACCTCCACCAGCGCACCGTCCGGCACCGCTTGCGTGATATCCACGCTGAAGCCAGACATCATGGTGAAATCCGCCAGCGCGGCACCCTGCACCATGATCGGGTTCACCGAATTCAGCACCAGGGCCGCCGGCATCACGCCGCGCGAGCGCATCTCGTGCAGCATCCAAGCCGTCGCCACGCCGCCCTTCGCCGCATCCAGCACCAGGACGCGATCAACGTAGGACTGTCCGGCCAGCTTGTGCTCCGGCCGCGAGAAAACGCCCTTCTGGCGGTCCAGGTCATAGCGGGCGGAAAACCCGTCCTTCGCCACCAGCGCACGTCCGCGCACGCGCGCGCCCATGGCGGCGCTCGCGGTAAATTCGTTCATGGATCGATCCTCCCGACCGGCTGTCGCAACGTAGTGTGGCACCGACCGGCGCCGTGGCGATAGAGACAGCACACGGTATGCCCCGCAGAGACAGCGCAGGGTATGCCCCGGCAGAGACAGCGCAGGCACGCACTCGGCCCGGAGCAACCTGTCAGGTTTTTCCGCAAACTTTACAGCAGGCCGAGGGTTGCGCAGTGTTAGCCACAGCTTCCGCACGCGGAGGCCGGGCTCGAGCTTCCTCCCCTGACTTTACCGACCGGACAGCCGGTCCGGGGCGGCGCCTAGGGTCCCAACGACGGATAAATACGAAACGGACCAAGAAGGGAATGCAACCTATGACCACCCCGACTTCAACGGGGCCTGGGGCATATGCCCACGCGACGGCCATCTCCGAGGACGGACTCTCGGAACGCACGGCCACCGCCTCAGAGAGGCTCACTGCCCGGCTCGACCGCCTGCCGATGACCCGAAGTTTATGGATCATGGCGATCTTGCTCACGTTCGGCGGGTTCTTCGACGGCTATGCGATCGGGCTCATCGGCGCCCTCGGCCCGGGCCTGTTCAAGGCCCAGATCTTCTCCCCGACCACGGTCAGTTTCTTCGGCCTGACCGGCTTCGCCAGCTTCGTCGCGGCGTTGTTCGCCGGGTTCTTCGTCGCCTCGCTGTTCGTTTCCTATGTCGCCGACCGCCTCGGCCGGCGCGCCATCTTCGCCTATTCTTTGCTGTGGTTCGGCATCGCCAACCTGATCATGGCCATGCAGACCACCGCCGACGGCGTGAACTTCTGGCGGTTCGTCAGCGCCCTTGGTGTCGGCCTCGAGCTAGTCACCGTGGATGCCTATCTCTCCGAGCTGGTGCCCAAGAAGACCCGCGGTGCGGCGTTCGCCTTCCTCCAGGCGATGAGCGCCATCGCCTTCCTGGTGACCTATTTCCTGTCCTGGAAGCTGACCCCGACGACGCTGTTCGGCTACGACGGCTGGCGCTGGGTCGCCTGGATCGGCTCGATCGGCGCGGTCGTCATCTGGTGGATCAGGCTCGGCCTGCCGGAAAGCCCGCGCTGGCTCGCGCAGCAGGGCCGCATGGAAGAAGCCGAACTGGTGATGGCGAGGATCGAGGCGAAGGTCGAGGCCGAGATCGGCGGCCCGCTGCCCACCCCCGGGCGGCCGCACTACCAGGATCCGCGGCGGGGCAGCATGATGGAGATCTTCGGCCCGCGCTACCGCAAGCGCACCATCATGCTGATGCTCTTCAACTTCTTCCAGACGGTGGGCTTCTATGGCTTCGTCGCCTGGACGCCGACCTTGCTGATCGCCAAGGGCATCCACGTCACGCAAAGCCTGGAATACAGCACGATCATCAATGTCGCCGCGGTGATCTTCCCATTGCTGATCATGCTGTTCGCCGACCGCATGGAACGCAAATGGCACGCCTGCGTGTCGTGCTTCGCGATTGCCGTGTTTGGCATCTGGTTCGCCAACGTGGACAGCTCCTGGGCGCTGATTGCCCTCGGTGCCTGCCTGGCGATGTCAGCGCAATGGCTGTCGTATGGGCTGCACAACTACCAGGCGGAGCTTTACCCGACGCGGATCCGCGCCCGTGGCGTCGGGTTCGTCTACTCCTGGAGCAGACTGAGCGGCATTTTGACGCCGTTCTTCATCGCGTACTTCCTGCGTGAGTTCGGCGCCAATGGCGTGTTCGTCTTTGTCGCCGTGTGCATGGGAATCGTGATCCTCTCGGTCGCGGCGCTGGGCCCTCGTACCAGGCTGCTGGAGGTCGAGGCGATCGCACACTGAGACGGCATGCGCGGGCCGGCTTCCCAACTGCGAAGTTGGGAAGCCGGCCGCGTTGCCGGTCGTCCAGCGCGCGGCGTTGGCATCGCGCACCGGCCACGAGAAACCCCGCGGTGTGACGAGTGCCCGGTCAAGCCTCGGGCACCGTTCCTCCAAGGCCACCGCATGCATCGCAGTCGTGTGCACGCGGTAGAGCAAAGCTTTTAACACGGAGGCAGAACGAGAACCACGAAGGGCCACGGAGGCTGTGTGCCCTTCCCCACTGCCGGAGCAGGCACACCGCCTCCGTGGCTCTCCGTGGTTCTCGTTCCGCCTCCGTGTTGAAGTCTTCGTTGTTGCCAAGAGGCACGGGCCAATTGGGATTGGCTGTGCTCCGGACCGGCGCGCAATGCCCCGCCAGCGCGAGCCCCACGGAACACAAATTGCTTTTCTCAGTGAAACTTCGTGGACCTCCCCTAACTCTGTGCGAACCGCCTTGCTTGCTTCGTCGCCGTCCGCACCAAACAAGCAAGGTTGGCGCCGCATCAGCATGCCAACCAGCGTCAGCGCCGGTAGACCAGGTTCAGCAACCCAGCCCGCCTCCCCTCCCAAACGGCTGGACATTCGCAAGCCGGCACGCAATGTTCCGCCGCATCAGGGGGAGCCGATGCAAGGCAGGATTTTGCAGCCCCGCGGCCGATTGGACATCGCCACCTACACGGCATTCGAGCGCGACGTGCTGGCGGCGATCGAAGCTGGTTCGCCTTGGCTGGTGTTCGACTTCTCCGATCTCCTGCATGTCAGCAGTGTTGGCGTGCGGGTGGTGATGATGGCGGCGAAGCGGTTGCGCGCCATCGGCGGACGCGTCGCCGTCTGTGGCATGCAAACGCCAATTGCCGATGTGATCGAGGTCAGCGGCTTGAATCCGATCCTGGAGATCTACGCCGATCGCGCCAGCGCGCTGGCGGCGCTGCCCTGAACCCGCCGTCCACCACCACCGCCATGCGGCTCCCACGGAGCCCGGACCGCCGGCAATGACCGGGATCGATGCCATCGCCTCCTTCCTGGGCGGCCTTGGGCTGTTCTTCACCGGCATAAGAAGCCTTTCGGCGAACATGTTGCAGATCGGCGGCCGGCCGCTGCGTCACGCTGTCGCCGGACACGTGAGCAACCCGGCGCTGACCGCCGTGGTGGGCATCGCCGCCGGCGCATTGTTACAGACCAGCAACGGGATAACTTTCATCCTGGTCAGCATGGTCACCGCCGGACTGTTGCAGATCGCCACGGCGATGCCGCTGCTGCTTTGGGCCAACCTCGGCACCTCGGCGCTGGTAGCGGTCGCCGCGATCGATCTGCGCCTGGTGACAATGCTCGCGCTCGGCATCTCCGGCATCTGGCTGTACATCGACCGGTCCAGCGGAACGACGCGGCGTCAGGTCATGGAAGTCGTGCTGGCCATCGCCCTGCTGTTCCTGGGACTGGAGATGCTGCGCGCCGGCACCGCCGGGCTCCGCACCAATGGCGCCGCGTCGAGTGCCATGGCGCTGGCCGAAGCCTCCGGCGTGGGAGCGTTCCTGCTCGGCTTCGTCGTCACGTTGTTCACCCAGTCCTCCTCCGCCACGGCGATCCTCGCGGTATCCGCGACACAGGCCGGGCTGTTGCCGTTCCAAGGGGCGGTGCTGCTGGTGCTGGGGGCCAGCGTCGGTTCGGGCGTCAGCGTGGTGTTGATGGGCAGCAGCGCGCGCGGCAGCCAGCGGCAGTTGGTACTGTTCCAGGGCCTCACCAAGCTGCTTGGGGTCGCGGTGGTCCTGCCGGTGGTGATCGTCGAGGACCTGACCGGCTGGCCGTTGCTGTTGCGTGGCGTGCAGACGATGGCGATCGATTCGGGCCAGCAACTCGCGCTGATCTACCTGGCCTGCCAGATCGCTGCGCTGACGGTCTGTGCCATTCCGTCGCGTCCCATCCGGCGATTGCTGTCCGCTGTCGCTCCGCCGCTGGAGACCGAGAGCCTGGCGCGGCCGCAGTTCATCTACCAGGCCGCGGTGGGCGATGCCGACATCGCGCTGATCCTGGCAGAGAAGGAACAGACCCGGGTGTCCGCGCGACTGGCTCCGGCGCTCGAACGGGCCGATGACGTAGCCGCCGGCAGCATCGCGCATCTGTGCGCGGCGATCGCGGACTTCCTGGCCAGCATAGCCGGATCCAACGATGGCGCCGTCGCGGCGCTGCCGCGCGCCATGCTCGACCGGCTGGCCAACTTGCAGGCGCGCAATGAGGTGCTGCGATCGTTATACGAAACGGTGCACCAGATGGCGCGGGCGCGTGGCGCGCTGCCACCCGGGCCGGCGGACCGGTTGGCCGATGCACTGGCGCAGGGACTTGGCGCGGTGCTGATGTGCGCCGACGACGCCGCAAGCAGCGGCGCGGCGGAGGACATCGCTCTGCTGAAACAGCTCAGCACAGACCGCAGCAGCGTGGTTGACGCGTTGCGCCGGCGGCTGATCCCGGAGGCGAACCTGGAAGCCGTCGATCGCCTGACCAGCCTGTTCGAACGCGCCGTCTGGCTGGTGGAGCGTTACGCGTTGCTGTTGGAAGCGAGCGCCGACGATTGACCGGAGGCGGCACAGACCAACTCACAGCCGCTTGCAGCACCGCATTGAAGGTGCCATCAGGTCCGCCCATGCCAGGGTCGCCATCAGCCTGATCACGCATGCTTGACACTCCAATCGCCCAACCCCCGGCCGACGACATGTTCTCTGGGGCCGTGCGCCGCGCCGCCGTTGCCCTGGCGCGCCGCCAGCACCCGGACGGCCATTGGCTGTTCGAACTGGAGGCCGACGCCACCATCCCGGCCGAATACGTCTTGCTCGAACATTTTCTGGCCCGCATCGACCCAAGTCTGGAGGCCAAGATCGGCGTCTACCTGCGCTCGATCCAGGGCGAGCATGGCGGCTGGCCGCTGTTCCACGATGGCGCCTTCAACCTGTCGGCCAGCGTGAAGGCGTATTACGCGCTGAAGGCGATCGGCGACGACCCGGACGCGCCGCACATGGCCCGCGCCCGCGCCGCGATCCTCGACGCCGGCGGGGCGGAACGCACCAACGTCTTCACCCGAGCGCAGCTTGCGTTGTTCGGCCAGGTCCCATGGCGAGCGGTGCCCGTTATGCCACTGGAGATCATGCACCTGCCGCTGTGGTTTCCGTTCCACCTGTCCAAGGTGTCGTACTGGTCGCGCACCGTGATCGTCCCGCTGCTGGTGCTGATGGCGTTGCGGCCCACGGCGCGCAATCCGCGCGGCGTGCATATCCAGGAACTGTTCCGCACGCCGCCGGAGCAAGTGCGCGACTGGATCCGCGGACCCTACCGCTCCGCCTGGGGACGCTTCTTCAAGGCCGTCGACTCCCTCCTGCGCGTCGCCCAGCCAGCGTTTCCCCGCCGGAGCCGCGACAGCGCCATCCGCAAGGCCGTCGCCTTCGTCACCGAGCGGCTGAACGGCGATGACGGCCTGGGCGGCATCTATCCGGCGATCGCCAACAGCGTGATGATGTTCGACACCCTCGGCTATGCGCCGGACCACGCCGACGCTGCCATCGCCTGGCGGGCCGTGCGCAAGCTGCTGGTGCCGACGCCGGACAGCGCCTACCGCCGGCCCGGCCCGTCCGCGGCAACGAACACCCACGGCCTGGCCTCGGCAACGGACACACACCGCCTGGCCTTGGCAACGGACCAACCCGCCCCGGTTACGGCAGCGGGCGAACCCGGCCCGATAACGGCAGCGGATGAACACGATCTGGCCTACTGCCAGCCCTGCCTGTCCCCGGTATGGGACACCGGTCTGGCCGCCCACGCCATGGCGGAGGCCGGCGCCTCCACCAACGCCGCCTGCGCGTGGCTGGACGGCAAGCAGGTGCTGGACGTGGTCGGCGATTGGGCGGTGCGCCGCCCCGGCCTGCGTCCCGGCGGCTGGGCCTTCCAGTATGCCAACCCACACTACCCGGACGTCGACGACACCGCCGTGGTCGGCATGCTGCTGCATCGCAACGGCGACCCCGCCTACGCCCCCGCGATCGACCGCGCCCGCGAGTGGATCATCGGCATGCAGTCCTCCGACGGCGGCTGGGGCGCCTTCGAGCCGGAGAACACCCACCTCTACCTCAACCACATCCCGTTCGCCGACCACGGAGCCTTGCTCGATCCGCCGACCTCCGACGTGACCGCGCGCTGCGTCTCCTTCCTGGCGCAGATCGGCATGCCGGCAGAGCACGACGTGCTGTCCCGCGCGCTCGGCTTCCTGCGGCGAGAGCAGGAGGCGGACGGAAGCTGGTTCGGCCGGTGGGGAACGAATTACATCTATGGGACGTGGTCCGTGCTGTGCGCGCTGAACGCCGCCGGCGTGCCGTCCGATGATCCGATGGTGACGCGGGCGGTGGACTGGCTGGCCTCGGTGCAGCGCGACGACGGCGGCTGGGGCGAGGACGAGGAAAGCTACGCCGACGCCCCGCACGGCCGCTACAAGGAGAGCGCGCCGAGCCAGACCGCCTGGGCCGTGCTGGGATTAATGGCAGCCGGCGCGGCGGACCATCCGTCAGTGGCGCGCGGCGTGGCGTTCCTGACACAAACCCAGCGCGCCGACGGCGAGTGGTCCGAACTGCCCTACACCGCGGTAGGTTTCCCGCGCGTGTTCTATCTGCGCTACCACGGCTACCGGCTGTATTTCCCGCTGCTCGCGCTGGCGCGGTATCGCAACCTGCGGCGCGGTAACGACGGGCACGTGGCGTTTGGATTCTGATATCGCCTCCCCCGAAATTTGACTCTTTGGCGACACGCGATGCCAGCCGGTGTCATGGCCGGCGAAG
>Ga0265338_10009852_pt1 | contig 11320 bp, 12 predicted proteins | sample 42126metaG_FD_193579 | JGI IMG/M metagenome (GOLD analysis project Ga0265338, IMG submission 193579) | Rhizosphere microbial communities from Carex aquatilis grown in University of Washington, Seatle, WA, United States - 4-21-26 metaG | ecosystem: Host-associated > Plants > Roots > Rhizosphere... | reverse complement strand
AAGGTCGCGGCGATGTGGGCGCCCTTGCCGGTCGGCATCGTGGACCCGGTCGAGTGCCTGGCCGAGGTGCGCCTGGAGATGGACGACCTCAAGCACTCCGGTCAAGCCGTAGGCGCGGAGATTCTGACCAATCTGGCCGGTTTCGCCCCACCCACGATCCTCAGCCAAGCGGCACGTCTGCAGGCGCGCCAACGCTTCTTCAACCTCGTCGTAACCAACGTGCCAGGCCCCCAGTTCCCGCTGTATCTACTCGGCCGTCGCCTGAAGGCGCTCTACCCGGTCGTCCCCCTGGCCCACCGCCAGGCGCTCGGAATCGCCGTGATGAGCTACGACGGGCATCTCGGCTTCGGTCTGCTGGCCGATTACGACGCGCTGCCGGAGCTTGAGACGCTGGCACGCGAGCTGGAACGATCGATCGCGGCCCTGGCCAAGGCAGCCGGCGTGACCAAGCCGGCCACCGCCAAGCGCAAGCGCGCAAGCCGTCCGCGAGCGGTGGCAGCCCACTAGTGGCGCCCCGCACGGCGGCGTGAGGACCGGCATGCGGCTGGCCCTCTGTCAGATCAACGCCACGGTCGGCGACCTCTCCGGCAACGCCCGGCGCATCGTCGAGGGGATCGAGGCAGCCAAGCGGGCCCGCGCCGAGCTGGTCCTGTTTCCCGAGCTTGCCCTCACCGGCTACCCGCCCGAGGATCTCCTGCTGCGCGAGCACTTCCTCAGCGACACCGGCAAGGAGCTCCAGCGCCTGGCCGAGTCGGCCCAAGGGATCGTGGCGATCGTGGGGTTCCCCGAGCGCATCGCCGGGGCCGTGCGCGGAGCGGCGCCCGGATCGCCCGGCCCTGTCGCGACAGTGCTCCACAACGCCGCCGCGGTGCTCCGCGACGGCGCCCTCGCCCAGGTCTACCGCAAGGTCCATTTGCCCAACTACGGCGTGTTCGACGAGCAGCGCTATTTCAGGCCTGGCGAGGCCCAGGGCACCGTGTTCGATCTCGACGGGCAGGGAATCGGCGTAACGGTCTGCGAGGACCTGTGGGTGGCCGGTGCGCCCGCCACCTCGGAGGCCGGTGCCGGCGCCAGTTTGATCGTCAACATCTCGGCCTCCCCCTACCACGCCGGCAAGGGCCTTGAGCGTGAGCACCTGTTCGGCCGGCGAGCGCGCGAAACGGGCGCCCACATCGCCTTCTGCGCCATGGTCGGCGGCCAAGACGAGCTCGTCTTCGACGGACATTCGTTCGTGCTCGACCCCGCCGGCGAGACGATCGCGCGCGCGGCGCAGTTCGCGGAGGACCTGCTCGTGTGCGATGTCGATGCTCGGTTGGAGGATTTCTATCCGGGGGAGGGTGCGGATCCGCCGGGGGAGGGTGCGGATGCTCCGTTGGAGGGCGCCACACGCGCGCGTACGCGCGCGCGCGCAGGGCACCCCTCTGCGGACACAACAAACCCCCAGGCGGCGGCCATCGCCTCGCGCGCGCGCGCGGGTCACCCTTCCGCGGACATAGCACCGCCCGGCCCCTCCCCCCCTCCGCGCCAACCGATCGCCTCCCGCGAGCAGGAGGTCTACGAAGCGCTGCGGCTCGGCCTACACGACTATGTCGAGAAGAACGGCTTCGGCTCGGTCGTGCTCGGGCTCTCTGGCGGGATCGACTCGGCGCTCGTCGCGTGCCTGGCTGTCGACGCGCTCGGGCCCGAGCGGGTGAACGTCGCGATCATGCCCTCGCCCTACTCCTCGACCGCTACCCAAGAGGATGCTCGCGGCCTGGCCCAAGCGCTTGGCGTCAAAGCCCACGAACTGCCGATCCAGCCCGCTGTCGATGCCTACACGCAGACGCTCGCCGCGGACTTCGCCGGCTCCGGGCCGGATCTGACCGAGGAGAACCTGCAGGCGCGCATCCGCGGCAACCTCCTGATGGCGCTCTCCAACAAGTTCGGCTGGCTCGTGCTCGCGACCGGCAACAAGTCGGAGATGTCGGTCGGCTACACGACGCTCTACGGCGATTTGGCAGGTGGTTTCGCCGTGATCAAGGACGTGCCCAAGACGCTCGTGTATCGACTCGCACGCTGGCGCAACTCAGAGGACGCGCTGACCAGCTCCCAGCACGCGGTGCCGGCGATTTTCGATTCCGCCACGAACGATGCACGACAATCGCCGGCCGCACTCGCGCTGGTGGGGGCGCCGATCCCGCCTTCGATCATCGACCGCGCACCCTCGGCCGAGCTGCGCCCCGACCAGACCGACCAGGATTCGCTGCCCCCCTATGAGATGCTCGACCGGATCCTGCACGGCTACATCGAGCTCGACCGCAGCCGCGAGCAATTGATCGCCGAAGGATTGCCGGCGCACGACGTGGAGCACGCCACGCGCCTGGTCGACCTGGCCGAGTACAAGCGCCGTCAAGCCCCGCCCGGCATCAAGATCACCGAGCGCGCCTTCGGACGCGACCGGCGCATGCCGATCACCAACGCTTACCGCGGCTGAGCCGCTCGCACGCCGCTAGGCTGCCTCACGCGTGAACGATCCCAACGCCTCCCCGCAACGACCATCGAGGCTCCCGCGAGGAGCGTCCGTTCGCATCGCGCTGCCCGCGTGCGTCCTTGCGCTGTGCGCTCTCGCGCTGACATGTTGCGGTGGCGACACACTCCAAGACCAGCCGGTCGGCGCCTCGCCGCTGGAGAGCGTGATGGTCAAAAGCCACTTTCCCGTGTATTGGCTTGGACTTGAGTTTCAAGGCATGCAGATCACCAGCGTCTCGATCGACCCCGGCGAAGCGGTCACGATCCACTACGGCGATTGCGTGCTCGGCGGTCAATACACCTGCGTGACACCCGTCACGATCGTCAGCTCGCCCGACAACAGCTTCGTGCCGGGCGCGAGCACCTTCACGCGCACCGCTTCGCTGCGAGGCGCGAGCGCCAATCTCGCCCGGGGCGGCGCGACCTTGGCGATCCCGACCGGGCCGATCGTGGTGAGCGTGTACGCCAGCAATCCCGCGCTCGCCCGCCAAGCCGCCTCCACGATGACCCCTCTGGCCGAACCCGGCCTGCCCCAAGCGCCCTTGCCGGCGGCCCTGCCCGACACCGGCTTCGATCGCGTACCCCTGCCGGGCCAGGTGCCGCCGGGAGTACGCGTGCCCACTCAGCGAAGCGGCTGACCGCAATCGCTCAGACGCGCAGCGGACGTACAGCGATCGTCATCCGTGTGAGCGCGCACAAGCGCCCCTCGTCGTCGCTGAAGGACACGTCCCACAGCCATGTCGTGCGTCCCCGGTGGACTCGCTTGGCGAGGGCGTGCACCGTGCCCTCGGTGATCGGGCGCAAAAAGCTCGTGCTGTTGGCCATGCCCATCGCCACATCGCCGTCCTCGAGCACCGTCAAACCCGTGGCGAGCGAGGCGATCGACTCGGCCACCGAGGCATACACGCCGCCGTGCACGAGGCCCGCCGACTGCTTGTGCTCGTCGCGGACGAGCACCCGGGCGCGGACCTCCTCGGCCGAGCACTCCAACAGCTCCAGTCCATACAAGCGGTCGAAGCCATGCAGGTACTCGTTGATCTGGGCGACAGGTGGCATGGGCATCGGGCGGCCACGATAGCCTACGGATCCCGCCGCGAGCACACGCGGTGGGACTTTTGACGATGAGCCAGCTCGACCGACTGCCACCCGACCAGCGCGCCGTGCTCTCGCTCGTGCTCGACCGCGGTCGCAGCTACGCCCAGGTCGCCGAGATGCTCGCCATCCCTGAGAGCGCCGTGCGCGACCGTGCCCACGCGGCCTTGGACGCGCTCGCCGCCGAAGCGGGACGCCCGCGCGCGCGGAGCACGACCCCGGAGCGCCGCCAGCACGAGCCGATCGCGGCGAGCCCAGCCACCGAGGACTCGAGGCCCGCCAGCGCGACGGGCGCGCTCGGAGCCTCCGCCGGGCGCACCCGCTTGGGGGGTCCCGCCGGAAGCGGTGGCCGGCCGGGCGGCTCGCGGCGCGCCGGCGCGATCCTGTTGGGGGCAATCGTCGTGGTCGTCGTGGTCGTCGTCGTCCTCGTGACGAGCGGCGGCGGTGGCAAAGGCGCCAGCAACACCTCGGCGGGCACCACTTCCACGGGCACGACCTCCACCGGCAGCTCCTCCACGAGCACGAGCGCGGCCAAGCCCAAGCTCGACAAGACGATCGCGCTGAGCTCGCCCGAAGGCGAACTGAAAGCGTCCGGCAACGCCTACGTGCTCACGGAGGGCAGCCGCAGCGCCTTCTACATCGCCGCCCAAGGCCTGCCCGAATCCAAAGGCTTCTTCTACGCCGTCTGGCTCTACAACTCGCCGTCCAACTCCACGCCCTTGGGACGGGCCTCCGACGTGGGCTCCGACGGCAAGATGCAGGGCGGCAACCCGCTGCCCTCCAACGCCAGCGAGTACCGCCAGTTGATCGTCACGCGCGAGACCAGCACACACCCGGCGCACCCCGGCCCGATCGTGCTTCAAGGCACGTTCGCGCTTCACTGATCCAGAATCAGCTTGCCCGGGTTCATGATTCCCGCGGGGTCCAGCTCGGCCTTCAAGGCGAGCAGGGCACGAACTCCCTCCCCTCCTATCTCTTGCTCCATCCAAGGCGCGTGGTCGCGACCGACCGCGTGGTGGTGGGTGACCGTGCCGCCCCCCTCCACGATCGCCTCGCTCGCCGCGTGCTTGGCCGCTCGCCACTGCTCGATCTCCTCGCCCTCACGCTGGGCCGCGAGGAACATGAAATAGAGGGAGGCTCCGGTCTCATAGAGATGCGAGACGTGGCACATCACGAGGCTCGACCTGCCCAAGGTGCGCTCGATCGCCGCTCCCACGCGCGCGTGTAGGGCCCCCACGTTGGCCCAGGCGGTGGCCGTCTCAAGCGTCTCCACCATCACGCCTTGGGTGAGCAGATCGTCGCGCAGATAGGGAGCCTCGAAGCGTCCCGCAAGCCAAGCCCTGCCCGGCGAGCGGCCGACGCGCACGCCGCCCTCGCGCGCCACGATCCGCTTCGCGCGCACGCGCCGAGCGCCCACCTCCTCGGGATCGCCCTCGAAGCCGAGGATCGCCAAGCAGCCCTCTCCGCGTCCCCGGGCCTTCAGGTAGGCGCGCCCGAGCAAGCCCTTGGCGCCCCCCGTGCCCGCCAAGGCGAGCGACATGCGCGTCTCGGACTCGTCGGAGAGGCGCGCCACGTCGGGGGCGCAGTGGGATTGGGCGAGACCCCGCATCGCCTCCAAGCCGGCTTCAAAGCTCTCGAAGAAGACACCTTCGTAGATGCGCTCCGCGGGCGCGTGTCGCACGCGCAGGGAGAGCTCGTGGATCACGCCGAGCACGCCCTCCGAGCCAACCGCCAGTTCGCGCAACGAGGGGCCCGCCGCGCTGGCCGGCGTGAGCGCCACGTCGAGATTCCCGGCGGGGGCCGCCATGCGCAAGCCCACGATCATGCGCTCGAAGCGGCCGTAGCCGGTCGAGGCCTGGCCGGCCGAGCGGGTCGCCGCGCAACCGCCCAGCGACACGTACTCGAAGGATTGCGGAAAGTGGCCCAAGGTGAAGCCGCGCTCGCCCAGCCAAGCCTCGACCTCGCGCGCGCGGGCACCGCCCCGCACGGTCAGGACGCCGGAGCGCTCGTCCAATCCCACCACGTCGGCCAAGCCGCCCGTGTCGAGCGCCACGACCGCCCCGTGGGCGCCGCGCAGAGGCTCGACCCCGCCCACCACGCTGGTGCCACCGCCGAAAGCGACCACCGCCACCGATTCGCGCGCGCACAGCTCCAGCACGGCGCGCAGATGCTCGGGCGAGCGGGGATACACGACCGCGTCGGGCGCCGCCTCCGGCGCCCCCCTTCGTAGCCTGACCAGGTCCGGATAGCCCTTGCCCGCGGCGTGGACCACGCGCGCCGCATGGTCCACCCGCACCCCCTCGGCGCCGAGCGCGTCGCGCAACCGCTCGATGCTCGCCTGCGAGAGTGCCGAGGGATCGATCCGCACGTGCTCGAGCGCCACCGGGGGTCGCGGGCGCGCCGCCACGCCGACCGTGTCGCGCAGGAAGCGAAGCGCGTGCCCGGGCAGGCCGGGCCCGCGCGAGGGGTCCCCCCACCCCCACCAGCGCATCTCAGCGGCCAACGATCCGCTCCAAACCGTCCAGTGCTTCCTCGACCGTGGCAAGCGCAGCCCTGCGCACCAGGGGACTGCCGAAGCGCGACACGCCCGAGATCCAAGAGCTGCGTCCCGACTTCGGCATGAAGCCCTGTAGCTCTTGGCGCAACTCGATCGTGACCTCGGTGCAGGGACCGTGGGCACCGGGGGCGTCGGCGAGCCCGATCTCGGTCTCGGCGCTGCGCAGCACCTTGGCGAAGGGGGTGTTCTCGAGCTCCTGGGCCCACACGATCCTCTGCATGGCTACAGCATCCAACACCTGGAAGTCCGCGCGCACGATTTTGCCCTTGGCGCTTGTCAACACCTCTGTGAACGCCCTCGGCACGCCTCCCTGCTTGTGCCCTTCAGGGTGCCCCCCGCCGCCGGCGGGCGGGGCCTCGCCATCGGTGACACCCTGCAACTCGCCTGTGCCCTTCAGGGTGACCGCCTCCACCCTGCTCACGCGGGGCCACCAGCGGGGCAGGTGGTGAGGGTCGCTGAGCACTTCCCAGACATCCTGGGGCGAAGCTTCGATCGTGCGGGTGCGCGTGACCGTGGGCATCGGTCAGGCCTCGTACACGAGCAGGGAGTGGGCGTCATTGGGAGCCAAGCGCGCACGCCCGCCCAGGAAAGCGAGCTCGACCAGGAAGTTACAGCCGACCACGACGCCGCCGACGCTCTCGACCAAGTCGCACAAGGCACGCGCGGTGCCGCCGGTGGCGAGCAGGTCGTCATGCACCAAGACACGCATACCCGGCCCGATCGCGTCGCTGTGCAGCTCGAGGCTGTCGGTGCCGTACTCCAAGTCGTACTCCACGCTGATCGTCTCGTGGGGCAGCTTGCCGGGCTTGCGCGCCAAAGCGAAGCCGGCCCCGAGCCGCAGCGCCAAGGCGGGCCCGAGCAGAAAGCCGCGCGCCTCGGCGGCCAACACGCAGTCGGCCTTCAGGGGACGGGCATGTGAGGCAAGCGCGTCCACCGCCTGCTCCAAAGCCCTCGCATCGGCCAAGAGCGGAGTGATGTCCTTGAACACGATCCCCGGCTTGGGGAAGTCGGGAATGTCGCGGACCAAGGCCCGCAGGTCGTCGCTCACGGACATGAGCGGAGCGCCGTGGCCGCCGCGCGAGAGCAGCAGGCCTGCCTCACCTGACGATCTTACGCAGATCGCGCACCAGCAGGAGGTGCTTCAGGTGCGTGGTGACCGCCGCCAGGTTCTCGAGCGCGTCGACCGCGTCCTTGCGACGCTGCGGATTGCGCGAGCGTAGGGCCGGCGCCAAGATCTGCTGCAAGAGGCTGGCCTCGCGGTCGGCGGAGGAGCGGAATACCCTCAGGTTGCGTCCCCCGACGCCGTAGCGGGCGAGCTCTGAGACGGCGCTGATGATCTCGCGCTCGGTCTCATCGAAATAGCGCACGCCGCCGCGCATCTCGCCCTTGACGACGCCGTACTCTTCGAGCTCGCGCACGAGCTTGTCCTCGGCGCCGGTCTCCTCCAAGACGTCTTGCAAGGAGTAGAGGCCGCCCTCCTGCTCGCGCACGCTCACGCTCGAATGCCAGGCGCGCTTGCCGCCCTCGCGCCCGGGGCGCGGAACCTGCATCTCGCCGGCCCGCCCGGCCGCGAGCTCTTGACGGATCACGCGCAGGGGCAAAAACTCGTCGCGCTGCATCCTCAGGATCGTGCGCAGGCGCTGGACGTCGCTTTGGGAGTAGAGCCGGTAGCCGCCGGGAGTGCGCCGGGGGGTGAGCAGCTTCTGGTCCTCGAGGTAGCGGATCTTGGAGATCGAGATGTCGGGGAACTCGGCCACCAAGGCCTTGCACACCGCGCCGATCGTCAAGGCCTTCTGGGGCGCGGAGGCGCCGGCGCCGTTGGGGCTGTCCACCTCGGGGATCTCGATTTGGGAGGAGGCCATCAGCGGGCGTGGTAGGTGAGCTTGTACTTGCCGATCTGCAGCTCGTCGCCCTCCTCCAGGCGATGGGAGTCGATCCGCGAGCGGTTGACGTAGGTGCCGTTGAGCGAGCCGCAATCGTCCAGGTACCAGTGGTCTCCGCGGGCGACCAGGAGGGCATGGTCGCGCGAGACGGTGACGTCGTCGAGGAACACGTCGGAGTCGGGGCGGCGGCCGATCGTCATGCGCTCACGGTCGACCGGGAAGCTCTCGCCGGCGCGTCCTCCGCCGGTGCGGATCACCAAGGCGGGCCCATTGGCCGTGACCTCTCCCATCTCGACGGGCACCAGTTCGCCGTCGTCGTCGATGCGGTAGGTGGCGGTCACGGGCTCGCTGGCGCTGCCCTCGCCGCGTGCCAAGAGGGCACCGCAGCGCTGGCAGTAGTTGGCGCCCTCGTCGTTGACGAAGCCGCACTCGGGACAGTGCACCGCCATACGCGCCGCCCTAAGCCCAGGGTCGTGCTGTCGCCGCGAAGGACACGGCTACAGCTCGTCGGTGGTGGCTCCGCCCGCGCGGTTGGCGAGGATGTCCGAGAGGCGCTTGACGTCCTCGCCGGAGATCGCGGGCTCCCCCTCGCGGTGCTGCTCGCGCAAGCGGCTCACCAGCTCGGCCCTGAGAATGTCGATCTTGCCGTGCAAGATGCGGCGTTTGTAGGAGATCTCCATCTCCTCCTCGGTGAGCTCGCGGATCAAATCCTTGAGCTCACTGTCGGTCATCGAGCCGAGGTCCGGGAAGGTGTCCATCGCGGGCGATCTCCTCTTGCGCAAGGATGCAGGTCGAATAACTGCTTCTACAGCCGTATCTCAGCTGAGTATAGACCAAAAGGTGAAGTTGAGCTTGAGACTCTCGAAGACGCGTTTGACCCGCACCCGTTTGCCCCGCTCACATTCGATCCGCGCCAGCTTGACCCGCACGCAAATTGTGGCGGCGCTTCTAATCGCGCTGATCGCGATCGGCGGGGGGATCGCGCGGGCGCAGACGATCGGCACCAACACGCATGTGTCCGCGGATGAGAACGGCTATGTGGGCAACACCAACCGGATCTTGGCGGGCGAACGCTATGCGACCTTCAAGTGGCCGCCGGGCACCTCGGTCGCGTTTGCGATCGCTACGCGCCTCTCGGGCCACCATTCGCTGCGCTTGACCACCAAAGCCGAAGGGCCCGCCCAGTACACCCAGCTGGCGATCGGGGTCGCAACGCTGCTGTTGGTGGCGGCGCTCACCTGGCTTGCGGCGGGACCGTGGGCGGCGGTGATCGCGACCGCCTTGGTCGCCTCCTACGAGCCTTTGATCGAGGCGACCAGAACCTTCTTGAGCGAGCCGCTGGGCGCATTCGTGCTGCTGGCAGCGGTCGGGGCGGCCGTCTTGGCTCAGCGTCGCCTGGGCACCCGTCACGAGCTGCTGTGGCTGCTCGGCGCGGGCTTTGTCGGCGCGTTGGCTTGCCTGACGCGCAGCGACCTGGCGGTCGGCATGGGCTTCATCGCCTTGGCCCTTGCTTTGGTCGGGCGTCCCGGGTGGCGCGAGGGCTTGCTGCGAGGGGCTGTGTACTTGGGGGCTTTGCTGCTCACCCTCTCGCCTTGGTTGGCGTACGCGTCGAACAAGGAGGGGAGGTTCGTGCCCATCACCAATTCCGGGCCCGACGCCTTCTTCATCGGCTCCTACCTACCTGGCAAAGGCTTGCTCGTACCCACTGAGGAGCAGTTGGCGCCTGAAGTATGCAAGCACTTCCCCAAGGATTGCGGTCGCTACTGGCAGCAGAGCTCCGCGCCGGTGTTCCGCTTGATCGAAGCCCGCCATCCGGGCATGTCCGAGAACGATGCGGTCAACGCCGAAAACTGGGTCAACGTCAAAAAGTATGCACTCGGCAAACCGGCGGCTTTCGCGGCGATGCTTTGGGGCAAGTATTGGAAGATGTGGGACAACGTTTGGAGCGGCGGCAACGGCACCTACCATCCGGACACGAGCCAAACCCAGCACATGATCTACCTGCTGGCAGCTTGGATCGGCCTGCTGGCGGGCCTGATCTTGACGCGCCGCTTCATACTCGTGGTGAGCACGGGCGTGCTCGTCTCGGTCGCGGGCTTGGCGACCTTGTTCAACGACCAGCCCCGCTACAACGTGAGCTTGATGGCCCTGCTGTTGTGCTCGGGCACGATCGGAGCTTGGTTGGCCGGAGAACGTTTGCTGGCTATGTGGCGTGCGCGCGCCGCGAGGGAGCCAGGCCGAACGCCAAGCCCGTCGCTTCAGTGACGCTCAACCGTCCGTGAGCGCGCGCAGCTGGGCCTGACCGGAGCGCACGTAGAGCGCGCTGGCCCACAACGCGAGGACGAGGCCGATGTAGAGCAGCACTTCGGCGAGGGTGCCGAGTCCCACCATCGCGAAGAACAAGGCCCCCATCAGGGGAGCCACCGAGATCCGTCCGGGCCAGTTGATGCGCAGCTCCACGCCTCGCTTGAGCCCGTAGCGCCCGAGCGCCACCATCGCCAGCTCGCGCGCGACCAGGACCGCCAAGGCCCAGCGGGGCAAGAGCTCGAAGCGCCAACACACGACCACGCCGCTGACGACCAGGAGACGGTCGGTGACGGGGTCCATGAGCGCGCCGAGACGGCTGTATTGGCGCGTGAGGCGCGCGGCGATCCCGTCGGCATAGTCGCCCCACGCGATCACGGCGAACAGAACTGCCGCGAGTGCGTCCACACCGTCTTCGCTGGAAAGTGCCACGACGAGGAACACGGGGATCAAGAGCAGCCGGGCGAAGCCGATCGTGTTGGGGATCGTCCACGGCCGCAAGGGCTCCCCTGCGAGCGTCTGCGGCGGAGGCGGCCCGGAGCGGTCCAGGCCGACCAGGCGGCGGAGGGTCAGGGGGCGCTGCGGCACAAGTCGTCCAAGGCGCTCAGGAGAGCTTGGGAGTCCCCCAAAGGCAGGCCTGGAGCCTCCCGGCGCCCGCGTCGCAGCTGGACCTCGGCCTCGCCGGACTCCAGGCTGCGTCGCCCTACGGTCAGGCGCACGGGGCAGCCGAGCAGCTCGGCGTCTGCGAACTTCTCGCCGGTGCCCGCTTCGCGGTCGTCGTAGAGCACATCCACCCCACCTCCCACGAGCGTCTCGTAAAGGCTCTCGGCGGCGTCGCGCTCGGGTGTGCCGGGCTTGCCGAGTGCGACCAGATGGACGGCGAACGGCGCGAGCGCTTTGGGCCAGGAGATGCCGTGCTCGTCGGCGTACTGCTCCACGGCCGCCGCCACGATGCGGGCCGGCCCGATCCCGTAGG
>Ga0265338_10009851_pt1 | contig 11320 bp, 8 predicted proteins | sample 42126metaG_FD_193579 | JGI IMG/M metagenome (GOLD analysis project Ga0265338, IMG submission 193579) | Rhizosphere microbial communities from Carex aquatilis grown in University of Washington, Seatle, WA, United States - 4-21-26 metaG | ecosystem: Host-associated > Plants > Roots > Rhizosphere >... | reverse complement strand
ATCCCGTGCCTAATTTGAAAAATCCCTTCCTGGGCGTTCATTTTACGAAGACTGTAGCTGGCGAGATCAAGATCGGCCCTACAGCCATCCCGGCTTTGTGGCGGGAAAATTATGATTCCAGACATGGTTTTTCATTGGATGAAATGGCGGAAGTTTTGGGTTTTGAAGCTAAATTATATATGACCAATGCTTTTAATTTCCGTTCCCTGGCGCATGAGGAAATGCGTAAATATAACCGAAAATATTTTATTTCCCTGGCGCAGGCCATGGTCAAGCATATTGACCCTAAAGGATTTACCGAGTGGACCAAGCCGGGTATTAGAGCCCAGCTTTTGGACAAAGAAACGTTAAGCCTTGTACAAGATTTTGTGGTTGAAGGCGATGATAAGAGCATCCATGTGCTTAATGCCGTCTCGCCAGCCTTTACATGTTCCTTTCCTTTTTCCAGATATGTCGTCGATCAGTATGTATTGGTAAAATAAGGATTTCATCCAAAAAAGGTGACAGGTACATTTTTCTACTAAGATTTATTGGAAAAATGTACCTGTCACCTTTTTTTAAATGTACCTGTCACCTTTTTTCAGTATAATAACCTTTCATGAAATCATTCGTTAAAATTGCCACTCGCTCAAGCCCGTTGGCCTTGGCCCAAATCGATGAGGTTATCCAGGAATTAAAAGCCCTTGGCCGGATACCCGAAGTTGAAATTCTTAAATTTGATACCACCGGCGATAAGGACAAGACAACGCCTTTGACGCAGAGCCGTGATAATTTTTTTACCGACGCCATCGATCAGGCTCTTCTTGAAGGCAAAGCCGATGTTGCTGTCCACAGCGCCAAGGACCTGCCGCAACATATGCACGAAGACTTGAAGATCTTTGCCCTGACCAAAGGTTTAACCGATAAGGACGCTTGGGTAGGCCGTTGTCATTGGAAGGATCTACCACCGGCTCCCAAGATCGGCACGAGCAGCCTGCTACGCCAGCATCAAATCCTTCAAATGCGTCCTGATGCTGTTATCGTCAATATCCGGGGCACCATTAACGAGCGTTTACAATTAGTCAAAGAATCCAAAGTAGATGGCGTTGTGGTCGCTGCCTGTGCTCTTAAACGTTTGGGGATGGAAGATGAGATCAAGGACATATTTTCCTGGGAAGGCATGCCGTTGCAAGGTCAGTTGGCTATCGTGGGGCGCTGCCATGACCGGGCCTTGGAGGATCTATTCAGCGTTATCGACGTCCGTCGTGATTACGGCAAGGTTTTGCTGGTCGGTGCCGGGCCAGGGGACCCCGAATTGATCACGCTTAAAGCGATAAAGGCCCTGGAGGCGGCAGATTGTGTTTTTTATGATTACCTGGTTGATGCCCGTCTTCTAAAATATGCGCCTCAAGCAGAACATATTTACGTAGGCAAGCGCAAAGGGGACCATTCGCTTTCTCAAGATGAGCTTTCACGTATGCTTAAAGCAAAAGCTTTTGCCGGCAAAAATGTTGTGCGCCTCAAAGGCGGTGATCCTTTGATTTTCGGACGAGGGGCTGATGAGATCCAGTACCTGCGTTCTTATCATATCGCGGTTTCGGTAATTCCCGGCATCAGCTCGGCAACAGGCATACTTTCTTCCTTAGGCATCCCTTTAACAGCGAGAAGGATCTCGTCGTCCGTAGCATTTCTCAGCGGTCATGAGGAGGACGAAGACAAGACCGCGCCAAAACAGATCAAGGTCCCTCAGGCAGATACCCTTGTATTTTTTATGGGCCTGACCAAATTAAATGCGATAGTCAGGTCTTTATTAGGATCTGGACGTCCGCAAACAACGCCCATCATGGTCATTGCCAATGGCACTAAACTTCAGGAACAGATAGTCCAGGGCACTTTGTCCACGATCGAGGATCTGGTCCGTACTTATGACATCAAACCTCCGGCGCTGATCGTAGCTGGTAAGATCATTGATTTTTACAGGCCTGCCGTTAAAAAAACATTTTTGCATTGCGGAACACATCCTGATCTCTACAGCAGCTTAGGCAGGATCATTTCCTGGCCCATGATCGAGATCTCGCCGGTCATTTTAAGTGAAGTTCAGAAAAGTGAATTGATACGGTCATTTGAAGATGCTGATATCATTGTATGCACCAGCTGGTATGCGGGTGATCACTTCCTGAAACAACTTCTTTCCGTTAAAAGTAATGTCGATCTAAAGAATAAGATCTTCGCCGTTATCGGTATTCGCACTCAAAAGGCTTTGCAGGAATATAACATTCAACCCGCGATCATCTCCAAAGAGGAGACGGCTGAGGGTCTTTTACAAGCCATGATCCAACAATTGGAACTGAAGGACAAAAAGATCTTGTTCCCGCGTTCATCTTTGCCGAACCCATTTTTAAAGGAATCTTTACTGGCCTTGGGAGCGCAGGTCAAAGAGATCACCATCTACGAAAATACCAAGCCTGCCAAGCGGCCTTTGCCCTCAATGCCCATTGACGGCGTTATTTTTACAAGTCCTTCAACAGTCAGGAATTTTTTAGCGGATTATGGTACAATACCAGCTTCTTGGCAGATCATAGTTAAGGGCCCGGTCACTTTAAAAAAACTTGAGGAAGCAGGGTATAAGCATGCCACATCGTTATCGTAGATTAAGAGCGACTTCAGCCATCAGGAACATGGTCCGCGAAACGAGCCTGACGCCCCATGATCTTCTGCAGCCTTTTTTCGTCGTTGACGGCAGGAATAAAAAAGAAGCGATTCCCAGCATGCCCGGAATATTCCGTTATTCCGTTGATCTTTTGCTCAAGGAAATCGAAAACTATGTCCGTTTAGGTGGCCAGGCAGGGATCCTCTTCGGAGTCTCGCATCAGAAGGATAATAGCGGCAAATTCGCTTATGCGTCGGGCAGTCCTGTCATCAAGGCCATTAAGGCCATTAAAAGATCTTTTCCAAATTTTCTGGTCGTAACAGACGTATGTTTATGCGCGTATATGAGCCATGGCCATTGCGGCATCGTTGAAGGGGGAAAGATCAATAATGATAAGACCCTTCCGGTGCTTGCTAAAATGGCCCTGAGCCATGCCCAAGCCGGGGCTGATCTGGTCGCTCCGTCGGACATGATGGACTTTCGCGTAGCTGCCATCAGGCAGGCTTTAAACAAAGAGCATTTGGAAGACGTTGGGATATTGTCTTACGCCGTCAAATATTCTTCCGCTTATTACGGTCCTTTCCGTGAAGCGGCACATTCAGCGCCGGGCTTCGGAGACCGCAAAACTTATCAGATGGACCCGGCCAACAGCCGCGAAGCCCTAAAAGAAGCTGAAAAAGATATTCAGGAGGGCGCGGACATGGTCATGGTCAAGCCGGTGTTGGCCTATCTGGATATTGTGGCCCTTTTAAGGTGTCAATTGAATGTACCGATCGTCGGTTACAATGTCAGCGGTGAATACAGCATGGTCAAGGCTGCTGCGGCCAAGGGCTGGATCGACGAGAGATCTATTGTTTTGGAAACCTTAACTTCCATCAAGCGCGCCGGTGCGGACATTATCATTTCCTACCACGCGCATGATGCCCTCAAATGGCTGCGTTAAATTTATTTACACAAGCTTCGAAGGTCATGGTGGGCGGTGTTAACAGCCCGGTACGGTCTTTTAAGGCCGTGGGCGGCCATCCATTGCTGATGGACCATGGCCGCGGCCCCAAGCTTTTTGATATCCAGGGCCGTTCCTACACGGACTATTGCCTTTCCTGGGGCGCGCTGATCTTAGGCCACAGCCATCCGGACGTGGTCAGGGCCGTGCAACAAGCCATTAAAAAAGGCGTTAGCTTCGGAACAACCACTAAGCCTGAGATCGAGATCGCCCAATTTATCGTCAAGCATGTGCCGTCGACAGATATGGTGCGTTTTGTCAATTCCGGTACAGAGGCCACGATGAGCGCCATCCGTCTGGCCCGCGGTTTCACCAAACGTCCTAAGATCATCAAATTTGACGGCTGTTATCATGGCCACAGCGATGGACTTTTGGCCATGGCCGGCTCAGGGGTGTCGTTTTTGGCGGCCTCATCGAGTCAGGGGATCTCAAATTCTTATGTGCAAGATACTTTGAGCCTGCCGTTCAACGATATTTCCGCCTTGACCAATACTATCGAGCGTCATCATGACCAGCTGGCCTGCATTATTTTGGAGCCGGTCCCCGGCAACATGGGCATTATTAATCCCAACAAAGATTTTCTTAAAGTCCTTCGCGTCTTGACCAGAAAATATAATATCGTACTTATTTTTGATGAAGTCATGAGCGGTTTCCGTACGAACTTGGGCTGTGCCCAGAGTGATTTGGGTATTACGCCTGACATGACCTGCCTCGGAAAGATCATCGGCGGGGGATTTCCTGTTGGCGCATATGGCGGTCGAAAAGACATCATGAAACATTTGGCGCCATTGGGCGGCGTGTACCAGGCAGGCACCTTTTCAGGCAACCCTATCGTCATGCAGGCAGGGCTTGCCACTTTAAAGAACCTTGATGCCAAGTCCTATAAAAACTTGAACAATAGTTGTGATGATTTTGTCGCCAAGACGAACGCTCTTTTAATGGAGGCCCAGGCGCCAGCGCACCTGGTTAATTACAAAAGCATGATCAGTTTCCGTTTCCGTCAGGAGCCTGTTCATAATTATGTAGATGCCAAGGCCGCCTCGTCGGATAAGCTTTATGCGGCCTTATTTGCACATTTACTGCGTCAGGGGATCTATCTGCCCCCGGCTGACCTGGAGGCGTTTTTTGTCTCGACCAAACATTCATCAAAAGATTTAGCTCATTTGTCTGGCCAGATCATCAAGTTTTTCTTAAAATAACATTATGAGAATTGTCAGCGAAAGATCTAAAAGGCCCTGGGGCCAATATTATAAATTCCATCAGGAGCCGGGTGTTTGGGTCAAACGGATCGAAGTCAATCCCAACAGCAGGTTAAGCCTTCAAAAGCACAAATACCGGTCTGAAAAATGGATCGTGGTGGCAGGCTGCGGCCTGGCCATTGTTAACGGTAACAAGATCCCTGTTAAGCCGGGTGTTGTAGTTGATGTACCGCGTGGCGCTGTCCATCGGATAGGGAACAGGGGTAAAAAGAAGTTAGTTATGATCGAAGTTGCCACTGGAAAAGTCCTGACTGAAAATGACATTATCAGGATCCAGGACGATTACGCCCGCTAAAGAAGGGGAGTTTAAATGGCAGCTCAGATGGGAAGTCCGGATAAACGCAGTCAACAGCGCGTGGCAGTGGAGTTACCTGCTACTGTTAGTGTGGGCTCACAGTTGACAGTTAAGGGGCTGCTAAGGGACATTTCCTTGAGCAGTGCTTTTATTACGATAAGAAACAATATTTATTTGAACGTCAATGATCAGATCGGTGTTACCATTCAGTGTTCCGCAACAGATACCGATGAGCAGATAGTGGCCACAGCCCGTATTTCCCGCATAGTTCCTGGTGAGGGATTTGCTGTATATTTTACCCAAATCGATGAAACATCCCTCAAACTTGTCAAAAAACTCCTAAAATAAAAAAAGGTGACAGGTACATTATTGATTTTAATACAATAATGTACCTGTCACCTTTTTTTGTCACCTTTTTTAATCACCCCGTTACCTTGACAACTCCTCTATTATATGTCACTCTTTATAGTAGTATCTATATAGAGGAAGAAATGACCCCATATCCTAACAAATCTATGATAAAGAGCATCCGTAAGGCTATTTCTTTGGCCGTGCTGACAGCCTTTTTTATGACTTCGGTGAAAAGCCCTGCCTATGCCCAGGTCTTAACGCCGCTTGTGCCTCAGCTGCCAAAACCCGGGGTAATGGTCCATTTAAGCCCTGAGTTTACGCCTGCCCATCTGATGGGGATAACCATCCATCCTGAGAATTCATTGCAGTTTGACTTTTTGATCTTTAAAGGCGACACCCCTTTGGGTGACGAACAGAAGAAAGACGAGTATAAAAAACTAGTAAAATATTTCCTGGCTTCCCTGACCATTCCTGATGAAGACCAATGGGTCAACCTTTCGCCTTATGAAAAAAACCGTATCATTAAAGATGATTTCGGCACAACTGAAATGGGCCGTGATCTTCTGAGCCAGGACTATCTGCTTAAGCAGATCACCTCAAGCATGATCTATCCTGAAGGTGGTTTAGGCAAGAAATTCTGGGATACGGTTTATCAACGCGCCTGGACTGAATATCACACCACGAATATCCCGGTCAGCACTTTTAATAAAGTATGGATCGTCCCTGACCAGGCCCTGGTGTATGAAAGGGGCAACAGCGCCTATATCCTTCAAAGCCATTTAAAGGTGATGCTGGAAGAGGATTACCTTTCTCTCGAAAAGCATGCGGCCATTAGCACTCCTGCGTCAAGCCCTGATCAAGCCAATAACGACACCCATGCCCTGGGTTCCCAGGTCATCCGCGAGATCATCCTTCCTGAATTGGAAAAGGAAGTCAATGAGGGCAAGAATTTCGCCAGCCTGCGTCAGATGTACAGCGGCATGGTCCTTGCAACCTGGTATAAAAAAGCTTTAAGGCAATCACTTCTAGGTAAAATTTACGCCGACAGGGCCAAGGTCAAAGGTGTTGACCAGGACCCGCGTGCCAACGAACAGATCTACCAGCAATATTTGAAGGCCTTTAAAAAAGGCGTGTTTAATTACATCAAGGATGATGTGGATAAATACACCAATGAGGCCATCCCCAGGAAGTATTTCTCCGGCGGATTCCAGAGATCGGAATTTGTTGCGGAACGCGGTATGGATGGTGTTGAACGCATGGTCCCCAGCGTTCAAGTCGTGCAAGGACCTATTCCTGTTGATGTTAGATTTGAGGATACTAAATGGCCTGTCATTATTCAGCATATCGAATCCGCGCGATCAGGCGAATCCCCGGATCTGGACCTTTTAAGAACAAACCTTCGCGGTTCCAGAGAACGGGCTGTTCCCTTGATCACGATTTCGAATCCTTCCATTAAGGTACCTATCCGGTACGGCGACATGTCCATGTTAGGCAATCTGCCTCCCGCACAGCGTCAGGACGTTGACAATACATTTGCTTTGCTCCAAGGCGCTGCCGATAACATCCAGAAAGTAGTTGCTGCACAAAATATAGAAGCCTCCCTCAAGGAACTTGAGCAGAATAAAGGTGATCCTGCAGCATTTAAAGCAACGTTGGAATCTTTGATCGGCACAGATGGCAAGGGCGGCAAGTTGGCAGCATTAGAAGCTGCAGCCAAAGAACAAGTACAAGGGAACGCTGAAATTCAGCTCCCAGGCCTTGAAAAACAGAAAAAAATGGTTTTTCTCAACGGCGCATTTGTAGAGGACCAAAATAGAGATTTGACGATAGGGGACAGGGTGCACTATGACCTGGAAGACAAAATATTCAAAATGCAGAGTTCCCTTTTATCTTACGAGAACTGGAATTTATTGGGAGAAAGCCCTGAACCCGGCGTTACTACGGAAGATTATATAATCAATGATTTTAAGACCCGTTATCAGGCTTATGCCCAAATGCTCCAAGATATCCTCCATCCGGGAAGCATGAATAGGTCGGCCGATCGCAAAGGTTTCGAAAGTAAGGGCCTTCCCGAGTATGTTTATACCAAGTTTTTACTCCCGGCAACGATCAATTGGATCGAGACCATCAAAAATCTCAGAGACCAAAAGGTGTTGGAGGGTGTTCCTGTTATCGCAACGAGCGGGAATCATGATTTGAGGGCGGCATGGAAAAATGGTTTGGGAATAGAAGACTTTTTTGAGAAACCACTTAAATTGGGAGCTTTTTTAACCAGGGTCGAGGAATTATTACCGGTCAACAACACCCAGGAAGAAAGATTCATTGTTATTGCAGATGATGAACCTTTTCTCATTGAATATTTTTCCGCAATTTTATCAGATATTGCAAAAGAGAGGAACTATACGATCAAGACCGTCGCTAAACCTTCTGATCTCCCTGATCTTTTAAAAGAGAACAAAGGTAAGGTGTCTTTATTGGTCTCCGACACCGAATACAAAAGGCCGGATAAGGCGATGTCAGCCCGTGCACGCGCAGATTTTTTCGATCTGGTCAGTAAATACGCTAAGCTTTCTTCGCTCTGGAATACAGCGTCCCGGTCAAGGCCTGAAGGAGCTTTTGTTAATGCCATTGCAGAAATGGCCGGCATGTTAAGGGAGAGGTTTAGAAACTATCCCATAGCGGCAGAGATCGCATACAATCTTTCGCAACAGACGGAAGCTGAATTTTCAAAGCAAAAATTAGCTGCCCTAGGTGACCGTATCCTATTACTTAACGAGGAAGTCTCCCAGAACAGTATATCTATGGGTACCAAACAAGGTAAGATCAACAGGGTTGGGGCCATTTACGAGAAGATCATCGAGAACATGTATCAGCCTTGGGGGCAACGCGATACGGAAAATCCGGCCGCCATCAATCAAAAATTAGACCGTGAGAAAAATGAGTTGTCTACGGTTTTTGCCAAGTATCCATCGGCCCAGGCATTGCTTAAGGCGATCGAATTCAGTCCAGCCGACAGTGATTGGCATAGGGTTTCCCAGATCGAAGAACTGTTCAACAAGCTGCAAGCAGAAGTTGAGTCTGATATGTCAATGATGTCTATTGCCGTGTTGAGTGCCAGGATAGATGAATTTAAAAAAGCCATCAATGACAATCCGGATAATGAACAAGCTAAAAGGGATGCTGCGTTGAGTTTTGTTGAGTTTCTGCAATCCAATCGTGACCTTATTCTTTTAGATACGGCAAGGGCCCTCATCAGGGCTTTACCGTCGCAGGAGACGATCACTAGTGGTCAGATCCAAAACATTGAGCCCATGTTTGAAGCTTTAAAGCGGCAGTTAGGCAAGATAAACGGCGAAGTCCCTGAGGTATCGATGAGCCAGAGGCTTACAGTTGCAGAGCAGCAGGGAAAGCAAAATCCGGTGCCAGGCAAGCCTATCGTTCTAGAAGTATTTTTAGGGGTTGATGACAGGAATTTATCCGACCTGCACGTTAAATACCAGCCCGTTGCTGATGCGTTGGCCACCCAGTTGCCTCATGTGCCGAATAAGCAGGTGTTGATCAGTAAAGGGGATTTGCCGGGATTCCCGGAGGACGGGACTGCGGGTGAATTTATGGAAGCTTTAAAATATATGATCCAGTTCATTTCCAGCGCACAAGCGGGTCAATTTAAAATAGAAGCCAAGATGGCAATGGGCAACAAAGAAGACAGGGACAATTGGGTCATCTCGCTTACCATTAAAGACAAGGCCATGACAGTCACCTCGGCGGATATTGAAAAATTCAGAAGCCTCTACGTGCCGCCTGCTGAGGGTGACCAATTAAATTCCCTTCTTTTTAGCAGGATGAACCAGATGGCTACTTCCGGGGAAGGAAGCACTTTGAGGAATGTTGCCATTGGCGAATTACAAAATGAAGTCAACAGCTCCGGCCTTTCTGTTGACGATATCCTTAAAGATAGCAAACGTGTTGAACCGCTGGTCCGGCGGATATTCAATACGTATGCCACGCATGATATCAGACAAAATCCTCTACGGATCGATACGTCGGGCGGGGACCTGGCAATAACCGCAAATAGAAAAGGTGGTATCGACCTTAATGCCGCCAATCTGACCCTGCAGATCAAGCGCGACGGCAATGGCGTACCCTTGCCGCTCGACCAGCAGGATATGTCCCAACTTAATAGGATCCAGGGCTTTATCCCGGAGATCATCGAGATCAAACCGGCGGTCAATATTCCCATTTTCAGTGACTTGCAGCAGAGAATAGAATCTTCTTTACCTCAAATGTCAAATCCTGCATAATAAGTCCACCCCCTTCAAGGAGCACTAAGTGATGAAGAAATTTAATCAAGTGCTGATTTTGATTTTTTTTATCGGCATTCCGTCCCTTCTATATGCTGAGACAAAGGTCTATTTCTCTCCCAACGGCGGATGTATGCAGGCCGTTATCACGGAGATCAACAAGGCCAATCAATCCATTGAAGTAGCCATGTATGCTTTGACATCAAGAGAGATCTCCCATGCCCTGGTTGAAGCCAAGAACCGGCATGTCAGGGTGCGGATAGCCTTGAATATTTCCCAGATCATGGACCCTTATTCAAAGTGTAAATTCCTGGAAAGCAAAGGCCTTAGTGTCAAGTTCCATATGGGGCCGGGATTTCTAAATGATAAATTTGCCGTTATAGATAACCGGGTCGTGTTAACAGGTTCATATAATTGGTCGCTGGTCGCGGATAGAAGCAATTTTGAGAATTTGTTGGTCATCAAGGACAGGGAGCTTGCTTTGAAATACGCCAGGCAATTCAAACTCTTATGGGCCAAGTGCGGCCAGGGCCAGATCAAAGGCCCTCATCCGGAGGAGTTGAATAATTAAGCATATCTTATTCATTTTATTCTTTATCTTACCGGTCATAACCCAAGCTTTTGCCGATGACACCGCCAAGCAAGCCCTATCCAAAGGCGTTGTCTATGGCAATCAAGGCAAGCTCAATGAAGCCATCGCGGAGTTTACCAGGGCCATCAAGTTAGATCCCCGTTACGCCCTTGCTTATTACGAGCGTGGCAAGGCTTATACCATTCAAAAAAGCGACGTTAAAGCCATTCCGGAATTCACCAAGGCCATTGAGTTGGATCCTGAATATGCCTCAGCTTATAATAGCCGCTGCCTGGCTTACATTCATGTAGGCTTCAATGACAAGGCCCTGTCTGATTGCAGCAGGCTTATCCAACTCAAACCGGATTTTACTTCTCATATTAAGCATCGTTTGGCTTATCTTTATGATCAGCGGGGGATAGCTTACAAAGAACAGCATGTCTATGGCCAGGCCCTGCGCTCCTTTAATAAGGCCATTGAAGTTGAACCTGATGATGCCAGGGCTTATTTTAACCGCGGCCTTATTTTGTTCGGCGCTAAATATTATGACAAGGGTTGGATCGATATTAATAAAGCCCAATCCTTGGGGTTAAAGATCGATCCTGAAGATCTTGCCAAACTCAAAAAAATATCTGCTAAGGTGGAATGAAAGATCGCATCCTGTCTTTCAAGCTGCTTTTGTTCCTTTTTTCCATAGAACTGCTTACCGTCTTTTTTCTTTCCCTGAACAAATATTTCGACAATGATGAAATTGAGTCCATGCACGCGGCCTGGAAAATTTTTTCAGGCCAGCGGATCTATATGGATTTCTTTGAACACCATCACCCCTTTTTTTATTACATGCTGGTCCCGTTCGTCGGGATGTTCAATGAAAATGCCATGGTGATGATAGCAGGGCGGGTATTGGTTTT
>Ga0265338_10009850_pt1 | contig 11320 bp, 8 predicted proteins | sample 42126metaG_FD_193579 | JGI IMG/M metagenome (GOLD analysis project Ga0265338, IMG submission 193579) | Rhizosphere microbial communities from Carex aquatilis grown in University of Washington, Seatle, WA, United States - 4-21-26 metaG | ecosystem: Host-associated > Plants > Roots > Rhizosphere >... | reverse complement strand
GGCAAAATACACGGAGATAGAAAAGAAGAAAGCCCGGCGATAAACGCTATAAATAGGTTGATAATATTGAGAGAATTAATATTCCCTCCTGCGCTCGTACCCGCGCCGATAGAGCTTAGGATTGAAACCAGAAATTGAAAGTTTGCGATTTTGGAAAGTTCACCGGTAAAAATAAAAATTCCGATTAAAATAAGGAGGGCTCCGAAAATATATTCAAGATAAGAAAGCCATACTCCGGCGCCATCAATAAATTTCTGCGCTTTGTCCACAAATAATCCGACGAGCAAAAAAGGAATTCCGATGCCTAAAGTGTAAGCAACTAAAAGAAAGAAGGCACTGCTAGCATGGATGGCTGCAAGGGTCAAAATCGCACCCAAAGCAGCGGAGACACAAGGGGTCCAGCCGACGGCAAATGCCGCACCAAAAACAAACGACGTAACATAGTAAGAACCAAAACGTTTTTTGACTGCAATCTTATGGTCTCGCATCAGAAATGCCGGTTTTATGAATCCGAGAAGAAACAGTCCGAACAAAATTATAATCGTGCCGCCAATCCGCCCCAGCCATATTTCCACTTCTTCCGATGCGTGAGAAAAAACCGTTTGCAAAAGTATGCCGACTATAGAAAAAACAACAGAAAAACCAAGCACAAAAAATACGCTGCTTAAAAAAACTCTCCAATCTCGCTTTGGTATACTTATATTTTCATTTTCCATATTATTTTATGGCCGATAGAATGTAAATTATTACTTATTGAGTAATGCCCGGGTGCCCGGACCAACGCTGCCTAGCTGTGAAAGTTTATGCGCTTTCTGAAACGCTTTTACCGCTTTTTCTGTAGTCGCGCCAAATCCCCCGTCAATCTTGCCGCTGTAAAAACCAAGAGTTTTGAGTTTCTTTTGCAGTTCCGTAACTTCCGCGCCGGTCGAACCTAATTTCAATGGTTTGGTAAATTTAAAAGTTGTAGTTGTTGTAGTCGTTGGTGTTGTAACCGGCGTTGTTGGTGTAGAAACTACAGTAGTTGTAACCGGAGGTGTATAAACATAGTTCGGACAGGATTGCCCGGTAATAGTGCTAAACATTGTAGCGGAAGTACAGCCGACTGGTATAGTAACTGTCGGAGTAGTACTACAAGGCACTCCGGTCGTTTGACTATATCCTGTATTGGTATAACAGCCGGCAGGCAAAGAAGTGGAACTTGTTCCGCCTACGGTAATAGAAAGAGTGGCACAACTTCCACCATTGGAACAAACATTCATAGCTCCGGAACCGGCGCTAAGACCATAAATCGTGAGCATATTTACATTCAATGTCGGCTGAAAAATATTATTTACGGTCGAAAGAATATTATAAGGCATAGACCCGCCGGAAACTGTAATACTTAAAGTCTGACCGACGGCAAGAGAAACATTGTCTTGACTTAAGGTTGGAAAACCGCCGGTACTGCTCGAATTATAATTAACGGTCACATTAAGGGACGCGCAATTGCTTGTCGAGGCGCATACATTGACGACGGAAGAACCGTTTGCGATTCCAAGCAAGCTTAATGTGGTTCCGGATAAATTAGCTTGAACTATGCCGGGATTTGAATTTGAAGAAACATAAAACAAACTGCTCTGCGGACCATAGATACTTACGTTTGTAGTCTGTCCAATCACAACGGTCGGGTTTGATTGACTGAAAGACACCGCCGAGGAACTTCCGGAACCAATTGAGACATTGATGATTCCGCAGGAACTCATATTGGTGGAACATACCGTTATTGAAGATGAGCCGGTAGTGCTTGAGGTAGTCAAAATAATACTTGACCCGGATACGCTGGTTTGTACCACACCGCCATTCTGACTTGCATTATTTAAAACCAGATAGGAACCTGAACCTCCTGATACTGATACAGAAATACTTTGTCCGGAATACAAAGAAACACTGTTTTGGCTGAAAGTTAATGGCGAAGCGCTGGAATTCTGAACGGTGATATAAATACTCCCGCAATTTGAACTATTGTTGATTAAACAAACAGTGGCTACGGTCGTGCCGTAACTATTTCCCAAAACAGTAATCTGACTTCCACCTAAATTAACACTAGCTATCATTGGATTTGAATTGCTAGACAGATAAAGAGAACTGGAGCCCATATTGCTGGCGGTAACTGTGGCAGACTGTCCGATTTGCAAAACAAGTCCGGTCTGACTCAAAGAAAGCATATTGCTGTTTGAGATATAAGAAGAAACTGAAGGCCAAGTGATAGTCGGCGACTGCGGACCGTTAATGCCGCTTGTTGTTATATAAACGGTGCTACTGGAAGCGACACCATAGGAAGCGCTGCTGATAGGAATTGAAAAAATTCCATTACTATTGGTAGTACCAATTGAAACTATTTGCTGACCGACGTTTAACTTTGTATAAAAAAGTAGGACAGTAGCGTTTGGGTCACCCGTACCATTAAGTTGCACTGTGTCTCCATCATTGGATGGTACGACTGATAATGTCGGGGTAATAATTGCATGCGCCACAGAAACAAAAAAGAGCATAAAAGAGGCAAGCATTCCTAGAGAAAACAAAACATATTTCTTAGATTTTATGTATTTCATATATATTTATTATACCATAATATTATACAATATAATACGCTATGGCATCAAAAAATGGTGCACAAAAATTTATAAACAAAAGTACAAATAGAGCCAAAAAATTACTAAAATCAAGACTTCAATTTATTAAAATATATTTTACCAAAAATAAAAGCTATCGTCACAACAACTATTCCGATGCCTATAAGTTCAATAACCAAAGTCAGATTCTGCCAGGCACTTCCCAAGAAATATCCGGCTATACCTAAAGCCAATATATTGGCAAACTCCCCTATCGTTGCATATAAGAAAAATTTTTTAGAAGGCATCAGAGACAAACCGCTTAAAATATTGACCAACGGCCCGAGCTGGCCGATAAAACGCGTGATAAAGATAGTGGGGCCGGAATTTTTATCAATAAATTTTTCCAAGGCGGCGAACTTTTCCGAAACTATCATTTTGCGCAAACCGATTTTCAGCAAAAATTCTTTGCCATATATGCGGGCAATTATAAAACCCGTGACATCACCCAAGATACTGCCTATAAATGAGACCAAAATTACTAAATATATATTAAAATATCCTTGTCCTGCGAAAGCGCCCGTGGCTAGTATAGTCGTGTCCGAAGGTAAAGGTAATAATACGGATGCCAAATAAGTTACGATAAAAATAGCTATGTATTTATAGAGTAAAAGAAAAGATAATACAGCGGAGAGAATGGCGTTCATTACTGTTTGGTTTTTGAAGATGCTAAATATGTTTCAACGGCTTTCTGTATATTTTGAACCAACAAGCCGGTATTTGTGTTTGTTTCCCTGGTATATTGCCTGATGGTAAGGAGAGGATACCTTTTGTCATTTATTTGCAAAGTATCTTTTAGGAGCGTTTCCGGCAATTTAAATATTTTATTTATGTAATCAAAAGTCATCCAGGATGATATATCTGCGACTAAAACCGGCTTCGGATGATAAATAGAAATATAATTCTGCCAGGCCAAATGCTGATTATTTTTTAATTCATAAACATTGACGACAAAATATATCCACGAAAAAACGCCTAAAATAATTACAGTAATGGCTACTATTTTTTTTAATTTAGGATTCATATATTTTAACACTGGAAATTAGAAGTTTTATTTATTTCTTCTTCACACAAGCTTTCATAAAAGCCAAAAAGAGAGGATGTGGGTGAAGCGGGCGGGATTTCAATTCCGGATGAAATTGAGTGCCTAAGAAAAATGGATGTTTACTTTTGGGCAATTCGGCAATTTCCATAAGTCTTCCATCCGGAGAACGTCCGGAAAAAATCAGACCTGCCTTTTCAAGCTTTTCTATAAATTCCCCATTAACTTCATATCGATGACGATGGCGTTCGGAAATTTTAGACACGCCATAAGCCGTCTCCGCGATAGTTCCCTTCTTTAAGTTCGCAGGGTAGGCGCCCAAACGCATTGTCGCGCCGTAATTCTTTTCTTTCAGATTCTTTTTTTGGTCCGGCATTATGTCAATCACCGGATTTTTAGTATTTGGATTGATTTCAGTGGTATGAGCGTCTTTCAATTTTAAAACATCCCGCGCAAATTCTATTGTGGCAATCTGCATACCGTAGCATAAACCGAGATACGGAATTTTGTGGGTACGGCAATATCTGGCAACACTGATTTTACCTTCTATGCCCCGGCTCCCGAAACCTCCCGGCACGATTATACCGTCAAACTTGCTCAACTCTTTCAAGGAACTCGGATTTTTTTCAAATTGTTCCGAGCTTATCCATTGAATCTCCGGCCGGCGTGAGAATACTCCAGCGGCATGCCTTATGGACTCAATCACGGAAATATACGAATCTTCAAGCACAAATTGACCTGTGCCAAAATACTTGCCCACAATCCCTATACGAACCGGTTTGGCTGCATTATCCATTTTTTTAACCATAGCCCGCCATTCCTTCATATCTTTTTTGCGCGGCGACATTTTGAGCTTTTTAAAAATACGGTCGGCTAATCCGTCGTTTTCAAAATTAATCGGAACTTCATAAATATTCTTCACATTCGGCGCGGAAATAACATCACCCTTTTCTAAACTGCACATAAACTCAATTTTTTCCTTGCGTTTGTCGTCCATCGGAATATGCGCGCGAGCCAGAATAATATCCGGATTCAAACCTACGGCATTTAGGCTGCGTACGGCGTGCTGAGTCGGTTTGGTTTTAAGTTCATTGCCGCCGGCGCCAAGTGCGGGCACAAAGCTGACCAGGACCAAAAGAACATCATTCGGGTTTTTAATCCGGAGCATACGCACGGCTTCAAGAAACAAAATGTTTTCGTATTCTCCGACCGTGCCCCCGATTTCGGTTATCGCTACTTTGGCTTTGGCTTTGGCTGCCGCTTTATTAATACGCTCGATAATCTCAAGCGGTATACGCGGCACAACTTCCACTTGCCTGCCGCCAAACTCCAGATTTCGTTCTTTTTGAATTACGGAAAGGTACACACTGCCTGTGGTCATATAATTTGTTCTGCTCAAATCACGGTCCAGGAATCTTTCATAGTTGCCCATGTCCTGGTCGCATTCCGTGCCGTCATCCAAAACGAAAACCTCACCGTGTTCGGTAGGATTCATAGTGCCGGCATCAACATTGACATAAGGGTCAATCTTAAGAGTGGTGACTTCAATTCCCCGGGACTGAAGAATTTTGCTGATTGACGCGGAGGCCACGCCTTTTCCTACTCCCGACATAACTCCTCCTACCACAAAAATATATTTTGTATTGTTTTTCGCCATTTTTTATTTACCTATTTATTTAAATATCTTCTAATCGCGATAAAACTGGAAATCATACCCAGAAGAACACCTGACAATAAAATAATTACGGAAATTTGGAATAAATTTGAAATATAATAATCATAAATATTAAGCCCTAAAAAATTGGTCATATTGGCCCCCAAGTAAGCGGTAATTGGCCAGAAAATAATCAATGTGATAACTGTAGCAATAATACCATAAATCGCCCCTTCTATCATAAAAGGTCCGCTAACCCGCATCTTGGAAGCTCCAACCAGACGCATCACACCCACTTCTTCTTTGGAAATAAAAATAGCCAGGCGGATAGTATTGAAAGATATAATTATGGAAATAATAACCAAAATCAACGTCACCAAGAAACCCAACTTTTGGGCGCCGGATATTATATTATTCAATCTATCTATGACTGTTTTATTTTGATTGTAATTTACCTTATCTATTATAGAGGTCGGGCCGGAAACCAAAGCGTCATTTCCCTTCAGAAAGTTCGCGATGCTCTCATATTGGGAAACTTCTTTGGCTTTGATATTTAGGTATGCTCCCAGAGGGTTATCTTTTATTTCATCCAACGCCGCAATGGTCGAGTAATCGTTTTGATGGCGGTCCCTAAAAAGTTTCAAGGCATCATCGGCGCTGACATAAGAAACTTCCGCCACTTCCGGCAAACTTTGCAGGGATTGTTCTAAAGACATTATACTGCTCTCGGGCGCACCGACATTGAAATATATCGTGACATCCACCTTGTCTTTTATTTCCGTCAACGAAAAATTGAGCACTGCCTGCAATAATATAATCGTGGTAATGACGGATAGAGTGATAGTGACGATGAGAACGGCGGCGAAAGACACTAACCCGCTTCTGGTAAAATTCACAAACCCCGCCTTTATAATTCTTTTCAGGTCAGTCGTCATATTATGGTCATTATACAATATACTTGCCATTTTTGTCATCCCTCACAATTTTGCCTTTTTCCATAGTGATGACCCTGCCTCCGATGGAATCAATAACTCCCCTATTGTGCGTTGTCAAAATAACCGTCGTGCCCAAATCATTTATTTTTTTTAAAATTTGAACTATTTCATAAGTGTTAACCGCATCCAAATTGCCCGTCGGTTCATCGGCAATAATGAGCTCTGGCTGGTTTATAATGGCCCGCGCAATGGCCAGACGTTGCTGTTCTCCTCCGGACATCTGGTGCGGAAAATGATGCATTTTATTGCTCAAATCAACAAGCTCCAAAACATGCGGTACATCGCTTTCTATTTCTTCATTAGTCTTGCCCACCGCTTCCATAGCAAAAGCGATATTCTCATAGGCGGTTTTATTGGAGAGCAATTTGAAATCCTGGAATACCACCCCAATTCTTCTCCTTAATTTGGTCAAATCTTTATTTTTTAATTTAAAGACATTGGTTGATTCAAAAAAAACGGTCCCGTTGGATGGAACATCGTCCGCCAAAATCATTTTAACCAGAGTGGTTTTACCAGCGCCGGAATGCCCGACGACAGAAACAAACTCCCCCGTGGTAATGGTTAAAGTCACATCATCCAAGGCCACGGAATCTTTATTGTAAATTTTAGAAACATTATTGAAATAAATCATTTTCTCTAGTTTATCATAAAAAAAATTTAGACACAAAGACATAAAATACAACCCCCTTAATCCCCCTTGTCAGGGGGAAAGAAGAAATCATATAAAAAGAAAAATCCGCTTTGCTAAAGAGGATTCTTCCTCCCGCAAAAAATGGACATAAAAGTCAATCAAAATTGAAAAAAAATACTTATAAAATAAGGTCCCGTTCCTCCCCTGACAAGGGGAGGTTAGGAAGGGTTTATTAATTAATGGATACAACCCCCTTAATCCCCCTTGTCAGGGGGAAACGTTAATTCTCTGGATGATATCATTTAAAATAAATTCTGTGTTTTTTAATATATCTTCATTTTTATATCTAATAATTTTTATTCCAAATTCTTGTTTCAATAAATTGTCTCTTTCATCATCTCTAATTTTTTGAAACTTATGAATTTTACCATCAATTTCTATAGCCAGTTTTAATTTTGCGCAATAAAAATCCGCAATAAAATTACCAATTGGTTTTTGACGAGTAAATTTAAAATTAATTAGTTTTTCATTTTTTAAAACTTTAGACCAAAATTTTTTCTCTGCTTCCGTTTAATATTTTCTTAATTCTCTGGCTTTGGAAACCAGATTTTTATCGTATGGAATGAATTTATAAAGTTTCATAAATTTTATTATATAACAAAACTCGAATTAAAAAGCCCCCTGACAAGGGGGTTGGGGGGTTGTATTAAAGATTCTTCTCCGCCTCAATAAATAAATCCAGATTTCCTCCAAGAACTTCATCCACATTTGCGGTTTCAGCTCTTGTTCTATGGTCTTTGACCATTTTATAAGGATGCAATACATAAGAACGAATCTGGCTACCCCATTCTATCTCCGTATTCTTCAATTTCATTGATTCTTCCACACTTTTTTCCTCTTCTTCCGCTTTTTTGAAAATTTTTGCCCGGAGAATGGACATAGCCCGCTCGCGGTTTTGCTCTTGGGAACGTTCTTCGGAAGAATGGACAGAAATATTGGTCGGGATATGGATAAGCCTGACAGCTGTTTCTCTTTTATTCACATTTTGTCCTCCCGGACCGCCGGAACGGGAAAACTCTATCTTTAAATCACGCTCCGGAATAAGAATATCTTTCTCTTCCAGCTTGGAAAATTTCGGTAAAACTTCAACCAGAGCAAAAGAAGTGTGTCTCAACTTTTTCGCGTCAAAAGGAGAAATACGCACCAAACGATGCACCCCTCCTTCATTCTTTAATATTCCATAAGCATCTTTGCCCTGTATTTCAAAAGAGACATTTCTATATCCGCCGTGGTCATTTTTATGTTCGTGAATAAAAAATATTCCCCAACCGCATTTGGCCGCATACTTCATATACATATCTAAAAGCATCCGCCCAAAATCTTCGGCATCATCTCCTCCCGCGCCGGAAATTATGGTGATAATTGCGTTGCCCTTATCGTATTTTTTACCGCCAGCAAGTTTGTCTTTTAACTCCGATATTTTTTTTAATATCGCCTGCGCTTTATTTTTATCATTCCAAAAATCCACTTGAGCGGTTTCTGCCTCCAGCTTTTCTATTTCTTTTTTTATTTCTTCAGGATTATTCTGCATTTTTAATGATTTTTTCACTTTTAAAATATTTTTTCGACAAAACAGAAAAATATTCATCTATATAAGGAAACATCGTATCCCCAGCCATAAAAGTGACAAGGACTTCTCCATTTTTATTTCTGTATTTACTAAGAATTTTATTTTTCTTCATTGAAGCTATCATTTTATTTATCATCGCCAGTTGCATACCGGTCGAAGGTCCGACCAAGAGACCGGCGCGAATAAGCTCCAAGCTTTTTTCATACGCGGATTTTTGGTCAATAGGAATGGTCATATCAACCACTTTCCCCCACGGAAAACCGAGTTTTGGGATAGCATCTTCCCCGCGAGGCCCCGGAATAGATGAACCGCGTTTTATACAAGCACCAACAACAAAAATATTTTTATTTTTTCTTTTTAAATAAGAGCCGGCGCCGTATATTGTCCCCGATGTGCCCACGCTTGAACAAAAAATACTTATATTGCCCTCAGTTTGTTCCCAAATCTCTTTACCGATATAAATTTCCGAAGCCAAAGGACTGTTTGGATTAATATATTGATTCATATTAAACCACCCTTTTTTCTTGCCTAACATTTTAGCCTCATAAACACCGCCAATGTCGGCAAATACATCCGGACACGAAGGCCCTTTTGATATTAAGAGCTCCACCCCAATCAATTTAAGAATCTTTTTTTTATGTTCCGGGACCTCCGGAGTGATAATTGCATGCATATGAGGTATGCCAAAATATTTGGATAGAACCGTCAGGGAAAAAACAGTGTTGCCGGAAGAATACTCAACCAAGTGTTTAGTCTTGTGAACTATATCTTTGGAAAGGCTGGAGAGCATACTCCAGGCAAACAGGGATTTAATGTTCGCCAGCGGAAGAAATTGCGACAGTTTTATAAAAATCCTAACTTTATCTTTTTTAAAATGATTTATTGATGACGGCAATTCCACCAATGGTGTCATGGAAAAAGAATCAGGGTTTAAAAAATGCAGCATTGCTTTATCTCCTTCAAAAACTTTCTTATCAATATTTTTATTTTTTTTACCCTTTTTCATATTTTATGGAGCCGATGGACAGGATTGAACTGTCGACCCCCGCTTTACGAAAGCGGTGCTCTACCAACTGAGCTACATCGGCTTAACTTGTGAATACCTACCAAAACAGCTACATCGGCTTAACTTGTGAATACCTACCAAAACAGCTACATCGGCTTAACTTGTGAATACCTACCAAAACAGCTACATCGGCTGGTCTCGCCCGTGGTCTACGACCGAGGGAGCCGTTAATTGGATTTGCACCAATGACCTCGTTCTTACCAAGAACGTGCTCTACTACCTGAGCTATAACGGCAATCACTAGAAACATCTTAGTGTATTTTGACTTATTTTGCAAAATACTGATATAGTATATTTATGAGATTTAAATTCACTAAAATAATGCTTGTTGCCATTTTAATTTTAGCCTCATTCTCTAAAATTTACGCGGCAGCTCCTACTTATGAACCACCTCCGACGGCCAGTCAGGTTTTAGTTGTTTATAATTCTTCCTATGTTACAGACTCCGACAGCGATGGCACTCAGGATTCTCTGGAAGTTGCAAACTATTACAAAAATAAAAGAAGCATTCCCTCCGCCAATATTTTAGGCATAGCGGCACCGACGACTGAAGAAATTACCAGAACCCAATATGATACACAAATTAAGCCGGCGATAGAAAGCTACCTGACCTCAAGCGGACTGAAAGATTCTATAAAATATATAGTCTTGGTGAAGGGCATCCCATTAAAGATACAGGCTACAAATGGCACATCTTATGGCACAACAAACTATTCTTCAGTCGATGCCGCTGTTTGTCTTTTATATCAAACGTATGACACCACTTGGACTTTATCTAATCCATATTTCAATGTTGACCCTTCCTACACTAAGAACTACCGTTTTAAAACAAACTACTTTTCTAATAATGGAGTTTACCTTAAATACTTAGTCACCCGTTTAGACGGTTACACAATGGCAAATATCAAAGGAATGATTGACCGCGATTTTATAGCGGACACTAGCGGAAACGGTTATTGGATACTGGATAATTATACAAATGAACCATATACGTATATGCAAACAGCTTCCAATTATTTGCGCAATTTGAGACAAAATGTAAATCCAAATCCATGGTCCACCTCAGCTATGATAACCAGAAATCCCGCGGGTCCTGTTATCGGCTACACTTCAAATGGCATTCATGCCGGTATGGGTGACGGTTATGTTTCCAATATTCCGTCAAATCCAAATCATCTTAATTTTACTCTGCTTCCGGGCGCAGTATTTTCCACTTATGAAAGTTTCAACGCTTACGGCTTTGTAAATGAAAATCAATCAACCCAGGGACAAGTCGCTGAGTGGATAGAAATAGGCGGTTCCGGAGGAATCGGCAATGTTTATGAACCATGGTCTTCAAATATTGCTAACGAAGAAATTTTTATGCCAGAGTACGCTGTTGGTTATCCATGGGCTGATGCCGCTTACCAAAGTTTGGTAAATATGGACTTCGTTTCTGTTGTTGTCGGAGACCCATTAATGATTATACGTGATACCACCCCTCCCGCCGAAGTGACAAACTTGCAGGCAACTACCGGAAATGCGCAAGTATCTCTATCCTGGACCAATCCCGGAGATGCGGATTTCGCCGGAGTAGAAATTCTGCGTAAAACCGGTTCCTATTCTGCCAATGTCACGGATGGCACCGTTGTGTACAACAATAATGGAAATT
>Ga0265338_10009849_pt1 | contig 11320 bp, 10 predicted proteins | sample 42126metaG_FD_193579 | JGI IMG/M metagenome (GOLD analysis project Ga0265338, IMG submission 193579) | Rhizosphere microbial communities from Carex aquatilis grown in University of Washington, Seatle, WA, United States - 4-21-26 metaG | ecosystem: Host-associated > Plants > Roots > Rhizosphere... | reverse complement strand
GAAATTGTTATTGTGGCTGTTGCAAGGTTGCGGGCTGAACGGTTTGCATTTGGCCGTTACCTTCCCCGGTAAATTCAACCACGTCGCCGGTGATGACGAGTTTCGGGATCGAAAACAACAGCAGCCACGTTGTGGAGCGGTCTTCGGTGACGTTGATGAGCGCGACCGATTTGCCGTTCACCGATTCGCCGACATGGTCATACAAGTCGGCGCGCGCCGCAGCGGTGTTGGGAGCGGTGATGGGAATAATGCCCAGCAAGAGCCGAAAGCCATAACTCCGGCCTTCAGCACCCGCCTTGATCATCTTGTAGTTGGCGTGGTTCAGGTCAATCTGGGTTTGAGTGGAGGACGCGTTGTTTTCCACCCTCGTGCTCGAGCATCCGGTGGCAAGGCAGAGGAGGATCGAACCGACGGTGATAGAAACCAGACGTGGGGCGAAAGAGGCAAGGTGTTTCATATTAACTGAATTTTGATTTTTCTGACACGAGTTGAACGGGCGTTCGCAGCCGGCATTGGCACTCAATGCAGTGCCTAGTAAAACGCAACGATGGAATCCTGGCAAGCGTCAAGGCTATTAATTGATTGAAATATTTCCGGCGGATTTTATTTGGTCAAATAATACTTCTGCGCGTATTCCTTGACCATGCGGTCGGTGGTGAACTGGGGTACGAGCGTGGCCATGGCGCTGCGCATGCGCTTGATCCATTCGCGCGGGATGCCCTGGGCATCACGGTTGTAGAACATGGGGACGACCTGTTCGGTGAGCGTCCGGTAGAGGTTCGCACTGTCCACGCGGTCCTGTTCCTCGACACTGTTGGGGTGTGAATCCGGGCCGATGGCGAAGCCGTTGGTGCCGTTGTAACCTTCGCGCCACCAGCCGTCCATGATGCTGAAGCCCATGCAACCATGGCAACTGGCCTTCATGCCACTGGTGCCGGAGGCTTCGAGCGGCCGGCGCGGGTTGTTCAGCCAGATGTCGCAGCCGGAAACCATCTGCCGCGCCACGTGAATGTCGTAATTTTCCAGGAAAACCAGGTTTCCCGTCAGGTCACTGTGTTTGCTGAGGTGGATGATTTGCTGGATGAAGCGTTTGCCGTCGTCGTCGCGCGGATGCGCCTTGCCGGCGTAAATGAACTGCACCGGACGCTGCTTGTCCTTCACGAGCTTTACGATGCTGTCGAACTGCTGGAAAATGAGCGGCGCGCGTTTGTAGGTGGCAAAGCGGCGGGCAAAGCCGATGGTGAGCGCGTCGGGATTCAGCAGGTGATCGAAGCGGATGTAATCGCCGGGGGTGACGCGCTGGCTTTGGTAGAGCAGCCGGCGCCGTGCGAATTCAATCAGCTCGCGGCGCAACCGGTAACGCAACGCCCAAATTTCCTCATCGGAAACAAATCCCGGGTCGGTCATCTTCTGCCAGAATTCGGCGCTGTTCAATGCATGCGCCCAGTTGCCGCTGAATTTGTCACGGAACAAGGCGGTGTCGCCGGTGCCGCCGTTGGCGAGTTTTTTGCGCCAGAACTTGCGCACCGGGCCTTTCATCCAGCCGAGCAGGTGAATGCCGTTCGTGATGTGGCCGATGGGGACCTGGTCGACGGGCACGCCGGGATAAAGGGCCTGCCACATCTGGCGGCTGACCTCGCCGTGCAATTCACTTACGCCGTTGGCGGCGCGGGACAGTTTCAATGCCAGCACGGTCATGCAAAACGGTTCCTCCGCGTTCTGCGGGTTCACGCGGCCCAGCGCCAGAATGTCATTGAGCGGAACCGGCAACGTGCCGAGGTAGCGCTGCAGGGCGTAATTCATCAGTTCCGGGCTGAAGCGGTCATGCCCGGCCTCGACCGGCGTATGCGTGGTAAAAAGGCATTCGTGCTTGGTGGCCGCATAGGCCTCGGTGATCTTCTTCCCGGCGGCCAGTTTCTCGCGGACGAGTTCCAGGGTGAGAAACGCCGCGTGGCCCTCGTTCATGTGGAACGTCGACGGTTCGATGCCTAGCGCGCGCAGCAGCCGCACGCCGCCAATGCCGAGCAGGGTTTCCTGCATGATGCGCGTGGTGCTGTCGCCGCCGTAAACGCGCGTGGTGAGGTCGCGGAAATGCTGTTCGTTTTGCGGCAGGTTGGTATCGAGCAGATAGACCGGGATGCGGCCCACGTTGACGCGCCAGACCTGATAATCCACGACACTCATGCCGATCTCGACGCTGCCCACCAGCCGCTCGCCCTCCGCATCCAGCACCGGTTCCAAGGGCACATTGTGCGGGTCAACCGCGTTGTAGTATTCCGTCTGCCAGTTGTTGTTGTCGATGGCCTGCTGAAAATAACCTTCGCGATAGAACAAGCCGATGCCGACGAAACCGAGGCCCAGATCGCTCGCGGATTTTGCGTGGTCGCCGGCCAGAATGCCCAGGCCGCCCGCGGAGATGGGCAGCGATTCGTGGAAACCAAATTCGGCGGAGAAATACGCGACCGGATGGTTGTGCAGTTGGGGCGCGTGGTGGTGTCCCCAGGTGTTTTTCTCGTTCAGGTACGCGTTGAAATTGCCCAGGACACCGCGGGCGTGGGACTCAAAATCGGCGTCCTGCAACCGCACGCGCAGCTCGTATTCCGACACCTCGCGCAAAACGGCGACGGCGTTGTGAAAAAGATTCTGCCAGCCGCGCGGGGAAAGTTCATAAAAAAAATCCTGTGCCTCCTGATCCCAGCTCCACCATAGATTGCGGGACAATTTTTGCAGTCCCGCGACAAGTTCATTAAGCTCCGCGACCGCCAGCGGTTTTTTACTCATAGGCTTTGTAGTTCCTTAATTGAACCGGCTCCCGGGCCGGTTGCTGGTCTGACATTAAAGTCGTGCGCGCCGCTCGGCAAATAAAAAATCTGAATTCAAAATGCGCGGGGCAGGGGGCCGGCTGGAAATTGTCGGGCAGTGGCCGGACCGGGCGGAGCTGTCGCGGTCGTGGAAACCGGCGGTCCGGAATTCCAGTCGGGAGGAATAATCGTTTGCAGCATGCCGCCGTCAATATTTTGAAATATGCCGCCGACGGGGAAAGTCCGGTGACAGTCGAAATTTTCCATTCGCCATTTTTCTCCGCATGGTTAAATTCCATTCGCATTGGAAGAATGAAAAAATACTGGCACGTCATCGGCATCGGGATTCAGAACAACCTGACGTATCGCGTCAATTACCTGACGCGGACCCTGTTCAGCTTCATCCCGCTGTTCGCCATGCTGTCACTTTGGCGCACGATCTACGCGGGCAATGGGTCGGCCATTGCCGGATACACGCTGGCGCAGATGATTTCCTATTATTTGCTGGTCGCGGTGGTGGACGTGTTGACGGCCGTGAACGAGGACGACTGGCAGATCGCCGCCGACATTCGCGAAGGCAATATCAGCCAGTTCCTGCTCAAGCCGGTGGATTATTTATGGTACCGGCTGTGCCTGTTTGTTTCCGGGCGCGTCACGTTCATGGCGGTGGCCGTCATACCGTTGGTGGTTTTTATCGCCTGTTTTGGGCACTATTTTGTCCTCCCGGCCAATGTGACGGCGTTGTGGGCGTTCCTCGTTTCGCTGGTGCTGACGGCGCTGTTGCAATTCTTTATATCCTACGCGATGGCACTCCTGGCGTTCTGGGTGCTGGAGGTTTCCACGTTCATTTTCATCCTGTTCGCATTTGAATATCTCGCCAGCGGCCACATGTTCCCGCTCGATATTTTGCCGGCAGCGCTCCGGCACGTGCTTTTTTTCACCCCGTTTCCTTATCAAATGTATTTTCCGGTCAGCATTTACATGGGCAAAATCGCAGGCGCGGACCTGTGGCAGGGCCTGTTCGTGCAGGCGGGCTGGGTGCTCGTGACCTATGTCTTCGCGCGGTTTATGTGGCGGCGCGGCATCCGGCATTACGGCGCGTTCGGAGGATGACGTGATGAAGTCCACAGTCCACAGTCCACAGTCCGAAGTCGGCGTCGCGCACCATCAGTCAGGTCTTGCCCGTTACCTGGCGATCTACGCGGCGTTGTGGAAGACCTCGGTGACGCGGGAGATGTCGTTCAAGGGCAATTTCATTCTTTGGATTGTGGTCGAGTTGCTCTGGTTCGCGCTGCAACTGTGTTTCATCGGCGTGCTTTATCTGCACACCGGTTCCATCGGCACCTGGACGCAATGGCAGGTGGTGCTGCTGGTGGGGGCGAGCAGTTTCATCCAGCAAACGTTTCAGGCGTTTTTTCTGATGAACTGCGTGAACCTTTCGGAACTCGTCCGCACCGGCAAAATGGATTTTCTGCTGATGCTGCCGGTAAACACACGTTTCGTCGTCTCGCTGCGGCAGGTGGATCTTGGCGCGTTTGTGAATGGCGCCTTCGCGGTCGCCGTCATGGCCTACGCCGCGGGGAAATTGGATTTGCATCCCACGGCGGCGCAATTCCTTGGCTTCCTGGCGTTGTGCGCCGTGGGCATCCTAATTCATTACTCGCTGATGTTCATGCTGGCCGCGATCAGTTTCTGGACGGTACGCGCCCAGGGCATCGTGTGGGGCTATTACAATCTGTTCAACATCGCGCGGATGCCCGACGAAGCCTTTCGCGGCGTGTTCAAGATGGTCTTCACTTTTGTGTTGCCGGTGCTGCTGGTCTCAAACGTGCCGGTACGCGTGCTGGCGCATAAATTGACGTCGCCGACCCTCTGGCTGGTGCTGCTGGGCATGGGCGTGGTTTGCGGGGTGTTTTCCGAGTGGTTCTGGCGGCTTTCCGTGCGCCGCTACACCAGCGCCAGCACTTGAACCAGCGAGTGGGTCAAATCCCCGGGACGACCCGGGGAGACACAAATTGAACGCGAGCGTTATTTACTGGCCACGGCTTTGGCGACGGACTGCTCCAGCGCTTCGCCGCGCACGTCTTTGGCAATAATGACGCCGTGCCCGTCGAGGAGGTAGGTTGCCGGGATGGATTCAATTCCGTATTTGACGGCCAGTTTGTTTTGCCAGCCCTGGCCATCGAAGAATTGCGGCCAGGTCATGTCATTTTGCTTCGTGTAACCCAGCAATTTTTCCCGGTCCTGATCCAGACTCACCCCGATGATGTCAAAGCCCTGAAGGTGGTATTTTTTGTAGGTCGCCACAACATTGGGGATTTCCGCCCGGCACGGCGGACACCACGTCGCCCAGAAATCAATCAGCACCACCTTGCCTTTGTGATCGGCGATGGTAAGCGGCTTGCCGTCCACGTCCTTTTCACTGAAATCGGGAAATTTGGTCCCGACCGCCAGGCTGTCCTGTGTCGTTTTGGCGGCTGCTTCCATCGCCTCCTGTTGTTCCAACGCGGCGACGAGGTGGGTGCCTTGAAATTCGCTTTTGAGTTGTTTCATCAATTCATCGGCTTTGACGGTGTTTTGAAACACCTGCGAATAGAGCATTGCCTTCATGAAGAGAATTCTCGCCACCGCATCCGTTTTTTCACCCTGATGTTCGGCGAGCAGGACGTCGAATTGTTTAAGGTCGTCTCCCAGGGCTGACTCGGTCGTTTTGCCGGACTGCACGTCGGCCTTGATTTTGGCGACCAGCGTCTTAAGTTCGGCGGTGGGATCGTTGGTGCCTGCGGCAAACAGGCTCGAACCGGTGAGCAGGATGACGGCCGCCACCGAGGCGGCCAAAAATTTGTTATACATGGCAGTGATAGTTTGACCTGGTCCGCGAGCGGTCACTCAGCGGGTGGTGCTCCGGCACCCGGCTGGGTTATTTCCTGATAACCCTGCGGTGTTTGGAAGATGGATGCGTCCACGGACTGTTCCTTGGCCGAAACCAGGGTGGAGGTCACCTTCTGCCCGTTCATCTCCATTTGCGTCTTTACCACCATGCCCGGCAATGTGCTGACATCCGGGGCCGTGCCTTTGGAGATCTGGGCGATCGGCGAATTATTCAGTTTATCCATTTGGACCTTGATATCCGCGTAGTCCGGAAAGTCTTTGGTCACCCAGACGGTTTGATTGGCCCCGTCGGGGCTGGACCAGTTGTAAATTTCCGCATTGTAGCTGCCCACCTTTTCGGCTTTGCCCGTGTCCGCAAACCGGGGGGGCGGGGCATTCGTCCCGGCACTGGCCCGGGCCTGCTTCATTTTTTCAACCATCTGCTTGATTTGCGCCCCGGGAACTTTCATGGCGGCCTTCTGGTCGTGCATCAGCGTGACCGAGTCGCCCGAGTTCAAATCCATGATGGTGCTCATGGCTCCCTGCGGAGTGGCGGGCATGTCCACGCGAATTTTGTCGCCCTTGATTTGCGTGGTCACCGTGCCGTTAATCATCGCGCTTTCAACGGTTTGCTGCAGGACCAGGTCGGCGTGCGCGGCAACCAGGCTGACAGCCAAGCTGAGAATGATCAGGGGGCGTTTCATGGTGAAGCGATCTTGCGCCGGCATCCTGCAGAAGGAAAGCAGAAAAATTAAGTTGGACCGGTGTCGAAGCGGAGAGGTTTATTCGCCAAACAAACGGTAGAAGGCGCTTCCGCCGCCAAGGTTGTTGGTCAGAACAAAATTGGTATTCATCAGCGTTATTCCATTGGTCAACCGGGTCCAATTGCCCGCGGACAGGTTGGTGGTCGTTTCCAGATCGATATTGGTGGCGGACGACGGCCAGGAAATGACCGCGTGGTTGCCCGACAGGGCGATTTGTAATGGAACCAGTGTAATGAACGTAACGGGATCGGAACTGATGCCATTGGCCACCACCACCAGCGAATATTCGCCCAATGGCAAACCTGCCGGGAGCGCAAACTCCGTCGTCACCGGCGCGTTCCCGGTCATTACGCCGGTGCTGCTCCAGCCGTACGTTCGCGCATAAAAAACACCGCCGACGGAATTGGTCATGCGCACGATCGGATAATTGCTGTCCATCTGGGCGTCGTCGCCGTAGGCGGCGCCTTGGGAGATGCCGTTGAGCTGTTTGCCGGTCAAATGATACGAACCATCGGGGTTGCGGGTGATGCGGGTGATGGTGGGCTTTCCCGATGCCAAAGGTGAACCATCGGGTTGATAAACGTAGAGTTGTTGGCCGAAATCGGCAAAGAGCACCGAGCCATCCGGGAGATCCAACATGGTGGTGCCGTAAGGAACGGCATAATCAAGCGTGGGGAAACCGTCGGGGGCATTCACCCGGGTGAACGAATTTGACACCGCATCATACTCATAAAAGCTCACCGGACCGTTGTAAGTCTGGGCCGGACCGGTGGCGCAAAGCACCTTGCCATTCATCATCATCGCCGCCGGCGCATCGGGAGTTCCCTGTCCGTTGGGAAGGTCAGGACCGGCCGCCCAGGTGCCGGCGTTGGTGTTGCCGCTGGGCGTGTAAAAGGCGGTATGACCCGTGCCGCCGAGGAAAAAAGCGCGCCCGTCTGACAATAAAATTCCCGCTCCCAATTCTCCATTGGTGTCATACAGGGACACCGGAACATTTGCGTCGTTGAGCCACCGGTTCAGCGCGGGAAGGTAGCGTTCCGAATGGGTACCGTACGGGTCAATGGTCAGGACGCTGCCGTCGGCCAATTTGACCCAGCAGGCTTCAGCCTGATCAGAACCGCGAAAAAGTCTGGGACCAGCCGACCAGACGTTCGAAGTCGGGTTGTAAGTCAAGGTGCCGCCAACGGTACTGGCGTAAACGGGTGCAATCAGCACACTGCCATCGGGCAGGACGGTGGAGATCGCATCCGCAAACGCCTGGTTTCCATCCGCCGCCGGAGACATCTGGCTGGGATCCAACAATGCCGGAGGTACGACCGTTTCTGACCAGGTGTTGCTCACAATATTATAAATTTCTGCGGTGGCCGTTCCCGTGCCGTACTCGCCGCCGGCAACGAAGACGTTGCCATTGGGCAGGACGTCGGAAGCAAAATAAAGGCGCGAATCGTTCATCGGGGAGAGTGTGGACCATGTGCCGTTCACATAACTGCCGGAGGAATCCGGAGCCAACCGATACCAGTTACTGGACGTGTCTCCATTTGCGGCCAACACCGTGCCGTCAGGCAATAAAAGCATTGTCCCAATGTAATCCGGCGCCCAACTGTTCAGTGGCACCCATGTTCCCACGCTCATCGCACCCAACGGAATCAACCAAATGGACAAAAGGAGCATCCATCGCAGCCAGACGGAAAGTTTCCGGGATGAACGGCAGTATTTCACAAGGTTCCGTAACCAGCGGATGCGCCATTACATCCAAAAGAAATTATAATTTCAAGAAAAATGGCCTTGATGCAGCGTCTGTGTCTCTGTCCCCATTGAGTTCCCGGACCGCTCGGCGTCTCCGCTGGTCGATGATGATCTCGGTCAACCAGGATTAATTCACATCGCTTTGGAAAGGTGATGCGGGCAGGCCGTCCTGGTTGAAGAGGTTGACCTCGGGAACGTTGGCCCAGCCGTAGCGCACCGCCACCGGCGTGGCCACCTGGTCGCTGGTTACGACCACGGTCCGGCCATGAATCTCAGCCCGCGCGGGCACGAATTTCCCGTCGGCGCCCGCCAGGACAAATCCTTTCAGTTCGCCGCCTTTGGCCACGAGTCCTCCGCCGATGTGTGTGAAATTCAAAATGACGCGATTGCCCTTGATTTTCATGTTCTTGAAGAGCGGGCCGGAATATTCAATGTGTTCTCCGTAGGCCAGCGCCCGCGCCGCCAAGGCCAGCCGGGCACCGACGGGTTGCTTGTGCGGCGGATGGATGTCGTTGGCATCGCCCTCGTCGGTGATGACGGCCATGGCGGTGTTCGGCAACTTTTGCAACGTCCGGAATTGCGCCTCCCGGATGCCCGGCGTGTTGCCGCTGTAAGGAGCGATTTGCACGAAGAGAAAGGGAAAGTCTCCCTCACCCCACGCCTGGCGCCAGTCGGCAATCAGGGCTGGAAACAAGGTGCGATATTGTTGTTCGCGACCCACGTTGGATTCACCTTGATACCAGATGACGCCCCGCATGGCGTAAGGCAGAAGCGGCGCGATCATGCCATTGTAAAGCACCGCGGGTGCATTGGGGCTTTGGGTGTAATCCGTGGGCGGCCAGCCGGCGTCGGCCAGGGAAACACCTGGTCGGCACAACCATTCACCGGTGAGCGGAATGGAGTTCGTCAGTTCCCCGGCTTTGACCAACAGGCGCATCATCGGATCCGAGCCGCCCCAAAGACCGCCGTTCCCGCCGGTGTCAAGTACGCGCACCGCGATGACATTGTTGGTGGGTTTCAGCCCGCTGCCGGGGACGCGATAAATCCGCGGCACCGTATAGCCAATGGTCGCGCCCACTTCCACGCCGTTCACCCAGGTGGTATCGTTGTCGTCCACCGCACCCAGATGCAGTTCCCCGCCGGAACCGTCCCAGTTCTCAGGCAAATCAAACGTCCGGCGAAACCAGAACAGCCCGTCGAAATTGGGATATCCGGCGTTCTCCCAAAACGTGGGCAGTTTCATCGTCTTCCATGAACTCGTATCCAGGTCGGCCGCGCTCCAGGGAGGATTGGCCCGCAAGCCGGTATCCACTCTGGCATACCAGACATGCTGACGGGCTACCGTCTTGCGCTCTGCCTCGGCGGGATCGGCGGCCAGTTGTTCCAGTTCCGCCAGCGGTTTCGCAAAATCCGGCAACTGGCTCAACCCCGCCTCACTCATCCAGGCCTCGGCCACCGTGCCGCCCCACGAACTGTGAATCAATCCAATGGGCACATGGCGCGCCTGATAGAGATCCCGACCGAAGAAATAACCGACGGCGGTGAAGTTTGTCACCGTTTCCGGCGAACAGACCACCCAACTGCCCGACACCGTTGTTGCGGGAGTAAAAGCCTTGGTTTGGGCCACAAGGAACTGGCGGATTTCGGGATAATTTGCCGCGGCCGCTTCCTGCTTCCAATTGATGATGGGCTGCTGGCCGGCGCGCGGTCCGAGCTGGCGTTCCATGTTCGATTGACCGCTGCAGATCCAAACTTCACCGACCAGAATATTGGTCAGCACGATCTGGTTCTGGCCGGAAATCGTCAGGGTGCGCGGTTCGCCGGTTCTCAACGGCGCCAGGTGGACCAGCCATTTGCCGCTGGTGTCCGCCGTGGTGGATACGGATTGTCCGGCGAATGCCACCGTGACGCGCTCGCCCGGAGTCGCGGTGCCCCAAATCGGCACCCTCATGCCCTGTTGCAACACGGCGTTGTCGGTGAACAGCGGGTTGAGGGTGATATCGGCCTGGGCCCGGAACATTCCCAGGGCCACTGCGAACAACCCGATCCAAAGCGAACGGTGGGCACTCATTTTCATCACATCCTAGCGCTCCGGCGCGATTCGGTGAATAACTTTTTTTGACGACACGTCAGGGATCCGCAGAGCTGGTCTGCAAGGCGGGTACCGGGCTCGTTGCTTTTTTAGCCAACAAGTTGTTCACTTGTTTTTTTTCGCCAAGTGCTGTTGGCAGAGGCATTCGTATCCGTCAGGCAGGTAGGATGTGAACAGTCATGTCATGACCCCACCAGACTCCGCCCAATTTGTCCAAGTGGCCTTCGATATTGGAAACTACTGGCTGACCATCAATCAACCGCCGGCGCATTAAACCGCCTCCGGCAGAATCAGTCGGCTGCGTTTCCAAACCCCGGTGCAGCGTCAGCGTCTCAGCGCGCGGACTGACGCGTTGACTTAATGATGGTCGTCATGGTTTCCACCATTGTCACTGTGATCTCCACCCTGGTCACCATGATCCGGATGGTCATTATCAACGGAATGACCTCCTCCGCCGTGGTATCCCCGGTCTCGCCCGCCTCCCGGGAAAATACAACCGGTCGAGCAGAGCAAGGCGATGACGCATATTGCATAAAGAATCGATCTCATATGGCGAAGCTTCCCACGGATTGAGGGTCGCCGCCATGGGGTGTTACCCCCATCGAAGATTTCATGTGTGGAGATGAATTCTCCCGCCACGATGAAGGTTCAATGTCGTTTTGTCCGCTGGACCGGCTTTTGGGGACGGGCGGCAATCCCGATGGCCTTTCGTGCCCATTCGACCAGTTCCTGCGGTTGCTCGAGGACATCCGGCGGCACTTCGTGATACGCCATCGTCATCACCTTGCCCTTCGACTCGTATGTGAACGGCCCCATCCCGCGCGCCATGTAATCCGCCTGCGATTGGGCGTCGGTTTTGAAGAACAGCCGGCCCTCGTCCAGAATCGCGAAGAAACGTTCGCCTTGATAAAGGCCGTGCGCGCCGAACATCGCCCGTGCGCGCACATCCGGCAACGCGCCCAACTGATCGAGCACAAATTCCTTGAACGAGTCGTCGGGCATGATCCGGGGAACTATTTGGGCTCGCGGCTGTGGTCTTTGGCCCG